>Ga0302311_10007338_pt1 | contig 11252 bp, 9 predicted proteins | sample III_Palsa_N1_3_FD_200449 | JGI IMG/M metagenome (GOLD analysis project Ga0302311, IMG submission 200449) | Peat permafrost microbial communities from Stordalen Mire near Abisko, Sweden - III_Palsa_N1_3 | ecosystem: Environmental > Terrestrial > Soil > Palsa > Peat permafrost | place: Sweden...
CTCCCCGGGCGCGGTGCCGTCCTCCGCCGCTGTCCCGGGTGCCTGCTGGGCCGCTGTCCCGGCCGTGGTGGTGGTCATGCCCGTCCTCCCACGACCGGGCCGGTGACGGCCGGAGCACGCTCCGGGGCCCATCCGGCGGGTCCGGGTGGCGGCCAGGGCACATCGGGGGTCATCGCAACTCCTTCGGTCGGGGTGTCACGGCCTGCCGGAGCAGCTGGACGGCCGGGTGCGGTACGGCGGTTCCGGCGGGAGCCCGGCGGCCGGACCGGGGTGGTGTCGCAGATCCTGGCAGTGGCTCGGCGCCGCCCCCGGCGTGTCGCGGACCCACTCACTCGAAGTGAGCAAAACCGTCCGCTGACCGGCGAGTTGCTGGACACACGCCCACCCCGCCCACCGCCCGAACGGCGGACGCCGTGGGCCGACACGGGCACCCGGACAGTCGTCGGGACACGGTGAAACCCGCGCCGCAGTGGCAGACTTACGCATACGCCATTACAGAGATGGGACGTCACATGCCTCTTGAGGGTGCATACGAACCGAGTCCGACCCAGTGGGTACGGGAGCAGGTCGAGGAGTACGAGAGCTCCGGGGGCACCAAGGGGACGACGATGCGGGGAATGCCCGTCGTCATCCTCACCACCCTGGGCGCGAAGAGCGGCAAGCTCCGCAAGTCCCCGTTGATGCGGGTGGAACACGACGGCAGGTACGCGGTGGTCGCCTCGCTGGGCGGCGCCCCGGCGCACCCGGTGTGGTACCACAACCTGGTGAACGACCCCCGGGCCGAGATCCAGGACGGCCCCGTCCGGCACGACGTGATCGCCCGGGAGGTCACCGGGGACGAGAAGCACCTCTGGTGGGAGCGGGCGGTCCGGGCGTTCCCGGACTACGCCGACTACCAGAAGAAGACGGAGCGGGTCATCCCGGTCTTCGTGCTCGACCCCGCGCCCCGGGGCCACTGACCGGCCCCGGGCACTCACCGGGGCCGTCGGCGGGCGGCCGCGGTGGTCGGGGCGAACAGCAGGCTGATGTTGTGGCCGCCGAACGCGAAGGAGTTCGACAGCACGGCCCCGACCGGGCCGGTGCGCGCCGCGCCGCGCACATGGTCCAGGTCGCAGGCCGGGTCCGGGGACTCCAGGTTCGCGGTCGGCGGCAGCGCGCCGCAGGCCACCGAGAAGACCCCGGCCACCGCCTCGACCGCGCCGGAGGCCCCGAGCAGGTGCCCGGTGCAGCCCTTGACGGAACTGACGGCGGGCCCGTCGGCGCCGAAGACCGCGTGCAGTCCCCGGGTCTCGGCCAGGTCCCCGGACTTGGTGCCGGTGCCGTGGGCGCTGACGTAGTCCACGTCGCCGGTGGCCAGCCCGGCACTGGCCAGGGCGAGCCGCATGCTGGCGGCCGCGCCGGAGCCGTCCGGGCGCGGCGCGGTGGGGTGGTGGGCGTCGCTGCTGCCGCCCCAGCCGACCAGGTCGGCATAGCCGCCCACGCCACGGGCGTCGGCGTGGGCGGTCCGCTCGATGACCAGCACCGCGCTGCCCTCACCCAGCACAAAGCCGTTGCGGCGGCTGTCGAAGGGCCGGCTCGCGGCCGCCGGATCGGACCAGTTCCCGGCCAGGGCCCGGGAGTTGGCGAACGCGGCGGCGATCGTCGGGTGCAGCGGCGACTCCGCGCCGCCGCAGACCACCACATCGGCCTCGCCGCCACGGATCAGCCGCAGCGCCTCCGCGACCGCCTGCGCACCGGCCGCGCAGGCGGTGGAGATGGTCGAGCTGTAGCCACGGATGCCGTGCTGGATGGCGATCCTGGCGGTCGCCATGTTGGCGAGCATCCCCGGCAGCAGATAGGGGCTGACACCCGGGCGCCCGCGCTCGAACCGGCGCCGCGACTGCAGCTCGAAGCTCTCCAGGCCCGCGCCGCCGGTCGCCACCACCACCGCCACCCGCTCCGGGTCCGCGTCCCGGCCGACCACAAGACCCGCGTCGGCGAGCGCGTCCTTGGCCGCGGCCAGGGCCAGCAGCACGAAACGGTCGACCCCGCGCACCTCCCTGGGCGGCAGCACCTCCAGCGGATCCACCGGCGGCGCGATCCCGGCCGCCTCCAGCCAGCCGTGCGCCGGGTGGCCCGGCGGCGGCGTGCTCAGTCCGGTACGGGCGGCCAGCAGTCCCTCGAAGAACGCCACCGGATCCCGGCCCAGCGGAGTGACCAGCCCCACCCCGGTGACGGTGGCGCCCGGGCGGCTCACCGCCCGCCCCGCGAGTCCGGCGGGGCCTGCCGCTCCCGGACGGCGGCGCGGACCGCCGCGTTCAGGACCCGGGCCGCGTCCTCGACCGTGCGCACCGACTCGAACTCCTCGGTGTCCAGGTCGATGACCACCGCGTAGCGCTGCTCGGTCTCGGTGACCAGCCAGGTCAGCTCCAGCGACCCGAGCTCGTCGGCGACCTCACCGGGCGCGCGGTCGCCGAACCCGGCGAGCATCCGCACCAGATCGGCCGCCCGCAGCTCCCCGGCCGGGGTCACACCGGGTCCACGGCGCCGGGAGCGGCCTGCCGGGCGACCTCGGCGACGAACTGGTCCAGTGTCATCAGCGCCGTGGTCTCCATGTCGTCGGTCTCGAACGCCACCCCGAACTCGTCCTCGACCTGGACCGCCAGGTCGGCCAGCGCCAGCGAGTCCAGGTCCAGTCCGGCCGGGCCCAGGTCGGTGTCCCCGGTGACCTCGCTGACGTCGTAGTTCATCTCCCGCACGGCATTGACGACGAACGTGCGTATCCGCTCCTGCATGGGGCTCTCCTTCATCGGGTCGGGCTGTGCCGGTCGGCGGCGGCCCGCAGCACCGGCGCGGCCCGCAGCAGCTTGCCGGTGTCGGTGCGAGGCAGCACGGGCAGCACCCGCAGCCGCCGGGGCAGTTTGTAGGCGGCGAAGCCGATGCCGAGTTCGGCACGGACCCGCTGCGCGTCGGTCCCCTCGTCCAGCGCGACATAGCCCTCGATCGCGCCCCGGTCGAAGACCACCACGGCCTCCCTGACCCCGGACACCGCACGCAGCGCCAGCTCGACCTCGGTCAGGTCGACCTTCAGCCCGCCGATGGAGACCTGGGAGTCGCGCCGCCCCAGAACGGTCAGCCGCCCGCCGTCCGGGTCGAGCTCGGCCGCGTCCCGGGTCCGCAGCCAGCCGTCGGACCAGCGCTGCGGGTCACCCGCCCCGAGGTAGGGCGAGCGGGACGCGCCGATCCACAGTTCGCCGTCCACCACCCGCAGCCGCATCCCGTGCACCGGCCGGTGGGCCGGGCGCAGCGCCCCGTCCAGGTCGGTGGCGATGACACCGGTCTCGGTCATCCCGTACATGGTGCCCAGCGGCACGCCGTAGCGGGCGGTGAAGGCAGCCGGGACGGCGGGCCGTACCGGCTCCCCGGCCACGATCATCCGCTCCAGCATCGGGGTTGGCGGCGGGTCCGCGACCGCCGCCAGCAGCTCGGCGTGGAAGGGCACGCCGATGACGGTGGTGGGACGCGGTCCGGCGCGGACCGCGTCCAGGATCGAGGAGGCGGTCAGCCGGTCCGGCAGCACCAGCTCGGCGCGGCTGTGCAGCGCATGCAGCAGGCCGCCGACCAGACCCAGGACATGGACCATCGAGGACAGCAGTACCACCCGGCTGCCCGGCCCCGGGAACTGCGGCAGCCGGCTGAAGCGGTCGAGCTCGGCTTCGAGGTCCCCGGCGGTGCGGGCGATGGCCTTGGCCGGGCCGGTGGAGCCGGAACTCAGCTGCACCAGGCACTGCGGACCCTGCGCCGGACGTCCGCCGGGGCGGGCGGTGAACAGCGGTTCCGGATCCGTGTAGCCGCGCAGCGCGGGCCCCGCCGGGGCAGCACCGGAGTGCACCAGGACCTGCGGTGCCAGATGCTCCAGCGCGCGTGCGGTCTCGGTGTCGGTGAGCCGGTGGTCCAGCAGGCTGACCTGCGCACCGGTGCGCCAGGCCGCCAGCAGCACGGTCACCAGCGCCGGCGAGGGCGGCAGCCGCAGCGCGGCCGTCCCGCCCGGGCGCAGCCCCGCGTCATGCAGCTGCCGTTGCCGCCGCTGGACCTCGATCCGCAGCCCGGTGCGGTCCAGCGGGGCGCCGAAGCGCAGGCAGATCCCGGGGCCGGGGCCCTGGAGGAGAAGCCGGTCGACCCAGTGGCCCGGATCGGGGAGCGGTCTGGTGACATGGTCGTTCAACGCGCCCCCGTGAGTGAGGGAAGGAGCGGGCAACGTTCCTGGTGGGTGCGGGCGCTGTCGCGGCCTGTCGGCTCGGGCTGTCACCGCGGGTCCTGACGGTTCCACATGGACGGGTACCGGTCAAGAGAGCGTCCCCGATTCCGGATTGCGCGCTGATGGTGCGTCACCAGGTGGCTTGATGGGCCCCATTGACGGGTGCGACGGGGGTGGGTTTGATGTGCTCCGTGGATGATCCGCGCGATTCGGTCGCGAACTACGTGGTCACAGCCCTTGAGACGTTCGCCGGCTACGGCGGACGTGAAGCGATCGTCTCCGGCACCGGTCGGCTCACCTATGCCGAACTGCGCCGCGACGTGCCGCGACTGGCGGCCGCGCTGCGCGCACGCGGCGTGGACGACCGGTCGGTGGTCGCGGTACTGGCCGGGAACCGGCCGGAGACGATGGTCCTGCAACTGGCCGCGCACCTGCTCGGCGCCCGCACGGTGTGGGTCGCCGGATACGCGCCGGTCCGTGAGCAGCACGACTACCTGCGACGGTCCGGCGCCGGGTTCCTGGTCTACGACACCGCCCACTACCTGGACCTCGGCGCCCAGTTGAGCGACGGTGAGTGGGGCGGGACCGTGCTCTGCCTCGGCCCCGGCGGCCGCGGCCCGGACCTGCTGACCGAACTCCCCGACACCGGCCCGGACCAGGGACCGCCGCCCGGGACCCGGCCGGACTCGCTCTTCTTCACCAGCGGCACCACCGGCCGGGCGAAACTCGTCCAGCACGAGGAACGCTTCTTCCTGACGCTGCTCGCCATCGGCCAGGCCTGGCTGGCCAGCGGCGCACCGACCCTCAAGCACCTGGCGCAGACCGGATTCGCCCACGTCAGCGGCCAGATGACGAACCTGATGATGCTGTTCACCGGCAGCACGGTGGTGCTCGCCGAGGGCCTGGACATCCCGGGACTGCTCCGGGTGATCGCCGAGGAGCGGATCAGCAGCACCCTGCTCACCCCGGTCCAGCTCTACGAACTGCTCGACCACCCGGCCCTGGACGGCGCCGACCTGAGCAGCCTGCTGCTGCTGAACATCGGCGGAGCCGGGCCCACCGCGGCCCGGGTACGGGAGGCCGCCGAGCGGCTCGGACCGGTGCTGCGGCTGGTCTACGGGCTCAGCGAGGCGGCCTTCGTCACCGAGTACCGGGGCGTGCTGCCCGACCCGGCCCACCCCGAACGGATGAGCTCCTGCGGCGTCGTGTTCGCCGACTCCCGGGTGGAGATCCGCGACCAGGACGGCAAACCCTGCGCCATCGGCGAGACCGGCGAGGTCTGGACGACCGGATCACTGGTGATGAGCGGCTACTGGGGCGAGCCCGAACTCACCCGGGAGACAATGGTCGACGGCTGGCTGCGCACCGGCGACCTCGGCCACCTGGACGCCGACGGCTACCTGTACCTGGTGGACCGGATCAAGGACATGATCGTGACCGGACGCGGCGCGGCCAACGTCTTCAGCCGCCCGGTCGAGGACGTCCTGGCCTCGCACCCGCTGGTACGTGCCGCGGCCGTGATCGGCGTCCCCGACCCGGCACTCGGCGAGGCGGTGCACGCCTACGTGGTCGCCGCCCCCGGCGCCCGGCCGGACCCGGAGGAACTGCGGGCCCTGGTCGCCACCGAGCTGCGGCCCTACTGCGCCCCGGCGGTGGTGGAGTTCGTCGACACGCTGCCGCTCACCGCGATGGGCAAGGTCGACAAGAAGGTGCTGCGGGCCCGGCACACCACCCCGCCGAACTGAGCCGACCCGCTTCTACGGAGCCGACCCGCTGTCCACCACCGCCCCCGCGCCGCCCGGGAACACCGGGTGCGCGGGGGCGGTGGCCTGCCGCCGGAAAGGGGGTCAGCCGGCGGTCGGCAGCGGATCGATGTCGAAGCTGATCAGGGCGGCCGCCTGCGCGGCGATGGCGGCGGCACCGGCGGCGTCGTCGCCGACCGCCAGCACGTGCCCGGCCCGGTCCCAGGAACTGGCCAGCAGCCCCACGGTCGCCCCCTCGACGACGGTGGCCGCCGCCGCGAACACCCCCTCGACGCCACTGGCCTCCGGCACCCCGTGCACCGCCCGCACCAGCCCCGGCCGGGCCGTCACGAACCGCACCGCCGCACCCCGCTGCGCCCGCTCCGCGCGCTCCGGGCGCTCCCCGCGCAGCACCCGCACGAAGTCCTCGACCAGGGAACCACCGTAGGCCAGGTCGACCAGCGGCACGATGGCATCGCCCGGCAGCCGCCCGGCGCACTCGACCAGATACGGATCGGTACCGTCCACCAGGATCCACTCGCTGTGCAGCGCGCCGCTGCCGAACCCGACGGCGGCCACCAGCGCCCGGTTGGCCTCCACCACCCGGTCACGCACCTTCGGGTCCACGGTGGAGGGCAGCACATGGCCGGCCTCGACCGGGTGCGCGCCCGGCCACAGCGACTTGTCGGTGACGTTCACCCAGACCACCTCGCCGTCCGCGACCAGCACCTCCGCGCTGATCTCCGGGCCGCGCAGGCGCTGCTCGACCAGGAACCGCCCAGGCGTCCAGTTCACGCTGCGCAGCTTGGCGTCGTCGGCCTCCACGGTGGCCCGCCAGGCCGCGTCCAGGTCGTCGCCGGGGCCCAGCAGCACCACGCCCACGCTGGCCTGACGGTCGGCCGGCTTCAGCACGCACTCCCCGCCGTTCGCCCGGGCGAAGGCCCGCACGTCCTCCGGCCCGGACGGCTCGGTCCAGCGGGGCTGCGCCAGCCCCGCCGCGTCGGCCGCCCGGCGCAGCTCGACCTTGTCGCGCAGCCGCCGCGCCGCCGTGAGCCCGGCCCCCGGCACGCCCGCCGCCTGCGCACAGGCGGCGGTCGCCACCACCGAGTACTCCCAGCTGGGGATCACCGCCACCACCCCGGCCAGGGCCTCGGCCGGCAGCGGCGACCCGCCGTCGTGGCGCTGGGCCGGGCCGTCCAGGACCTCGCCGACGCACGCGCGCGCGGCCGCCTTGGCGCGCAGGTCATTCGCGTCCAGCAGGTCCGACTCCTCCACCACGGTCACCGATCCGGCCGGGAGCATCTTGTCCAGCTCCCCGAGCAGACCCAGCCCGCAACCGACCACGATGTACCTATCGGAGCCCTGTGGCATCACGAAACATCCCTTCTGGACAGGTCGGCCCGGCGCGCACGCGCCCTGCGGGCCGAGTGGCCCGCCCCTGTGGCGACGGTGTACTGCCCCACCCTCAGGCACCCGCGAGGTGAATGCAAGACCACCCCCACCGGGACCCGACAGCCACCCCACCGGCACCGGCCGTGACGCCGGAAATCGCTGCCCCACCGCCCCTTTGACGCACCGTCGGAGCGGGCATGCATCACGCCATGCGCGACGAACCGATACTTGACGAAGCCGCTGCTCCGCATCCGTCAGCGGCCCGGCAGCCACCCGTACCGGACGCCGGTGAGCAGCCGGGACCGGCCGACCGCGCCGCCCTGTTCTCGGTGCTGACCGGCGGCTGGATCGCCCAGGCGTGCTACGCGCTGGCCAAGCTGGGCGTGCCCGACCTGCTCGCCGACGGACCGCGCGGCGTGGAGGAACTGGCGGCCGACTGCGCCGCCGACGTCCGTGCCCTGCACCGCACCCTGGGCGCGCTGGCCGCAGTCGGACTGCTGCGCCGGACGGCGCCGCGCACCTATGCGCTGACCGGCGCCACCAGACTGCTCTGCTCCACCACCCGGGACTCCGCCGGGCCCACCGCGGTGATGTTCGGCGAGGAGGTGCACCGTGCCTTCGGCGACGTGCTGCACACCCTGCGCACCGGAAGCCCCGCCTTCCCGCACACCCACGGCGCCTCGTTCTACGACTACCTGGCCGACCACCCCGAGGCCGCCGCGACCTTCAACACCGCGATGGGCAGCACCGACGTGCCCACCGCCCTCGCCCGCTGCGACCTGAGCCGGCTCGGCACCCTGGTCGACGTCGGCGGCGGCGAGGGGCGGCTGCTGGCCGCCGTGCTGAAACGCCGCCCCGGGGCCAGGGGCGTCCTGGTGGAACTGCCGGAGACCCTGGTCAACGCCCGCAAGCGGCTGGCGGACGCGGGCTGCGCGCAGCGGGTGGACTTCGTCGCCGGGAGTTTCTTCGACGCCGGGGTGGTCCCGGCGGGCGGCGACATCTACACGCTCTCGCGGGTGCTGCACAACTGGGACGACGGCGAGGCGCTGACGATCCTGCGGGCGGTCCGCGGTGCCATCGGGCCGGAAGGGCGGCTGCTGGTCCTGGAGCGGCTGGAGGAACTGGACGAGGCCGCCCCCGGCCGTCCGCCCGGCCGCCGCGAGGCCCAGGCCAAGCTGATCGACCTGCTGATGCTGGTCATGGTCGAGGGCTACGACCGCACCCTGGAGCAGTACCGGGCGCTGCTCGGCGAGGCCGGGTTCGCCGTCCGCGCGGTCCACCGGGCGCCGCTGCACGCGGCCGGCGCCGAATGCGCCATCGAGGCGGTCCCGGCCCCGCCCGGCTGACCACCCGGCGGCGGGGGGAAGGAGCCGGCCGCCGCCCCGCCGGGAGCCCGGGGCGGCGGCCGGACCTGACGTCAGCCGACGGTCACCGGCAGCGAGTCGTAGCCGCGCACCACGTACCCGCGCCGCAGCGGCTGTCCGGTCAGTGCCAGATCCGGGAAGCGGTTGAGCAGCGCGGGGAAGAAGACCTCCGCCTCCAGCCGGGCCAGCGGCGCCCCGACGCAGTAGTGGATGCCGCCGCTGAAGGAGAGCACCGAGGTGCCGGTGCGGGTGATGTCGAAGGTGTCCGGGTCGCTGAACTGCTCCGGGTCGCGGTGGGCGGCGCCGGTGAGCGCGAAGACCGTGCCGTTCTCGGGCACCGGGTGGTCCGCGATCACCGCACCCGGTCCCGCGACCCGGACGATCACCTGCGTGGGCGAGTCGTACCGCAGCACCTCGCTGACCGCGCCGTCGGCCAGGCCGGGGTCCGCGCGCAGCAGTTCCGCCTGCCGGGGGTGTTCGAGCAGCGCCACCAGGCCGTTGGAGAGCAGGCCGACGGTGGTGTCCACCCCGGCGCCGAAGAGCAGGATGGTCATCCGCAGCAGCTCGGCGGCCGACATGCCGGTACCGCCCTCCTCCGGGTCGCCACCGGCGTCCGCCGAGGCGACCAGGTCGGAGATGATGTCGGTCTGCGGGTCGCGCCTGCGCTGCTCGATCAGGTCCTCGAAGTAGGCGTTGAGCCGTACCGCCCCCACGTCGGCCCGCTCCAGCGCGTCCGCGCCCACGCCGACCTCGACCACCTGCATCACCGCCGAGGCCGGGTCGTGCAGATCGGCCCAGTCCCGTTCCGGGATCCCGATCAGGGTGCCCACCACCGCGATCGGCAGCGTCGCGGCCAGCAGCTCGTACGCGTTGACGGTGCTGCCGCCGCTGCCCTCGTCCGCGAGCCGGTCCAGGGAGCGGTCGACCAGCCGGACCACGTCCTCCCGCATCCGGGCCACCCGGCGCGGGGTGAACGAGCGGTTCACCAGGCGGCGCAGCCGGGTGTGGTCCGGCGGGTCGCGGAACAGCACCGACTCGATGTTCTGGACCACGGCCGGATGCTCCCGCCAGCCGGGCGACGCCTTGTCCATCCAGTCCGGGCTCTGCCCCAGCAGCCGGGAATCGCGCAGCGACGCCGCGCAGTCCGCGTACCGGGTCAGGTAGAGCCGTCCGCCGTCGGCGACGTGCACCGGATCGGCCTCGCGCAGCCGGCTGTAGTAGGGATAGGGATCGGCCCTGGCCTCCTCGGAGCCGAACAGCTCGGCCAGCACCGAGGCGGCCAACGCCTGGTCCCGGCCGGGGAACTGCACCTCCTCGGCCTCCTGGAGCGGGGTACCGCTGTGTTCAGTCATGGCGCCTCCTAGGCTCTGCGCCTCCGGGACGGGGCCGGGGGCGGTCACACGGGCACGTCGGCCGCGGGCACGGCCGGCGCGTCGAGCTGCCGCAGGACGCCCTTGCCCTGAAGCCACACGGCAGTGATTCCGTACAGGCCCGCACCGGTCACGATCGGCAGGACCGGGCCCCAGCTGTCGGCCATCGCCCCGAACACCACCGGGGCCAGCCACCTGAGGCCGTTGGCGCACAGCAGCATCGCGTTCCCGGCCCGGCCCTGCATCTCATGCGGGATCAGTTCGTAGGCCCGGGTCAGCAGGATCACGTTGACCGGGGCGATCGCGCACACCGACACCGCGCCCGCGACCCCGATCAGCAGCGGTGACGGCGCGAGCACCATCGCCACCGGGCAGGGGACCAGCAGCCACGAGGCGAACAGCACCATCGTCCGGCCCGAGTAGCGGCCGATCAGCCTGGGTGCGCTCAGCGCCCCCAGCAGGCCGCCCGCCGAGAAGGTCGCGGTGATCACCCCGATCTGCGACGGCTCCGCTCCCCGGGACCGGGCCAGCACGATGACCAGCAGCATCATCCCGGTGGCCACCGCGTTGACGGCCGCCGCCCACACCGCCACCACCCGCAGGTAGCGGTCGCCCAGGACGAAGCGCAGGCCCGCGCCCACGCCCAGACCCGCACCGGCGAACGGCGATCCGGACGGGCGGGGGGAGGAGGACGGGGCATCGAGCGGGCCACGCACCAGGGCTGCGGCGAGCGCCGCGACTGCGAACGAGACCGCGTCCAGGCCGAACGGCAGGAACCGCGCCACCGCGAACAACGCGCCGCCACTGGGGGGTCCGCCGATCGCCGCGGCCTGGTCGCGTGCCTGGGTACGCGCCAGCGCCCGCGACAGCTGCGGCGCCGGTACCACCCGGCGGATCGCGCCCCGGCTGGCGCCTATGTAGAACGCTCCCGCCGCACCCTCCAGCGCCCCGGCCGCGACCAGCAGCCAGAGCGGGATCCAGTCGGCCCCGATAGCGGCCGATACGCCACCGAGAGCCGCCAGTTGGACCAGCGAGCTGACCACCATCACGGTGCGCCGCGACCAGCGGTCGGCGACCGCGCCGGCCGGCAGCAGCATCGCCAGCATCGCCACCAGCTCGGCGCTGCCGACCATACCGGCCCGCGCGG
>Ga0302311_10007358_pt1 | contig 11239 bp, 9 predicted proteins | sample III_Palsa_N1_3_FD_200449 | JGI IMG/M metagenome (GOLD analysis project Ga0302311, IMG submission 200449) | Peat permafrost microbial communities from Stordalen Mire near Abisko, Sweden - III_Palsa_N1_3 | ecosystem: Environmental > Terrestrial > Soil > Palsa > Peat permafrost | place: Sweden...
GCCGCGATCGACGCGCTCACCGACAAGCTCGACCGCTGCGTCAAGAAGCACAAGGAAAAAGTGTCCGATCACCATGCCGAGGAGGTCATCAAGGCCCGCTCCTCGTCCTGAAGCGAGGAGCGCGGGCGCCTCACCTGCATGCGTCTGGTCATCGTCAGCGGCTTGTCCGGTTCCGGAAAGAGCGTGGCTTTGCATGAGCTCGAGGACATGGATTTTTACTGCGTGGACAACATCCCCGCGGCGCTCCTCAAGCCCTTCATCGCGCATACCATACGCGGCACCGACGAGGTCTATCGGCGCACGGCGGTGGGCCTCGATGCCCGCAACCGTCCCAACGAGATAGATACCATCCCCGCCCTGGTCGGGGAGCTGCGGCGCAGCGGCATCGCCTGCGAGGTGCTGTTCCTGCACGCGAGCGACGAGGTGCTGCTGAAGCGCTACGCCGAGACGCGCCGCAAGCACCCGCTCGTTTCCGCCGAGGTGAGCCTGCGCGAGGCCATCGACAGCGAGCGCAGGCTCCTCGAGCCGATCACCATCGCCGCCGACCTCGTGATCGACACCTCGAACATGACCGTGCACACCTTGCGCGAGCGCATCCGCGAGCGCGTCGCGCGCGAGGGCGAGGCACGGGTCTCGCTCATGTTCGAGTCGTTCGGCTACAAGCACGGCATTCCGGGAGATGCGGATTTCGTGTTCGACGTGCGCAGCCTGCCGAACCCCTACTGGGATCACTCGCTGCGGCATCTCACCGGACGCGATGCGCCGGTCATCGGCTATCTCGCCGCTTTGCCAAGCGTACGCACCATGATCGATTCGATCGCCGAGTTCCTGGACCTAAGGATCGCGGAGTTCGAGCAGGCGAACCGGAGCTATCTGACCATCGCCATCGGCTGCACCGGCGGACAGCACCGCTCGGTGTACATCGCCGAGGAGCTGGCCGCGCATTTCCGGCGCAGCTACCCGCACGTGCTCACCCGGCACGACTCGCTGCCGCAGTGTTGACCTGCGACTCGGCGAGGAAGGTGCGGATCTCCTCCGCCCGTGCGCGCGCATCGGCGAGCCCGAGGGCGATGAGCTCCCGGGTGTAACCGCGCTCGAACAGGAGGTAGCTCAGCAGCGTCGCGGCGCTCGTGCTGCCGGCGCTCGCGCCCATGGCGCGCATCAGCCCGCGGATGCTGGGCGGCAATTCCGAGCGGTACTGGCGGGCGATCTCGCCCAGATCCCGCGACGGCGTGAGCACCAGCGTCTCGATGCGCTGTGCGCCCGGCTGCTCGTTGAAGCCGCTCAACCGCTCGAGATCCGAGTGCAGCTGATCCATGAACAGCGAATCGAGCATGAACCCGAACATCTGGCCGAAGGTGGGCTCGCTGCGGGTCTTGGGCATGCCGAGGCCCGCCGCGGCGGCATCGCCCACCCCGATCACCAGCAAGCGGTTGGCTCCCAGGTGGATGGCGGGGCTCAACGGCGAGGTCTGGCGCATGGCTCCGTCCCCGAAGTATTGCTGGTGCAGGAAGATCGGGCGAAACAGGAACGGAATGGACAGGCTCGCCATCAGGTGCTCGAGGGTGAGCTGCACGCGCGCGCCCTTGCGCGCCGCCCGGGTCCAGGGCTCGATGGGCCCGGCGCAGGCGTAGAAGGTGACCGAGTCCGAGTCGGAATAGCTGGTCGCGCAGATGCCCACCGCCTGCAGGTGCTGCTTGTACATGCCGCGCGGAATGCCGTCGAAATCGAGGTTCTTGCGCAAAAGCTCCCACAGCGGCGTGTTGTCGAACAGCGAGCGCGGCGGATGCACCAGCCAGCCTCCCGAGAGCAGCGCGAGAATCCAGTGGAGCCCCGACTTGAGCACGCTCGCAAGATCCGCCTTGATCACGTGATGTACGCGAAACTCCCGCCACACCTTCTCGATGACATACACCGCGTGCCGGAAATGCGCCGGGTCCGAGGCGATCGCGATGGCGCTCACCGCCCCGGCCGATGTGCCGGTGACGATCGGAAAGGGGTTGCGGGCCCTGCGATCCAGGAGCTCGGCGATGCCTTTGAGCACGCCGACCTGGTAAGCGGCGCGCGCGCCGCCCCCCGTCAATACCAGGCCGAGCAGCGGATCTTGCGCTCGATCGCTCACCGGACCGGTGCGCCCGTCGAGCTGAGCGCATCGATTGCATCATCGAGTCCCGAGAGAGTCAGCGGGTACATGCGTCCTCCGAGGATATCCTCGATGATTTCCACGGATGGCGTTTGCCGCCAGTGCGCCTCGGGCCGCGGGTTGATCCAGGCGAATCTCGGATAGGCGCGCGTCAGGCGCTCGAGCCATACCCGTCCGGCCTCCTCGTTCCAGTGCTCGACGCTTCCGCCCGGATGCACGATTTCGTAGGGGCTCATCGTCGCATCGCCGACGAAGATGAGTTTGTAGTCCGAGGCATAAGTGCGCATTACTTCCACCGTGCCGACATGCTCGCGGAAACGCCGCCGATTGTCGCGCCACAGGGCCTCGTACGGACAGTTGTGGAAATAGAAATGCTCGAGATGCTTGAACTCGCTGCGCGCCGCCGAGAACAGCTCCTCGCACGTCCTCACGTGATCGTCCATCGAGCCGCCGATGTCGAGCAGCAGCAGCACCTTCACGACGTTGTGCCGCTCCGGCACCATCTTGATGTCGAGCCATCCTCCCGAGCGCGCGGTCGCGTCGATGGTCTCCGGCAGAGCGAGCTCGGTGGGCGCGCCGCGGCGCGCGAACTTGCGCAGCTTGCGCAGCGCGAGCTTCATGTTGCGCGTCCCCAGCTCGACGCCGTCGTCGAGATTCGCGAACTCGCGCTTGTCCCACACCTTGACGGCGCTGCGGTTGCGCGAGGCGTTCTGGCCGACGCGCACTCCCTCGGGATTGTAGCCATAGGCGCCGAAGGGCGAGGTGCCGGCCGTGCCGATCCACTTGTTGCCGCCCTGGTGCCGCCCCTGCTGCTCCTCGAGGCGCTTCCTCAGCGTCTGCATGAGCTCGTCCCAGCCGCCGAGCGCCTGGATCTGCGCCTTTTCCTCCTCGGTGAGATCGCGCACCAGGATCTTCTCGAGCCAGTCGGGCGGCAGCTCGCGGGAGAGATGCGCGAAGACGTCCTCCGCCCCCTTGAAGTGCGCCGCGAAGGCGCGGTCGAAGCGGTCGTAATAGCGCTCGTCCTTGACGAGGCAGGTGCGCGCCAGATGATAGAAGCGCTCGGCGCTCGCCTCGCCGAGGCCGCGCGCCAGCGCCTCGAGCAAAGTCATCAATTCGGTGATCGTCGCCGGTACGCCGGCGCTGCGCAGCAGCAGGAAGAACCTAACGAGCATTCCGGCGATTGAGGAACAGCAGCTGCTCAAAGAGGTGCACGTCCTGCTCGTTCTTGAGCAGCGCGCCGTAGAGCGGTGGAATGAGCTTCTTCGAGTCCTCGCTGCGCAGGGCTTCCGGCGGGATGTCCTCGGCGAGCAGGAGCTTGATCCAGTCGAGCAGCTCCGAGGTGGTCGGCTTTTTCTTGAGGCCGGGCGTCTCGCGCACCTTGAAGAACGTCGTCAGCGCCTCGCCCAGCAGCTCGCGCTTCAACCCCGGAAAATGCACGTCGACGATGCGCGTCATCGTGGCCTCGTCAGGGAAGCGGATGTAATGAAAGAAGCAGCGGCGCAGGAACGCGTCGGGCAACTCCTTCTCGTTGTTCGAGGTGATGATGATCACCGGCCGGTGACGCGCGCGTACCGTCTCGCGCGTCTCGTAGACGAAGAACTCCATCCGATCGAGCTCGCGCAACAGATCGTTCGGAAATTCGATGTCCGCCTTGTCGATCTCGTCGATGAGGAGCACCGGCTGCGTATTGCACTCGAACGCCTCCCAGAGATTGCCCTTGACGATGTAGTTGCGAATGTCCTTGACCCGCGGGTCGCCGAGCTGCGAGTCGCGCAAGCGCGACACCGCGTCGTACTCGTACAGGCCCTGCTGTGCCTTGGTGGTGGACTTGATGTGCCACTCGTACAGGGGCTTCTCCAGGGCGCGGGCAATCTCGGCGGCGAGCAGCGTCTTGCCCGTGCCCGGCTCGCCCTTGATGAGCAACGGCCGCGAGAGCACCATCGCGGCGTTGACCGCGGCCATGAGCTCCTCCGTGGCGATGTAGCGGTCGGTGCCGCGAAACTGCGGCTGCGTGGGATCTTTCAAAGGATTTCTCGCTCGCGCTACTTGCGCACGACTTGCAGGATCTGCATGGAATTGGTGCCGCCGGCGACGCCCGTGAGCTCGCCCTTGGTGAGGATGATGAGCTCGCCCTCCTTGACCAGCTTGTGATCGAGGAGCGAGCGGAATATGGAGAAGTAGAGCGCGTCGCGGTCTTTCTCGGTGACGTCGTAGGCTACCGGGTACACCCCGCGATACAGCGTCACCCGGCCGCGGGTAGCCTCGTGCCGGGTGAAGGCGTAGATCGGAATGTCCGAACGCACGCGCGACATCCACAAAGTGGTCTCGCCGGACTCGGTGAGCGCGACGATGGCCTGCACGTGCAGATGGTTCGCGGTGTACATGACCGCGGCGGCGATGGCCTCGTTGGCCCGCTCGAAATAGCCGGTATTACGCTGGCGGATGCGCACATGGGCGCCCTGATATTTCTCTGCGCCGCAGATGATCTGCGCCATGGCCTCGACCACCTTCACGGGATGCTTGCCGGCCGCGGTCTCGGCCGAGAGCATCACGGCGTCCGTGCCTTCCATGACGGCGTTGGCCACGTCCGATACCTCGGCGCGGGTGGGAATGGTGCTCGTGATCATGGATTCCATCATCTGCGTCGCGGTAATGACCACGCGATTCTGGTGCCTGCACTCGAGCATGATCTGGCGCTGCAGACCCGCGAGCTCCGCGAAGCCCATCTCGACGCCCAGATCGCCGCGCGCCACCATCACCGCATCGCTCGCGCGGACCACCTCGGCGAGATTCTTGACCGCCTCCGCGCGCTCGATCTTGGCCACCAGCAAGCCGTGACCGCCGGCGGCGCGCATGAGACTGCGTGCTTCGTTCATGTCCGAGCCGTCGCGCGGGAAGGATACGGCCAGGTAGTCCACCTTGAGCGCGGCCGCGACCTCGATGTCCTGCCGATCCTTGTCGGTCAGGGCGCCTGCAGAGAGCCCGCCGCCCTGGCGGTTGATGCCCTTGTTGTTGCTGAGCTCCCCGCCCACCAAGACGCGCGTGCGGATCCTGGCGCCCTCGATCGCCTGCACGTGCAGGCTGATCTGGCCGTCGTTCAGCAACAACACATCGCCGGGCGAGACGTCGGCGGGCAATTTCTTGTACGCGATGCCGACGGCACGCTCGTCGCCCGCGTCCACATCGAGCGAGGCATCGAGAATGAACTCCGCGCCGTCGGCGAGCTGCACCTTGCCCGCCTTGAAACGCTCGATCCGGATCTTCGGTCCCTGCAAGTCGCCGAGCACGCCGACGTAGCGCCCGGCGGTGCGCGCGGCATCGCGCACCAGATCGAGCCGGCGCTTGTGGTCGGCAAGCTGGCCGTGCGAGAAGTTGACGCGCACCACATCGACGCCCGCGCGCACCATGTCCGCCAGCACCTTCGGGTCATCCGTGGCGGGTCCCAGCGTCGCGACTATTTTCGCCCGACGCAGGATGAAGCTCATGCCGCCCGCCGCTCGAGGATGTCGACCGCGGGCAGCTTCTTGCCCTCGACGAACTCGAGAAATGCGCCGCCGCCGGTGGAAATGTAGGAGATGCTGTCCTCGACGCCATACTTCTCGATGGCGGCGAGCGTGTCGCCTCCGCCCGCGAGCGAAAACGCCTTGCTGCGCGCGATGGCGTTCGCGAGGGTGCGGGTGCCCTCTCCGAACTGATCGAACTCGAACACGCCCACCGGGCCGTTCCACAGCACCGTGCCCGCCGCGGCGATCAGCTTAGACAGCTGCTCCGCGCTGTCGGGACCGATGTCGAGAATCATCTCGTTGCTGCCGACCGCGCCCACCGACTTGACGTCCGCCTCGGCCACCGCCGAGAACTCGGTGGCAACCACGACGTCGGTCGGCATCGGAATGCTTATTCCGCGGGCTTGCGACTGCTCCATCAGTCGCCGGCAAATATCGAGCATCTCGCGCTCGTGCAGGGACTTGCCCACGTTGAAGCCTAGCGCGGCGAGAAACGTGTTCGCTATGCCGCCGCCGACTATCATCTGGTCCACCCTCGACAACAGCGCCTCGAGCACGGTGAGCTTGGTCGATACCTTAGAGCCGCCCACGATCGCGAGCAAGGGACGGGCGGGCTTCTCGAGCGCGGTCTCGAGAGCCGCGAGCTCGCTCACGAGCAACGGTCCCGCGCACGCGATCGGTGCGTACTTCGCCACCCCGTGGGTGCTCGCCTCCGCGCGGTGCGCGGTACCGAAGGCGTCCATCACGTAGACATCGCAGAGCGCCGCCATCCTGCGCGACAGCTGCTCATCGTCCTTCTTCTCGCCCTTGTTGAAGCGCACGTTCTCGAGCAGCACCACCTCGCCCGGCGCGACGGCGACGCCATCCAGCCAATCGCGCTTGAGCGGCGTCGGCACCCCCAAAAGCTGCGTGAGCCGCCGGGCCACGGGAGCCAGGGAGAGCTCCTCCACGAACTTGCCTTCCTGCGGACGGCCGAGATGCGACATCACCATGACCCGGGCTTTCGCCGCCAGTGCGGCCTGGATGGTGGGGAGCGCTGCGCGGATGCGCGCGTCGCTCCCAACCTCGCCGTCCTTGATGGGCACGTTCAGATCCTCGCGGATCAGCACACGCTTGTCCTTCAGATCGAGGCCGGTCATTTTGATGATCTTCATGGATTTTGGCGCCGGCGCCCTCTCTCATTTGACCTTGGACCAGGCGGTGACGGTGTCGAGCATGCGGTTGGAGAAACCCCATTCGTTGTCGTACCAGGAGCAGACCTTCACGAGCGTGCCCTCGATCACCTTGGTGAGAGTCGCATCGTAGATCGAGGAGTGCGCGTCGTGGTTGAAATCGACCGACACGAGCGGCTGATCGTTGTAGGCGAGAATGCCCTTCAGGGGCCCCGCGGCAGCCGTCTTGACCAGTTTGTGGATCTCGTCGGCGGAGGTCTTGCGTGCGGCGGTGAAGGACAGGTCGACCAGAGACACGTTGATGGTCGGCACACGGATCGCGAAGCCGTCGATCTTGCCCTTGAGCTCGGGCAGCACGAGCCCGACGGCGGCGGCGGCGCCGGTCTTGGTCGGGATCATGGACATGGTCGCCGAACGCGCGCGCCGCAGGTCCGTGTGGTAGACATCGGTGAGCACTTGATCGTTGGTGTAGGAGTGAATCGTGTTCATCACCCCCTGCAGCACGCCGATGTTTTCATGCAGCACTTTGACGAGCGGCGCCAGGCAATTGGTCGTGCAGGAGGCATTGGAAATGACGGTATCCGTGGCCTTGAGGATCTTGTCGTTCACGCCGTAGACGATGGTCGCATCGACGTCCTCGCCACCCGGCGCGGAGATCACCACTTTCTTGGCGCCCGCGGTGAGATGCGCGGAGGCCTTGGCTTTGCTCGTGAACAAACCCGTGCACTCGAGCACGAAATCGACGCCGAGCTCCCCCCACGGCAGCTTGGTCGGGTCGCGCTGCGCCACTACCCGGATGCGATCGCCGTTCACCATCATCGAATCGCCGTCGACGCGCACTTCGCCGTCGAAGCGGCCGTGCGCGGTGTCGTAGCGCGTCAAGTGAGCATTGGTGTTCGCATCGCCCAGGTCGTTGATGGCGACAATTTGTATTTCGCCCGCACGCTTCGACTCATACAGGGCTCGCAGGATATTGCGGCCGATGCGGCCGTAACCGTTGATGCCCACCTTGATTGCCATCGGATCGTTCCCCTCTTGATGCCAGTGCTGAACCGCGGCGGATCACCCCGCCAATGTCTTGTCGATCGCCTCTTGCACGTGCTCGGCAGTGAAGCCGAACTGCTTGAACACATCCTTGGCGGGGGCCGACGCGCCGAAATGATCGATGCCCACGATCTGGCCCTTGAGTCCCACGTATTTCCACCACGGCTGGGTCGCCCCCGCCTCGACGGCGACGCGCCGCACGACCTGGGGCGGCAGCACGCTGTCCTTGTACGCTTGGTCCTGGCGGTCGAAGGCGGTCGTGCTCGGCATGGACACCAGGCGCACTTTGCGCCCTTTCGCGGCAACGGCGCGCACCGCGTCCGCGGCGATGCCGACCTCCGACCCCGTTGCGATCACGATGACCTCCGGCGGCCCGTCCGAATCGATCAGCACGTAGCCGCCACGCTTGATCGCAGTCAGCTGCTCGGGACGCCGCGGCTGCGGCGGGACCGCCTGACGCGTGAATATCAGGCAGGTGGGCCCATCCGCGCGCTCGATGGCGGCGCCCCACGCCGTCGCGGACTCCGCGCCGTCGCAGGGCCGCCAGAGCTCCATTCGGGGAATCGCCCGCAAGCCTGCCAGTTGCTCGATGGGCTGGTGAGTCGGGCCATCCTCGCCGAGGCCAATCGAGTCATGGGTGAACACGAAATTCACCCGTACTTCCATGAGCGCCGCCATCCGCAGCGCATTGCGCGAATAGTCGCAGAAGGTCAGGAACGTGCCGCCGTAAGGAATGAACCCGCCGTGCGCGCTCATGCCGTTCATGATCGCCGACATGCCGAATTCGCGCACCCCGTAATGAATGTAGTTGCCGGCGGGGGCCTCGGGCGTCAGGGTTACCGAATCCTTGCGCAGCGTGCCGTTCGAGGGCGTGAGGTCGGCCGAGCCGCCGATCAGCTCCGGCAGCAGCGGGCCCACGACATTGAGCGCCGCGTTGGAGGTCTGTCGCGTCGCGAGAGGCTTCGTATCGTCTTGCGCCTGCTTGACGTATGCGGATACCTTGTCGGCGAACCCCGACGGCAGCGTCCCGCTCATGCGGCGCTCGAGCTCGGCCGCCAGTTCAGGGAACTTCGCTTTGTACGCCTGAAACCGGCTACCCCACTCCTGCTCGGCTCGTTTGCCTTTCTCCCGCATGTCCCATTGCGCGCGGATGTCGGCGGGGACCTCGAAGGGCGGTGATGTCCACTTGAGGTTCGCGCGCGCGGCGGCGATTTCGTCATTTCCCATGCCCTCGCCGTGCATGACCGCGGTGCCCTGCTTGTTGGGAGCGCCCCAGCCGATGATGGTCTGGGCGCAGATCAGCGACGGCCGGTCGGTGACCGCACGCGCCTCGGCCAAAGCTCTCGCAACGGCGTCCCGGTCGTTGCCATCCACCTTCGGCAGCACGTGCCAGCCGTACGCCTCGAAGCGCTCGGCGGTATTGTCGTCGAACCAGCCGACCACCTTGCCGTCGATCGAAATACCGTTGTTGTCATACACCGCGATCAGCTTGCCGAGCTTCTGCATGCCCGCGAGCGAGGCCGCTTCATGGGAAATGCCCTCCATCATGCAGCCATCGCCCATGAACACATAGGTATGGTGATCGATGATCTCGTGGTTCGGCCGATTGAAGGTCGCCGCGAGGGATCGCTCCGCGATCGCCATGCCGACCGCGTTCGCGAAACCCTGGCCGAGGGGTCCGGTGGTGGTCTCGACTCCCCCGAGGTGCGCTTCGCGCTCCGGATGACCCGGGGTCTTCGAGCCAAACTGACGAAAGCGCTTGATCTCCTCCATGGAAAGGTCGTAGCCGGTGAGATACAGCACCGAATAGAGCAGCATCGAGGCATGTCCGTTCGAGAGCACGAACCGGTCGCGATCCCACCAGCCAGGATTGCCCGGATTGAACTTAAGCACTTCACGCCAGAGGACTTCGGCGATGTCGGCCATGCCCATCGGCGCGCCGATATGGCCCGAACTGGCCTTCTGGACGGCGTCCATCGTCAGAACGCGAATGGCGTTGGCGAGCTCACGGTGGGTGGGCATGGCGGCTTTCTTCCGGAGGAAAGGGTGGTCATTCTCCCCGATGCGCCCCCCATCATCAATATCGGGACATACGTCTCCCTTTGCGGGAACATGCGCCCGTTATTGCAGTCGCTATTAGGGAACACGGTCCCACTCTTCCCGCGGCCATGAGGGAACGCGATCACACTACATGGCGTGCGCCGGTGGTCCCGTTATGTAGCGCGGCTCGTGGGCGCCGTCATGATCCAGTTCACCGTCGGTCGCGCTCTGATTTGCTACCATTTTTTCGTATGAAAATTCTACAAATAACCGACCCGCATTTGTACGGCCACGCGAGCGCGAAGTTGCGCGGCGTGGAGACCGACTCGACCTTGCGCAACGTCCTCGATGACGCGTTCATGGAAGTCCCGGACTATGCCGCGATCCTGGTGACCGGCGATCTCGTCCAGGACGATCCGGCCGGCTATTTGCGCTTTCGCAGCATCTTCGGTGACTGCAGCAAGCCCGTTCTGTGCGTTCCGGGCAACCACGACGAGCCGGAAGCGATGCGTCGCACGCTCTCCGACCCGCCGTTCCAGGTGTGCGGCACTTACCGCGCGGCGGGCTGGCAATTCATCATGCTGGACAGCTACGATGCGGGCCATGCGGGCGGTCGCTTGAGTGCGCAGGAGCTCGAACGCCTCGACCGTGCGCTGCATGAGGCGCGCGAGCACGCCATGGTCTGTCTACATCACCATCCCGTCGAGATGGGCAGCCGCTGGCTCGACGGCGTCGGCCTCGCCAATCCGGACGATTTCTGGCGCATCATCGACGCGCACCCGCAGGTGCGCGCCGTAACCTGGGGGCACGTGCATCAGGAGCTGGACGGAGAGCGCGGCAGCGTGCGCTTGTTTGCCACGCCTTCCACCGGCGCGCAGTTCTTGCCGAAGAGCGAGCGATTCGCCGTGGACTCTCGGCCGCCGGCGTACCGACCCTTCGCGCTGCATCCGGACGGAGGTATCGAGACCACGGTGCGCTGGGTGGACGGGATGCAGATGCGCCACGCCGCCGCCGCGCGCTAGAGTACTGCGCTCGATATGCGCTCGGACGCCGGCAGGCTCGCGAAGAAAAGTTTCACGACTCCTTGGCTGTGGCTGTGGGCGCTCTGCGCGGCGCTCTGCGGCTCGCCCGTACACGCCGATTCGCCCGCACACGCCGACGCAGGCCTCCACTCGCTCTGGGAGCTGCACGGCAAGCACAACGTCGTGTACGTGCTCGGCTCCATCCACACGCTGCGCGCGAGCGATTACCCGCTCGCGCCCGTGATCATGGATGCGTATCGGGACTCGAAGTCGCTGGTCATGGAGATCGATCTCAACGAGATCGAATCCCCGGAC
>Ga0302311_10007362_pt1 | contig 11238 bp, 8 predicted proteins | sample III_Palsa_N1_3_FD_200449 | JGI IMG/M metagenome (GOLD analysis project Ga0302311, IMG submission 200449) | Peat permafrost microbial communities from Stordalen Mire near Abisko, Sweden - III_Palsa_N1_3 | ecosystem: Environmental > Terrestrial > Soil > Palsa > Peat permafrost | place: Sweden...
CCGGCAAGGAAAATGCACTCACAGCAGTCTCTACGGCCATCCTGGCGGTCATCGCCGTCTGCCTCGTCCTATTCCTCGGCTGGCGCACCAAAGCCTTCGAAGCCACCATCCACGAGCTCTCTCTCCGCGACGAACTCACCGGCCTCTACAACCGCCGCGGCTTCTACGTCCTCGCCGAGCAGGCCTTCCAGCTCGCCCAGCGCACGCACTCCTCCTTCTCCGTCCTCTTCTTCGACATGGACAATCTCAAGCAAGTCAATGACGAGTTCGGCCACGACATCGGCTCCGAACTCCTCAAAGAGATGGCCGCGCTCCTCGTCCACACCTTCAGAAAGACCGACGTCATCGGCCGCATCGGCGGCGATGAGTTCGTAGTCGCCGGTGAATCGAACGACCCCGAGATGACGAACGTCGTCCTCCGCCTCAACGAAGCCGTAGCCCACGCCAACAGCCTCCCCAAACGCAAATATCCTCTCAGCTTCAGCATGGGCAGCATGGCCTCCGAAAAAGACTTGACCATCAGCCTCGAAGGCCTACTCTCGCAAGCCGATGCCATCATGTACGAAGAAAAGCGCCGTAAGCACAGCTCCCCAACGGACGTGGCAATCGCATCTCCGTCAAGCTAGACCACTTCCGCAAGACTATTGACAAATCGCCGCCAGACGAGCACTCTTTGCTACAAGTCAAAAGTCGAACTGTCTTGTTCGCCCCTTCCTCTCCCTGGTTTCATAACGTGAAATCCAAAATCGATGAGTAACAAGGGAGAATTATGAAACTAGGCACGCGTTCCATCCTCCATCTATCGTTAGCCGCAGGTCTTCTTAGCGGTATCGGACTTCCTCACATGCTGGCTGCGCAAAGCCCGCTCACAGTCGAGCAGTTCCAGAGCCAGCAGCACGAAGCCTGGCGTCAAACCATGCACAACACCCCAACCTTCCACGAAGGCTGTTTCCATGCCTCGTATCCCGCTACGTCATGGGAGCAGGTGGATTGCGTTGCTCCGCCAGCCTATCGATCTGCTGTGCCGAACATCACAGGGAGATTGCAGACGGCCGGTAATGGCTACGATTATGTAGCCCAATCCCCCTCAGGTCACCTGATCAGCGCAGCCACCGGCAGTTTCCCGGTGGTAACCGACGTCACTTCGGAGAAGGGCGCGAATGTTCCCTTCGGCAGCGGCGAGAGCGACGGCATTACAGGCACCAACCAATACACGTTGCAGGTGAACACCAACATCGTGAACACCAAGGCCTGTAATGGCTACACCGGTTGCTACGCCTGGCAGCAGTACGTTATCGCTACCGATACCCCTGTCTCACTCACGAGCAGCTCGCTCACGGGCAAGACCGAAGTCTTCATCGAATACTGGCTCATCAACTACGGTGGCAGCACCCGGGCCTCGTGCCCCAGTGGCTTCATCAATGGCGGCGCGGATAGCTCGGGTGTGGACTGCGTCCAAAACACGCCCGCGGTCGTTGTCTACAACGGACAGCTCCCGGCTGCCGATCTCGCAAGCCTGCAACTGTCAGGCACAGCTGTTGCGAGCGGCACGGACAAAGCAACCGCAACCTACGGCACCGAAGCCTATACAGCCACCGTAGCCGATTCCTATACCGATATTTCGAGCGCATGGACTCAAGCAGAGTTCAACGTGGTCGGAAACGCCGGTGGATCGAGAGCGGACTTCAACAAGGGTGCGTCTCTCACCGTGAAGGTAGCTCTAACCGACGGATCGACCACCGCTCCAACCTGCCTTTCGCCATCCAGCTACGACGGCACCACCGGCGAAACCAACAACCTAACCCTCAAGAGCTGCACCGCAACAGGTGGAGCGACGCCCTACATCACGTTTGTCGAGTCTGATTAGGCGCCCCGCTTCTGCCGGATTCAAAAGAGAAACGCCGAGCTGGTCTCGGCGTTTCTTTTTTGCACCAATTGACCCACCCTGCCCTCGCTGCTACCCTCAAAACATCACATCCATGGCGATGGAGTTCGCCGGCCGCTCTGCCCGCGCGGAGCTGATAACTCCTACACACTCTGTAGGAGGACTATGCCCCAAACTTCGCCACGCACCCAAATCAAGCAACTCCTGAACCTCGCCCGCTGGATTCCCATAGCCATAGCCATCGGCATCCTCGCCGGCTCCGCCTCCGCACTCCTCCTCTGGTCTCTCGACCTCGCCACCAACATCCGCGAGTCCCACCACTGGATCATCCTCCTGCTGGCCCCCGTTGGAGTCCTCGTCGGCCTCATGTACCACTACCTAGGCCGCAAAGTCGAAGCCGGCAGCAACCTCATCATCGACGAGATCCATGACCCCAAAAGCGTCATCCCCCTCCGGATGACCCCGCTCATCCTCATCGGCACCTTCCTCACGCATCTCTTCGGAGGCTCCGCCGGCCGCGAAGGCACCGCCATCCAAACTGGCGCATCCCTCGCCGACCAACTAACCCGCCCCCTCCGTCTCAACCCCCGCGAACGCCGCATCCTCCTCATGGCCGGAATCTCCGCAGGCTTCGGTTCCGTCTTCGGCACACCGCTCGCCGGAGCCATCTTCGGCATCGAAGTCCTCGCCGTCGGCACCGTCAGCTACGAAGCCCTCTTCCCCTGCCTGCTCGCCGCCTTCATCGGCGACCTCACCACAAAAGCCTGGCACATCCACCACACCCTCTATACCGTCACGTCCGTCCCGCCCATGACCGTCGGCGGCATCTTCGCCGCCATGGCCGCCGGCATCATCTTCGGCCTAGTCGGCATGGCCTTCGCCCGCATCACTCACGCCATCACCCACTTCGTCCGCCGCCGCATCGCCTACGCCCCACTGCGCCCCGCCCTCGGCGGTCTCCTCGTCACCGCCGCTGTCTTCGGCCTCGGTTACGACTACACCAGCAAATACATCGGCCTCGGCATCCCAACCATCCTCGCCTCCTTCGACCAGAAACTTCCCCTCTACGACTGGGCCGCGAAGTTCCTCTTCACCGCCGTCACCCTCGGCACCGGCTTCAAAGGCGGCGAAGTCACGCCGCTCTTCTACATCGGCTCAACGCTGGGCAACGCCCTCTCGCACATCCTCCCACTCCCCTCGTCACTCCTAGCCGGAATGGGCTTCGTAGCTGTCTTCGCCGGAGCCGCCAACACCCCCATTGCATCCACCCTGATGGCCGTCGAGCTCTTCGGCTCCGAAGCAGGCGCCTATGCCGCCATAGCCTGCGTCCTCAGCTATCTCTTCTCAGGACACGCCGGCATCTACCGCTCCCAGCGCGTCAACGGCAACAAGCACGACGACCTGACACCCAGCTCCTAACCACCCCTCGTCGGACGAAGCAAGATCCCTACGCACTCTGAACCCTGGGTCATGAACCCTAAACCCTCTGCCCTCCCATAAGATCTACCCAGACACATGCGCATCGCCTCCCTCCAACCCTCGATCACCCTCACCCTCCACGCCCTCGGCCGCACCAACCACCTCTGCGCCATCACAAAATACTGCCTCGAAGCCCTCCCCGAGCTCGCCGCCCTCAACCTCCCCATCCTCCACGACTCATGGACCGCGAACACCGCCGAGATCGCTGCTACCAGCCCCGACCTCGTCATCGCCTCCGTCCCCTATCGCATGGAGTCACTCGCGGCCATCCTCAAAGCCTCGCTCCCCGTCCTCACCCTCGCACCCCACAACCTTGCCAGCGTCCTCGACGACATCCGCCTCCTCGGCGCCCTCACCAACGCCGCCGCCGAGGCCGAGGTCCTCATCGCCCACATCAACCGCACCCTCGACGAAACCCGCGCCCTCACCACGTCCATCCCGCACCCAACCGTCTACTGCGAAGAGTGGGGCAAGCCCCTCATCCACTCCCAAACCTGGGTCTCCGAACTAGTCTCCACAGCCGGTGGCCAATTCCTCGGCACACCTGGCTCCCACACCACCGCCGAAGCCATCGCCGCCGCCGACCCCGACGTCCTCATCTTCGCCTGGTGCGGCGCCGGCGACCGCGTCCCCCTCGACCGCGTCATCGACCAGCGCGACTGGCGTCACCTACGCGCCGTTCAGAACCGCCAGGTCTACTGCATCCCCGACGAATATCTCAACACCCCCGCCCAAACCCTCCTTGATGGCCTAACCCACCTGGCCGCAGCCATCCATCCTGCTGAATTCCCCCGCCCCGAACGCCTAATCCAACTCGAACACCGCAACTATTCAACGCAACCTGTGTAATTCCTTCTTGTACAGCTAAAATTGGTACCGCCCGCTCGAACCCTTCCAGGAGAAGTTCATGTTCCCATCGCGCATCGCCAAAGCCCGATTCATGCTAGCAACAGCTCTTCTCCTCACCCTCGGCTTATCCGCCGAAACCAAGCACAGCCGCCCCGCTCCACGCCCTCACCATCCTAAGCACATCCAGCACAAGATGAAGAATGGCAACTCCGTCGAGCGCCGCTCCGACGGCCGCGTCAGCGACGTCCACAACGAGCGCCGCCACATGGACGTGCACCACGGCCTCAACGGCGACCGTCGCACAACAACCTACCGCTCCGACCACTCCCGCATCGTCACCGAACGCGGTCGCGCCGGCTTCGTCGAGCACCCCTATAGCTACCATGGCCACGACTACTACCGCCGCACCTACTACTACCACGGTCGCGTCTACAGCCACTACTACCGCGGCTTCTACTTCCACGGCGTAGGTCTCCACGTCTACGTCCCCGGCGCCTACTACTCCACCGGCTTCTACGGCTGGGCCTACCACCCCTGGCACACCCACGTCATCTATCGCTGGGGTTGGTACGGACACCCCTGGTACATCCACTACGGCTACTACTTCGCCCCCTATCCCTACTACGTCGGCCCCTCCGCCTGGCTGACCGACTATGTCATCTCGACCAACCTCGCAGCCGCCTATGACGCCGGCGTTGCCGCAGGTTCCGCCGGTCCGGACGCTCCCGTTCCCCCGGGCGGTCCCGCCCTCACGCCGGACGTCAAGGACCAGCTCAATCAGGAGATTCAGTTCGACATCGAACTCGAAAACGGTGAGGCCGCTCTCGAAGCCTCAGGACAGGAGACCGATCCCGGCTCAAGTGGCATCGCCAGGATCTTCGCCGACACTCATCCCCACGTCTTCGTAGTCGGCGCTCCACTCGACGTCGTCAATGAAGCCACCGAACACGACTGCGCTCTCAGCGAAGGAGACATCCTCCAGACCACCACCGCGCCCGGTCCCGATGACAAGGCCGCCACGCTAACCGTCCTCTCCAGCAAAGGCCCCGCCGAGTGCGCCAAGAACACCGCCGTCTCCGTAAGCCTCGACGACCTCCAGGAGATGCAGAACAGCCTCCGCCAGACCCTCCATCAGGGCATGGACGAGCTGCAGCAAAACCAGGGCAAAGACGGCCTGCCACAACTCCCCGCCGCCGCTGCAACCCCGCCCACCCCAACCTCCTACGCCAAGCTGGCTCCCCCACCGGACCCCGACGCAGCCGCCGAACTCCAGCAGCAGCAAACCGATGCCGACCAATCCGAAAAGGAAGTCACCACCCAGGAGGCTCAGGAACCCGAAACACCACCAGCCCCCACACAGCCCGCTGCTCCAATCGAGCGCCCCAAAAACTAATCCTGAGCCTGCCGTTAGGAGAGGCTTGTTTCCTTGGAAGAGGTTTATTTCGTTACGGCACGGCTTCAGCCGTGCCGTAACGCTTCTATTGCATGACGTCTTTAGCCACCGCGGCGCGCTTTATAAGAGTTTCCACAACTCTCGGCAGACCCTGAACCTTGCAATCTCTACTGGTTCGCAACCGGCGCAGCCGCATTCGGCAGCGTATAGATCACCTCACCCGCCCGCGTGTAATGCAACTCCTCGCGCGCCTGGTGCTCAATCGCCCCGGGATCGTTCTGCAAACGATCTACATGCCCCCGCAAACGCTCGTTCTCCGTCTGCAGCCTTTGCATCTGTACCTGCAAGGACTTTGCCTCTTCGCGCTTGTGCAAAAACACGGTCAGCCCATTGTGTCCAAACACCACGCCGTACCCCATCACCAGCGCCAGCGCTCCCACACCCACCGTCGCAGCCTTACGCCGCCAGCTATAGACCCGCTCGCGAACCTGATTGGCGATCACCGGCAGGCGTCCTGCGCTCCCAATTTTCTCTGTTGCCGCCATCCCCTGCCCTTGTCAGCAGCTCGTTGCACCGAGCTCAAGCCGCTAACCGTTCCTACGCTAGTATGACGCACGCCTACTCCACATCAGCCGGACAAAACGCAGGGGGAATCAAACTCGGTATAGAATTCTCTGACTTCGCAATCCCAGCCTCAACCGTGGTTCTACCAAAGTTTTGCTCCTATCCATCCGGTGTAGACTTCGGGCTGTTCCAGCTTTGCTATCCTTGGCGTAACCATGCGGATACTCGTTGCCATTTCGGTCTTTGTTCTCGTGGTCCTTCTGTGGGCCACGGTCTCGATCGTGCGACATATCCGCAGCTCCCAGCGTCGAAGCCGCTTCCTTCGCAAAACAGCGCCACAGTTTGAAGCCGCTCCCGAGCCGCATCCCTCGAAGCCCGTGTCCCAACCGGTCTCAGAACCCACCTTCGCGGACCTGGCCGCCCGGGCACTCGCAGCGAGCGCGATTCCCATATCGACGCAAAACACGCCGCCCCTCACTCGCACCCCGGCAGAATCATCCTCCCCCGCTGGCGTCTCGTCTGCGCGCCGCGCGGTCGCATCGCAAAACTCCTCCGCTGGCGCCCTCGGCCTCATCGCACAGGCCCGCAAGCTATCGCAGGATATGCCGCAGCCCCAGATCAGGCCCTCAGGCACCCGAAAGGCAGTCGAAGCCGCTCCCGAGCCTCAACCTGTCCTCGAGCTTCAGCCTCTCGCGGCGCTTCAGCCCGTCGCAGAACTCAAGCCTGCTGTAGTGCCTCAGCCCGCCCTGGAACCCCAGCCAGTCTTACGAATCGTCGAAATTCCACAAGTCCCACAATCTCCCTCTGCCGAATCGGAGCCGCTCCCCAGTCAGATAGAGCCGCTGCCCGTAGCGGCAAAGACCTCTGGCTTCGCTGGCATCCCATTCTTCCGGCGGCCGGTTCGCTCGGTCCAGCCCGCCCCGGCGTTCACGCTTCCAGCGCACCGCCCGGACTGGGTCTACTTCAACAAAGATATGGGCGATCTCTCAGATCCGTCGCCCAGCCGTATCAGGGATCGGGTTCGTTCGCGTTAGAATCGGTCAAGGTACTTCAGGACACTTATGCAGACCACACTGGCTCAATCCACCTCTCCCTCGCTCTCGGCCTTCGCAGCCACCCTTCCCGGCAAGCTGCTCCTGGGCCTCTCTGCAACCGCCGTTGTCGCAGCCGCGGCCCACGTTGCCATTCCGCTCCCCTTCACGCCCGTGCCGTTCATCCTCACACCGTTCGCGGTGCTCGGGGTCGGCCTCGCCCTGGGTCCAGTCGCTGGATTTTTCGCGCTATTGGCATATCTCGCCGAAGGTGCCATGGGTCTGCCCGTCTTCAGCCCTACCGGCCCGGGCGGCATCGCCCAGCTCTTCGGCCCCACCGGCGGCTACCTCATGGCCTACCCTCTGGTAGCAGCCATCGCAGGCGGTCTCACCCAGTTTCTCGTCCGTCGCATGCCCCGTTTTCTGGCCGCGACCATCGCCGGGACAGCCGCCATCGCCGTCCTCTTCGCCTGTGGCGCCGCCTGGTTCATGCAGTACGCCGGCCACTCGCTACAGGCTACATGGATCGGCTCAGTCGCTCCCTTTCTTCCCGGTGAAGGCGTCAAAATACTCGCCGCAGCAGGAATCTATAGTGCCCTGACCCGCTCCACTCGGGCAGAGACACCCAATAGCTAATTCCCGGCAAACATCACCTGAAATCAACCGAGCCTGTGCCACATACCGGCGCATCTCATCACCATTGACTCTTGCACCCAGAAGGACCGAATGACCTCCGTAACAGACGCAGTACGCGACATCAGCATCGCCCATAGCCCAGACTCCGACGACGCCTTCATGTTCTACGGCCTCGCCACCAACAAGGTGCGCGTCCCCGGCTACCGCTTCAACCACACCCTCACCGACATCGAGACCCTCAACCACAAGGCCATCAACGAGCAGTTCTACGACGTCACCGCCATCAGCTTCCACGCCTATCCCTACCTACAGGACAACTACACCCTGATGGCCTGCGGCGGCTCCGTCGGCGAAGACTATGGCCCCATGATCGTCGCCTCGAAGAACTACACCCTCGACGAGGTCAAGAAGCTCAAAATCGCCGTACCCGGAACTCTCACCACGGCCTATCTCACCCTCAAGCTCTTCGCCCCCGACGTTGAAACAGAAGTCGTCGAGTTCGACAAGATCATCCCCGCCGTCGTCGCCGGCAAGTACGATGCCGGCCTCATCATCCACGAGGGCCAGCTCACCTACGGCCAGGACGGCCTCACCAAGATCCTCGACCTCGGCGTCTGGTGGCGCGAGCAGACCGGCCTTCCCTTGCCTCTCGGCGGCAACGCCATCCGCCGCTCGCTAGGCCCTGAAGTCCAACTAATCACCACCAACGCCCTGCGTGACTCGATCCAGCACGCGCTCGATCATCGCGAAGCCGCCCTCGACTACGCCATGCAGTTCGCCCGCGACCTCGACCCGGCCCTCGCCAATCGCTTCGTCGGCATGTACGTCAACGAGCGCACCCTCAACTACGGCGAAGACGGCCGCGAAGCCATCCGCAAGCTTCTGGAAATGGGCTACGAACGCGGCATCATCCCCCACAAAGCCAAGGTCGACTTCGTCGGCTAACCACCTCAAAACTGGATGCCCCGGGTCCGGACTTCCGGATCCGGGTTTTCATTGAGGCCAAAAGCAAACCATCGCCGCACCCTCAAGAAACCCACAGCCCCAGACTTCGTTCCACCCACCACCCTGTGGTAAACTACCATTCGTGCGGTGATCTTCTCCTGCATACTCCTTAGCGATCCAACCAGGTTCGCTCCTTACCCTCCCGGGCAAGGTTCAAGGCAAGGACGCGTAGCTCAGCTGGTAGAGCATTCGACTCTTAATCGACTGGTCGTAGGTTCGATCCCTACCGCGTCCACCACTTCCCCCACAAAAAATCCCTGCACAACCGCACGGGCAAACTCGTGTGCAATCTCACCGTAATTACTGTTCGCGTCACCGTAAAAAACACGTGTCCCACCGTGTTTTTCACCGTCTTAATTCGAGTGCGCCTGCGCCTCCGCTACCAACGAATTACCCGGATCAGCATTCACCCATGACGCGAGGAAGTTCTTGTAACTCGTTGTAGCATTACGCGCATCGCCGCTAGCCGCATAAGCTCTACCCATCTGGAACTCCACCAAAGAGTAAATCATCGGATTACCCAACACAACAACCCCCTTATGTTGCTGTAAAGGCTGGAGATCTTCTAAAACAGACAGCGGCTGGTTTGAAGCTAAGTGTATCAATGCCTTCAGATACGGCCCCATCGCCGTAGGATCATCTTTAATCCCCTGCAACTTAGCCAGCGCCCCACTAGCATTCCCGGACTTCCATTCAATCGCAGCCGCTAAGTCAGGGATATAAAAGCTCTTAGCCCCCACAAAAACCGGTGTTCCCTTACTTAAATCCGCCAAATTCCTCTTCGCACCCTCAATATCCATACACAACACACTCGCCATTCCAGCAGCAAAGTTCGCATCCGCCCCCGCCGGCTGCGGGCTGCTCTCCTGCAACAGTCCTTTCGCCGTCGTACAATCTCCCGTCAGCGCCCGGTCCAGCGCCGCCCGCGCTAGTGCATAGCCCGTCGCCGAACCCAACTCCGGCACCGCAGTTACATGGCCCGCAACATCCCTCCACGTCGCCAGTCCCGCGTTCAACTGCCCCGCCGCGTCCAGCACCCCTGCAATATCAGCCTTAGCTGCTATCTGGGCTCCGTCCGCGCTCAAGTTAAGAATCGGCGCACTCGATGCATTCAGAAGGTTCAGAATTGCGGCTACTCCCGGATGCGTCTGTCCCGCCGCGCTGCTCTGCTGCTCCATCTGGTTCGCTGCGTCAGTCTGGTCCAATCCAATCATCGCAAGCTCAGCATCTATACGGGCCGCCATATTGTAAGGAGCTTGCGCGAGCACACTCTGGGCCGTTGCCAATGAATCGGCATAGCGACCAGCTTGTCGTTGCGCAACGGCAAGCTGGATATGCGCCTCAACGTCAGCCGGATACCTGCCACCGAACTGTTGCAGCGCATTAATAGCTTGCGCATAGTCTCCTTGTGCATTCAGCGCATAGCTTGCCTGTGCCAGTGCCTGCGTTCTCTCACCTGCTCCTGCTGTATAGTCCTGTGCGTTCGTGGCTGCCTTTGCCGCTGCCACCTCGGCATGTTGCTGCCGGTAGATATCCGCTAGTTCAATATAGGCTTGGGTAAATCGTGAATCCAGCGCAATGGCCCGCTGGAACGCGAACATAGCATCGTCCATCTGCCCCGAGCCCTTAAGCGTGTCACCGGTCGCGTAAGCCTGCAGCGCATCGAGGTTGGACGTGGCCTCCCTGCTCAACGGGACCGAATCCCGACCGATTGAATCCCCTGTCTCCCCAAGATTCGATCGCACCTCCGCTGCCAGCCGGTCGATCGCCCCACCTATCTGCTCGCGGCTCGATGCCGTCTCCGTCAGATCCGCTAGCCGCGAGCCACTGGCGGCGTCGTAAATCCGTATCGAGAGCGCATACGAAGACTGCTCCATACGGATATCCCCGAAGGCGATATTGGCCGCGCCCGCAGCTCTCGCAATCCGGCGGGCATCACCCATTGAAGGCTCTCCATCAACGGTGATTCCGAGCGCCTTGCCTCCCAAAATCACCGAACCCTGTCCACGTACAGAAAGATGCGGCGACTGCTGCAGATCCAGCAAGACTCCGGAACCAAAGAGCCCGCCAAGTGTGCTGTCGCCCGTGTGGTTCGTCATTGACACTAAAAGCAGCGAGGTCGGCACATCGGCCGGCGGCGCTATCTTGCGGGAGTTCCTATACCAAACTCCAAATCCTGCCACCGCCACAAGCAGCAGGCCGACCAGCACCCAGGAGGCTTTCCGGCTGCCTGTGGACTCTCGTGCCTCCTCGATCTCCCAGCCCGTGTTCTCCAAACCATATCCTGCATCGGTAGTCATCATCCGCCTCGGCGGAACACGGGCCGTAATCCTGGAGGAAGAGGTTCCAGCCGTTCTCGCAACCGGGTCTCCCGGGTCCATTGCCGGAACCTGGGG
>Ga0302311_10007363_pt1 | contig 11238 bp, 12 predicted proteins | sample III_Palsa_N1_3_FD_200449 | JGI IMG/M metagenome (GOLD analysis project Ga0302311, IMG submission 200449) | Peat permafrost microbial communities from Stordalen Mire near Abisko, Sweden - III_Palsa_N1_3 | ecosystem: Environmental > Terrestrial > Soil > Palsa > Peat permafrost | place: Sweden...
GGGTCTGAATCGGGATGGTGATGATCAACATGATCAGCAACACCAACATCACGTCGATCAGCGGCGTGGTGTTGATGTCGAGCATGACCTCATCTTCACCGCTGTCCGAACCAACTTGCATCGACATAAGGCGTACCTTTCCGCGTTCCGATCAGCTGTGGGGCGGGGGTTGGGTGATGAACCCGATCTTTTCGATCCCGGCCCGCTGCAGCGTATAGACGATCTTGCCGATCGGCTCGTAGCGCGCTTCCAGATCGCCCCGGATATGCACTTCGGGCTGCGGCTGCTGAAGCGACGGGGGATTGGCCCCCTTCGTCAACCGATCGAACAGATCGGCCGTATCCTTCAGCGGAATGTTGCCCCAGAACATGTCGCCGTCGCGATTGACCGACAGGTTGATGTTCTCCGGCTTGGTTTGGGTTGGGATGTTGACCTCTGGCGGCAATTCCAGCGCGATATTGTGGGTGACGACTGGAATCGTGATCAGAAAGATGATCAACAGCACGAGCATCACGTCGACGAGGGGAGTGGTGTTGATCGTCGACACCACCTCATCCTCGGCGTCGTCCCCTCCTCCGGGGGAGCCGACGTTCATCGCCATGATCAGGCCTTGCCCGGATCGCTGATGCGGGTCCCGCTCAGCAGCACGGAGTGCAGATCGGCGCTGAAGTTGCGGACCTTCTCCATCGCGGTCTTGTTGCGGCTGACCAGCACGTTGTAGCCGAGCACGGCCGGCACGGCGACGGCCAGACCGAGGGCGGTCATGATCAGGGCCTCACCGACGGGGCCGGCGACCTTGTCGATCGAGGCCTGGCCGGCGATGCCGATGGCGGTGAGCGCGTTGTAGATGCCCATGACGGTGCCGAACAGCCCGACGAAGGGCGCGGTCGAACCGACCGTGGCGAGGACCCAGAGACCGCCGCGCAGGCGGTTGCTGACCTCGTCGACGGCGCGCTGGACCGACATCGTGACCCAGCTGTGCAGGTCGATCTGCTCGACCAGCGTGCCTTCATGATGCTCGGTCGCATTGGCGCCGCTTTCCGCGATGTAGCGGAACGGGCTGCTCGCCTTCAGTGTGCCGATGCTGGCGGTCACCGAATTGCCCGACCAGAAGGTGCGGTTGGCGGCGCGCGCGGCGGACAGCAGACGCGACTGCTCCCACACCTTGACGATCATGATGTACCAGGTCATCAGCGACATGACGCCGAGAATGCCCAGAACGGTCTCGGCGATGATCCCGCCGCCCTTCCACAAGGCCTCGAAGCCATAAGGATTGTCGACCGCGACGGTGTCGGTGGCCGGCGGGGCGGGCGGAGCCGGCAGGGCCACGGGCGCTGCGGCATCGGGTGCCGTGGCCGGCACCGGGGCGGTCGCTGCGGGGGCTGTTGCGGCCGGAGCCGTCACCGCCGGAGCAGGCGTCGCAGGGGCGGGCGCGGGGGTCTGCGCGGACGCTGACACGGCGATTGCGAAAGTCAGGGCCGCAGCAAGCGCGGGCAGGCGGAAAGTCGTGAACATGGTTTCTCCGGTTTTCGAGCTCAGTTGAGACCGACTGGCCTTGTCGTGTTGTACTAGCCGTTAAGCTTGAAGGTGATGGTCCATTTATGGCGCGCCTTCACCGCCACGCCGTGTTCGATCTTGGGTGAGTATTTGGCCGTGTTGACATATTCCATCGCGGCGTCCGAGAACGCACTGCCGCCGCTGCTGGTGATGACGGCGCAGTTGCTGGTCTTGCCATCGACGTCCACATCGCATTCGACATCGACGCTGCCCTCGCGGCCGCTTTGCTGCATGCGCGGAGGATAGACCAGCGGCCGTGCCGAGATCGGCCGTTCGCTGACGTTGCGATCGGGAATCTCCGGAGCGACCGGATGCGTCACCGGGGGAGCGGCCGGCGGGGCCACGATGGTGGCCGTCTGGACCACCGGTGGCGGCGCCACCTGGTTGATGACGATTTCGGGCGGCGGAATGAAGGGCGGCGGCGGCGCCTGTTGCGGCGGCGGCGGCGGCGGCGGCGGCAGATCCGGCGGCGGCGGCTTCACCTCTTCGATGATCTTGGTCTCGATCGGCTGCTTGATCACTTCGATCATCTGCCTGCCGAGGCCGCTGACCAGGGCATATAAGACGGCGGCATGCAGAAGGATGACAAGGCTGATACCGAGCGCCTGTCGTCCGGGGCTTCTCTGCTGTGCGTAACTCATCCGCGTTCCACCTCCGTACCCATCCCCGGGCGGGGATGGGGCATATTATCACGACCCCATCGTCAACGCAGCGGTATGACGATGGGATAACATCCGATCACGCGGGCGCCGCGCCAACTCGGCCGGGCCGCGGGCCGCTCCACGCGGATAGGCTAACGCCAGACGACGCCATTCATACCGCCATTACCAGCGCCGCACCCTGAAAAAATCGTCATTTCCCTTGTAACTATCGGCACAAACACCAAATGCGGCCCGCTGCACCAGTCGCCGCCGCTTCGACCGCGGGCGACCCACGCGGTCAAGACCACGATACCGCCGCCTTTCGGCGGCGATCCGGCTCCGCAACGGAGCGCCTGCTCACATCTTCGCCAAGATATCCGACCCGCTCCGCGACCTCGGCCGTCTCCGGTCGGCAACACCGCGGAAAACCGTGCCGATCGGCAGCGATTTCATCCCGGCGCAGCGCACACCATCGACATGGCCACACTTGCCCATAGTGCTGGGCGGGCGCTCGACGCGTCACCACCGCAGGCTTGGGGCGTGTACCCGGAATCACCGCGCGGGGCAATAGTGTAATTGAAAACTTGCGAGGATTGCCCGCTTTCTTCGCACCTGCAACATAGATTGCGGTGAGGCAGCAATGTTCTGTCGCGGGCGTGCGCGCGCCCCGATTCAATCTCCGGCGGTATTTTCGGCTTGAGCTGGTGAAACTCACGACGCCTCCGCGCCGCGATCGATGGCAGTTCGGCACGCCCCGAACTCGAACACAGGCCTGCGCATCGCGATATTTTGCCCTATCATCGAGGGGACACGGACCACAACGCCGCAATCGCAAGGGAGTTCGGCATGCCCGTCACCGGAATGGAACATTTCACCGTCCTGACCGCCGAGTTGGACCGGACTCTCGCCTTCTATCGCGAGATGCTGGGGTTGGAGCCGGGCTGGCGGCCGCCCTTTCCCTTTCCCGGCGCCTGGCTCTATTGCAATGGCCATGCCGTGCTGCATGTGGTCGCCGGCGGCCGTGTGCCGGACCCGCCAGCCGGCGTTATCGATCACATGGCCTTTGCCGCGACCGGGCTGGCGCCGATTGTGGCACGGCTCGAGGCGGCGGGAATTGCCTATGATTTGCGCCGTCTGCCCAATGATGGGCCGTGGCAGCTGTTTTGCCACGACCCGAATGGCGCCCGGGTCGAACTCGACTTCCCGGCCGACGAGGCGGCGCCCTGAGGCTTCTGCCCTAGACTCAAATAGATAGAGACCGATTCAGCGATCGGACCGTGCCGGTCTGATCGCATCGGGCTCTAGAGATCCAGACGGAACCCGACCTCCATCACCGATTTGGGCGGCAGGTGGAAATAGTCGGAGGCGCGCAGACCCATGCGGTGCATGACGTTGTAGGCGATCCAGACCAGCCGCGGCAGGGCCGAATCCTTGGGCCGCCGCACCAGGCTTTCATGCGCGATGAAGTAGTAGAGGTTCTCCTTGCAGAACCCCATGCCCAGCTTCACGCAGCCGCGCAAGGCGGTCGGGATGTCGGGACGCTGCATGAAGCCGATCTTGACGATGACCCGGTAGAAGCCGTGGCTGAGTTCGCGGATCTCGAGCCGCTCCGTGGCCGGCACGCGCGGCCGGCGCGTCGGCTGCACGGTCAGCAGGATGACATGTTCATGCAGCACCCGGTTGATCGTCACCTGGTGCAGCAGCATCGGCGAGGCGGTCTCCGCCAGCCGGGTCACGAACACGCCGGTGCCGGGCAACCGGGTCACCAGCATCTTGTCGACTTGGGCAATGAAGTCGTCGAAGGGCATCGACACCGCGGCCAGCTTTTCCTGGACCTCGATATTGCCGTAGCGCCAGGCGATCATGGTGAAGGCGACGAAGCCGCCGATGGCCAGCGGCAGCCAGCCGCCTTCGACGATCTTCAGGCAGTTGGATGAGAAGAAGGTGGCGTCGACCGCGGCGAACAGCGTGGTCACCGGCAGGGCCACGCTCAGCGGCCAGTTCCAGGTCCCGCGCATGACCCGATAGAGCAGGATGGTAGTGATCAGCATCGTCCCCGACACGGCGATGCCATAGGCGGCCGCCAGATTATCCGAGGTCTTGAACATGATGACGATGGCCAGGGTCGCCGCCATCAGCCCCCAATTGACGATGCCGATATAGATCTGGCCATAGGCACGGCTCGAGGTCGGCACGACCAGCATGCGCGGCGACAGCCGCATCTGAATGGCCTGGCGGGTCAGCGAGAACACGCCCGAGATCAGCGCCTGGCTGGCGATCACCGTCGCCGCCGCGGCTAGTGCTATCATCGGCAGCAGCAAGGCGCTGGGCGCCAGCTTGTAGAACGGGTTGTCGATCGCCGTCGGATCGGCCAGCAGCAGCCCGCCCTGGCCGAAATAATTGAGCAGCAGGGCCGGAAACACGAGGAAGAACCAGGCGCGCCGAATCGCCGTGGCGCCGACATGCCCCATATCGGCATAGAGCGCCTCGCCCCCGGTCAGCGCCAGGAAGACGGCGCCGAACACGGCAAAGGCCGTGCGCGGATTGCCGGTCAGAAAGGCGACGGCCTCGCGCGGATCGAGCGCCAGCAAGACGCCCGGGCCGCGCAGGATGCCGTAGAGCCCGAGTGCCCCGATCGTGGTGAACCACAGCAGCATGATCGGGCCGAACAGCCGGCCGATCTGTGCCGTCCCGCGGCGCTGGATCAGGAACAGGGCGACGAGGATGACCAGCGTGACCGGAATCACCCAGGGCTGGAAATTGGGCGCCGCCACTTCCAGCCCTTCCATCGCCGACAGCACCGACACGGCGGGGGTGATGACACCGTCGCCATAGAGCAGCCCGGCACCGCAAATGCCGAGCAGCACGAGGAAGGGCAGCTTGCGCTTGTTCGGGCCCGGGGCGGGTGCCACCAGCGACAGCAGCGCCAGGATGCCGCCTTCGCCTTCGTTATCGGCGCGCAGGACCAGCACGACATATTTCAGCGCAACGATGATGGCGAGCGCCCAGACCACCAGGCTGACGATGCCGAGCACGTCGCCGCGCGTGGGAAACTCGTGCTCGGTGGCGACCAGCGCCACTTTGAGCGCGTAGAGCGGCGAGGTGCCGATATCGCCGAACACGATGCCGAGTGCCGTCATCGCCGCCAGCGCCCAGGGGCCGTGATGATGCACCGGCGGGGCTTCCGCCTCGACGTGGCCCGCTTCCAGGGTTGCCGGTGCGCTCACCGCGGCCGCACCAGGGTCACGCCGTCGCCGATCGGCAGCAGGCACAGGTCGACCCGGCCGTCCTCGCGGATCTTCTGGTTGAGCGCCTTCAGCGCTGCCGTCGAGGCGCTGTTGTTGGCCGGGTCGGCCACGGCGCCGCTCCACAGCACATTGTCGATGGCGATGAGGCCGCCGGGCCGGACCAGCCGCAGGCAGGCTTCGTAATAGCCATCGTAATTCTCCTTGTCGGCATCGATGAAGGCGAAGTCGAAACCCCCGGCCTGACCCTGGGCTTCGAGCGCTGCCAGGGTGCCCAGCGCCGGCCCGATCCGCAGGTCGATGCGGTCGGCGATGCCGGCCTCGCGCCAATAGCGCCGGCCGATCGACGTCCACTCCTCGCTGACATCGCAACAGATCAGCCGGCCCTCCGCCGGCAGCGCTTGCGCCACGGCCAGCGCCGAATAGCCGGTGAAGGTGCCGATCTCGAGCGCCCGCTTCGCCCCGATCAGTCGGACCAGAAAACCCAGCAGCTGGCCCTGATCCGGGCCGATCTGCATGCCGGCCATCGGCAGCACCGCCGTCTCGTCGCGCAGCGCCCGCATTACCGCGGTCTCCTGCGTACCGAGCCGGATGATGTAGTCGCTGACCGTCTCGTTCCAACCGGTAATGCCGTGTCCCATAATACGCCTCGCAGCTGCGAAAGGCCGCACCCTAGAGCAGAACCCGACCGGGTGGAATTGCCTCGTCGGGTAATTTTATGGGTCGGACGCTGTACTTTTATGTCCAAGCCATCGGGCACGCCGCATTTATCTACTCAATTCGACCGGAAATGCGACGCATCCTGGCGCGATACCGATCTCGGATTCTCGGATTCGGGGACACAATACATAACTCAGGAGGCGCATCGGCGTCGGGGCCCACCATCGGTCTCGGGGACACAATACATAACTCAAAACACGGGTTTGACGGATATCAGCGGATTTGCACGGATGAGCAATCCTGATTCCGGCTCCCGAACACTGGTAGATGCCGGTTGTTGATCTGACCATTCGTGCGAATCCACTGGTATCCGCTAAATCCGAGTCTCATTTCTCCGAGTCTGCCGACCGATGAGCTGCTGGCCGTTGTCTCCACATCGCTCCTGCCATGCAGTGCGGCACATCCCAAGTTACGTATTATGTCCCCGTATCTTCACGGCCTCTCCGCCCCAATGGGGCAGAGAGGGAGAAGTTTAGCAGGGCCGACCATAGAGAGAATTGCTGAACCGCGCCCAACGATATCGCGCGGGTGATTTCCGGATTATCATGGGGGAACCTGTAACCCGCCCTGCCGGTGCAGCGAACTACGTGAACCCCGCGCCGCCTGCCCCGATCGCCGGGGCGGGGCGGTGCTGGCCCGGAGTGCCGATGTGACTGCCAAGCCCGTCAAGTTCCGCGATCCACGCCTGGATTTCTTCCGCGGGCTGTCCCTGTTCATCATTCTGGTCAGCCACACCCGCGGCGACTGGCTGGCCGATTGGATTCCGGCGCGTTTCGGCTTCAGCGATGCCGCCAATATGTTCGTCTTCGTTTCGGGCTATGCGGTCGGCCTCGCCTTCGGCGCGGTCTATCGGCAGCGCGGCTGGCGGCTCGGCACGGCGCGGGTCGGCTTGCGCATCTGGCAGCTCTATATTGCCCAGCTCTGCATCGTCATGGCGGTCGCGGCCCTCGCCATCGCGGCGGACACTCTGCTCGGCGCCGACGATGATCATGTGGCGCTGCTGTCGCTCGACCATCTCTTTGCCGATCCGCGCGCGGCCCTGCTCGGTATCGTGACGCTGACCTATGTGCCGCATTATCTCGATATCCTGCCGGTCTACATGGTCGTGCTGGCGATGGTGCCGGCGGCGGTGGCGCTGTCGAAGCTGCATCGGCTGGCGGTGCCGGCGGCCTCGATTTTGCTCTGGGCGCTTGCCGGCCATTTCGGCTGGAACCTGCCGACCGAGGCGGCCGATCCGCGCGGCTGGTTTTTCGATCCGTTCTGCTGGCAGCTGATGTTCTTCACGGGCTTCTCGCTCAGCATGAAATGGCTGGCGCCGCCGGCGGGCGATCGGCGGATCTTCCAGGTCGCCTGCGCCTATCTGGCGATCGGCGTGGCGCTGACCGTGCCGGCGATCTTCCAGAATGTGCCCGGGCTGGCGGCGGTCGAGGCCTGGGTGCTCGATCACACCGACAAGACCATGCTCGACCCGCTGCAATATCTGCATTTCCTCGCCTCGGCCTATGTCGCCGTCTATCTGCTGCGCGGTCGGCTGCACCTGATCCAAGGTCCCGTGACGCGGCCGATCATCCGCTGCGGCCAGCAATCGCTGGCGGTCTTCCTGTCCGGCATCCTGCTCGCCCATATGGGCGGCATGGCGTTCGACCAACTGGGCACGGGTGCTCCGGCACAGATCGCGATCAATGCCGCAGGCTTCGGCGTGACTCTGGCGGTCGCCTATGTCACTTCCTGGTTCAAATCGGCGCCCTGGACCAAGCCGGCGCCGCGGGTGCAGGTTGAGGCGCCGGAAGGGGCGGTGATGGCAGCGTTGGAGTAGCGGCGATGGCGGCGGCCGAGATGGTTGTGCAGGGAATCGAACTCTATGCGGCGATCGGCGTCGCGGTGGCGTCCTATTTCGTCGTGTTCGGACTGAAGCAGCACGGTCCGGTGACACTCGGCGCCCGGGTGCTGTTGATCCCGGCCGCGGCCGGGTTGTGGCCCTATATCCTGAAACGGCTGCTGACGGGGCCGGCATGAGGCGACCGCATCGGCGCTGGCATCGCCGGCTCTGGCTGATCCTGCCTCTGCTGGTCGGGCTGGGCTTTGCCGCGGCGCTGATGCTTCGGCCGCCGGCGCTGATCGAAGCCGGACGATGAGCGCCGGCTTCGTCGCCATCCAATGGAACCGGCACAAGCTCGCCTATGACGCGGTGGCACTCGGCGCGGTCGGGCTTTACCTCGGCAGCTACATGCTGCTGGCGCCGGGGGCGGGGCCGGGTGTGACCTGGGACATCCAGCGGCTCCGGGCCTTCGGCAGCTGCGCCTTCCTGATGCTGACCGTGATCCTGGCGATCGGCCCGCTCGCCCGGCTCGATCGGCGCTTCCTGCCGCTGCTCTATAACCGCCGGCATTTCGGCGTGCTGACCTTTCTGGTGGCGCTCGGCCATGCCGTGCTGGTACTCGGCTGGTACCATCAGGGCGGACGGATTTCGCCGCTGCTGTCGATCCTGGTCAGCAGCGCGCATTATTTCCGCTTCATCGGTTTTCCGTTCGAGCTGCTGGGCCTGGCGGCGCTCGCCATCCTGTTCGTCATGGCCGCGACCAGCCATGATTTCTGGCTGTCCTATCTGTCGCCCCCGGTCTGGAAGGCGATCCATATGGCGGTCTATCTCGCCTATGGGCTGCTGGTCCTGCATGTGGCGCTGGGGGCGCTGCAGGAGGACCACACGCTTTTGCTGCCGCTGCTGCTCGGCGGGTCGTTTCTTGTCGTGGCCGGCCTGCATATCCTTGCCGCCCATCGCGAGGCGCCGATCGATGCCGGGATTGCCGCCGCAGCCGGCTGGCTCGTGGTCGGTCCGGCGGTTTCTATCCCCGAGGGCCGGGCGCGCATCGTCGTGCCTGAGGCCGGCGAACGCATCGCCGTGTTCCGCCATGGCGGCCGGCTTTCGGCGGTGAGCAATGTCTGCGCCCATCAGAACGGCCCGCTCGGCGAGGGGCGGATCATCGATGGCTGCATCACCTGTCCTTGGCACGGCTTCCAGTTCCGCCCCGAGGATGGCTGTTCGCCGCCGCCCTATACCGACACGATCCCGACCTATCGCTTGCGCCTCGTGGACGGGGTCGTGCAGGTCGATCCGAACCCGCTGCCGCCCGGCACCAGGGTCGAGCCTGTGTCGGTGGCGGGCTGAACGGATGGCAGAGGAGCCGCCCTTCTATGTTGGCTACCTGAAGCTGCCGCGGCGGCTGCGCGGTTTCCTCGTCGTGCTGGTGGCGGGGCTGCTGCTCGCCGATGTCGCGGTGGCGCTGGCGGCGTTTCGCGCCCAGCCGGCTCATGCCAGCGGCGCCTGGGGCGAGGACGGCGAAGTGGCGTTCCAGGGCCGCTTCCAGGCCCGGCCCTATCCGCTGCTGCGCCTGGCCGACCGCACCGTACTGCTGGTCGGCGTGGACAAGATCGGCGCGCCGCCTGGGCTCGAGGGGCTCGACGGCGCGCTGGTCGAGGCGCGCGGCTATCCGATCCTGCGTGGCGATTTGACCGTGCTGCAGCTCGACCGGACACCGAGCCGCCAGCCGGGCGAGCCGCCGGCCCTGCCGTCCTTGGCCGAGCCCCGGCCGGCGCGGCTCGCCGGCGAGCTGGTCGACAGCAAATGCTACGCCGGCGCCATGAATCCCGGCGAGGGCAAGACGCATAAGGGCTGCGGCGCGCTGTGCGTCTTCGGCGGCATTCCGCCGCTGCTGGTCGTGCGCGGTGCCGGGCCCAATCCGCTATGGTATATACTGACCGATGCCGATGGCGGGCCGATCGGCGATCGGTCGGTCCCCTTCATCGGAGATGCGATCGAACTCGGCGGCCGCATCGTCGAGGCGCGCGGCTACCGGCTGTTCGAGATTGCCCCCGAAACTCTGGATGCGTTGCAATGAATCGTCTTGTTGCCGTGCTGATGTTCTTCTCTCTGATAGGATCGGCCGCGGCCAGCGAGGTCAAGCGCGACGAAAGCTTCATGAGCCCGGCACTCGGCCACCCGCTCCATTATGCCATCTATCTGCCCGACGGGCTCGACGCTGCCGCCCCGGTGCCGGTGATCTATCTGCTGCACGGTGCCGACGGCCACGCCGTGGATTGGCTCGACCAGGGCCATGTCCAGCTGACGGCAGACCGGCTGATCGCCCAGCACAAGCTGCCCCGGGTGATCATCGTCATCCCCGAGGCCGAGAACTCCTGGTATGTCGATTCGCCGCCTGAATCGGGCATGGGCGCCATGGGCACCGCGATCTCGGACGATCTGCCGAACTGGATCGAGCAGCATTATCCGGCCCAGACCGGGCGGCATGGCCGCGCCATCGCCGGCAATTCCATGGGCGGCTTCGGCGCCCTGCGCTTTGCGCTCGCCGAGCCGCAGCGTTGGGCCGCCGCCGCCGCCCTCAGCGGCGCCTTCTGGAACTGGCTCACGCCCGACATGAAGATGGACGCCGCCCGCCAGGACAAGATGCGCCAGATCTTCGAGGGAGCCTTCGGCGATCCCTTCGACCCGAAGCGCATGATCGCCGAGAGCCCGCTCGCCCTGGCGGCGCATCTGCCGAAATCGGCGCCGCCGCCACCGATCCTGCTGATCTGCGGCCGGCAGGACGATTTCCATCTCGATCGCGAGCAGCCGCTGGTCGAAGCGGTTTTGCGCGCCGACCACATCCCGGTCGAAGCGGCTATGACCGATGGCGGCCATGACTGGGACACTTGGTCGGCCGAACTGCCGCAAGTGCTGGAATTCCTCGGGCATCACCTGGGCGGCGCGACTGTCGCCACCGCCGGGCACGCGAAGCCGCGGATGCCGTAGCAGCGGACTCGCCACAGGCCTTATGCGACAAGCACGGTCACGTGTTGCATACCCAAGCCCCGGCGGTGCCGCAACGGTTTCAGGGCCAGCAGCGCCAATAATCCGGTCAGGATGTCCATGGCGATGATCAGGCCGAACACCGGCAGCCAGCTGCTCTGCGCCTCATGGATCCAGGCTGCAACCGGTCCGCCCAGTACCGAGCCGACGCCCTGGGCCATATAGAGGAAGCCGTAATTGGTCGTGGCGTGCCGGGTCCCGAAGCTGTCGG
>Ga0302311_10007367_pt1 | contig 11237 bp, 9 predicted proteins | sample III_Palsa_N1_3_FD_200449 | JGI IMG/M metagenome (GOLD analysis project Ga0302311, IMG submission 200449) | Peat permafrost microbial communities from Stordalen Mire near Abisko, Sweden - III_Palsa_N1_3 | ecosystem: Environmental > Terrestrial > Soil > Palsa > Peat permafrost | place: Sweden...
TGGGCTCGAGCCCGCTGCTATTGCAGAAGCGAGCCCCTACCCGTGCCGCCGCGGAAGCCTACGTCGATGACTACCTGAAGCGCGTGCTGAGCGCCACCGATGCGAACGACCTGATCTTTTATACCGACGCCAGCCGCAACTACGACCCCAGCGCGAACCTCGAGCGCATTACCGTCCCGGTGCTGTATATCAACTCTGCCGACGACTTCATCAATCCGCCGGAGCTGGGCATCGCCGAGACGCTGGCGAAGCGCATGCCCCAATGCCGCTTCATCCTGATCCCGACCAGCGATGCGACGCATGGCCACGGTACGCACACCGTCGCGGCGCTGTGGAAGGACTATCTGCTGCAGCTGTTGCAGCAGTCGCAGCGCGGCGAGCCCAAGCCGTAGCGGGCGCTCATGCAGCGTCCGGCTTCAGCGCAGCAGCTCGATCTCCAGAAAGGCGAATTCAAAGGCGTTGGTGTTGATGACATTGTGCTCGACGCCCGCATCCCGTACATACGGCTGGTGCGTCCGCAGCTCGGCGACGCGGGATGTGCCATCCGGCTGTTCGAGCAGCAACTGGCCGTCGAGCAATGGCACGACGACATAATCGTGGGCATGCCGATGCCAGCCGGTCTGCGCGCCGGGTGAAAAGCGGTATTCGATGACCCGAACGTGCGGCTCGTCGATCCTGATGGTAGCAACAGCCTGTGCACGGGCGCCCATGTCGCAACTCCTATTCAACCTAAGCTGATCGGATCGTCGGAGTATTAACCAACCGGCCCTGTGTGCGATAACCTGCCGCTGCGCCGGGGGAAAGTCCCGCGGCTATCATTGGCGAAAGCGTCCAGCCGCCCGGATTGTTCGCGGTAACGGCGCCGGGCATGCTTGAGGGCTGCCAACATCCGGGCGTTCGGATAGGATGGCCGGTGCGGGACAGGGAGCGCCGCACCATGAGGCGGCGCCGGTACAGCATGGCGCGGACCGGCTCGGCGATGCCCGATGGGCGCTGCCGTCAATGATCGTGAGCCCGCGAGTAATCTTTAATTCGACTGATTCGGAGGAGAGCTGCGATGGGAACCCGTATATCAGGCCGTAATTTTCTGTTCGTTCCCGGGCCTACGAACGTTCCCGAGCGTGTGCAGCGCGCGATGATGGTGGGTATGGAGGATCACCGCTCCTCCAAGTTCCCGGAGCTTTCGACGGGCCTGCTGCAGGATCTGAAGAAGGTCTTCAAGACGACCGCCGGCCAGATATTCATCTTCCCGTCTTCCGGCACCGGCGCCTGGGAAGCGGCGCTGACCAATACGCTCTCTCCCGGCGACAAGGTGCTCGCTTCGCGCTTCGGACAGTTCAGCCATCTGTGGATCGACATGGCGCAGCGGCTGGGCTACGACGTGGAGATCCAGGAGGTCGAGTGGGGCGAAGGGGTTCCGCTCGAGCGTACCGAGCAGGCGCTCAGGGCGGATAAGGATCACAAGATCAAGGCCGTGCTTGCCTGCCACAATGAAACGGCCACGGGAGTGACCAGCGATATCGCCGGAGTGCGCAAGGCCCTGGATGCCGCCAAACACCCGGCCATGCTCTATGTGGACACCGTGAGCTCCCTGGGCAGCATCGACTTTCGCATGGACGAATGGGGCGTGGATCTGGCGGTGAGCGGCTCGCAGAAGGGATTCATGCTGCCGGCAGGGCTGTCGTTCCTGGGCGTGAGCCAGAAGGCGCTGGCCGCCATCCCCGGCGCCAAGTCCCGGCGCTGCTATTTCGATCTCGCCGACATGATCAAGGCCAACGCCACCGGCTACTTCCCCTACACGCCGGCGCTGCCGATGCTCTACGGCCTGCGCGAGTCGCTCAATATCATCGAAGAGGAGGGCCTGGAGAACATATTCTTCCGCCATCACTACCTGGCCGAAGGCGTGCGCGCGGCCGTCATCGAAGGTTGGAAACTGAAGCTGTGCGCCAAAGCCCCGAAATGGAATTCGGATACCGTGAGCGCGGTCGTGGTGCCCGAGGGTATCAACGGTGCGCACGTGATCGATGTCGCCTTCCGTCGCTACAACCTGGCGCTGGGCGCGGGGCTGTCCAAGGTCGCGGGCAAGGTATTCCGCATCGGTCATCTGGGCGATCTCAATGAACTCATGCTGATGGGGGCGATCGCCGGCTCGGAAATGGCGATGCTGGATGTGGGCATCAAGGTCGCTCCGGGTAGCGGCGTGGGCGCGGCCTCGAACTACTGGCGATCGCACGATCCGATCCCCAAGCAAAAGGTCAGCAAGAAGGAGCAGTTCTACGAGGCCCACTCCACCGGATCGATTCAGGGCTGACGAGCGCGGGGACCAGGCATGGAGCATCGGATTGTGTTTCTGGATCGCGCCAGCCTGCAGGCTGAGGTCAGGCGCCCGGCATTTGCGCACGCCTGGCAGGAGTACGCGGCCAGCGACGTGAGCGAGCTGGCGGAAAAGCTGCGCGGTGCCACCATCGTGATCACCAACAAGGTGCCGCTGCGGGCCGCCACCCTGCAGCAGCTGCCGCAACTCAAAATGATCGCGGTCGCGGCCACCGGCTACGATGTCATCGACATCGACTATTGCAAGGCGCATGGCATCGCGGTTTCCAACATCCGCAACTATGCCGTGCACACGGTGCCGGAACATGCCTTCGCCCTTATTCTGGCACTGCGTCGCAATCTGTTCGCCTATCGGCAGGACGTCGCCAACGGCAGGTGGCAGGAAGTGGATCAGTTCTGCTTCTTCGACCACCCGATCCGCGACATGTTTGGCGCGACGCTCGGCATCATCGGTGAAGGCGCCCTCGGCCAGGCCACGGCCAAGATTGCCCGCGGCTTCGGCATGAAGGTGCTGTTTGCCGATCACGCACCGCCCAAGGTGGAGGGCGTGGAGTTCACGCCCTTTGATCAGGTCCTGTCGACCAGCGATGTGATCTCGCTGCACGTGCCGTTAACGCCCGATACCCGCAACCTGATCGGGATGAAAGAACTGCGCAAAATGAAGCGCACCGCGATTCTCATCAATACCTCGCGGGGCGGTCTGGTGGATGAGCGGGCGCTGGTCGAAGCGCTCACGCAGGGATTGATCGCCGGCGCGGGTTTCGACGTGCTGACGAAGGAGCCGCCGAAGGACGGCAATCCGCTGCTCGACCTGCGTCTGCCGAATTTTATCTTGACGCCCCACGTAGCGTGGGCCAGCGAAGGCGCGATGCAATTCCTCGCCGATCAGCTGATCGACAATATCGAAGCGTTCGTCGCCGGCAAGCCGCAGCACCTGGTGACGTGATTCGCGAGCGGTAGGCGCGCGTGGCGCTGCCAGGCGTGATTATCCGTTTTCCAGGCTTGCCACGAAATCGGCGGCATAACTGGACTGAACCCAGATATCGAATGCCGCGTCCGAACGCGCGATGATCGACGGACAGTCGAATAATGTCAGCGCCGCACAGTCGCGTGCCGCGAGGATCGCATCCAGCGCCACCGTCCGGGCCAGGGCGCGCTGCGCGCCGGGCCCCGCGATCGTGATGGCGTGCCACTTGCCGTCGACGCCGATCTGCACGCCGGCGCCGGCAGCCGCCGCGGCAGTCAGCCGTGCCGCCAACTCCGGGCTCGGCTCGGGAGCGAGCCAGCGGCCAGGCGCGAAGTGCAGTAATTCGCACCGCCCCATGCCGTTGCGAACCACGGCGCCAGGGGCACTCGGAAATACTGCGGTCCACGCGCCGGCGAGCGGATAGGCATAGGCCTTGAACTCCACGACATGCGTCAGCGCCCGCGCCGTTGTGCGCAGCTCGCCTCCCGGCGTGAATGCGGGGTGCGGGCTCATGCCTTGAGTCGCTCTGCGCCGGGATCGAAATGCACGGGCGGCACAATGCGCACCGCCGTGTCCCGCGCGCGCAGCGGATCGCGCGCCACGAGGAGCGTCCCGTCGGCTGCGAGAGTGCGGGCGGCGAGGGCCAGGCCGATCCATTCGCCGAGCGCCGGACTGTAGACCGCCGATGTCACGAACCCACAGGCATGCACCGGGTCATCGGGAGTGGTGAGTTGCGCGCCCGGCAGGAATCGCGCGCGCCCATCCGCCGCCTTGAGGCCCACCAGCCGCGGCCGCGTGGGCTCGTGGAAGGCCGGGCGATCGAGCAGCTCGGAACCGACGCAGCGATGGCCCGCCTTGACGTGGCCCGACAGACCCAGGTCATCGGCAGTCGTCTGTCCGTTCATCTCGAAGCTTCCGAGATAGCCCTTCTCGACCCGCAGGATGTCGAGGGCCTCAAGGCCGTACGGTGCCATGCCGGATTCGATCAGCGCCTCCCACAGCGGCAACGCGCTGGCGGGCCGGCAATGCAGTTCGAAGGCCAGTTCCCCGGAGAAACTCGCGCGCAACACCCGCAGGTCGCGCTCGCGCCAGTGCCGGTGCGCGAATTCCATATGATTAAGGCGTTCGAGCGATCCACGCCATTCGGCGCCAAGCAGGCGCCCCAGTGTGTCGCGACTGCCGGGTCCGGCGGCCACGATCACAGCCCAGGCCTCGGTGACATCCGACACGGTCACCTTGCGGTGCGCCCACTCGGTGTCGCGATAGTGCTCGAAATGCGACAGCATATGCTGGGCGTGCGCGGAACTCGTGGTTGCCAGAAAGCGCTGTTCCTCGAGGCGCAGCACGATGCCGTCGTCGAGCACCATGCCATCCTCGCGCAGGTTGACCATGTACTTGCTGCGGCCGGGCTTGATCGTGCTCGCCCTGGTCAGGTACATGCGATCGAGAAACGCGGCAGCATCCGGGCCCGCCACCTCGATCTTGCCGAGCGTCGAGGCGTCGGTGATGCCGCCGCGCGTGCGTACGCGCGCCGCTTCGGCAATGCCGGCTGTGAAGGCGTCGGCACCGTTGGCGGTGTAATAGCGTGGGCGCAGCCACAGTCCCGTGCTCTCGAGCTGACCGCCATGCGCCGCGTGCCACTCATGCAGCGGGGTGCGCCGGGTGACACGCAGTGCCGGGCCCACCCGCCGGCCGGCCAGCGATCGCAGCGTGACCGGGTGGTAGGGCGGCCGCAGCCGGCTGGTGCCCACGTCCGACACGGCCAGCCCCTGGATTTCCGCGACGATGGCCGCTCCCAGAAGACTTCCGGTGCGTCCCTGCTCGGTGCCGACGCCGAGCGTCGTGTAGCGTTTGACGTGTTCGATGTCGAGGAACCCCTCGTCCAGGGCTTGGCGAAGATCCGCCACGGTCACGTCGTTCTGAAGGTCGACGAACTGGCGCTTTTCCGCGCCGCGCGCCGCAGGCGAGCGCCAGAATGGCACCAGCCGCGGTGCGGGATCACCCTGGCCCCGAGGCACAGGTCCCGCCTCAGCGCCGGCGCCGGCCAGGCGAGCCGCGCGCTCACCGGCCCGATGCCCCTGCGCGAGAACCGCGCCGAGCTCGAGCGCGTCATTCGAGGCGCCCGCGAGCTGTCTCCATGCGGGCCGGTCGGGGGCGGCGGCTGCGTCGCTACTGCCCGCGACTGCAGGCACGCCGCCGTCCTGCATTCCGGCGTGGACAGCGGCTGTCCAGCCGCCGCTCACCAGCAGCGCATCGCAGGCCAGGCTGCGCGTGGCGTGCGGCGCCGCGAGCGGCGCGACCAGCGCGGCGCGAACTCTGCCGCGTCCACCGTGGGCGGCGATCACGGCGTGGCCGGGCAGACACACGACGCCGGCGCGCACGAGTTCGGTGCGCGCACGGCCGGTGCCAGCCGTTGCCGCGTCGATCGCGCGTTCGTCGCGAGAGTCGATGATCGCGCGCACGCGAACGCCGGCCGCGAGGAAGCGCGCGGCGGCGGCATAGACCCGATCGTGATTGGCGAACAGCACCAGCTCAGATCCGACCCGGACCCCGAAACGCGCCAGATAGCGCTCGGCGGCGCCGAGCAACATGACGCCCGGCAGGTCGTTGTCGATGAACGCGATCGGGTGCTCCACCGATCCGTTGGCCATCACGAAAGCCTTGGGGCGAATCCGGTAAACGGCATTCGCACCCGGCAGCCCATCCGGCTCGCTGTGTGCGATCAGCAATCCATCCGAGCCGCCGACGACCGTGGTTTGCCGCAACACGCGCACGTCGCGCGCGAGCAGCTCGCTCTGTGTCGTCTCGAGCCAGTCCGCAGCAGCCGTGCCGTCGATGGTGGCACTTTCGAACTCAAGTTCTCCTCCACAGACCGGCTCGCGTTCGCAGATGACGACGCGGGCGCCGGCGCGCGCCGCAGCCAGCGCGGCGGTCAGACCCGCAGGGCCGGCCCCGCCAATCAGGACATCGCAGCTGATGTGCTCGATGGCGACCGGCGGCAGGTCGCAGGCACCCGGCGCGGCGCCCAGTCCGGCGAGCGTGCGTATCATCCACTCGTAGGTCTTCCATGACGGCCACATGAAGGTCTTGTACTGGAAGCCGGCGCCGAAGAAGCCGCCGCCCGCCTGCAGCAGCGAGGCGAGGTCATACCGCAGCGTCGGCCAGCGGTTCTGGCTGGCGAGCACCAATCCCTCGCGCAGCACGAGCTGTGGCGCGGCGACGTTCGGAATGATCGCAGCACCGGTGCCGACCGTCAGCAGCGCATTCGGTTCCTCGGGACCTGCGGCCATGAGTCCCCGTATGCGGCGGTACTTGACGCTGCGACCCAGCGCGCGCACGCCGTTGGCGAGCAGCGCGGAGGCCGCGGTGTCGCCCGCGCGCGCGATATAAGTGCGGCCGTCGAATGCGAAGCGCAGCGTTCCGGGCGCGAGCCGCGAGCCACGCCGGGCCGCGTGGTCGTTCATGTCCCGGACCCCTCGAGCGCGACGGCACGCACGTCGCCGGTCCACGGGTTGCGGCGCACGCGCAGCCACGCGCGACAGCCGCCGAGGTGCTGCCAGTGCTCGATACTGTCCTGGCCGTGGTCGACGCGTTCGTAGACCCGGGCGTACGCGCCGGCCTGCGGTTCCGGCAGGGTCTGGTGGAACTCGAACTCCACCAGCTCGCGCGCGCCGCAGAACGGGCACACCAGGCGCGTCATAGCCGCACCGGGAACGGCCCCGCGCCGCGCTCATCGAGCAGGTGACCGCTCGCGAAGCGTGAGATCCGATAGGCCTTGATGAGGTCGGGTGCGGTGCCGGTGGCCACGAACGTTGCGAACGCGGCCCCCGAGGCCGGGATCGCCTTGAAGCCGCCGTAGCACCATCCGGCGTTCACGAACACATTGTCGTAGCGCAGCCGGTCCATGATCGGGCTGCCGTCCATCGTCATGTCGTTGGTGCCGGCCCACTGGCGCAGGAGCTTGAGAGCACCGATGCGGGGCAGCAGGTCGACCGCGCCCTGAACGACTTCCTCGAGCCGGTCCCATCGGCCCTCGCGGGTGTACGACGGGAAGCCGTCGAGATGCCCGCCCATGACCAGACCGCCGCGATCCGACTGACAGATGTAGGTCTCGCCGTGGCCGGGGTAGACATAGACGATCACGGTATCGAGCAGCGGCTTGATCGGCTCGGTGACCATGGCCTGAAGAAGATGCGTTTCGATCGGCAGGGCAACCCCGAGCATCGCGCCGATCATCCCGGTGTGTCCGGCCGTCGCAAACACGATCCGCTCCGCCTTGACGAAACCGCGTGTCGTCTCCATGCCAGTGGCGCTGCCGCCGGCGGCGCGTACGCCGGTCACTGCGCAATGCTCGATGATGTCCACGCCCAACGCGCTCGCAGCGCGTGCAAAGCCCCAGGCGACCGCATCGTGCCGGACGGTGCCACCGCGTCGCTGCACCAGAGCGCCCACGATCGGGAAGCGGCGTGCGCGCTGGAGCTCCAGTGCCGGCACCAGCCGCGCGACGGCGTTGCGGTCCAGGAGTTCGGCGTCGATGCCGGCGAGGCGCATCGCATTGCCGCGCCGCGCCAGGTTCGCCATGTCGGCGTCCGACAGCGCGAGGTCGACCACCCCGCGCGGGCTATACATGACGTTGTAGTTGAGATCGCGCGACAGCGTTTCCCAGCGCCGCAGCGAATCCTCATAGAAGTAATGGTTTTCCGGCAGCAGGTAATTCGAGCGCACGATGGTCGTGTTGCGGCCCACGTTGCCGTAACCGACCAGCCGCTGTTCGAGCACCGCGACCCGCTTGATGCCGTGGTCGCGCGCCAGATGGTAGGCGGTCGCTAGCCCGTGACCGCCGGCGCCGACCACGACGACATCGTAGCCCGGCTGCAGGCAACGTCCGCTCCAGAGCGGGCGCCAATAGCCGCCGCGCGACAGCCGCGCGCGAATCAGCGACCAGGCGGAGTAACGGCCGGTAGCGGCCATAGCGGTGATCCGGGCGTTATGGCCGCAGCGCCGGTCCGGCGGGCGACGATCCAGAAATGCGCCGCCGCCCAGAAACCGCACAACGTCAGGGGCAGCAGCGCGAAGCGCAATGATTCAGCCCCGAAATGCGGCGCCAGCGCATCGCTCACGACGCCTACGAGTTGCGGGGCGATGACCAGGTTGGCGATGTTGGCGAAGAACAGCAGCAGCGCGACAGCCTGCGAGCGCATTTCGGCCGGAACCAGGTTCTGCACCAGCGCGAACACCGGCCCGAACGCGCAGTAGGACAGTGGAATGAACACCCATAGCATGATCACGGCGAGTGAGGTCGAGGAGGCGGCAAAGGCGATGATGGAGGGTAGGGTCCCGGCGGCGATAACGGCCACGGTGAACAGCGGCACGGCGCGCGCGCCGCGTTTCTCGACCCATGGCATGACTAGGCTGGTCACGATCAGAGCCATCGTGCCGCCGATGCCATTGATCAGTGATAACACGCCCCCTGCGTCGCCCAGGCTCAGATGATGCGATCGGATCAGGTAGGACGGGGTCCACCACATCAGTCCCCATGACCACAGCGTGAAGATGCAGCCGCCGGCCAGACAATGTGCCAGGGCCGGATGCCGCCAGGTATAGATCAATGTCCGGCGAAAGCTGACCGCTTCCCGTACGCGCTGCGGGGGATCGAGCCGCCCGCGCGCAGGCTCGCGCACCGTGCCGAGAATGAGCAGGGCAAGTGCCACGCCCGGAAGTCCCAGCACAAAGAAAGCCGCCCGCCAACCCCAGTGCTCGCTCACGATTCCCGATGCGGCTCCGATCATCGATCCCAGGGAAGCGCCGATCGAAAAGATCGAGAGCGCCAGCGCTCGGCGCTCGGCCGGGAAATGATCCGACACCAGCGAATGCGACGGCGGGGTGCCGCCGGCTTCACCCACGCCGACCAGGATGCGGGCAACGATGAACTGCCCAAACGTGCGGATCAGTCCGCAGGCAGCGGTGGCGAGCGACCAGGCGAACAACGAGGCGGCGATGAGATTGCGCCGGTTGCTTCGGTCGGCAACCAACGCGAGCGGTAATCCGGCGGTCACGTAGAACAGTGCGAGTGCCACGCCGGTCAGCAGCCCGATGGCCGAATCCGATAGGTGCAGGTCGGCTTTGATCGGTTCGATGAGCGTCGATATCATGAAGCGGTCGGCGATGTTCACCGCATAGACCGCCGTCAGCAGCACCAGCACGTACCATCGGGTGGCGATGGACGGCCCAGGTTCGGCGGAACCGGCTGGTTGATCGCGATCGAGTTGCACGCGGGTCGGTCGGCCTGCAATCCTATGGGACCAGGTTGTGATGCCCGATCCGATCGATGCGCGTGACGCCGGTGAGCGCCATGCTGACGTCGAGTTCACTGCGCATGATGTCGATCGCCCTGGCCACGCCGGCTTGCCCGCCGGCGCCGAGCCCATAGATGTAAGGGCGGCCGATCAGGCAACTCCTGGCTCCGAGGGCCAGCGCCCGCATCACGTCCTGGCCGCTGCGGATGCCGCCGTCGAACATCACCTCGATGTCCGAGCCGACCGCATCGGCGATGGCAGGCAGCATGGAGATCGAGGAAGGCGCGCCATCGAGTTGCCTGCCGCCGTGATTGGATACCACGAGCGCGCTGGCGCCCAGGCGGCTGACGATCCTGGCATCCTCGACGTCAAGGATACCCTTGATGATCAGCTTGCCGGGCCAGATGCCGCGGATCCACTCCACATCCTTCCAGTTCAGGGTCTCGTCGAACTGGGTCTTGATCCATTGCGCCAGAGACGAGACCCCCTGAACGCCCTTGACCCGGCCCGCCAGGTTGCCGAAGGACCAGCGCCGGGCGGCGAGCACGCCCGCTACCCAGCGCGGCTTGGTCATCATGTTGAGCAGGTTATGCAGCTTGAGCGAAGGGGGCACCGACAGGCCGTTTCTGACGTCGGCGTGCCGCTGTCCAAGCACCTGCAGGTCGACCGTGAGCATCAGTGCGCTGCACTTGGCTGCGATCGCGCGCTCCATCAGCGAGCGCACGAAGCCGCGATCCTTCATGACGTAGAGCTGAAACCAGAATGGCTTGTCCACCACGGCCGCCACGTCCTCGATCGAGCAGATCGACAGCGTACTCATCGTGAACGGAATGCCGGCGCGCTGTGCGGCCCGGCAGGCGAGGATTTCGCCGTTGGCGTGCTGCAAGCCGGTCATGCCGACCGGTGCCAGGCCGAGCGGCAGTGATACCGGCTCGCCGAGCATGGTGGTCGACACATCGCGCGTCGATACGTCGATCATGACGCGCTGGCGCAGTTTGATGTGCGCCAGGTCCGCGACATTGGCCTGCAGTGTCTGCTGCGAATATGAGCCGGCCGCGGCGTAATCGAAGATGGCGCGCGGCACCTTGCGCTGGGCGAGCCGTCGCAGATCCTCGATGCAGCAGATATTTTTCATCCGGGCCGTGGCGATGATTAAGTTGGTATTGCGCGGCCGCCCAAGAATACACGCAAAGCCGGATGACGCCCAAGGCGTTGGGCGAGCGCTCGGCCAATCCGCGCGGCGCAGTTCCGCCGGCGGGCTGGCTACTGCGGCGCCGGGACGGGCGGGCTCGCCGGGTCGCTGGCCGCTGCGTCTTTTGGAATCGGCGCCTTCGCAGGGGCGGGCGCCGCCGGCGCACCGCCGCCGGCATTGGGTCCCGGTTCGCCATCGGCACTGGTGGCCGCGTGCCGGGCGGCGGCGCGCGCAATTTCCTCGGAAGACGGCGGCAATTGCTGCACCACCAGTGTCGTCGCATTGACCACCGATGGATCGTCACGCAGTTTGAGGTACAGCGGACCATCGGTCGGGCGCGGCACCGGTAGCGCATAGCCCGGAAAGCCGTCCGGCACCTGCACCGCATGGTCGAACTGCGGATTGCCGGACACCGAGTCCACCAGGAACAGGCTGGAGCCGGAGAGCT
>Ga0302311_10007368_pt1 | contig 11236 bp, 12 predicted proteins | sample III_Palsa_N1_3_FD_200449 | JGI IMG/M metagenome (GOLD analysis project Ga0302311, IMG submission 200449) | Peat permafrost microbial communities from Stordalen Mire near Abisko, Sweden - III_Palsa_N1_3 | ecosystem: Environmental > Terrestrial > Soil > Palsa > Peat permafrost | place: Sweden...
ACGGTTGCAGAGCGCTTGGCCCACCTGCGCGGCCTGCTACGGCGCGGGCGCTTCAGCTTCGACGAGGCCGTGCGGGGCGCCGATCGGATGACGGTTGCGGTCACGCTGTTCGCGCTGCTCGAGCTTTACAAGCGCGGCGAGGTCGACTGGGAGCAGGAGGAGAGCTTTGGCGAGATCGCGGTGCGCGCACGTGCGCAGTCTGTGGTGAGCTATGCCGAGAGAATCGCCGGGTGAGCGGGAGTGAGACAATGGAGGCGATGGACGCGACCGAGCTCCAGACGCCGACGCTCGAGCACACGGTCGAGGCGCTGCTGTTCCTCGCCCCCGATCCGCTGAGCGAGCAGGAGCTGGCCGAAGCGACGGAGGTCGATGCACCTGAGGTGCAGTCCGCATTGAGCGCACTCGCCGAGCAGTACGCGCAGGGCCGGCGGGGGATCACCCTGCGCGAGCTGGGCGGTGGCTGGACGCTGGCGAGCGACCCCGCGGCCGAGGACGCGGCCCGGCGCCTGTTCAGTCGCAAGCGCGTGGGGACGCTCAGCCCCGCGCAGGCGGAGACACTGGCGATCGTCGCCTACCTGCAGCCGATCTCTCGCCCGGAGATCGCGCGCATCCGCGGCGTGAGCGCCGACTCGGCGACCGCGACGCTGTTGGAGCGAGGCCTGATCGAGGAGGGCGGCCGCTCTCAGTTCGGCGCCGTGCTCTACCGAACGGGCACGCTGTTCCTGAAGCTATTCGGCCTGCGCACGCTCGATGATCTCCCCGACGTCGCCCGCTGGGATCCGACGCCGGAGGAGCAGGCGACGCTGCGCGAGCGGCTCCTGCGTGCCGGCGAGGCCCGCGCGGGTAGCGGTCCATCGCAGGAGTGATTCAGCCTGTCCTGGCAGCGAGTTGGCCGCACGCGGCGTCGATGTCGCGCCCGCGCGTCAGCCGGACGGTCACCGGGATGTTGCGGGATTCCAGCGCTGAGCGGAACGCGGCGATCGACTCACGCGAGGAGCCTTCGTAGGGCGAGTCGGTGGGGTTGTAGGGGATCAAGTTGACCTTGAAGATCGAAGGCTGGGCGGGCGGGCTTGATGACGGGCTGGACAACGCGCGGGCGAGTGCGAGCGCCTGCTGATAGCGGTCGTTGACGCCGGCGAGCATCACGTACTCGACGAATACGCGGCGGTGCTTGCGCTCGTAGAACGCGCGGCACGCCTCGAGTACGTCCTTCAGTGGATAGCGGTCGTTGATGGGCATCAGCTCCGAGCGCAGCGCCTCGTCAGCCGCGTGCAGCGAGAGGGCCAGGCGCAGTGGCATTGGCTGCTCGGCGAGTTGTTCGATCCCGGGGATCCAGCCGACGGTCGAGATCGCGGTGCGCCGGTGGGTGATGCCGACCTCAGGCAGCCGCTCACAGGCGGCGAGAACGTTGTCGAGGTTCAGCAGCGGCTCGCCCATGCCCATGAACACGCAGTGGTCGATCGCCTCGATCCGACGGAAGTGGAGTGCCTGGTCGAGGATCTCCGAGGCGGTCAGGTTGCGCGCGAACTTCATCTGGCCGGTCGCGCAGAACGTGCACGTCAGGGGGCAGCCCGACTGCGAGGAGACGCAGATCGAGCGCCGCTTGTCGCGATAGCGCATCAGCACCGCCTCCAGCGGACGGCTATCGACTGTCTGGAATAGTGCCTTGACCGTGCCGTCGCTCGATCTGGCCTCCTCGGAAAGAGAGAGGCTGGAGAAGGGCAGCTCGCGCTTGAGCGTCTCGCGCAGGGCGCTTGGGAGGTTCGTCATTTGCTCGTATCCCTGCACGCCCTTGGCCGCCCAGGCCCAGATCTGCCCAGCGCGAAAGCGCGGCTCACCGCTGCTTGCGAGTAGCTGATCGAGTAATCGCAGATCCATGGCCCCTATGGTGGCAGCCGATGCGTCTAACCAGAGCACCGATCCGATGAGCTTCCTCGCCGACTCCAGCCGATGCGGCTAGCCAAGTACCTGGCCCACGCCGGTGTCGCCTCGCGGCGCGCGGCCGAGTCTGTGATCGTCGACGGGCGTGTGAGCGTCGACGGGGAGATCGTGCTCGATCCGGCCCGCGACGTGGACGAGGAGAACCGCGTGACGGTCGATGGCCGCGCCTTGGCCGGCCCCGAGGCGCGCGTCGTCTACGCCGTCAACAAGCCGCTCGGCGTGGTCTCCACCGCGCATGATTCGCACGGCCGCCGGCCGGTTGTCGAGCTTGTTCGCGCTGAAGGACTGCGTCTGTACCCGGTTGGGCGCCTGGACGCGGACTCGAGCGGGCTGATTCTGCTCACGAACGACGGCGAGCTCGCCAACCGACTGACGCACCCGCGCTTCGAAGTGGAGAAGACCTACCGAGCGACGCTCGGCGGCGGCCCCGTGGGGGATGACGCCCTGCGGGCGCTTCGTCGCGGCGTCGAGCTGGATGACGGCCCCACCGCGCCGGCACGCGTGCGTCGAATGGGTGGGCGGAGATCGAATCTGATTGAGATGACGATCCACGAAGGTCGCAACCGCCAGGTGCGACGCATGTGCGAGGTGGTCGGCCACCCGCTGCTGGCGCTGGAGCGTGTCGCGTTTGGCCCGCTGGAACTGGACGGTCTCGCGGCCGGTGCGCATCGGCGCCTGAGCGAGCATGAGACCGAGCGCTTACGCGCGCTCTGACACAATCGGCACCGATGCCGGAACGTCTCTTCGCCCTGCGCGGCGCCATAAGCGTCGATCGCAACGACGCGCAGGACATACTCGACGCGACGACCGAGCTGATGAAGGCGATAATGGAGCGCAACGCGCTCGCGCCTGAGCACGTCGTCAGCTGCATCTTCACCGCCACCAACGACCTCAACGCCGAGTTCCCCGCGGTGGCCGCCCGGGCGCTGGGCTTTGACCGCGTGCCGCTGCTGTGCGCCCGCGAGATCCCCGTGCCGCGCGCGCTGCCGCGCGTGATCAGGGTGTTGATCCACTACTACGCTGAGGAGGGCCACGAGTCCGCGCACGTCTACTTAGGCGATGCGCGCGAGCTGCGCGCAGACCTCGAGGCGGCACAATAAGCGCTGAGATGACCCTCGAGTTCACAGAGCGGATCGCGCGCATCCCCGTCTACCCCGCGGCCGGCGGCTACGCCCAGCAGGAGCCACTGGTACGCCTGGCCAGCAACGAGTCGCCCTACCCGCCGCTGCCGGAGGTGCGCGAAGCGATCGAGCACGCCCTTTCCTCGCTGAACCGTTACCCCGACCCGACTAACGCGGCCCTCCGCGCCCGGCTGTCCGATCGTTACGGCGTGCCAGCGTCGCGGATCGCGATCGGCAACGGCTCCTGCGACGTGCTACTCGCTGCCGGCGAGGCACTGCTCGAGCCCGGTGCCGAGCTCGTGTACGCGTGGCCGTCGTTCTCGATCTACCCGCACCTCTCGGCCGCATCCGGCGCGCGCGCGGTGAGAGTCCCGCTCGACGCCGAGGACCGCCACGACCTGCAGGCGATGCTCCGCGAGATCACCGTCGCGACCCGGTTGGTGATCGTCTGCAACCCAAACAACCCAACCTCAACCGCCCTACCGCTTGCGGAGATCGCCGCGTTCGTGGCCGAGGTCCCGCCCCATGTATGCGTGATCCTCGACGAGGCCTACTGCGAGTTCAACCTGCTCGACGACCCTGATTCCTCGCTACAGCTGCTCGACCGCCACCCCAACCTCGTGCTGCTGCGCACCTTCTCGAAGGTCTACGGCCTCTGCGGGCTTCGCGTCGGCTTCGCGCTGTGCGGCTCGGAGGACCTGCCGCGTGCGGTCGACCAGGTGCGCCAGCCATTCTTCTGCAACGCGCTTGCCCAGGCCGCCGCCGTGGAGGCGCTCGCCCATCAGGACGCCGTCACCGAGCGCGTCACGCGCACGATCGCCGAGCGCTTGTCGGTCGACGAGCGGTTGCGAGCGCTGGGTCTGGACCCGGCGATCTCGCAGACCAACTTCTGCTGGTTCTCGCTCGGCGAGGACCGTGACGAGGCGCAGGTGATGCGGGGTCTGGAAGAGCGGGGCGTGCTCGTGCGTGGCGGCGGCGCTCTCGGTAGCGCAGGGGCGCTGCGGGTTACCTACGGAACATCTGAGGAAAATGAGCGCTTCCTGGAGGCGCTTGCCGAAGTGCTGTGAAGGTGCTACAACCTTCTCAGATGACCATGTCCGCTTCCGTACGAGCATCGCTTCACACCCCCGCGTATGCCACGTGGTTGTCGTCCTACGCCTGCGCCTGGCGATTTAGCTAGGCGCTTCGGCCTTGGCCCGTCCGTGAGCGGGTCCCTCGGGCCGCATCGTGTCTCCGTACAGGGAGACTGAGCGCCGTTAGCTGCGAGCCCATCCGCTCTCGCAAAGCCCATCCTCACGGTTTTGTGCCTCCGGGCGCGGTCTTCGCGGCAGAGAAGGCCCCAACACATAAGATTCCAGGCGTCAGTGAAAGGATGAATCGATGATGATCGTCATGAAGGAGACCGCGACAGACGAGCAAGTCGAGGCGGTCGTAGCCAAGATCGAGCGCGCCGGCGCGCTCGCCCATCGCAGCCGCGGCGCGCGCGTGACGGTGATCGGCGCGATCGGCGACGTCGAGCAGGATGTCAGCGTCGAGGGTCTCGGGCTTGAAGGTCAACCCGGGGTCGATCGCGTGGTGCCGATTCTGAAGCCCTACAAGCTTGCCTCGGCGCAGATCACCCACGGCGAGCGCACCGTCCTTGACATCGGCGGACGCAAGATCGGCGGCGAGAACTTCGCGCTGATCGCCGGTCCCTGCACGGTCGAGTCGCGCGAGCAGACGCTTACGACCGCGCGCGTCGTGCGTGACGCCGGCGCGACGCTGCTGCGTGGTGGCGCCTACAAGCCGCGTACCTCCCCATACGCCTTCCAGGGGCTCGGCCAGGAGGGCTTGAAACTGCTGGCCGAGGCGAAGGCCGAGACCGGCCTGCCGATCGTCACCGAGCTGATGGATATGCGCGATCTGGAGCCCGTGTTGGAGGTAGCGGACGTAGTCCAGATCGGTGCGCGCAACATGCAGAACTATCCGCTGCTGGCCGAGGTAGGCCGCTCCGGGTGTCCTGCCCTGCTCAAGCGCGGGCTGTCTTCGACGCTTGACGAGCTATTGATGGCGGCGGAGTACATCCTCAAGGAAGGCAACCCGAACGTGATGCTCTGCGAGCGTGGCATCCGCACGTTCGAGACTGCCTACCGCTTCACGCTGGACTTGATGGCCGTCCCAGTGCTCAAGGAGCTCTCGCACCTGCCGGTGATCGTCGATCCCAGCCATGCTGCCGGGCGGCGCGAGCTGGTGCTGCCACTGTCGCTTGCGGCGGCGGCCGTGGGTGCGGATGGCATCATCGTGGAGGTCCACCCCAACCCAGACGAGGCGATCTGTGACGGGCCGCAGGCGCTGCGCGCCGATGACTTCGCCGAGTACGCCGCGGCGGTCGAGCGCGCGACGGCGCTGGCCGGCAAGGCGCTCAGCGCGGCGTGAGGGTCGCGATCCTCGGTATCGGGCTGATCGGTGGCTCGATCGGGCTGGCCGCACGCGGGCGGGCGGGCGCGGAAGTCTGCGGTTATGACCCCGAGGAGCGCGTCCGCGCGCTGGCCCTCGAGCTGGGTGCGATTGACGTGCAGGCGCCAGACATCGCCGGTGCGGTGCGGAATGCGGACGTGGTGTTCGTGGCCGTGCCGGTCGGGGCGCTCCCGAGGACAGTCCGATTGGCGCTCGCCGCCGCGAGCCCGGGAGCGGTGGTCACAGATGTCGGCTCGACCAAGCGGGCCGTTGCCGAGGCGGGCGTGGCGGATGAGCGTTTCATCGGTGGGCATCCTCTCGCTGGCGCCGAGACGGCGGGTGTGGAGCACGCGCGCGCGGACCTGTTCGACGGCGCGACTTGGTACCTGACGCCCGCGCGGGACAGCACCGCCGGTGTGCTGTACGAGCGCCTGCATCGCCTGCTCACGAGCTTCGGCGCGCAACCGGCTGCGATCGACGCCGCCACCCATGATCGTCTGATGGCGTCCGTGTCGCACTTACCGCACGTGTTCGCCAACTTGCTGGTGGCCCAGGCGGCGAGTGTCCTCGATGGGGATGATGAGCAGCGCCTGCCGGCCGTCGGCCCAAGCTTTCGTGATGCCACGCGCGTGGCTGGTGCGAATACCGCGATCTGGACCGACATCTACCTGTCGAACCGAGACGCGCTGATCGCCGTCATCGACCGGCTGACGGAGCAGTTGGGCGACGTGCGAGCCGCCCTCCAGGGGGGCGACGCGGCGGCTATATCGGATTGGAACGAGCGCGCCCGGGCTGACCGCGACGGACTGCTCGACGCGGGTCTCACCGGCGGGGTAGCGGGAGAGACGGCGATAGAGCTGCGTGCCTCGGTACCGAATCGGCCGGGCGTGATCGCGGAGCTGGCGCTGGCTCTGGGCGGAGCGGGCGTGAACATCGTCGACATGGCCCTCTCCCCCTCCGAGGACAATCGCCAAGGTGTGATCGCGCTGTGGGTCGGTGGCGAGCCACAGGCGGTCCGTGCACAGGAGCTGATCGCGGGCCTCGGCTTTCCGGTGGCGCGGGCATGAACATGCGATTTGAGCCCTCGGGTGGGCTGCACGGGAGGCTGACAGCGCCTGCGGACAAGTCGCTCTCTCATCGCGCCGCGTTACTCGGGGCGATGGCCTCTGAGCCCGTGCGGATCGAGAACTACCTGCACGCAGCCGACACTACGTCCACGCTGCAGGCCGTGCGCGCGCTCGGCGCGCTGGTGGAGGTCCGCGAGCAGGAGGTCGTGGTGCGCGGCACCGGCCTGCGCGAGGCGCGCGAGCCGGAGGGATCGATCGACGTTGGCAACGCGGGCACGCTGCTGCGCCTGCTGCCAGGCTGGTTGGCAGCCCAGGAGGGGCGCTCCTTCACGGTCGACGGTGACGATTCGATTCGCCGCCGGCCGGTCGATCGTGTGGCTGAGCCGCTGCGGCTCATGAGCTGAAAGCGAGCAGTGGGCGCTTTCCACCGTTTGAGGTGCACGGCGCGCGGCTGCGCTGCATCTCTCATGAGCTGCCGGTCGCGAGCGCTCAGGTCAAGTCGTGCGTGCTGCTGGCGGCACTTGCAGCCGATGGTGCCACGACCATCGGTGAGCCGGCGCGCAGCCGCGATCACACCGAGCGGATGCTGCTGCGCGCCGGGGTCAACATCCATCGCAATGGTCGGCATGTGACCGTTGTAAACGCCGACGAGCTGGTGCTCGAGCGGGTACGGGTGCCTGGTGATTTGAGCTCGGCGGCGTTCATGGTGGCCGCCGGGGTGCTCGTCCCGCACTCACGCCTGCTGATCGGAGATGTGGGAGTCAATTGGACGCGCACCGGTTTCCTGCGGATCCTGCGCCGGATGCAGGGCATCGTGCTTGGCGACCTGGAGGACGAGTCGGGCGAGCTGTCCGCAGAGGAGCCGGTCAGCGACCTCGATGTTGCCCACGGCGCGCTGGAGGGAACAGTCGTCGAGGCCGAGGAGGTTCCACTCGCGATCGACGAGCTTCCCCTGGTGGCACTGCTCGGCTGCTTTGCGGAGGGCGAGACGATCGTGCACGGCGCCCAAGAGCTGCGCGTGAAGGAGTCAGACCGCATCGCGGGAGTGGTGGAGGGCCTGCGCGGCCTTGGCGCGGAGATCGAGGCGACCGACGACGGCTTTGCAGTAAGCGGCACCGGCGGCCTGAGCGGTGGCACGATCGACGCCCGTGGCGACCATCGCCTGGCGATGATGGGCGCGGTGGCGGGCCTTGCCTCGAGCGAGGGGGTCGAGGTGATCGGGATGGAGGCTGCCGCCGTGTCTTACCCGGAGTTCGTCGGGGACCTGGCGGCGCTCGGCTAGATGTCGTGCTTCTGCTCGGCTGGGCGCCGTGCTTCACTTCCCCGATGAGTACTTCCGAGCACGCAGCTGCCACCAAGCCCGGTCCGGCGGTCGAGCCAGCTAGCCTGGCCCACGCAACGGGTGTACTGCCCTCCCAGCAGCTGCGCGAGGCCGTCACGGACGGGTGGCTCACCGCCGGCGATTGGCGCATTCCGGTGGAGTCGATCCAGCCCGCCAGCGTAGATTTGCGGCTCGGCGAGCATGCATGGGCTCTGCGCTGCAGCTTTCTGCCCGACAGCGACTCAAGTGTCGAGGAGAAGATAGAGGACATCGCCTTCGAACGGATCGATCTGCGCGATGGGGCCACGCTAGAGCGCGATCGCCCCTATCTGGTGCCGCTGATCGAGGAGCTGCGTCTCCCCGAGGCGATCCGCGCCAAGGCGAACCCAAAGAGCTCGACTGGCCGCCTGGATGTGTTCACGCGTGTGCTCACCGATCGCAATCACCGCTTCGACGAGATCGCCGGCGGCTACAACGGCAAGCTCTATCTGGAGGTTGTCCCACGCACGTTCGCGATCCGCGTGAAGACTGGCCTCGCCCTCAATCAGGTGCGTCTGATGGCCGGCGATGCGCGCCTGAGCGACGCGGAGCTCCTCTCGCTGCACGAGCGCTCCCCGCTGCTCTACCGCGACTGTAGTCCCGTCCCCATCTCGGAGATCTCGATCGCCGACGGGTTGTTCCTCAGCCTTGACGTCTCGGGCTCGGCTGAGAGCATCGTGGGCTACCGCGCCAAGAAGAACAGCCTGCCGATCGACCTGACGAAGGTAGGCGCGCTGAATTGGCGCGACTATTGGGAGCCTGTCCACCCCGAGCGAGGGAGACGCATCGTGCTCGAGCCGGAGGTCTTCTACCTACTGCTCTCATCTGAGGGGGCCAGCATTCCCCCTTCGTATGCGGCTGAGATGCTCGCCTACGATCCCACCGCGGGAGAGCTGCGCACACACTATGCGGGCTTCTTCGATCCCGGGTTCGGATTCCATCGCGACCAGACCGCGCCAGGCAGTCGCGCGGCGCTGGAGGTGCGCGCGCGCGATGTGTCCTTCATGGTCGAGCATGGCCAGCCCGTGTGCAAGCTCGCCTTCGAGCGGATGGCCGAGGAGCCCGACGTGCTCTATGGCAGGGACATCGGCTCCAACTATCAGGGACAGCTGACAATGTTGAGCAAGCACTTCGCCGAGCAGACAGCGGGTCTCACGCAATCGGTGCCACGCGGTGGTGGTGGCACGCTTGAGGACATGTCGCCCTCGTCGCCGCGGGCTAGGTAGCCGTCTCGGATGCTGATCGCGATCGACGGCCCCGCCGGGGCCGGCAAGTCGACTGTCGCGCGCGCCCTCGCACGCCGGCTCTCCTTCACCTACCTGGACAGCGGTGCGATGTACCGCTGCGTGGCGCTGCTCTCGCTCGCCTCGCCGGGTGCTGCGCCGGCTGAGCTGGCCGGAGCGGCGCGGATCGAGCTGGGGGCGCGCGTGCTGCTCGACGGTAGCGACGTGAGCGCTCAGATTCGCTCACCGGAGGTCTCCGAGGAGGCCTCGCGCGTCGCCGCCGACCCGGAGGTGCGCGCGGCGCTCGTGTCCTTGCAGCGTGCCCTGATCGCCGGCGGCGACTGGGTCGCCGAGGGCCGCGACATCGGCACGGTAGTTGCGCCCGAGGCAGAGCTGAAGGTGTTCCTCACCGCCTCGCCCGAGGAGCGTGCGCGCCGTCGTGCCGCCGAATTGGGCGCCGACGCTCACACAGTGCTTGCCGAGCAGGCTTTGCGCGACGAGCGCGACGCCACACGTGAGCACAGCCCGCTCGCGGCCGCCCCGGGGGCAGTGCTGCTCGACACGAGCGGGCTCACGGTCGAGGACGTGGTCGAGCGGATCGCGACGCTCGCCGCATCGGCCTCGCCCTCTGTTTGACCGGGGCTCGCGCCCGGACCCAGTCATACTGGCTGGATGCTGAAGGTCGCCGTCGTCGGCTATCCAAACGTGGGGAAGTCCTCGCTGATCAACCGCCTGACGGGCACCCGCGAGGCGGTCGTGCACGAGCGCCCCGGCATCACGCGCGACCGTAAGGAGCTCGAGTGCGAGTGGAACGGACGTCGCTTCATGCTGATCGACACCGGCGGCGTGGACTTCCAGGATGAGGATCCGCTCGCTGGCTCGATCCGCGACCAGGCGCGCGCGGGGCTGGCCGACGCGCAGGTGGCGGTACTCGTGGTCGATTCTCGCGCTGGGGTCAGGCCTGGCGATGAGGAGATGGCAGACCTGCTGCGCCGCTCGCAGCTGCCATTGATCGTGGCGGCGAACAAGTGCGATGGCGTCGCCGATATGCCGCTTGCCTCGGAGTTCCACCGCCTCGGCCTCGGCGCCCCGATCCCCGTCTCCGCCGCCCAGGGCCTCGGCACGGGCGATCTGCTCGACCGGATCGTCGGGCTGCTGCCCGAGGGGGACGAGGAGCCCGACCCCGACACCGTACGCCTGGCGATCGTCGGCCGGCCGAACGTGGGCAAGTCCTCGCTGGTCAACCGCTTCCTCGGCGAGGAGCGGGTGATCGTCTCCGACGTCGCCGGCACGACGCGCGATGCGATCGACATGCCGCTGATCGTCGGCGAGCGCAAGCTGGTCCTCGTCGACACCGCCGGGATGCGCCGCCAGTCGAAGGTCGAGGACTCGGTCGAGTACTACACGGCGCTGCGCTCGGAGCGCGCGGCCGAACGCGCGGACGTGGCGCTGGTCGTCTGCGACGCCCGCGAAGGCGTCACGGCCCAGGACTTGAGGATCGCCGAGCTGGCGATGAAGGCTGGCTGCGCGACGGCGATCGTGCTGAACAAGTGGGACGTTCGCGAAGGCTCCGAGGACGACCTCGACCACGAGCGCGGACGCGTTGCCCAAAAGCTGCGCCTGCGCCCGCGCGTGCTGACCGCAAGCGCGCTCACCGGTCGCCACGTCGATCGCCTGCTGACGGAGGCGCTCGCGCTCGGCGACCGCATGTCCGGGCGCATCCCCACGGCCGAGCTCAACCGCTTCCTCGCCGAGACTGTCCAGGCGCGCCAGCCCCCCGTGGGGACTCGCCGGGGCTCCAGCCAGCATCGGCTGAAGCTGATCTACATGGCCCAGATCGGCGAGCGCCCGCCGCGCTTTGCGATCCAGATCAACTCCCGCGCGCGGGTCACGCGCGACTACGCGTACTTCGTCGAGAACCGCCTGCGCGCCCGCTACGGGATGAACGGGGTGCCGCTCGTGATCGACTTCGTCGAGCGCGGCCAGCGTGGCCGCGAGCTGCCGCCCCGGCCGCCCCGCGAGGACGCAGCCAAGCGCGCGCGGGCCAGAAACTCCTCGGTCTCCTAACTCCCCTATCCTCTATCGACT
>Ga0302311_10007372_pt1 | contig 11230 bp, 3 predicted proteins | sample III_Palsa_N1_3_FD_200449 | JGI IMG/M metagenome (GOLD analysis project Ga0302311, IMG submission 200449) | Peat permafrost microbial communities from Stordalen Mire near Abisko, Sweden - III_Palsa_N1_3 | ecosystem: Environmental > Terrestrial > Soil > Palsa > Peat permafrost | place: Sweden...
TTCCCAGTGGGACGGTCAGTGATCTGCCGCGGCTTGGCGCCCGGCCGAGCAGCAAGTCCACTGCGCGTCGCTGTTCGGCGCCGGCCTCGGCGAGTGTGATCGTCCCGGTGAGGTCGCCGCCTTCGGCTGCCCGCTTGCGGATCCGCGTGACCAGCCAGGCGAGTTCCGGCTTGCCCAGCGTGCGGTGCAGTCGGTTCGTGTCCAGGCCCAGGAGCGGATCGGTATCGGACTTGAGACCAGGAGCGGGTTCGGTCATGCGAACAAAGGCTCCTGATTCGCTGCGTCGTCCTTCTGCTCCGTGCCCGCAGGCGCATCCGGCACGTACGGTTCCGGCCGGGGCAGTGAGCGGCGTTCGCGGCCGTCCCAGCGCCAGGGGGTGACGAGCACTGCGTCGATGCCGTCGTGGCGGGCCAGTTGGGCGATGCCGATGCCGGGTACGGTCGGATAGCATGCCCACTCGCGTTCGCTGGTCATCACCACGTCCAGGTCGAAGGACGCGAGCAGGCCCAGGCACTTCGCCCGTGAGTCGTCGTCGACGCCGGCGAACGCTTCGTCCAGGGCGATCAGGCGCGGCGCGGTCGGACGGCCGGAGGTGTAGTGGGAGGAGGCCGCGGCGAACAGCGGCACGGATGCGGCGAGCACCCGCTCTCCGCCGGAGGCGGGACCGGCGGCCGGCCGCCACTGACCGTCCTGCTTGCGTTCGATCCCGAACCGGTGCCAGGCTCGGTAATCCAGGGCCCGCGTCAGTTGGTCCGTCCACGAGTCGCCGGTGTGTTCCTGGCGGTCCGCGGCGATCCGCTGCTGGAGGAATTGGCCGACCAGCGCCCGGTCCTCCGGGCGCCACGCGTCCGAAGACTGGCGCAGCAGCTTGGCGCGGACCTTTTCGAGACCCTCGGGTGCGTCCTTGGCCGGGAGCCATTGCAGGCGCAGGGTCATTCCGGTTGAGGTCGGGCGCGCTTGTAGGTCCTCGTTCATGGCCAGGACCTGGTCCTCGGCGGCGGCGATCAGCTCCTGCAGTGCGCCCGCGACCTCTCCGACCAGGTGGTTCTCCAGCAGCTCCCGCTCCTTCGCGGACAGCAGCCGGCCGCGCTGGTCCACTTCCAGGTCGAGGGCGGCGGCCAGGGAGGGCACGTCCTGGGCGCGGCCCTGGAAGACCACGTCCACGACCATGACCCCATCGTGCAGGCTCATCCCCACCGAGTGGCCGTGCCGGGTGAGGGCATCGGTCAGGGTTTTGTGTTCGGTGGAGATCCGCTGCTGGATCAGCTCCCAGGCGCGCTCGCCGTCCTCGATCTGCTCCAGCGCCTGGTGGATCGACCGGGCCAGGGCGACGGCCGGGGTCGGCGCCCACGGCTCCCCGGGCGGCGGCGATTCGAGGTCCGGGAGGGCGGCGGCCAACAGTCCCGTCTGGGCGAAGGCACGCAGGGCGAGCACGGCGGCGTCCCGGTCGGCCACGGCGCCGTCGATGTCGGCACGGATCTGCTCGCGGCGGCCGTCTGCGTGTGACCGTGCCGTCAGGGCCTTGTCACGTTCAGTCCGGGTAGTCTTTTCTGCGCTGTCGCGTTGTTCGCGTGCGATTTTGACCTCGTCCAGTTTGCGGAAGAGTTCTTCGACACTCGCGCCCATCGTCTCCATGAGTACCCTGCGGTGCTCCGCAGCGCCCTCGGCCTCGCGGCGCGCCTGGCTGTGCGCCTCCTCGGCCGCTGCCAGGGCGTCAGCGGCGGTCTCGGCCTCGATTTCGGCGTCGCGCGAAGCGTCTTGGCTGCGCGCGGCCGCTCCGGCCGCGGGAAGCAGTGCGGCTAGGGCGGCCCGGTATGCGGACACTGCGTCGCGGACCTCGGCCAGTTCCTCTCGGTGCGACGGCAGGCCGGTGTCCGACGCGTAACTCGCGACATCGGCCTCGGCCTCCTCGGCCCGCGACTGTCGATCTGCGGCCTCGTCGGCGGCCTCGTCGGCACGTTCGGTCAGCCGGCGCACGGCCTCGTTCTCCGCGGATAGCCTGGTGTGCGCCTCGCGAAGTGGTTCCTCGGACGGGAGGGAGCGCAGCCGCTCGGCGAGGGCCTCGATGTGGTCGTGGATCGTGCGGAGGGCTCCGGCGATCCGTTCGAGCTCGGTCAGGATCTGGGTTCGGCGCTCGGCCAGCGCCGCCAGCCGGGTGCGCCGGGCGGCCTCGCGGGCGCCCTCGCCGATGAAGAGGGCTGATTTCTTCGACCAGTTGCCGCGCAGCACGCCGACCCGGAAGCCGCCGTCGGGGGAGACCCAGGTGGGATGCTCGTACTCGGCGAGTCCAGCTCCACCTAGGCCGATCGCGGCCAGGACGTTCTCGACGATCTCGTCGGTGACCGCTGCGGCCTGTGGATCAGTACGGTTCACGGCGGGACGGAGCACGGATCCCAGGCCCGCACCCGGCGCGGGGCGGCCAGTGGGCAGCACGATCGCGTCGCCGCCCCCGGTTCCGGTCGTGAGCAGGGTACCGTCCGGGCTGAGCCAGGCGTCGAGGATGCCTGCCGCCTCCAGGGCCGCTTCGAGGCCGGCCCGGTCGGATTCCGAGACGGAGTCCTGGAAATCCACGACTCGCCAGAGCGGCGCGCCGGGGCGGAGCGCACGGGCCTCGGGGTCGCGGGTGTGCCAGGCCGGCGGCGCGTCGTGGCCGCCGGCCTCAAGCCGCTCGGTCTCCGCATCGACGTCGGCGAGCTCGGCTCGGGCCGCGGCGGCCTCGGCGTCGAGCCCGGTCTCCCGTCGGGTCAGCGCCGCATTCGCCCGTGCGGCAGCCGCTGCAATCGCTGCGGCGGCCGGGTTCGGGCCGTCGAGCGTGTCGGTCCAGGCTTCGAGCAGGTCGAGGGCTTCCTCGGGCTCTGAGACCGCTAATTCGGCCGCCTCGGCCAGCCATTCGCCGTACGCGGCGTGCAGTTCGTGCCCGCGCGCGGATACGGCCAGATCGGCGGCGGCGACCCGCTCCTGGCCGGCGGCGAGGTCCTCGGCGGTCCGCGCCGCCTGGGCGCGCGCCGCCCGAGCCCGCTCGTGAGCCTTTTCCGCCGTGCCCAGCAGGGATTCGAGCCCGGTCACCGCCAGGGTTCTACGTTCGATCTCCCGCTCTCCGATGCGCCTGGCCTCCGGGTACGGGGCCGCCTGCGTGCGCAGTGCCTCGGCCGTCCCGTCGTGCGGGATCCCGGCCTGTCCGGCCGCATTCCGCGCGGAGCTGTCGGCCGCTTCGAGTGCGGCCGCGTCGGATTGCGCCTTGATCCGGGCCTCGCTGGCCCGGCGCGCCCACCGCTCGGCCTGGCCACGCATCGCGTCCCTGGCCGCGACGCGATCCCCGGCGACCCGGGCCAAGGTGGCCGCGGTCTTCTCAGCCCCCTCCAACTCTCTGGCCGCATCCATTTCGGGGCTGCGGTTGAGGGCGTCATGCGCGGCCGCGAGCCGGGACGCCTCGTCTTCGAGTGTGGAAAGCCGGCCCTCGGCCGAATCCAACTGTTCCTGCGCCGTCGCGAACGCCGTGTCCGCCTCGCCCAGATCGCGACCTAAGTGCTCGTACTTGCTGTGCGCCAGGCGCAGCACTGCGGCTTGCCGTTTCGCCGCGAGCTTCGCGTACCTGCGGTAGTGGCCGAGGAAGATGCCCGCAGCCCTGGCCGCCTCCTCCAGCGCGACCAGTGCACTGCGCTCCTCGTCCAAGCCCCGGAAGGCCTCCGCGACCTCGCTGATCAGTGCGGGGTCCAGCGGCGGCAGCGCCTCGGTCAGCGCCCGGGAGAGCAGCTTCTCGTCCGGCCGCTTCGACAGCTGCGGCTGCCGTAGCTGGATCAACAGGCCGACCAGGGCTTCGTAGCGTTCGGGGCCGAGCCCGAACAGAGCCTCGTCCACCGCTCGGCGGTATCCGGCGGCGGTGTCGTGGACCAGGCCGCGCTCGCCCAGCGCCTCCTTGAGCCGCTCCCGGGTGAGCGGGACCCGGGTCGCCGACATGAGCGGCAGCTCCGGTCCCACCCGGCGGTCCGTGACGAAGAACCAGTGCTTGGCGATACCGCGGCCCTTGACCGCCTTGAGACCGCAGCCGATCGTCCGGTAATGCTCGGCGCCGTCCTCGTCCAGGCGGCCGAATTCGAGCCAGGTGTAGCCGGTGCGCTCGTCGTGCGGGTGCTTTCCGCCGAGGAGCAGGTTCCACTCCATCCGTTTGCCGCGGTCGCCGTCCGGCTCGACCCGGTTCGGGGCGAGTTCGCCGTCCAGCAGGAACGGGAGGGTCAACGCGAGCACCTTCGACTTGCCCGTGCCGTTGTTGCCGCGCAGAAGCAGCCGGCCGTCGTGGAAGTGGAACTCCTCGTTGTCGTAGTAGAAGATGTCCACCAACCCGGCGCGCAACGGCTGCCAGCGGGATCTGCCCGGCAAGGGCAGCGGGGCGTCGGTTCGCAGCATGGACATCAGGCTCCTGTCTTTCCGGTCGTCTTCCCGGCGACCTTCACGATCTTCGGTGCGGCCAACGCGTACCGCGAGATCGCCGGCTTTGGCGAGACCGACTCCTCGTCCTCGTCCGCGTAGGCGATCAGGTCGAGGGCGCTGAGCCGTCGCAGCGCCTGGGTGACCAGATCCGCCGCGGCCGCCGGCTCGGTCGCCGACTTGCGCCAGTACTTCGCATGGTCCACGGCCAACCGCCGCACGAGCCGGTGCAGGTCGAAACGGCTGACCGGCCGCCCGGTCGCGGCCAGGTGCGCGGCGATCAGCAGTGTGACATGGCCGTCGGTGCCCTGCTCGGGCATGCGTACGTCGGTGAGCTCGTCCTCGGGATCGACCATGGCCACGCCTTCGCCGCGAAGTTCCGGGACCAGGCCGGTCATCGCCGTGATCCTTGAGGTGATGGCCAGACGCTGCCGGGTGAGGTAGTCGCGTTCGTCGTCGGGCAGATCGGCGTAGTAGACCACGGGGTCGTCCAACAGCCGTCGGGTCAACCGATGGCGCAGAGCCCGTAGTCGGGATTCATCCGTGTCCGGCCGCGGCTCGACGGTGAGCGCGGTGAGCCGCTGCTCGAAGGTTCGGGCCTCGATCGTGGACGGCCCGCGAGTGCTCGCCAGCAGGCCGGCCAGGACCCTGCGGTCGACGTCATAGAGCACGTCGTTGTCGGCCTGAGTGAGGAAGGCGTCCTCGTCGCCGGCGACGCGATGCAGGACCCCGAACTCCAGCAGCACACGTACCGCGGCGACCAGATCGGAACGCTCCTCGCGGCGTTCCAGCCGGAACTCGATCCCTGCCTTGACCAGCTCGGGGTCGGCCGCCCCCGTCAGCACTCCCTCGGCCAGGCGGCCCAGGGTGATCTGTGCGTCGGACCGCTCCAACGTCGCCAGTGCCAGGCACAGCAATACGTAACGGCGGCGGGTGAACGGCGCTCCGGTCTTGGGAGTGACGGCCGGCCGGGTGGCGTCGTCGAGCCGGGCCGGGATCTTGAAGAGCCGAGCGGTCTGCGTGTCGACGACCAGACGCCACCCGGTCTCGGCGGCGAACCAGTTCGCCAGGTCGGCGGCGTGTTTGCGGACCAGCCGGAATTCCTCGCAGCCCGCGCTCAGCAGGGGCCGGCGGAGCAGGGCGCGGACGGCCGTGCGCCGCTCCGCCTCCGTGTCGGTGAGGGAAGGCGCCGCCGGGGGCTCGGGCCGGACCCGTCCGGCGGGCTCCGCGTCCCGGTCGAAGTCAGGAGGCTGTGTCACGCTGCGGCTTCCTGTTCCGGCCCGGCCTCGAACGGCGCCAGATCGAGGATCTCCACGATGTGCTCGGGGCCGCACAGCGCACCCTCTGCCGTGCGGATCTCGACGGTCTTATCGGCGTCCACCAGCTTGAGCCGAACCTCCATCGTGCCGTCGCCGGTGGTGGCGTTCGACTCGGTCTCGCCCGGCCTTCGCGCGGACAGGGCGTCACCGAGCACGCCGAGGAACAATCGGAAGGCGAGTGGGTCAAGGCCCTGCGGCCCGCCGAGCTCGGACAGCAGCACCGGTCCGTCGGTGGCCAGCCGCGCGCGGGCCTGGGCGGTCTCGGCGGCCTCCCGCTCAGCGTGCTCCATGAGCAGCATTCTCTCCTTGCTCCGGTCCGCGACGCGATTCGGCTTTCCCCTGCGTTCGTAGGACCCGGTCTCGCGCAGCCTCGGGCTGATCTGCAAGGCCGGCGCTTGTGCCCAGGGTGTGTTCGGCGCGAGGTCCTTTTCCTCCCAGGAACTCTCGGTCTCCGCGTCCACAGTCAGGTGGCGTGCCGGGGTCAGGGCGAATGCGGCGCGCCACAGCCGGTGCGCGTCCGCGTCTTCGGGGGCCTCGGCGAAGAATCGGGCCAGGGCGCGGAAGTCGGCCGAGCGGTCCGTCCGGCCGCCGCGGCGTTCATTGAGCGCGGAGACGGTATTGACCAGGTTCGTGATCGCGCTGACCGCGCTGGTGCGCAACAGCTTGGCCTGCGAGGGACGGCGTGAACCCTGGGAGACGAACCAGTCCGTCAGCCCCCGCCACCGGTTCTCCCAGGCTGCCCTGGCCAGAGCCGCTTCCTGGTCGAGCAGCGCGGACTGCGGCCGGGCGTCGGCGGCATCTTCGGCGCCGTCGCCACTGCCGTCACCAACGCCGCCGTCCGGTACGGCGTCCGCCGCCTCGCGCCGCGCCGCGGCCTCCAGCAGACGCTCCACTCCCGACTCGTGCAACTGTCCGAGCAAGTCCGCGATCTGCGCGCCCCGGTTCGCCAGATCGGCGATGAACCGCTCGATGTACTCGATCAGCCGGTCCTTATAGGCGATGAACGCCTCTTCGTTCCCGTCCTGGAAGTCGATGGTGCGCCGGAGCGACGCCATGAAGTCCTGGGCGTTGTCCGCCAGGGAGCCGAATCGGTCGGAAAGGCCCAGGAGCAGCAGGTGGATCTTGGCTGGATCGGGATCAGGCTCCTGAGCAAGCCGCAGCAGCGACCCGAGTTGTTCGGCGATGTCCGCCAATGCCACCGATTGCAGTTGCCCGCGCCGACCCAGCGCCTCCTCGTACACGGCGATCGCGAGCACTACCGCTTGGCCGTGCTGCGTGAGCTGGTACAGGTAGCGGGCACGGTGGAAGTCCTCGACCGTGGTGACGCGGCCCGTATCCGCATCCGCTCGCAGATTTCCCCACCCGACCAACTGCTCCAACGCTCCAGACGCGGCCTCGACTGTGACCGGCTCCGCCGCAGTCATCGCACTGAAGCCGTTCCCGGCAGCCCGGCGCAGCTCGGTGACGACATCCTCCGGCCGCAGGTGAACCGTGAACCGCTCACGTGCATGCGCGAACACGACGAGTATTCGGCTGTACAACTCGGCATTCGGGGCGCTCAGGTAGGCGAAGGGCTGCGGCCGGGTGCGCAGGCCGTCGTTTGGGGCATTCGCCACGTTGGTTGGTGCAATCGTCACAAGGTCGATTCTGCCTCATTCCTCGTCCGCCCTAGGGCGATTCGTCCGAATGGAGGTAGTCGGCTCTGGCGGAGAGCGCTTTCCGACTCGCGCTAGGCCTACTTACTAACGCTGACAAGCGCGCGCCGCGCGGGTCCGGTGAAGATACCGAGCCCGCGCGGCGCGTAGGGGTTACTGCACGACGGACCACACGAATGTGGCCGAGCCGGAGACTCCCTTCGTGTCCGTCGCCGTCACTGTCACCGTGTAGGTTCCGAGCGTGGTGCCGGAACCGGAGATCGTGCCGTTGGCCGCGATCGAGGTGCCGGGCGGCAGCCCGGTGGCGGTGTAGGTGAGGGTCTGGGCCGAGTTGGAGTCCACGGCCTGCATGGCGAAGTTGACGCCGGCGCCCTTGGGGCTGCTGTAGCCGAAGGGGTTGACGACGCCGACGGTCTCCGCGCCCGGCACGCCCGAGTTCGGCGTGACGTTCGCGCTGACCGCGGTGTTGGGCAGGGAGACGCCGGCGCTTGAGGAGCCCGCGGCGATCTGCCCGGTCAGGGTCTGGGCCAGGCTGGTCGAGCCGGTCAGGACCAGGTTGTTGGACGCGTCACCGACCCGGATCGCGTACGTTCCGGCCTGTGCCTCCCAGACGTTGGCGGTCGGGGACCACGCGGCCAGGTCGTGGATGTTCAGCGGGAAGCTGACCGTTGTGCTCTGGCCGGCGTTGAGCGTGACCCGGTCGAAGCCCTTGAGCTGGTTCGGCGGGTCCAGGCTGGCGGCCGGGTCGCCCACGTACAGTTGGGCCACGTCGGCGCCCGCCACCGTGCCGGTGTTGGTGACGGTCGCGGTCACCGTGGCGTTGCCGTCCGCGTTGAAGGCGCCCACGTTGAGGTTCGAGAAGGAGAACTTCGTGTAGGACAGCCCGAACCCGAACGGGAAGGCGGGGGTGATGTTCTGCGACTGGTACCAGCGGTAGCCGATGTCCACGCCCTCGCTGAAGCTCACGCCGGTCGAGGTGCCCGGCCACTGCGCGGTGGTCTGCGCCGGAACCTGGCTCAGGCTGGACGGGAAGGTGACCGGGAGCTTGCCGGACGGGTCGACGGTGCCGAAGATCAGCGAGGCCATCGCCTGGCCGGTCTCCTGTCCGCCGTACCAGTTCTCGAACACTCCGGCGACCGAGTTGAGCCACGGCATGACCACCGGCGAACCGCTGTTGATCACCACGATGGTGTGCGGGTTCGCCGCGGCGACGTCCGCGATCATCGTCTCGTCGGTGCTGGACAGGTCGAGGGTGGTCAGGTCGGTCTCCTCGCCTTCCGGGGCGTTGACGTAGATGATCGCGTCGGTGGCGGCCTGGGCCGCCGAGACCGCGAGCGGGATGTCGGTGGTGCCGTTGTCGTCGCCCGCGGTGTAGGTCACCTTGACGTTCGGGCCGGCCAGGTTCTGGATCCCGGTGATCGGCCAGATCGTGTTGGAGCTGGTGACCGTGCCGCTGCCGCCGCCGGCCAGTTCCACGCCGGCGCCGCCGTCGGTGCCGATCACCGCGATCGACTCGGTGCCGCTCGGGTTGAGCGGCAGGATGCCGTTGTTCTTCAGCAGGACCGAGCCCTCCTCACTGAGCTGCAGCGCGGTCTGCTGGTGCGCCGCGGTGGTGACGGTGGCGGAGAGGGATCCGTTGTTCGGGTTGTCGAACATGCCGAAGGCGAACATCTGGGTCAGGATCCGGGCGACGTTCGCGTTCAGCGTCTCCTGGGTCAGGGTGCCGGCCGTGAGGGCGGCGGACAGGGCGCTGGCGTCGGAGAACGGCATCGCGACGTCCATGCCGGCCTCGGTCGACGGGACGCTGGAGTAGTCGGCGCCCCAGTCGGAGGTGATGAAACCGCCGTAGTTCGCCTGGTCGTCGAGCCCCTGCTCCTGGATGTCAGCGTTCTGGCACGAGGCCGCGCCGTTGACGACCGCGTAGGAGCACATCATCGCGGCCGGCGCGGACTGCTCGATGGCGGTCTGGAAGGGCGCAAGGTAGAGCTCTTCCAGTGCCTGCTGGCTGACCGTCTCGTTGTCGTCGCCGTTCGGGTACTGCTCCTGGTCATAGGCCGCGGTGTGCTTGACCATGGCCATGACGCCCTGGCTCTGAATGCCCGTGACCTCGGCGGAGGTGATCTGTCCGGCCAGGTACGGGTCCTCGCCGTAGGTCTCGTAGGTCCGGCCCCAGCGCGGGTCGCGCACCAGGTTGGTTGTCGGGCCGAGCGAGACGTTCACGCCCTTGCCCGCGAACTCGTTGCCGATCGCCGTGCCCTCTTGCTGGATCAGCGTCGGGTCCCAGGTCGCGGCGGCGTTCTCGCCGTCCGGGAAGGCCGTCACGCCGCCGGTGCCGTCACCGACTCCGTTCGGGCCGTCCTGCAGGTTGGTCTGCGAGATGCACAGATCGGGGACGCCGGGGATGTGGCCGATGTACGACGTGGTGCCGTCACCGGCGACGATGTCGAGTTCCTCGGTCTGGTCCATGGTGTTGAGCACCTGTTGGACGCGCTGGGCGACCGGGGCGGTCGAGCCGACCCACGGGCAGACGCCGTTGCCGCCGTTGCCGGTGCCGCCGGTGACCGGGGCCACGGTGGTCAGGCCGTAGACGTCGAGCTCGAAGATCGAATCACCCCACTGAGTGGCACGGACCGTGGCGTATATGCGGATGTAGCGGTAGGTCCCGGTGATGGCGAAGGTCTCCTGGCCGCCAGTGCCGGTCGTGGTGGAGTAGACCGTGTTCCAGGTCGCGTTGTCGTTGGACAGCTGGATCTGGAACGCCGAGGCGTACGCGGTCTCCCACAGGATGCCCACGCTGCAGATGTTCTGCGGGGAGCCGAGGTCGACGTCCAGCCACTGCGGGTCGCTGGCCGCACTCGACCAGCGGGTGCCGGGGTCGCCGTCGGTGGCGTCGGCCGCCGGGTAGTCGGTGGCGTCCTGGGTCGAGGAGGCCGTGGTCGGCTGGTCCAGCGCGAGGTCCTGCGTGCCGCAGTACTCGGTCGGGGTGGTGCCCCCGCCTCCGCCTCCGCCGCTGGTCGAGCCCTGGGTGAAGGCCAGGAAGTGCAGGTTCCAGCCGGCCGCGTCCTGGTCGACGGTGAGCGTCTGCGCGCCGGCCGCCAGGGTCACGCTGGCCGTGACCGTCACCCAGGTCTGGTAGCCGCCGGTGGCCGGGACGGCGACCGAGCCGCTCAGGTTGGTGCCGGCGGAGTTCACGATGTGCAGTGCGTCGGTGACCGCGCCCGGCGCCGCCACTCGGAGGCTCACTGTATATGTCCCGGCGGTGGAGACTTCGACAGTGTATTTAAACCATTGCCCAGCAGCTGTCCAGCCTAGGTCGTAGGCGCCACCGGCTGGACTGGTATCCGAGGTGTCCGCGGTGGCCTCAAGGTCGACTCCGTCGGAGCGGTAGCTGTTGGCGGTGCCGTTGGTCGCGGTGACGTTGTACGCAACGCCTTGGCCGCCGGTGTCGTAGTTGGCTGCCTGCAAGGTACCCGGCACCGCTGCGGGCGACCCGCCGAACGGCTGGTCACCGGCTGGAGGGGTGCCTCCTCCGCCGCCGGCCGAGGTCAGAGTGAAGGTCGCGTAGTGGAAGTTCCAGCCGTTGGTGTCCTGCTCGATCGTCAGCGTCTGCTGACCGGCCGGCAGGGTGAGGCTGGCGTCCACCGTTGTCCATGTCTCATAGCCGCCGGTGTTCGGCACGGCGACCGCGCCGGTCAGATTGGTGCCGGAGGAGTTGTTGATGTGCAGCGCGTCGGTGATCCCGTACGGCGAGGACACCCGGAAGGCGACGCTGTAGGTCCCGGCGGTGGCGACGTTGACGGTGTAGTTGAACCACTGCCCTGGTGTGGTCCA
>Ga0302311_10007373_pt1 | contig 11228 bp, 10 predicted proteins | sample III_Palsa_N1_3_FD_200449 | JGI IMG/M metagenome (GOLD analysis project Ga0302311, IMG submission 200449) | Peat permafrost microbial communities from Stordalen Mire near Abisko, Sweden - III_Palsa_N1_3 | ecosystem: Environmental > Terrestrial > Soil > Palsa > Peat permafrost | place: Sweden...
GGAATTCCAGACCCTCAATGACGGGGACCTTCCGTTCACACTCAACAACTACACCCTCACCGACTCGGTAGCGGGTTAACGACCTGCGGTGACGGAGCGGGCCTGACCGGTGATCAGGCCCGCTCCGGCCGTCTGTGCATCTAGCCGGCGGTGGCGAGCGACCGCGGCCATGTCAGCTAGGCCACCGACAGGTTCCGGCCCCTGTCACCGACGCCGTCGACCTCGCCTAGTGGTGTCGCTGGCGTAGCCGACAAGTCGCGTTTGGTGTCGCTGGCGTAGCCGACAGGGCCCGGGCGGCCGCCGCTGCCGCTACGTGGTGACCTTGAGCGTCTTCGCCGGGGATGACGACGATGCGAAGTAGGTCGCGCCCGGGGTGCCCGGCACCTCCTCGACCGCTTCCACCGGTAGCCCTCCAGGCTGACCAGGAACGCCTCGTGCCGTCGGCTGCTGCCGGCCGCGGTGCGTGGTGGTGGATCTGGCGACGGGTGAGCAGGCGAATCCGCGTCGCGGCAGGACTCGGCGGTCGCCTTCATCCGTGATCGTCACACGTGCAGTCTCCCAGGGGCACCAGGACGACCCGGCGGGCGAGGTCAGGCTATGCCACGCCGTCCTGCGGGTCGATGCCATGGCGGCGGAGAAGATCACGGAGCCGTTCGACTTCATCACTCAAGGACGGGAGGGCGGCCCACTCCTGCAGGCGAGCGGCCTTGCCATCGACCAATCGCTGTTCCCTGTCGCGGAGCACCGCCGCGTTCTCGAAGTCCTGGGCGTCGATGGCGCTTTCCTTGTCGCGACGGATCTGGGTAATCTCCCGGTCGAGCTGGGCCAGGTCCGGAGCGGTGCCCACGCGTTGTTCCAGCGCCGACAAGCGCCAGCTCACGGAGTCGAGCTGATCGCGAAGCTCAGACAACTGCTTGCGCTTTCCCCGGCCGCCAGCGCGGCCGGTTCCGGGCTGCTCGTGGATCTGCCTGGCGGACACTAGCTGGATCACTTGATGGCGGATCCTGTTCGGGTCGACGCCCAGAGGCCGTTCAGTACCCGTGTGGCCACGCCCTCGTCCTCGCGGATCAAGCCGAGCAGGATGTGCTCGGTCCCGACGTAGCCGTGACCGAGCGCGATGGCCTCGCGCAGTGATATCTGCAGTACCTTCTTGCCCTGCGGCGTGAACGGGAGATGTCCCCGGCCGGGCCGGCCTGGCCGCGGCCGACGATCTCCTCGACCTGCTGGCGCGCCGCCTCCTCACTGATCCCGAGCGACTCGAGCGCCCGGGCGGCCACTGCACCGTCTTCGCGGATGAGGCCGAGCAGAATGTGCTCGGTCCCGACATATTCGTGGTTAAGCATCCTGGCCTCTTCCTGGGCCAGTACTAAGACGCGCCGCGACCGGTCGGTGAACCTCTCGAACATTGCTCGGCCCGCCTTCCACTGGACTGGTTTCTGTGGTCAGCCCGACACAAACACGATACATCTTGTTTGACCGGCTCGTCGAGGCTCTTATCGCTCAAGGACCATCTGCAGCCCGGCGGCTCAGCACGCGCGAACCACCTTGCAACAGTGAACGGCGTTCAGACCGGCAGCGTGTACCCGAGCACGAAGTCGAGCACCACGGCGAAGGTCAGGTACATGAGCCAGAAGGCGGTGCCGATGCGGAAGAACCCGAGTGCCCGCTCGGCCGGCCCGCTGATCGCGGGCAGGTCGGTTCCCAGCGAGGCGAAGAAGTCCGCGACGTAGACGCAGGTCAGGCCGATGAACACGCCGCCGACCGGATGATCGCCGGCGTTGAAGAAGACGATGATCCCGAGGATCGAGATGAGCGTGAACGCGACCGTCATCCCCACATTGACCCGCGGGTCGGCCCGGCGGATCCGGTTCCAGCCGATCGCGAACCAGTGCACGCCGTACGCGGTGAACGCCAGCGCCGCCATGTACAGGGCCGGCGTCTTGAACGTCCCGAACAGGGCCAGGCCGGCGAACAGGTAGACCCCGGCGAAGAACTGCATGAAGCCCGGCATCCAGATGCCCCACATACCGGTGGCGAAGTCCACCCGCTCGTCGCGCTCGGGGTAGTGGAAGAGCTCCTGGGGGCCCCAGATGAGGTAGCCCGTCCCGAGACCGAAGAACCCCACCGCCAGCGGCGGAAAGGGCGACTGGGCCAGGCTGACCACTGCCTGACCGAGAGCAACCGACATGACCTGCGTGCCTCCTCACACCCGGCCGGGTCGCCGGGCCACGTCCGTCAGGCTGCCAACTGACGGGCGGGTCGGCGTCACCCGCAGCAGGCGAGGTGCGGCCGGATTCGGTGTCGTCATTGCCCTGGATGCCCTGCTTGTGACCTGCGGGTATAAGGAGGTCTTGACGGTACGTCGCCGCCCGCGCCGTTTGTGCAGCCGCACAAGGCCGCTGCCGACAAGCTTGTGCGCCCGTCGGATGTAGCGGTCCACCCACTGGGGCAGCATGAGGGCGTGAGAGAAGGCAGGGAGCGCCCAAAGCGCCTGTGCGCGGCCACCATATTCGCTGCCGAATATGGTGGGCTAAACACGGACGCGACGAAATGCGGGCGACTGCCGGAGAATTCGTCGGCCGCCCGCGACGAATGCGCGCGGATTATCATTTCCGAGCGTCGTCCTTATTAGGGGCTGACAGTGGAGATCGACATAAGGGCGGCCGGGCGGCTGCGCCGCTCGGCCGGGGCGCAGGCGGCGGTGCGGCCGATCGTCGAGGCGCTGTGCGCATCGGACGCCGACCTGGCCAGCGGGCGCGTGGTCTGCGACTGGATTCAGTACAAGGCCAATTTCCGCGAGACCGCGATGGTCCGCCCGGTGCTCGCGGCCGACGATTCGGCCATCGGGGCGACCGCGGCCAGTATGGTCGCCGGAGCCACCGCCGAGGCGTACGAGCTCGCGGTCGACCTGCGCCGCTGCGCGCAGCCGGAGACCGACGTGGCGGCCGAGGTGACCGCCGCGATCCTGGACACCAACCCCGACCGGGTGTGGCTGGAACCGTGGGCGCCCTCGTCCGCCAGCTGCGTGTGGCGGTTCAACGCGCTGTTCTGGCAGGCGCTGGTCGACTGGGAGAAGGCGACCGGCCGGGAGTACGAGCAGACCCTGCCGGGCGGCGAGTCGGACGCCAGGAACGCGGATGCGGCCCGCGAGACCATCCTCGACCTGTTCAAGATCTGGGACGGGCTGGCCAGCCGGCGCGCCCTGCCCGAGCAGCTGTACGTGCTCGAGCTCGGCGTCGGCAACGGCGGCCAGGCCCGCACCTGGCTCGATCAGTTCGTCGAGCTCGACCGCAGGCACGGCCGCGACTACTACCGGCGGCTGCAGTACCTGATGGGCGACTACTCGGTGCACGTCCTCGACCGGGCCAGGGCCGAGGTCGCCCGGCATGGCGAGCACGTGTCCGGTCTCGTCCTCGAGGCGACCCGGCTGTCGGGCACCGTCGGCTTCCTGGCGGGCAAGGCGTTCCTGGTCTACATCTCCAACGTCTACGACAACCTGCCGAGCGACGAGGTGGCGACGATCCGCGGCCGGGTCTACCTCGTCCAGGCCAGGTCGTTCCTGCCCGGCGCGGCGGCCGATGAGATCACCGCCCGGTTCGGGCTCCGCCGGCCCGAGCTCGCCCAGCTCACCCAGCGGCTGCTGCGGATCGGCCCGGAGCTGCTGGCGGAGTCGCTGCCGGAGAAGTTCGCCGACACCGGCCAGGCGGTGCTGTTCTGGCAGGCGGTCTGGGCGGCGCTGCGCCAGGCCGAGCGGTACGTGCCGCTCGAGGGGCTCGACACCTACCCGATCGCGCCCGGGCTGACCGGCGAGATCCTCCGCTCGGTGCTCAGCGCCGAGGGCGACATCCGGATGCACGTGTCCAACGGCGCCCTCGCGTCGTTCGCGGATACGCTGCCGCTGCTGCACCCGTTCGGCCGGGTGGTCTGCCACGACCTGTTCACGACCGGGGCGGGGGAGTACCGGTCCGGGTTCTACGGCCCGGGCAAGTACGACGGCTCGGTCGTCAACTGGGTGAATGGCCCGCTGCTGCAGCTGCTGGCCAGCCGCCGGGGCTACGACGTGCGGTTCTCCGCGTTCAAGCAGCGACCGGGCTCCCACGTCAAGACGCTGACCGTCCAGGTGAGGGACTAGTGGAGATGCTTCCCACGACCGTGGTGGGGTCGTACAGCGTCCCTGAGTGGCTGGAGCGCCTCAAGACGGAGTTCTACCAGCGCCGGATCAGCGCGGCTCACCTGGCCGAGATCCACGAGGTGGCGATCAAGGCCGCGATCAAGGACCAGGAGCAGGCCGGCATCGACATCGTCTCCGACGGCGAGCTGCGGCGCGACAACGACATCGACTACTTCCTCGCCCGCATCCCCGGGGTGATCATCGAGCGCCGCGCCAAGACCGACTACTACGACTACTTCGAGGCCGAGGTCGCGGCCGAGTTGCCGGCCGACGACAAGGAGTCGCTGGGCCTGGCCGCCGACTACGCGTTCACGTCGCGGCTGACCGACCGTCCGGTGAAGTTCTCCTTGACCGGCCCGTTCTCGCTGTCCCGCCGGATCTCCGGCGCCTCCGCCTACCGGGACCCGGCCGACCTGGTGCGCGCGCTCGCACGGCGCCTCAACCTGGAGGCCAGGTCGCTGGCGGCCGCCGGGGCCGGGTTCCTGCAGATCGACGAGCCGTTCCTGGCCGGCTACCCGGAGCAGGCCGAGCTCGCGGTGGAGGCGGTGAACATCGTCACCGACGGCGTCCCGGTAACCTGGGCCCTGCACGTCTGCTACGGCAACCGGCACGCCCGGCCCTCCTGGGAAGGCCACTATGATTTCCTTTTCCCGGCCGTGCTGGCGGCCCGAGTTGACCAGCTCGTGCTCGAGTTCGCCCGCAAGGGCCTCGAGGACCTGCACCTGATCAAGGAGTACGGATGGCCATTCCAGCTCGGCCTCGGCGTGATAGACGTGAAGACGCCGACGGTGGAGACCCCGGAGCTCGTCGCCGAGCGGATTAGGCGGGCGATCGAGTACGTCGACCCCGCCCGGCTCATGGTCAATCCCGACTGCGGGCTGCGTCATCTCGCGCCGGAGGTAGCCCGCCGCAAACTTCGCGCTATGGTATCTGGCGCGGTAATTGTCCGGACCGAGCTCGGCCAGCCCGAGCCCGGTGACCACCAACTGACCCCTCCCGCCCCGGGAGACAGTGCCTCCCAGCCAACAGGAGATAGCAATGGATAGCGGATTCCTCTTCACGTCCGAGTCGGTGACGGAGGGCCACCCGGACAAGATCGCCGACCAGATCTCGGACGCGGTCGTGGACGCCGCCCTCGCGGGCGACCCGTACTCCCGGGTGGCGTGCGAGACCCTGCTGACCACCGGCCTGATCGTGGTGGCGGGCGAGATCACCACCGCGTCGACGATCGACTACGCGGCGATCGCGCGCAAGGTCGTCTGCGACATCGGCTACGACAACGGCGAGTACTTCTTCGACGGCAACGCGGTCGGCGTGATCGTGGCGATGGACCGGCAGTCGCCGGACATCGCCCAGGGCGTGGACACCGCGCACGAGGGACGGATCGGCGGCTCCGAGGACCCGCTGGACCGGATCGGCGCCGGCGACCAGGGCATGATGTTCGGCTACGCCACCAACGAGACGCCCGAGCTGATGCCGACCCCGATCATCCTCGCCCACAAGCTGTCCAAGAAGCTGTCGGAGGTGCGCCACTCCGGCCTGCTGCCCTACCTTCGCCCGGACGGCAAGACCCAGGTGACGGTCCGCTACGACGACGCGGGCAGGCCGGTCGAGATCGAGAAGGTGCTGATCTCCACCCAGCACCAGGACGGGGTGGAGTCCAAGCTCCCCGAGGCGCTGTGGGAAGAAGTCATCACCCAGGTGCTGCCGGAGGACCTGTACGACCCGGCCCGCCTCAGGGACGAGTTCTACTGCAACCCGACCGGCCGGTTCGTGATCGGCGGCCCGGTCGGCGACACCGGCCTGACCGGCCGGAAGATCATCGTCGACACCTACGGCGGGTTCGCCAGGCACGGCGGCGGCGCGTTCTCGGGCAAGGACCCGTCCAAGGTCGACCGCTCGGCCGCCTACGCCGCCCGCTACGTGGCCAAGAACATCGTCGCGGCCGGCCTGGCCGACCGGGCCGAGGTCCAGGTGGCCTACGCGATCGGCGTTGCCCGCCCGCTCTCGCTGCTGATCGAGACCTTCGGCACCGAGAAGATCTCCAGCAAGGCGATCGCCGAGCTGGTGCAGGAGAACTTCGACCTGCGCCCGGGCGCGATCCTGCGCGACCTCGAGCTGCGCCGTCCGGTGTACCAGCCGACCGCCGCCTACGGCCACTTCGGCCGCACCGGCGACTCCTTCACCTGGGAGCGGACCGACAAGGCGGACCAGCTTCGCACCCAGGCCGGCCTCGATTAAATCGTATGGTTAGCTAAAGAAAGCAAATCTGTCGTCCCACCGGCGACAACAGGCCCGGCCGTGCAATCGCACGGCCGGGCCTGTTCTTTTTTGGGCGCGGTTGTTCTTTCTAAAGATTGTTGACAATCTCTCTTGCAAACGTTTGTGGTCAGCGGCGAGAATGGGGCCCACCGGTTTGGGGTCGTGAGCGGTTGTTACCGGTCATGCCCCGTGCGAACGTCACCAGTAGTTAGCTCCCGCCCCACAGGACGAGTCGTGTCAGAGGGAAACGTGATGAAACCGTTCTCCAGCCCCCATCCTCCGCCAGCCGCGCCGTGACCCATAATCCAGAATAACCACTCGATAGCAGCTGGAACCCATGGAACATCGTCAAACGCAGTGCAAAGAGGCACCGTTTACCTGTGGGCTGGTCAACGGGGGTTCTTGTGCCTGCCTCCCCGGGCGGGGCGCGTTACCTGAAATGCGGAGAAACGCGTCCGTTCGGAAGAAGAAAAAGACTTTTTCTTATAGTTAAGAGAAGGCAGAGCACATGAATAGACCCCTCCACGGCCGGACGCGCACGGCGGCTGCGGTCGTCGCCGCGCTCGCGCTCGGCGTCCTCGCCGGCTGTAGCTCAAGTTCCTCGACCACCACTGCGCCGGCCGCCTCCTCGAGCGCCCCCGCCAGCAGCACCGCCGCCGCGTCGCCGGCGTCGGGCTCGTCCGCCAGCACCGTCTCCACCTCCGCGTGCGGCACCAAGCCGGGCGTCGCGGCTACCGGCACGCCGATCAACATCGGCGCGATCAACACCAAGCAGCCGGGCACCGACTTCAGCGACATCGAGAACATGGCGGGCGCGTACTTCGCCTGCGTCAACGCCAACGGCGGCATCAACGGGCATCCGATCAAGTTCTTCCCGGAGACCGAGCAGACCAACCCGTCGCAGATCGCCGCGCTGGCCAAGCAGCTGGTGACAACCGACCACGTGGTCGGCATGATGGGCAACAGCTCGATCATCGAGTGCTCGGTCGACGCCGCCTACTGGAAGAGCGTGGGCATCGACGTCCTCGGCGCCGGCATCGACCCCGAGTGCTACTCGACCCCGAACACCGCCTCGGTGAACATGGGGCCGCGGTACTCAAGCGACGGCGCGGTCCAGTACGTGCTGGCCCAGGGGGCCAACAAGATCGCCTTCGACCAGTCGAACGTCCCCGGCACCGCCTACATCGCCGCCGGACCGAGCGCCGTCGCCAAGGCCAAGGGCGTGTCGATCCAGGACTTCACCGAGAACGTGCCGATCACCAGCGCCAACGCGATCGCGACGAAGCTGGTCACCGCCGCCGGCCCGTCCGGCGCGGTGGTGCTGAACTTCACCCCGCCCGAGGCGCTGCTGATCCTGCAGGCCGCTCAGAAGCTGAACCTGGAGGACCGGGTCAAGTACTGGGCCTGCTCCACTCCGTGCAACACCGACTTCCTGGCGACCTCGCTCGGGCCGAAATGGAACGGCAAGCTATTCGTCAACGCCGAGCTGACGCCGCTTGACGGCAACACCAGCGCGACCGCGCAGCTGTTCGACGCCATCCTCAAGCAGTACGGCTCGGACGTCTCCGGCGGCGTCGGCTCGTTCTCCGAGATGGGCTTCACGATCGCCGAGATCGGGACGCACGCTCTGGAGAGCATCACCGGCCCGTACACGATCGCCTCCGTCAGCGCCGCGCTCGAGGGGGTCAAGGACTACAACACCGGGATGCTCTGCCAGGGCTACACCTACGGCGACTACTCGGAGCACATCCCGAACAACATGGACTTCACCGTCACCCCGGACAACGGCAAGTTCGTCCAGGCCTCCAGCGGCGGCGCCTGCACCTTGATCTCCGCCAGCGACCCGCAGATCGCCGCCTACCGGGCCATCGCCGGCACGGCGCCGATGGCCTCCTAGCCCAACCATCTCCGAGCACACAACCAAGGGACTGAAACAGTTACATGCCGAGTTGGGCGGAATTTCAGCCCTACATCGTGACCGGCCTGGCCCTGGGCGGGCTCTACGCCCTGTCCGGGGTTGGGCTGGTCGTGCTGTACCGGGCCACCGGGGTGCTCAACCTCGCGTTCGGCGCGGTCGGGGCGATGGGGGCCTTCATCGCGTACTCCATGATCCAGGCGGGCGATCCCGACTGGGTCGCCTGGATCACGTGCATCGTGTTCGGCGGCGTCGTCACGCTCGGCTACGGCATGCTCTTCGGGCCTGCCCTGGCCGGGCGCGGCCCGCTCGTCCAGTCCATCTCCACGCTGGGCCTCGCGCTGGTGCTCTTCGGGGTCATCGACCTGGCCTGGCCGACGACCGGCGGCCAGTCGCCGTCGATCTCCTTCCCGACCGACAACGGCGGGTTCTCGGTCGGACAGCTCCAGGTCAACTGGACGCAGGTCATCGCGCTCGCGCTCGGCATCGCGATCACGGTCGGCACCGCCGCGTTCCTGCGCTTCTCCAAGCTTGGCACCGCGATGCGGGCGATGGCCAACGACCGGGAGATCACCGCCACCCTCGGCGTGCCGATCCGCCGGGTGGAAGCCGCCGCCTGGCTGGGCTGCGGGCTGCTGGCGGGCATCGCAGGGATCCTGCTCGCCGACCTGTCCGCCCTCGATGACACCACGCTGACGTTCACCGTCGTGATCTCGTCCCTCGCGGCCGCTCTGATCGGCCAGCTCCGCTCGATCCCGGTGACGTTCGCCGCCGCGATCGTGATCGGACTGGTCCACGACCTGATCACCCCGATCACCCAGATCAGCAACTACCAGGACATGACGCCGTTCGTGCTGGCCGCGATAGCGCTGCTGGTGATGTCCAGAGGACAGGTCATGTCGCGGTCCCGTGAGGAAGGGTGAGCCGGTGATCGATACCGCCGGGCCTAAGGCGCCCGCCGCCGCGTCCCGTCCCCCGCTGCTCGACCGCCGCTCGCTGTCCAGGGCGAGCGTCATCGTCGTGCTGCTGCTGCTCGCCATCTTCGCGCTGCCGCCGCTCATGTCGGGCTACTACACCGACACGATGACCCAGGTGGCCATCTACTCGATCGTCACGCTCGGCCTCGGGCTGCTCGTCGGCCGGGTCGGCCTGTACTCCCTTGGCCAGCTCGCCGTGCTCATGATCGGCGCCTGGGTCGGCGCCCGGCTGCTGTTCGCCACCAGCCAGCCGTACATCCTGGTGCTGATCGAGGCGGGCGTCGTCACGGCGATCATCGGCTCGCTGATCACGCTCCCCGCGCTCCGGCTGCGCGGCCTCTACCTGGCGCTGATCACGCTGATGCTGGCCGGCGGCGTCATCGTGGTCGCGGCGACGCTCAACTTCCCGAACGGCGGCGGCGGCTTCTCCGGGTACAACGGCGCGCTGCTTCATATCCCGCAGATCAGGCGGCCGTCGTACGCCGGCACCGACCCGGCGTTCTACCGGTTCTGCGTGATCGTCGCGATCGTGATGTTCCTGCTCGTCTTCGCCCACCTGCGGACCCGGCCCGGCCGGGCCTGGGCGGCGATCAAGCAGAGCGAGCCCGCCGCGCTGTCGGCGGGCATCAACACCACCGTCTACAAGCTGTGGGCCCTGGCCCTGTCGGCCTTCGTCACCGGCGTGGCGGGCGCGCTGCTGGCCGGCGCGGACCGCGAGCTGTTCTCGATCGACTTCCCGATCCAGAACTCGATCAGCCTGCTCGCGGTCGTCCTCATGGGCGGCGCGTTCAGCCTGGTCGGGGCCGTCATAGCCGCGTTCCTGCAGGCGTTCCTGCCCGCCCTGCTGCAGATCTGGGGCGTGCCCAACGACTGGCTGATCATCCTGTTCGGCATCGGCGTCATGCAGGTGCTCGCCACCGCGCCGGGCGGCATCGCCGACCAGTTCCCCAAAGACATGAAGCGGCTGTACGGGCTGGTCAGCAAGGTATGGCGGCGGCCGGAACCAGCGGCCGGAGCGGCCGCGGCCGGCGGCACTGCGAAAGCAGCCGGGGTCACTGGAGGTGATGGAGCGTGATCGAGGTCAAGGACCTCACCGTCCGGTACGGCGGGGTCACCTCGCTCGACGGGATGAGCCTGACGTTCTCCGACGGCGTCTGCGGGCTCATCGGGCCGAACGGCGCGGGCAAGACCACGTTCTTCAACGTGCTGTCCGGGTTCGTCCGTCCGGCGGCGGGCACCGTCACCGCGTTCGACGACAACCTGCTGCGGATGACGCACTTCCGCCGCGCCCGCTGGGGGGTCCGCCGCACCTTCCAGACCGAGCAGGCGATCTCCGACCTGACCGTCTACGACAACGTGGCGATGATCCACTCCCGGCTGCGCGGCGCGGCCCGCCGCGATGACGTGCTCGCCTCGATCGAGTTCGTCGGCGGCGGCGTCTCGCCGTGGGCGAAGGTCGGCTCGCTGACCGCGGGCCAGCGCCGTCTGGTCGAGGTTGCCCGCACGGTCACCGGCAAGCCGCGGCTGATCCTGCTCGACGAGCCGGCCGCGGGCCTGCCCGACGAGGAGACCGCGCACCTCACCGCGGTGATCCGCGGGATACCGGAGCAGACCGGGGCGCTGACCATCCTCGTCGATCACGACATGGCGCTGGTCTCCGCGGTCTGCACGACGGCGGCGGTGCTCGACTTCGGCAAGCTGATCGCATCGGGGCCGACCGCGGCGGTGCTGCGGGACGAGCACGTGATGCGCGCCTACCTTGGCACGGCGGAGGTGTGATGGAGATGAGCGAGGCTTGGGGCTCGTCTGAGCGGAGGGCACGGTATGTCATCGCTTGAGCTCTCGGAGATCACCGTTGAACGCGGCGGCCGCCCGGTCGTCAAGGACGTGTCCATCAGCGTGC
>Ga0302311_10007374_pt1 | contig 11227 bp, 12 predicted proteins | sample III_Palsa_N1_3_FD_200449 | JGI IMG/M metagenome (GOLD analysis project Ga0302311, IMG submission 200449) | Peat permafrost microbial communities from Stordalen Mire near Abisko, Sweden - III_Palsa_N1_3 | ecosystem: Environmental > Terrestrial > Soil > Palsa > Peat permafrost | place: Sweden...
GCCTACCGGGACGTGCCGTCGGCCGGCATCCCGCACGCGACCATGAACACCCGCATCAGCCAGCAGGTCGGCGCGTCCTTCGGCATCGCCATCGTCGCCCTCGCGCTGCAGGCGCTGCTCTCCCACGGCGCGATCGGCGCGTTTCAGGGCTCGTTCTGGTGGGCGATCGGGATCACGGTCGTGGCGCTCATCCCGGCGCTGGCGCTGCCCAGCGCCCGCGCGGCGGGACGCGGCTGACGTGCGGCCGCAGCGGCGCGGAGGGACAGCCGGTTTCAGCCTGGGGTCTCGGCTCGGCGAGAATACGGCGGTGGACAAGATCCCGGACAACCGCGGCGCGCAGGCTGGCGGCGCGCAGACCCGCCGCCACGGCGCCGAGCTCGAGGCGGCGATCCTCGACGCCGCGTGGGAGCAGCTGGTGGCCGAGGGCTACGAGCACTTCACCATTGACGCCGTCGCCGCTCGCGCCCAGACCAGCAAGCCCGTGCTCTACCGGCGCTGGAAGACCCGCGACGACCTGCTGCGCGCCACCGCCCGGCACCGCGGCGCCGCCGATGCGCCCCCGATCCCCGACACCGGCGCCCTCCGGGGCGACCTGCTCGCGCTGCTCGCCAACGCCAACACCACCAGCAACCCGATGGCCGCGCTGGTCAGCAGCATGCTCGGCAGCTACTACAACCAGACCGGCCCCACCCCGGCCGAGCTGCGCGAGGCGTTCCTGAGCCAGCGCGGCTCCGGCTCGGCCGTCCAGCAGATCGTCGACCGCGCGATCGAGCGCGGTGAGGTCGACCCGGCCCGGCTCACCCCGCGGATCATCGCGCTGCCCTTCGACCTGTTCCGCAACGAGATGCTGATGACGCTCAAGCCCGTCCCTGATCACGTTCTGCGGCAGATCGTGGACGACATCTTCATTCCGCTCGTATCTCCGCAACCGCCAACCGGTTGACCGGCCGAGGCTGAGCCGACGGTCTTACCAATCATGCGGTCATACTTTGCTCCGGACCAGGGATCGCGCGTTAAACGGTACGGTCTGCGTGTTGAGCGCTGAGGATAAGGAGCCGTTATGACCGGTGCGTCAGGTGATGTGGTCGGGGCGATCGTCGCGGTCGGCGTGTTCGTCATCCACCTGGCGACCGTGCTCCGCGCGATCACCCGGCCGGACCGCACGCCGGCCTCGCGAGTGGCCTGGGTCGCGACAATCATGTGCCTGCCGATCATCGGGGTGGTGGCCTATCTCTTCCTCGGCGAGACGAGCATCGGCCGCGAGCGGGTCCACCGGCTTGACGAGGCCGAGCGGCGCCTAGCCGCGCCCAGCGGGGCGGGCACCGAGCCGGGCGACCCGGTCGCCGCGACCGTCTCGGACCTGTGCCGCTCGATCAACGGCTTCGGCCCGACGCCGGGCAACCGGGTCGTGCTGCTTGGCGATCCAGCGGCGTCCCCGGCCAACCCGACGCTCGACTGCGACCGCGCGATCAAGGAGCTGATCGAGGCGATCGAGGCCGCGACCGAGCACATCCACGTGAGCTTCTACATCTGGCTCGACGACGGCAACGGCGGCCGGGTCGCCGACGCGATCACCGCCGCGGCCCGGCGGGGGGTGACCTGCCGGGTGATGGCCGACGCGCTCGGGTCGCGCGACTTCGTCCGCGGCCCCCGCTGGCGCCAGTTGCGCGAGGCCGGCGCCCATCTGCAGATCTCCCTGCAGGACATCCCGCGCATGGGCAACGCCGCGGTCGGCCGGGTCGACCTGCGCAACCACCGCAAGCTGGTCGTCATCGACAACCGGATCGCGTTCTGCGGCAGCCAGAACTGCGCCGACCCGCAGTTCCTGGTCAAGGCGAAGTACGCGCCCTGGATCGATGTCCTGCTGCGCTGCGAGGGGCCGGTCGTGCGGCAGGCGCAGCACCTCTTCCTCGCCACTTGGATCGCCGAGACGGGCGAGGAGGACCTCTACGGACTGCCCGCGGCGGCACCGGAGCCCAAGCGGTACGACGACGGCGTGGTCGCCCAGATGTTCGGCACCGGGCCGACCACGCCCGGCAACACGATGTCCGACTCCTTCGTCAGCGCTCTGTACGCCGCCGAGCGCGAGCTGATCATCACCACGCCGTACTTCGTGCCCGACCAGGCGCTGCTCAGGGCCGTGTGCGCTGCGCCGCGGCGCGGCGTGGAGACGACCCTGGTCGTGCCCGCACGCAACGACTCCCTGCTCGTCGCGGCCGCCTGCCGCAGCGCCTACGCCGACCTGCTGAGGTCCGGCGTGCGCCTCTTCGAGTACCCGCTGGGCCTGCTGCACACCAAGACGCTCACCGTTGACGCCCGGATCACCCTGGTCGGCTCGGCGAACATGGACCGGCGCAGCCTGGAACTCAACTTCGAGAACAACCTGCTCGTGCTCGACCCCGTCGTCACCGCGACGATCCGCGACCGCCAGCTCGGCTATATCTCCCAGTCGACCATTATCAAGGCCGAGTCCGTCGACGACTGGCCGTTCCGCGCCCGGCTGATCAACAACGCGATCGGAATGGCCTCCCCCCTGCTCTGACCGGGCTCAGGGGCCGCCGAGGGCCCGGGTGAGCCCCTCGAGGTCCTCGACGGTCACGGTGAGCGCCGAGTGGCCGCGCTTGCTCAGCCGCGACGGGACCTTCTCGGCAAAGTGGATGCAGACGCCGGCCTTGTGGTTAGTGCCGAAGCTGAGGCCGTCGTCGGCCATCGAGCCCCGGACGCCGAAGGCCGTCCACCAGCGGTAGTCGCGGGTGATATGGGCTCCGGTGATGTTGTCTCTGGCGGTGGTCACCCGGAAGAACCCGAAGGTGGCCTCGAGCGCGTCGTCGGTCAACGTCACGCCGTCCCGGTCCCGCTTGAACCCGAAGGGAAGCAGCAGGGGCCAGTAACGGCGGTCGATGGCGTAACCGAAATGCTGGGTCATGCGCTTGGCTATTCCCCCGGCCGGTCTCCGTCATCACACGCCGCGAACTCTGACTTAACACGGCAGCATTCGCTCCGGAATGGATCAGGACAGAGCGGTGGCCGCTCGCACTTCGGCGAGGGCTCGCCGCGCCACGTCGGCGAAGTCGTCGCCGTCGGGCGTGCCGCTCCAGCGCTCGTAGGCGATCTTCCAGGCGAGCGCGCCCAGGTCGGCGGCCACGCACGCGGTCAGGCCGGGAACGCCGCGGCGGCCGAGCGCCTCGGTCATCGACGTGGTGAGGCCGAGGCCCTTGAGCGCCTCACGCTCCTGCAGTTCCGGGTTGGCGGCGATCACCGCCCGCCTGCGGGCGACGAACTCGCGGCGGGCGGGGGTGAAGGCTCGCCGCCCGATCGCGTCCAGGGCGTGGGCCACCGCGTCAAGCGGGGCGGCGCCGGCCGGCGCGGCGGCTATCGCCTCGGCCAGCAGGCCGTTCATCGAGCCGTCGCCGAACAGCACTTCCCGCTTGTCCTGGAAGTGCCGGAAGAAGGTGCTCTTGGTCAGGCCGGCCCGCTGCGCGATGTCGATCACGGTCGTGTTCTCGTAGCCGCGCTCCGCGAACAGCTCGAGGGCGGCCACGGCCAGCCGCTCGGAGGCGTTCGGTTCCCAGCGGGTCATGGGACCAGCCTACGGCACTTGGTCCCATCACTGAGGTAGGGTGATGGGACCAAGTTCCGTTACTTCGCCTGCCGGAGGCCCGCCATGAGCAGAGCTGTCATCTACGAGACGTTCGGGGGCCCCGAGGTCCTGCAGCTGCGGGAGGTGGCGGAGCCGCACGCCGGGCCGGGCGAGGTCCGCGTCCGGGTGGCGGCGGCCGGGCTGAATCCGATGGACTGGCTGATCCCGGCGCGGCCGGAGGCGGCGGCGCAGTTCGGCCTGACCCTGCCGTCCGGCTTCGGCTACGACTTCGCCGGCGTGGTCGACGAGGCCGGCCAGGGGGTCACCGGTTTTGCCGTCGGCGATCGGGTCTACGGCGGAGCGCTGGCCCGGGCCGCCGCCGACTTCGTGGTGGTCAAGGCGACCGCCGAGGGGGCCGAGGGGCTGTTCCGCACGCCGGATGGCGTCAGCGATGTGGTGGCGAGCACGCTGCCGGTGGCCGGCGCGACCGCCGCCGCCGCGCTGGCCGCGATCGGCCTCCGGTCCGGCGACACCGTCCTGATCGGCGGCGCCGCCGGCGGGGTGGGCGTGTTCGCGGTGCAGCTGGCCCGGCTGGCCGGCGCGACCGTGATCGGCACCGCCTCGGCGGGCACGTTCGAGTTCCTGCGGCAGCTCGGGGCCGAGCCGGTGGCGTACGGCCCCGGGCTCGCGGACCGGGTCCGGGCGCTGGCTCCCGGCGGGGTGACGGCGGCGACCGACCTGTTCGGCACCGAGGCGGCCGAGGCCGCGCTGGCGCTGGGCGTGCCGGCCGAGCGGATCTCGACCGTCGCCGCGGGCCCCAACCCGCCCGGCGGCGTGCGCGCCACCGGCGGCATCGACGCGGAACCGGGCGCGCTGGGCCGGATCGCCGACGCGATCGCGGCCGGGCAGATCACCGTGCCGATCGCCGCCGTCTTCCCGGTCGAGCGGCTCCGCGACGCGGTCGCGCTGCAGGCCGGGCGGCACGTCCACGGCAAGGTCGTGGTGACGCTCTAGCTAAGACCTCTCGCGGGTCGCGCCCCAGCGGTTCCAGTGCACGACCTCTTCCACCGGCCGGCGCTTCGGCTCGGCCCACCGGCCCTGGGCGGGGTAGCCCATCGGGATCAGCGCCATCGTCAGCGCGTCGTCCGGCAGCCCGAGCAGGGCGCGCAGCTCGTCCTCGTGGCCGCCGTAGAGCGTGGTCAGCGAGGTGCCGATGCCGTAGGCGCGGGCGGCCAGGCAGAGCTGCTGGACGGCGCCGTAGATGGAGGAGCCGATCCGGGGGCTCGTCCCGTCGGCCGCGTTCCGCAGCACCGCGAAGACCCATACCGGGGCCTCCGCCAGGTGGTGCGCCAGGTGCTCGGCGCCGAGGAACCCGCGCGGGCTCATGTCGGACGAGCCGTCGCCGGCCAGGATCGCGTCCCGGTGCCGGCCGTAGGCGGCATCCCAGTTCTCCCGGTACCAGCCCGCTACCTGCTCCTTGACGGTCTGGTCGGTCACCACGACCCAGCCCCACTGCTGTCGGTTGCCCCCGGACGGGCCTCGGATCGCCGCGTCGAGGATCGCCCACAGCACGTCGTCCGGGATCGGGTCGGGCGCCAGGTAGCGGCGGGAAGGGGTCGAGTGCAGCGCCTCGAGCGCGCTCAGCAGCTGCCCGTCGGCGGATTCCTCAGTCGGCGAAAGCGACATCCATGTCCTCCAGTGTGAGACCCGACATGATCATCTCACCAGAGATTCCGGGCGGCCCGCTGGCCGGGCCTCGGGCTCGGCCGGGCGGGCGGCGATCCGCCGGGTGATGCCGAACAGGCCGAGCAGCGCGCCGACGGTGGACCCGACCAGGACCAGGCCGCCCCCAGCGGCACCAGGAGCAGCTTCATCGGAAGCCCCCGGGCGCGGTCACAGCCGGTCGACCGCGGTGTCGATGAGCTGGTTCAGCCCCGCCGGGTCGGCGCCCGCGCGGGACAGCACGCTGACGCCGATGACCGTGGTCAGCAGTGCGCCGGCGGCGGCCGACGGGTCGCCCGGCTCGAGCTCGCCGCTTCGCTGACCGCGTTCGACCGCTTCGCGGAACGCCTCCTCGAGGCCGGCGAACAGGGTCCGCCCGAGCTCAGCGACCGAGGCGTCCTCCCGGGCCAGTTCGGCGACGGCGTTGACCATCAGGCAGCCGCGGCTATGCCGGCCGGCTCCGGTCAGCTCCGCCAGCGCCGCCCGCAGTCCGGGCCTGACCGGCCCCGGCGCCCCGAGTCGGGCGGTCAGGTCCTGCACTCGCGTCGTGCAGTAGCCCCGCAGAGCCAGCGTGAACAGGTTGTGCTTGCTGTCGAAGGAGTTGTACAGGCTGCCCTTGCCGATACCGAGCTCCTCGACCAGGAGCTGCGGGGACGTGCCGGCGTAGCCCTGCCGCCAGAACACGCCGATGGCGTTGTCGAGCACGGCGGCGTGGTCGAACTTCGGGTGTCTGCCCATGGACCCACGGTGGTCTTTTTGTACCTGCAGGTCAAAAATAATCGTTCGGCTCGGCGAGGGCCTGGCCGCCGGCCATCCCCCGGACGGCCATCCCGACGGCGGCGCGGACGACGTCCGCCAGCGTCGAGGAGTCCTGGGCGTGGCGGGCCCAGTAGAGGACGGCCGCCCGCTCCGCCCCGGCGACCACCCCGGCCAGCACTAGGGGTTCCAGCTGGCCCTCGTCGGCTCCGATGCGGCGGGCGATGGCGTCGGCCAGCGCGCCCTCGACGGCGCTGGTCGCCTTGAGGTACTCGCCGTGCAGGGCCGGCTCCCTGGCCACCAGGGCCCGGAAATCACGGAACCAGCCGGCCGGGAGCCCGTCCGCCTCGCCTTCCTCGTACAGGCCGGCGGTGGCTTCAACCAGCGCGTCCGCCAGCGGCTGGCCGGCCGGGCGGCCGGCCAGGCTGGCGGCCAGGCGAGATCCCCGCCAGGTGGTCGGCCAGACGATGGCCGCTTCCTTGCTGGCGAAGTAGTTGTTGAAGGTCCGGGGCGAGACGCCGGTCGCCGCCGCGATCTGCGGAACCCGGACGCCGGCCAGCCCGTGCTCCCGGGCCAGCTCGAACGCGGCCAGCGAGAGGTCGATCCGGGTCTGGTCCTTCTGCTGGTCGCGTCGGCGGACGGGCGGGGTGGCGACGGCCGGGGCGGCCTGGCCGTCCCGGCCGTCGACGACTTCGGCCGATTGCTGGGTCACGAGCGGGCCTGCGGGGTGCCGCCGTGCCGCTTGGCGGCGGTCTTGACGAGCGGCAGGGCGAGCGACACGAGGCTGAAGGCGATCATGAACGTCGAGTGCTCGGCGACCCCGAGGGCGATGAAGGCGACGCTGGAGATGACACCGAGGACGGCGCCGAGGCGCGGGTAGCGGTGGTTGATGAGAAGCAGCATCGGAAGTCTTCCTTCCCTGATGACGGTCCCGGCTGAACCGTTCATCGGATGAGCGTAACAGGAACTTGCGCAGTACGCAAGAAGTGCGCGACACGCAATTATTGCGGACTAAGACGCCGGATGGTGCCGGGCGGGATCACGGAACCGGGTCGACCGGGGGCTCGTCGGGGTGATCGCCGTTGTCGCTGCCGCTGCCGGAGTCGGGCTGGGCGCAGCCGTCGCACGGGCCGGCGGCGTTCTCCTGGAGGTAGCGGGTCTGGTTGGCCACCGCGACCGCGACCGCCACGCCGCCCTCATCGATGAGGGACTTGAGCTTGGCCGGGTCGGAGACCGGGGAGCGCGCCACCTGCTGCCTGGCCTGGGCGGTGGGGGCGGAGTCAGGGACCGTTCGAGATGACTGAATTTGATTTTTTGCCGTTCCGGAGAATGTATCCAATGCAGATCAGCGGTGGCGTCGATCTTGACGGTATGGCCACTTGATGGGTTGAAATGGATGCATTCGAGGGGTAGCGTGGCGACACTGGTCTGCGGAGGGAGATGCCGATGCCACGCGTGAAGCGGGTTGCGCCCGGAGCCGAGTGGAACGAGCTGAGGACGACGGCGGCGGACTGGAAGGCCGCCGATCCGGGGTTGCTGGCGGCGATGCTCGGGCAGTTGCACCTCGTCCGCGCGTTCGAGGAGACGGTCCTCGACCTGGCCGGGGCGGGCCTGGTGCACGGTCCGGCGCACTCCAGCATCGGCCAGGAGGGCGGCGCGGTCGGCTCGATCGTCGGGCTGCGCTCGACCGACGCGGTCAACGGGTCGCATCGCGGTCATCACCAGTTCCTGGCCAAGGCGCTCACCCACGTGACCAAGGGTGCGCTTGACCTCGAGCGCCTGGTCACCCCCGAGGTGCAGGAGGTGCTGCAGCGCACGCTGGCCGAGATCCTCGGGCTCGCGCAGGGGTACTGCGCCGGGCGCGGCGGCTCCATGCACCTGCAGTGGCTCGAGGCCGGGGCGCTCGGCACCAACGCCATCGTCGGCGGCGGCGTGCCGATGGCGGCCGGCAACGCCTGGGCGCAGCGGCAGTCGGGCACCTCCGACATCACCGTGACGTACTTCGGCGACGGCGCCGCGAACATCGGGTCGGTGCTCGAGAGCCTCAACCTCACGTCGGCCTGGCGGCTTCCGCTCTGCTTCTTCATCGAGAACAACCTCTACGCGGTCTCGACCACCGTGGCCGAGGCGACCGGCGAGCCTCGGCTGTCCGGCCGCGGCATCGGCTTCGGCATCCCGGCCTGGCGCGTCGACGGGATGGATCCGCTCGCGGTGCACCTGGTGATGGAACGGGCGCAGCAGCGGCTGCGGGCGGGGGACGGGCCGGTCGTCATCGAGGCGCTGGTCTACCGCTACTTCCATCAGAACGGGCCGTTCCCCGGCAGCGCCTTCGGCTACCGGACCAAGGAGGAGGAAGCCGCCTGGCGGGCCCGCGACCCGCTCGACCGGGTCGCGGCCGAGATGACCGCGCTCGGCCTGATCGACTCGGCCGGGATCGCCGCGGTGCGGTCGCAGGCCCAGGACGCGATGCGGCTGGCCGTCGGCGCGCTGGTCGAGCAGGATCCGGACGCGGCCCGACCCGGGGGCCGGCGCATCCGGCCGGCGCTGTGGCCCGATCCGGCCTTCGTCGACGTCGGGATCCGCGGCGACCTGTCCGAGATCGCGGGCGCCCGGGCGGTGGAGCAGCGGGACTTCACCGGGGCGCTGAAGACGGGGAAGTTCATTGACGCGGTCTGGCGGGTGATGGACCGGCGGATGGGCTCCGACGATCGCATCGTGGTCCTCGGCGAGGACGTGCACCGGCTGAGCGGCGGCACCAACGGGGCCACCAAGGGACTGGCGGCCAAGTACCCGGGGCGGGTGCTCGGCACGCCGATCAGCGAGAACGCGTTCGCGGGGCTCGGCGGCGGGCTGGCCCTCGATGGCCGGTTCCGGCCGGTGGTCGAGTTCATGTACCCGGACTTCCTCTGGGTCGCCGCCGACCAGGTGTTCAATCAGATCGGCAAGGCCCGGCACATGTTCGGCGGCCGTAACCCGGTGCCGCTGGTGCTGCGGACGAAGGTCGCGATGGGGTCCGGTTACGGGTCGCAGCACCTGATGGACCCGGTCGGGATCTTCGCCACCTCACCGGGCTGGCGGATCATGGCCGCGTCGACGCCCTACGACTACGTGGGGCTGATGAACACGGCGCTCGCGATCGGCGACCCGGTGCTGATCGTCGAGCACATCGACCTGTACGGGTCCGAGGGCGAGATCCCGGTCGACGACCTCGATTACCTCATCCCGTTCGGGACGGCGGCGGTGCGGCGATCGGGGAACGACGTGACCGTGCTCTCGTACCTGTCCATGGTCGCGCAGGCGCTGGCGGCGATCGAGCAGACGGGGATCGACGCCGAGCTCATCGACCTTCGCTTCCTCGACCGGGCGTCGCTCGACTGGGAGACGGTCGGCGCGTCGATCAGGAAGACCAACGCGGTGCTGATCGTCGAGCAGGGCGCGATCGGGACGTCGTACGGCGGCTGGCTGGCGGATGAGATCCAGCGCCGGTTCTTCGACTGGCTCGACCAGCCGGTGCAGCGAGTGACCGGCGGCGAGGCTTCTCCGTCGATCTCCCGCGTGCTCGAGCGGGCGGCGATCGCCCGGGCCGAGGAGGTCGTGGCGGGGCTGGAACGGGTCCGGGCCGGATTCGGCCAGGTCGTTCCGGGCAAGGGCGGTGACGTCTGATGGCCTCGGTGGTGCGGATGCCGAGCGTGCTGGCGGACGCGACGGAGGCGGCGATCGCGAACTGGCTGGTCGGGCCGGGCGACCGCGTCGCCGTCGGTGACCCGATCGCGGAGATCGAGACCGAGAAGGCGCTGGTCGAGTACCAGGCCGAGGAACCGGGGATCGTCGGCCGGCTGGTGCTCGCGGCCGGCGAGGCGGGCGAGGTCGGCGCGCCGATGGCGGTGCTGATCCGCGCGGGCGAGACGGACGCCGACATCGACGCGGCGCTGGCGGGCGGGGCGGCTGGCTCGGCGGCGGCGGTGGCGGGGCCGGTTGCGGCGGCGCCGGCCCGGGTCATGGCCAGCCCGCTGGTGCGCAAGGTGGCGATCGAGCGGGGCATCGACCTGGGTGGCGTCACCGGGACCGGGCCGAACGGCCGGATTGTGCGGCGCGACATCGCGCGGCTCGAGGAACGGCCGGAGCGAGTCGCGCGCGGCACGGATAGCTCGCCGTCCCCGGCGGCTGCCACTCCCCCGGTTCGCCCGGCTCCCCCGGTTCGCCCGCGGCCCTCGGGGCCAGTGCCTGCGCAGGCCGCCGGCGACAGGCTGATCCCGCACACGCCCGCCCGGCGGGCGATCGCGCGGCGGCTGACCGAGAGCAAGGCGACCACGCCGCATTTCTACCTGGCGACCGAGTGCGTGATCGACGAGCTGGTCGCGTTGCGCGGCCGGATTAACCAGACCTCGGCGGTGAAGATCTCGGTCAACGACTTCGTCGTGATGGCGGTCGCGGCGGCCTTCGCGGACGTGCCGGAGGCGAACGTCACCTGGAGCGACGAGGGTCTCATCGCGCACGAGTCAGTGGACGTGTCGATCGCCGTCGCCACCGAGGGCGGCCTGGTCACGCCGGTGCTGCGCGGGGTCGAGGCCAGGCGCCTGTCCGGCATCGCCCGGGAGGCGCGGGCCCTGGCCTCGCGGGCCCGGGAACGCCGGCTGCTCCAGCGCGAGCTCGAGGGCGGCACGTTCGCGGTCTCCAACCTCGGCATGTACGGGACGCTTGAGTTCGCCGCGATCATCAACCCGCCGCAATCCGGGATCCTCGCGGTCGGCGCGGCCCGGCCGCAGCCGGTCGTCGTCGACGGCGCGGTAACAGCGGCGACGGTCATCAGGTGCGTGCTCTCGGTCGACCACCGGGCAATCGACGGCGCCCTCGCGGCCCGCTGGCTGTCGGCGTTCACGGCCCGGATGGAGAACCCGATGGGAATGATCGTCTGAATGGGTTTGATCTGGCTTTGCCGGGGTGGGACCATCTGCTTATCGTTCACCGCGCCTCGCGGTGGGCCGTGGGGTAATACCCCGCGGTGGATCGGACGCGTCGGCCCTGGCCGAGGCGGATGGTCTACTGCGGGGCGCCGGCACCCGGGAGGCGCACCCCATGGGAGCTCAGCTCACCGCCCTCGCTGGTTCGGACCTCCGGCGCTTCGAGCGGGACGGCTACCTGGTGGTCAGGCAGGCGTTCGCGCGGGCC
>Ga0302311_10007376_pt1 | contig 11224 bp, 9 predicted proteins | sample III_Palsa_N1_3_FD_200449 | JGI IMG/M metagenome (GOLD analysis project Ga0302311, IMG submission 200449) | Peat permafrost microbial communities from Stordalen Mire near Abisko, Sweden - III_Palsa_N1_3 | ecosystem: Environmental > Terrestrial > Soil > Palsa > Peat permafrost | place: Sweden...
GATTCCCTTCGTGGCCGACCACCCGATCGGTCGGCTCCGATTCGACGATGTCCACCTGCCGGCCGACCACGTCGTCGGCGAGATCGACCACGGATTCGGCGTCGCGATGCGCACGCTCGATCTCTTCCGCCCCAGCGTGGGCGCCTGCGCCGTCGGCATGGCCCAAGCCGCGCTCGATGCGGCCGTGACTCACGCCGCCGAGCGTCTCGCGTTCGGGAAGCCGCTCTCAGCTCTCCAGGGGGTGAGCCACCAGCTTGCCGACGTGGCGACACGCGTGCAGGCATCGCGCCTGCTCGTGCACTCGGCGGCGGCCGCGCACGATGCGGGGATCACCCCGAACACCGAGGCCGCCGCGATGGCGAAGCTGTTTGCGACCGAGACTGCGATGCTCGCCATCGACGTGGCGATCCAGGTCCACGGCGCCAGGGCTCTCGAGCGCGGCCACCTCCTGGAGCACCTCTACCGAGACGTCCGCGGTACCCGAATCTACGAGGGCGCGTCCGAGGTGCAGCGCGAGATCATCGCTCGCCAGCTGTTCCGTCGGGCCGGTCGCGGATCATGAGGATCGAAGCAACCGGCTGACCGCCCCGCGTGTCCGTATCCTGGAACCGATCGCCGGACACGCGCATGCCCGCGTGGTGGTATGCGGCCTGAGCCCGCGCGTTGGTCGCCTCCGTGATGAGGGCCACCGCAGTCGCACCCCGCTCGGCGAAGAGGTGGTCGGAGAGCAACCTGACCGTCCGACTACCGACCCCGGTGCCCTCGAGCCCCGGCTTCCCGATGAAGATGTCGAGCCCCCACGCCCCGTGGGGCACGGTCACTGCGATCGTCGCGAGGTACTCCTCCTCGGCGTCCCAGGGGTAGAACTGGAGGAAGCCGACCGGCTCGCCCGAGTGCTCGATGATGCAGGAGGTCGTTGTATCGTCCCCATCAGGCTGCGAGTCAAGCTCGACGACCAGCGCCGCCATGGTCAGGGGCGGCTCATCGGGATCCCACCATTCCCTGACGTGCGCGGAGTTCCTCCAGGTCATGATCCGCTCGTAGTCGCCGACGCGAAGACGGCGGATGACCAGGTCCCCAACCGCCGCGATGACGTCATTCATGCAAGCAAGTATCGAGTCACTCGCGAACCGGTGGTAGCCCGTCCCCGCTGCATACCATGCGGTCATGCGCGTACTCGTCGTCGAGGACGAACCGGAGGTCGCCGGAAGCCTCGCCCGAGGCCTTGCGGAAGCCGGCATGTCCGTCGACGTCGCTCTGAGCGGCGAGGAGGCCCTCAACACGCTTCGATCGAGTCTCGCGTATGACGTCGCGGTCCTCGACGTGATGCTTGGCGGCGATATGGACGGCCTGGGGCTCTGCCGCCACCTCCGCCTCCAACAGGCGCCGACCGCGATCCTCATGCTCACCGCCCGCGACGACGTCAAGGACCGGCTCTCCGGCTTCGACGCCGGCGCCGACGACTACGTGGCCAAGCCATTCCACTTCGAGGAGGTGCTCGCTCGAGTGCGAGCGCTGAGCCGGCGGCGTGTGGCGCCGCTGGTCCAGGTGCTCCAGGCAGGGAACCTGAGCATGGACAGCGCGGCCCGCCAGGTCATGGTCGCCGGCGACGTCGTGCCGACAACGCGTCGCGAGTACGAGATCCTCGAACTCTTCCTCCGCCATCCCGCGCAGGTGCTGAGCAAGGAGCAGATCCACGACGCGGTCTGGGGCGACGCCCAGACCGTGGAGTCGGGCCTTGTCGAGGTGTATGCCGGAAAGGTGCGCCGCAAGCTGCAGGCTGCGCGCGCGTCGGTGCTCATCGAGACCTGTCGCGGGATCGGCTACCGCCTGATCAGCGGCGAAGCGGCGGCACTCTGACATGAATCAGGCCATCCGGCGGCGAGACGCCTTCAGCCCGCGACAGCCGACGACGCCGCTCGGACGCATCACGACCTTCGTCGGGTGCGCCGCCATGCTCCTTCTCGTCCTGGTCATCGAGATCGCCGTTCCGAACAACCCGACGCTCGGCGGCATGCTCCTGCTCGCGGTGCTCTTCGCCACATGGCTCCTGCCGACGCCCTTTGCGGCCGTCATCACCGTCCTGGCAGTGGTCGTGACGCTGGTCACGGCGCTCACCGGCGCGGTGGACCCGCTCACCGCGAAATTCCAGTTCGTCGCCGTCGTCGTGACCGCGTGCCTCAGCGAGCTGACCGTGCGCTCACTCATGGCGCGAGATCGAGCTCAGCTGGCGACCACCGACCAGCTCCGCAGGTTCACCGCGGATGCCGCTCACGAACTGCGGAACCCGCTGTCAGCCCTGCAGAGCGACCTCGAGATCACCCTGCTGCAACCGCGCACCCCTGACGAGCTCACTGCGACGGTCCGTCTCGCGCTCAAGAACACCCAGCGTCTGGTCAAGATCTCCGAATCCCTGCTGACGCTGTCCCGGAGCGACTCCGGCGGGCTGGTCACGGCGGTATCGCCAATCGATATCACCGATGTGCTCGAGGAGGCCTACGCGCGCTGGGAGGGGCACGCGACCGCGCTGGGCGTGCATCTGACCGAGCAACTCGACTGCGAGGGCATCGTCGAAGGGGATCCGCTCCTGCTCGGCCGGCTTTTCGACAACCTGCTCGAAAACGCCCTCGGCTACACGCCGCCCGGCGGCAGCGTCACGCTCGCGCTCACCGCGACCCCGCCAGGAGCCTGCGCGATCTCCATCACGGACACGGGACCCGGGATCCCGGCGACCCTGCGGCCCGTGCTCTTTGAGCGCTTCTCACGGGACGACGCCTCACGGTCGCGGAAGACCGGTGGTGCGGGGCTCGGGCTCGCGATCTGCGCGGCAATCGTTTCTGCCCACAAGGGCACGATCGCACTTGATGACGAACTCGTCGGCGGAACGCGAATCATTGTGCGACTGCCCGTTACCAGGCTTTCCGAAAGGGTTTGAGATCCCGGCGCAGGCTGTGACTATCGCCTCGCCGCGTCGGGGGAACGGCTTTTTCGGAGATATCAAATGGGCAACAGGGTTCTGGAGGTCGGCGAACGTATCCGCGAGTTGGGAGAGAAGCTCCGCGATCGTGAGGACGGTCAGGGCATGGTCGAATACGCGCTCATCCTCGTCCTCATCTCGATCGTCGTCATCGTGATTCTCAGCACGCTGGGCAAGACGGTGAACAACGTCTTCTCGAACGTGAGCCACGGGCTCGCCAACTAACCACGCTCCCCCGCGAGCTGCCGGACCAGAGAGCCTGGCAGCTCGCCACCGCTTTACGCGGCGTGAACGGCCCCGGGAGCCGGCCGTGGTTTCGCCCGTGGCAACAGCATGGAGAGCAGACCGGTGAGGGTCCAGAAGCCGACGTTGAAGAACAGGATCCGCTCGACCGATGTCACGAAAACCCGGCCAAGCGCGACCTGAGCGGCACTGGCGAACGCCGCGTTCACCGGTCCCGTTCCGGTTGTCGAGCAACCGGGAATCGGAGCGCTCGGATCGCTCGATGAAAGCTTCGCATTGAAGCACGTGCTGAAGTGCGCGATGGCACTCGCGGCCTGAGGCGCCGGCAGGTTCGCAGCCGCAAGCTGCGACTGCAGCTGCGGAGTCACCGTCGCGACTGCGGCAGGCGCGCGACTCGAGAGAAGCCCGAAGAACACAACCCCGACGACCGCGACACCGATGGCGCCGCCGAGCTGCTGGAACGTCGTGAGGACGCCGGACGCCGACCCGGCGTCCCTGCCGGGCACGCCCGCCAGGATGATGTTGAGCAGCGGCGCGATCACCGTGCCGAGGCCGAGGCCGCTCACCAGGAATGAGGGGATGAGGTCCCACCCGGTGACGTTGATGCCCGCCACGTGGATCGTGAGCATGACGCCGAGGATGCCGACCACCAGCAGAACCGACCCGATGGCGATGGTGTACTTGCCGAGGCGCGGCGCGACGCGCGTCGACATCGCCGATGCGATTGCCGACGCGAGGCTCCAGGGGATGGTGGTGAGGCCTGCATTGAGCGCGCTGAACCCGAGGCCGACCTGGAGCATCAGGCTGAAGGTGAAGAAGAACGCCGGAATGCCGGCGATGAACACGGCGGAGATGGCGACGCCGACGCTGAATGACCTGATGCGAAACAGCGAGAGCTGCACCAGCGGGAACTTGGTCGACGGGAGCGAGCGCTCGTAGAGGATGAAGGCGATGAGCATGAATGGGCTGATGCCCATGCAGATGAACGTCCATGCCGGCCAGCCCGCCACCTGACCCTCGACCAGCGGATACACCAGCAACAGGATTCCGGCGGTCGCGAGGACCACTCCGCCGATGTCGAGACGCGTTGCGTTGGGGGCTCGAGATTCCGTGATCAGCCGGGTCGCGGCGATGAGCGCCGCAATGCCGATCGGCAGGTTCACCAGGAAGATCCACCGCCACGACCCGCCGGTGATGTCGTCGCGGATGATGAGCCCGCCCACGAGCGGTCCGGTGATGGTCGCGATGCCGATCACCGCGCCGACGAAACCGAAGACACGGGCTCGCTCCTGGGGTGGAAAGCTCACCTGGATTACCGAGAGCACCTGGGGATACATCATCGCCGCCATGGCGCCCTGCAGCACCCGCGAAAGGTCGAGCATGATGGCGCTCTGCGCGAGCCCGCAGAGTGCAGACGCAATGACGAACCCCGACATGCCGATGAGGAACAGCTTCTTTCGGCCAAAGATGTCACCAAGTCGCCCGCCGGTGATGAGCAGCACCGCGTAGGCGAGGCCGTAGCCGGCGACGACGAACTGGATGTCGGCGTTGTTCGCGCCGAGATTCGAGCGGATCGCGGGGATCGCGACGTTCACGATGGAGACGTCGAGCAGCACCATGAACAGCGCGGTCATCACGCTCGCCAGAGCGAGCCAGCGACGTGGATCGAGCTCGCTCGGCGCGGGAGGCTGTCCCCCCGGCTGAATCCCCGCTCCCGGCGGAGACGCAGCCTCAGTGGTCTCGGTCATCGGTCGGCCTCCCGCGATCGCGCATCAAATTCATGTTCCAAACCCGCGGATGCGGAGGTCCAATCTTGCCAGAGTCCCGTTCGCCGGGCGACTCGCTGCGGACGCGTCATCTTCCGGCCAGTGGACCGTTCAGCGCGGTGTGCACGATGCCCACCGCCAGCACCGCGAACATGGTGGCGACGTGGTTGCGCCGGATGCGCGGGCGGGCGTCGCGCTTGGCACCGGAGAGACCGCTGCCCGCGAACGCGGTGAGGACGAGCAGGCCGACCGCCGCCGCACCGGCCCAGATGCCGATCTCCTCGCCGGCCGGCAGCGTGGACCTCGTGACCGACGCAAGGCAGTGCGCCACGCCGGCGACCGTCGCCACGACGCCGAGCCAGTTGTGGGCGCGGAACCAACCCATCGAGAAGCTGAGCCCCGCGCTGAGCCGCCAGCGGTTCACGAGCGACGACCCGATCGCCACGCCGAAGAGCGCCGCCGCGGCCCAGCCGGTGAGCGAATCGAAGGCGCTCATGGCCCGAACGCCAGCGCGCGGCTGCGTTCGCGGTCTTTATGCTCGGTTGTCATGGAGATGCAGTATCGACACCTCGGGCGCTCCGGGCTTCAGGTGAGTGTCCTGTCATTCGGGTCCTGGGTCAGCTTCGGCCCCCAGCTCGCCGGCGGGAGCGCCCGCGATTGCCTGGCCGCCGCCCACGACGCGGGGGTCAACTTCTTCGACAACGCCGAGGTCTATGCCGGCGGCCGGTCGGAAACCATCATGGGCGAGGCGATCAGCGAACTCGGCTGGCCGCGGCACACCTACGTGATCTCCAGCAAGTTCTTCTGGGGGATCGAGGACTCGGTCAACACCCGCAACACGCTGAACCGCAAGTACCTGCTGCACGCCGTCGACGGTTCGTTGCGCCGCCTCGGGCTCGACTTCCTCGACCTCATCTACTGCCACCGCGCGGATTCGGAGACCCCGATCGAGGAGACGGTGTTCGCGATGCACGACATCATCACCTCAGGTCGTGCGCTGTACTGGGGGACGTCGGAGTGGAGCGCCGACGCCATCACGGAGGCGTGGGAGATCGCGGACCGTCATCACCTCCACAAGCCCGTCGTCGAGCAGCCGCAGTACAACCTCTTCGAGCGAACCAAGGTCGAGAAGGAGTTCGCGCCGCTCTATGATCGCGTCGGGCTCGGTCTCACGACCTGGAGTCCGCTTGCCTCCGGTCTCCTCACCGGCAAATATGCCGACGGTGTTCCCGCCGGAAGCCGCGCTGCCCTTCCCGGGTACGGGTGGCTCGCCGAGGACGTGACGAACCCGGACGCCAACCGCCGGGTCCGGGAGCTGGGCGTCATCGCCGGCGAGCTCGGGATCAGCCTCGCGCAGCTCTCGATCGCGTGGTGTGCCGCCAATCCGCACGTCTCGTCGGTGATCACGGGTGCGAGCCGCGTCGAGCAGGTCCGCGAGAATCTGGCTGCGCTCGACGTCATCGACCGCCTCACACCGGACGTGCTGAAGCGCATCGACGGCATCTTCTAAGGCCTAGGCGGTCGCACTCGACCTTTGACGGTCTGAACACCCGGCCGTGCGTGAAGCGCATCGACGGCATCTTCTAAGGCCTCCGGCGGTCGCACTCGACGCCTTTGACGGTCTGAACACCCGGCCGTGCGTGAAGCGCATCGACGGCATCTTCCAAGGCGTCAGGCGTTCGCGGCCACGCGGTAGATGATCCCGGTGCCCCAGTCGCCGATGTAGAGCGCGTTGTCCGGCCCGAGGATCACCGGCACGGGCTTGTCCAGGCCACTGATGAACGTCGTGACCGTCCCGGTGTACTGCGAACCGACCCTCGTCAGCGCCACGGCGTCGACGACGCCCTTCGCCCACTCGGCGACGAGCGCCTTGGTCCCCACGACGGATCCGAGCTGGCCGGTGACGATGGCCACCCCGCTGACCGCCGCATGCTTGTCGAGCACCGCAACGGGAGCGGGAACGCCCGCGCAGACGGTGCCGCCCTGGCCGTAGCACTCGGGGAATCCCCACGCCTCCCCCTGGCGCACCACGGCCAGCCAGTCGCCCGGGGTCCGGATGCCGAGGTCGTCGCGCTGGTTCATGGTCACGAAGAGGTCATCAGTCCCGGGGTAGAACTCCAGCCCCACGGGGGCACGGATTCGGGTGGCGAACTCCTGGAGGTCGGTGCCGTCCGGAAGAAAGGACACGATCGACCCGGAGACCGCGAGGATCGGCGTGCAGTGGTCGCAGGACGCGGTGATGCCCATCAGCATCCGGCCGTCGGGCGCGAGGACGATCTCGTTGACCTCGCCTGAACCCGTGGGCAGGGAGAGGATCGTCCGATGGTCCAGGAACCGGGTTCCGTTGAAGTCGCTGTACGCGTCGACCCGGCTCGTCGAGGCGACGTACAGCGAGCCCGAGTACCAGAGCAGCCCGAGCGGTGTCCGGAGCCCGGTGATGACTTCGATCGGCGTCGCCCCAACGTGATCGACCACGTAAACGCCGTCGGTGCCGGTGTACGAGAACGCGGCCGTCGCGACCCAGAGGCGACCCTCGCCGTCGAAGGCGAGCGCCGCGGCATCGGGCAGACCCCGTGCGAAGACCGTTGCGCGCAGGCCGGCAGGACCCTGCAGCCCGTTGCCGATGTTCGCGGGTGCGGACGTTGGTGACGCACTTCTGGTCCCACCGCATGCAACGACGAGCACGATCAAGAGACCGGCGGCGGCGTGGAGCGATCGTCGGTGGCGGCTCACCACTGCTGGTCGAGTGTACGGCGACGCTGGATGCGCCCTGAGAGCCGTGCCCGGCTCAGCGGCTCAGGCTTCAGTCACGCGGATTCAGGACTAGGACACGTGGCGGCGATTTCGTGGGGCCCGCCGACGCGGCGACCTTCGTCGGGCCCGCCTACCCACCGACACCGACAGCGGGAGCGCGCGTCCAGGTGCGAAAGATCGGAGTGGGCGCGATCGCCAGCAAGCGCCCGTGCTCGACCCGGGCCAACTGCCACCCGCCCTCATGGATCAACCAGTGGTGGCGGTAGCAGAGCAAGACGAGGTTGTCCACGTCGGTCGCACCGCCCTGACCCCAGTGCACGAGGTGGTGGGCGTTGGTGTATGCCACCGGGCGATCGCACTTCGGCCATTCGCATCCACCCGAGCGAGCCCGGAGCGCTGCCCGAGCCGCTGCACTCGGCAGGCGGCGCGCCCGGCCCACCTCGATGACTGCGGAGTTGGGTCCGAGGAGGACGCGGCGAACCCGGGCGTCACAGGCGAGCCGCTGCACGGTGGCGGCGGGAACGGCGCCGGCATACTCCAGGACGCCGCCGGGAGCTCCTTCCAGGCCCATCACCGTCTCCACCGAGGCGGTGAGCTGGAGGTGAGTTCTCGTCCCGCCGGCGGTGGGGACCGCGCCGAAGTCCAGGGCGTGACTGGCGACCTCGACCAGCGCGTCGGCGAGGCGACGCTGGAGCGGGCGATGGTCACCGGCGCCGGTGGGCCGGGCGAAGGGGAAGACGGCGGTCTTGAGGGTGGCCGCGGCGACGGGGTCGAAGAACCCACGTACGGCCAGGAAGCCACCCTCGCAGTCGACGAACTCGCAGCGGTTGCGCTCGGCGCCATCCACGTGCTCGCGGAGGACGGCCGCCGCGTCGTACGCATGCCGGGCCTGGGTGCAGTCCATGCTGAACCGCCCGACGGAGTGCTCCCGAGCCATTTCCAGGAGGGCTCGCTCGTCGAAGCCGATGGAGCTGGCGTGCGTGGCGTCATCGAGGGCGCCAGAATCGACGTCGGCGTCATCGACGGCGCCGGAATCGGGGTCCGCGGCACCGACGCCGGCAACCGCAGGCGTGGCGCCCACCGCTCGGGCGACCGAGGCGAGCAGGGAGAAGTGGGCGAAGCCGATGTCCCCCGCATCAAGCGCGCTGGCACTGGCAGGGAGCCGGCCCGCCTGCTCCCCGGACGCGACGGCTCTGGCAGCCGCATGGCTGGACATGTGGCAGTGGTGGCGGATCCAGTCGATCGCGGAAACCGAACCCTGCACTTCGTACTCGTCGGTGGACGCGAAGGCCGCGGCGCCGCTCGCGAAGTTGAGCTCGAGGATGTCGATGCCATGGCGGAGCCCCACCAGGTGCTCTCCGAGCTCGGCCGGGGTCAGCTCCAGGGTCGGCCCCGCGACGAAGCGCGGATCGCCCCCAGGAGCGCCACGAGCGGGCTCTCATCCATCAGCTCGGCATTACACATTCCTGTAGTATAGAACAAATGTTCGTAACGCCGGTTCCGGTTTCCGCTACCGCCGCAGCCGCCGCCCGAGGGGGTGAGCGAGGCGCTCCGGGGCACCCATTTGCCACCGCCGCAGTGAGAGGAAGCGAGCCGCCTCCTCGAGCACCAGCCGGCCGCCGCCCGAGAAAGCCCTACGCGCTCTCCTCGAGCACCCGCAGCCAGCCGCGCCGCTCCAGCGGTGCTGCCTCGGCCCATCTCCCGCCGGCGAGACGCATGGCGTGGGAGGCGTGCAACATCCGCTGGATCTCGTCCGCCGGCACCGCCCGCGAGAAGTAGAAGCCCTGTGCGAAGCGGCAGCCGAGGCTCTGGAGCCGCTCGGCCTGGTCGGCGTTCTCCACACCCTCGGCGATCAGCCCGAGGCCGAGCGTCTTGCCCATGCGGATGATCGCCTGGGCGAACGCCGTCCGGCGCGGATCCTCGGCCACATGGTCGACGAACAGCTTGTCGATCTTGAGGACGTCCAGGGGCAGGTCCTGCAGCGACGCGAGCGAGGAGTAGCCAGTGCCGAAGTCGTCCATCGAGATTCGGACGCCGAGTGCCTTCAGCTCCCGCAGGCGTGCCCGGGCGCTCTCGGGGTCATCGACCATGAAGCTCTCGGTGATCTCCAGCGTCAGATGCGATGGCGGGAGTCCGACCCGGGTGAGGATTCGCCACACCTCGCTGACGAAGCTGGGGTCGCGCAGCTGCCGGGGTGAGACGTTGACGCTCACGGTGAAGGCCGGCTCGTCGATGAGCTCGACCTGCCACTCCTTCCATTGCCGGCATGCCTCCTCGAGGACGTACAGACCGAGCTCGCGGATCATCCCGGTCTCCTCGGCGATGCCGATGAATTCCAGCGGAGCGACCATGCCCCAGCGCGGATGCTTCCAGCGCACCAGCGCCTCGACACCGACCGGCGTGCTGGTGGTGATGTCCACGATCGGCTGGTACATGACCACCAGCTCGTTGCGATCGATGGCGCGCTCGAGATCGGTTCGCACCTCCAGGCGGCGGGCGACGACGTCCTGCATGCCCGGCTCGAAGATCTCGTAGGTGTCCTTGCCCTTGACCTTGGCGCGGTACATGGCGACGTCCGCCTGGCCGACCAGTTCCTCAGCCGAGATGTCCCGAGATGCCGTCACTGCCACGCCCACCGAGGCGCTGATCGTGACCTCCCGTCCCGCGACCACGAACCGCGGCTTGAACACCGAGACCACGCGCTCGGCGACCCGGATGGTGTCCTCGGGATCGGCCGTCTCCTCAACGAGGATCGCGAACTCGTCGCCCCCGAAGCGGGCCGCCGTGTCGGAGGCGCGGAGCACCAGCTTCAGGCGGTCGGCGACCCTCGCGAGCAACTCGTCCCCAGCCGCGTGCCCGAGACTGTCGTTGATCTCCTTGAAGTCATCGAGGTCGAGGAACATCACCGCCAGGGACTCGTCGTGCCGCTCGCGCCGCGTGAGCGCGTGTTCGAGGCGGTCCATGAACAGCGCGCGGTTGGCGAGGTCGGTGAGCGTGTCGTGGAAGGCCTGCTGGCGGAGACGGTGACCGAGGCGCGTGTTCTGCACGGCGACGCTCGTCTGCGCGGCGAAGGCATCAAAGAGATGGAGGTCGTCGGTGTCAAATGTTCCGACGTCGCTCAAGCGGTTGGCCACGACCAGGGTTCCGAGCAGCATGCCCTCGCCCTGCAGCAGTGTCGCCATCGCGTCCCGGTAGCCCTGCTCGACGAGCCAATCACGGAGCTCGGGATCCGACGTGGACTGGGTGACGATGACACCGCGCTTGGTCTCATCCAGGAGCGGGACGAAACGCTCCAGGAGCTCGGTGCTGAGTGCGTTGTCGACGGTGTCACTCGCGTCTGGAGATGTGCTGATCGTCCGCCATGATCCCGTGCCGGTCGCCACCGGCAGCAGGCAGACCGTCGCGATGTCGGCTCGGAAGACCTTGCAGAGCTGGTCGAGCAGCTCGGAGATGGCGGCCCCGTCGGAACTCGCCCGCTGGAGCA
>Ga0302311_10007378_pt1 | contig 11218 bp, 9 predicted proteins | sample III_Palsa_N1_3_FD_200449 | JGI IMG/M metagenome (GOLD analysis project Ga0302311, IMG submission 200449) | Peat permafrost microbial communities from Stordalen Mire near Abisko, Sweden - III_Palsa_N1_3 | ecosystem: Environmental > Terrestrial > Soil > Palsa > Peat permafrost | place: Sweden...
CCACCGGCTGGTCCCGCTTCGGCCGCCTGATGGCCCTCCGCGCCGACATGGACGCCCACCACCCGATGCAGCGCCGCCACGCCTACCTCTGGTTCCTCGGCGTCGCCCCCGCCGCTCAAGGCCGCGGCGTCGGCTCGGCGCTGCTGCGCGCGGCGAACGCCCGGCTCGATGCGGAGGGTCTGCCGGCGTACCTGGAGACCGGGACGACGCGGAACGTGGCGCTGTACCGGCGGCACGGCTACGAGGTGCTGTCCGAGCACAAGGCCCGGCCCGACGCGCCGCCGATGTGGAGCATGTGGCGGGAGGCGGGGGCGGGATGACCAATCACCTCGACGCGGACGGCTACCAACTCCTCTGCGGCGCCGCCTCCCCCGCCCAGGTCGAGGCCATGCGCGCCGCGTTCGACGCCGGCGAGCGGCCATCCGAGGCGTGGCCCGTGCCGCGGGGGCCGCAGTGGCGGCATGCGTTGGTAGATCTGGATCCGACCGTGCGGGACGTGTGTCGGCTGCCGGCGGTGCTGGCGGCGGCGGGGCGGCTGCTCGGGGCGCCGTTCTTTCTCTCGCAGGTCGAGGGGCGCGAGCCGCGCGCTGGCGGCGGGTGGCAGGCGTTGCATCGGGACGGCGGCGAGCCGGGGCCGACGGTGACGGTGTCGGCGCTGATCTTCCTCGACGCTTACGGACCTGAGAACGGCGGCACGCGGGTGGCGCCGGGCACGCATCGCGGCGACGGCCTCGCCGCGCCGGCGGGGGTCGAGCATCCGGCGACCGAGGCTTTATCCGGCGAGGCGGGCGACATCCTGGTGTTCGACGCCAACCTGCTGCATGGCGCGACGTGCAACGTCAGCGGCGCGCGGCGCCGCTCGCTGCTGGCCGGCTACACCCTGGCCTCGCTGCGGGACGAGCTGGCGAAGACGCAGCACCTGCGGGCGGTGCGGATGGCGACGGACGAGGTGTTCGAGCCGGACGCCTAAGGCGCCGCCTCCTCCAGATAGCGCCTGCGGACATGGCGCTTGAACGCGTTGGCGCTGAGCGGGGCGCCGGTGGCTTCGCGGACCAGGGTATCGAAGCTGACCAGGCTGGCCCTGGCGTGGACGCGCGGCTTCACCCAGGCGAAGTAGGGGCCGAAGTCGCCGCGGCCGAGCGCCGGCAGGATCTCCGGATCGTCGGCGCCCGCGCGCTCGAACAGCTGCGCGGCCAGCATCGAGCCCATGGCGTAGTTGGGGAAATAGCCCATCAGCCCGGCGGACCAATGGATGTCCTGCAGGCAGCCGTGGGCGAGATCGGGCGGCGTGCGGCCGATCAGTTTGGTGAAGAGCTCGTTCCAGGCGCCGGGCACGTCGGGCGGCAACAGGTCGCCGGCGATCAGCGCCCGCTCCAGCCGGTAGCGCAGGATCACGTGCAGCGGATAGGAAAGCTCGTCGGCCTCGACGCGGATGAAGCCGTCGTCGAGCCGCCGCCAGGTGTTCTGCACATTGGCCAGCGACCAGCGGGCCGGATCGCCGCCGCCATAGGCCTCGGCCAGGCGCGGCGACAGCCACTGCAGGAATTCCACACTTCGCCCAGCAAGCATCTCCAGCGACAACGACTGGCTCTCGTGCACGGTCATGCCGCGCGCGTTGCCGCCGGGCCGGAAGGCGAACTGGCGCGGCAGGTTGAACTCGTACATGGCGTGCCCAGCCTCGTGCAGGGTGGCCAGCAGGGCGAAGCGGACGTTGCCGACGTCGTAGCGGGTGGTGAAGCGCACGTCGCCGGGGCTGTGCGGCACCGAGAACGGGTGCGGGGCGGAGTCGATGCGGAAGTTGTCGGGGTTGTGGCCGACGGCGACGGCGAGCTTGTGCGACATCGCCGCTTGCTGGTCCACCGGCACGTCGCCGAACGGGATCGGCTCCGGCCAGCCAGCCTGGCGCTCGCGCACCTCGGCGATCAGGCCGGGCAGGCTGGCGGCGAGGTCGGCGAAGATCGGGTCGATCATCGCCTCGCCGACGCCCGGATCGTAGACGTCGATCAGCGCGCCATAAGGGGTCGTCCCCAGCGCCTCGGCCTTGGCCTGGGCGACCTCGCGGGTGATGGCGAGGAGCTCGGTGAAGCCGGGCTCGAAGGCGGCCCAGTCGTTCTCCGGCTTGGCCCGGGTCCAGACCGACTGCAGCACCTGGGAGACCCGCGCCTTGGCCGCCTGCAGATCCTTCGGCACGGCGGCGGCGTGGACGTAGGTGCGGCGCATTTCGAACAGGTCGGCCTGCTCGTCGGGCTCCAGCTTGCCGGCCATGGCCTCGGCCTCGGCCAGTTCGTCGCCGGCGGCGTCCGAGCCGATCAGCTCGGCCGAGACCTCGGTGATCGCCGCCATCTGCTCGCCTCTGGCCCAGGCGCCGCCGGAGGGCATGTGGGTCTGGGCGTCCCAGTTGAGCATGTACTTGGCGGCGTCGAGCTTGCCGGCGGTGGCGAAGCGATGGACGGCGCGGGCGTAGGCGTCGATCTGGGGAGCTGGCATGGGGCGCAACAGCCATGCGGCGAGAAATCCGTCAACGGGGGCGGCCGCGTTGAACGCCCTTGTGAGCCCCGCCCCTCGCCCGGCATAAGGCCAACGTCAGTATACGGGGCGGGAGTGGGCGATGGGGATGGCGGCCGGGGCGACCGCGGACGGCGGGGCGACGCCGCCGCCCATCTCGGTCAAGAACGTGGCCGCCGCCGTGGTCGGCAACTGGCTCGAGTTCTACGACTTCGTCGTCTACACCTATTTCTCGCTGCAGATCGGCAGGGCCTTCTTCCCCAGCCACACGCCGTTCGAGAGCCTGATGCTCTCGCTGATCACCTTCGGCGTCGGCTTCGTGGCCCGGCCGATCGGGGCGGTGGTGATCGGCCAGTTGTCGGACCGTGTCGGGCGGCGCCCGGCGATGCTGCTGTCGTTCGCGCTGATGGGCGTGGCGCTGCTCGGCTTCGTCTCGATCCCCAGCTACGCCCGGATCGGGGTGTGGGCCCCGATCCTGGCGGTGACCTGCCGGCTGGTGCAGGGCTTCGCGCTCGGCGGCGAGGTCGGGCCGACCACCGCCTATCTGATCGAGGCCGCGCCGCTGAGGAAGCGCGGGCTCTATGGCTCGTGGCAGAGCGCCAGCCAGTCGCTGGCCAGCATCTCGGCCGGCCTCATCGGCCTGACCGTGGCGGCCGTGCTCAGCGACGCGACGACCCAGGACTGGGGCTGGCGGATCGCGCTGGCGGTCGGCGCGGTGGTGCTGCCGTTCGGCCTGATCATCCGCCGCCACCTGCCCGAGACGCTGGGCCACGCCGAGCCGGCGCTGGCCGCCCATGCGCACATCGACCCCGCGGCCGGCACGCTGGGCGTGATCGCCGGCCACTGGCGCGTGGTGCTGCTGGGCCTCGGCATCATCGCCGGCGGGACCATCTCGACCTACGTCTTCAGCTTCATGACCACCTACGTCCAGGCGACGCTGCACATGGGCCTGCGGGTCGGCCTGCTGGTGGCGGTGACCAACGGGATCGCCGGCTTCTGCGCCTCGATCGCCGGCGGCGCGCTCTCCGACCGCTTCGGGCGCCGGCCGATGATGATCTGGCCCCGGTTCGTCTTCCTGCTGGCGATCCTGCCGACCTTCTGGCTGGTGGTGCGCCTCCACCAGCCGGTGGCGCTGCTGGCGCTGATGGCGGGGCTGAACGTGATCGGCAACCTGGCCGGGGTGCCGGCCTTCGTCGCCCTGATCGAGTCGTTGCGCAAGGACATCCGCGGCGTCGCCACCGGGACCATCTACGCCACCGCCGTCGCCGTGTTCGGCGGCACCACCCAGCCGATCGTCGCCTGGCTCGACCACGCGACCGGCAACCCGCTGGCGATCGCCTGGTATCTGATGGCCGGCGCCCTGGTGGCCCTGATCGCCTCGCTGCTGATGAAGGAGACGGTGCTGGACCGCGCGGCCTGAGCGCCGGTCACGTCGGGCCGGATCGGTCGCGGCGCTGTTTGAGCAGCCGCCAGCCGAGCCGCGCCGCCGCATAGACCGTGTAGCCCATCGCGAAGACGGTGAACGCGGTCGTCAGCAGCAGGAACAGCTGCGCCAGGAAGAGCATCAGGTCGCCAGAGTGCGCCCCCGCCAGCGCGTCCAGCCGCCGGCGCGCAGCTCGCAGGCGGGACATTCGCCGCAGCCGTAGCCCCAGTCGTGCCGGTGGACGCGGTCGCCGAGGTAGCAGGTGTGGGTCAGCTCGACGATGGCGTCGGTGAGCGCCTGGCCGCCCAGCGCCTCGGCCATCGCCCAGGTGGCGGCCTTGTCGATCCACATCAGCGGCGTCTCGATGACCAGGCCCGGCTCGATGCCGAGATTGAGCGCCACCTGCATGGCCTTGATGGTGTCGTCGCGGCAGTCGGGATAGCCGGAATAGTCGGTCTCGCACATGCCGGCGACGACGGCCTTGACCCCGCGCCGCCAGGCGATGGCCGCCGCGACGGTGAGGAAGAGGATGTTGCGGCCGGGCACGAAGGTGTTGGGCAGACCCGCGTCGCCGATCTCGATCTCCAGCTCGGCGGTCATCGCGGTGGCGCCGACCGCGGCCAGCGGCGCCTTCAGGTCGACGATGTGGTCGGCGCCCAGCCGCGCGCGCCAGCCGTTCAGCGCAGCCAGCGCCTGGCGCACCGGCTCGCGGCAGGTCAGTTCGACGGCGTGGCGCTGGCCATAGTCGAAGCCGAGCGTCTCGACCTCCTCGTACCGGTCCAGCGCCCAGGCCAGGCACGTGGCCGAGTCCTGGCCGCCGGAGAAGAGCACGAGCGCCCGCTTGGCGTTCCTGGCGGTCACGATGCCATCCCCAGCTCCTGATGCGCAGCCCGACCTTCGGTTTAGGAAGGCGACGGGGCGCCGGCGCGAACCAAGTTCAGATCAAGCGCTTAACCCGACTTCTTGGCCGCGTCATCGCCATCCCCCGGGGTATTCCGGGAATCCAGTGTTTTTGAGTGCGGCCTGTAATTGGGGCGGTCCGATCGAACGTCACCGGCTCCCCGTCGCACTGCCGTTGTAGTGGCTCGTGTGCCACCCGATCCGAAAGCTACACCGCCAACGAAGGCCTAATACCGACAGCCTTCAGCGCCGCAAGGGTGAGATCCAGGCTGACGCCCTTTCCGGCGACGATGCGTCTGGCTACCTTCTCGTCCCGACCCATGCGGGCGGCGAGCGCGACCTTGTTGACGTGCTGCTCTTTCATCGCGCGGAGCAGCATGGCGCGGGCCGCGACATCTGGGGCGAGCGCAATCGCCACCTCGCCGGCGACGGCCTGCCGCGGAACTGGAAGGTCTCGGCCAGTATCAAGATAGTGGTCCAACGCGACGGCCAAGGCGTCGGCCGCAAGTTCGCGGGCCTCGGCTTCATCTTCGGCGCCCGTGAGCGCTTCGGGCACATCGGGGAAGCGGACGACGATCTCGCCGTCCAGCCGTTCGAACGTTGCCGGATAGGTCCAGGACTGCATCTTAGAACTCCTCTTTCGGGATGCCGAGTTGGTCGAACATGGCGTTCAACAGCCCGGTCCCGATCTCGCCGGTTTTGACGGTAGTCCAGCGACCATTGTCGAACCGAACGATCTGGTGACCGCCTTTGCCGCGGCTCTTCTCGACCGAAATGATGCGGCCGTTGGCCTTGGCCCACTTCCTCGCTCGGCGAATGAACTGCCGTCCGTTCATAGCTGGGTATCGGATAAAATTGTCCGACACTCAACCGAAATCGGACAATTCCGAAAGATGCCCCAGCGCAAACGCAACGTGAACGTCTCTCCGGGCTATTCCGGGACTATCCCTCCCGGCGCGTCCCGGAATTCGCCATCCGTTCCCAGTTTCCAGGCCTCCTAAGCGCGTTCTGGAACGCTCTGGAGGGCCAGAAACCTGAGATTTTTCAATCTCATAATGCGCAGCCCGAAAGGGACTCGAACCCCCGACCTTCGGTTTAGGAAACCGCTGCTCTATCCTGCTGAGCTATCGGGCCAGCGCCGGGCGGATTTAGCCGTTCGCGGCGGCGCGATCCAGCGGCGCCGCGCGTTTAGGCCCGGACGGCGACAGCGAAGGAGGGAAGGTGTGAGGTTTTTCGGCGCGAGGCGCATGCGGGCGGTCACCATGGCGGCGGGGATGCTGCTGGCGCTGAGCCTGGGGCGGGCCGCGCGCGCCGATCCGGCGACCGGCCAGATCGAGGCGTTCGACACGGCGCTGGTCGACACCATGAAGGCGGCCAAGGACCTCGGCGTCCAGGGCCGCTATCACCGGCTGGAGCCGGCGGTGGCGCGGGCGTTCGATTTCGCCGCCATGACCCGCATCGCCGTGGGCCCGAGCTGGGCCTCGATCCCGACCGCCCAGCAGCAGGCGCTGATCGGCGCCTTCGAGCGGCTGACCGCGGCCAGCTATGCGCACAATTTCAACGGCTATTCGGGCGAGCGGATCGAGGTCGATCCCAATGTCCTCACCCGCGGGCCGGACAAGGTGGTGACCACCCACCTGATCTCGCCCGGCCAGGCGCCGGTGACCATCGCCTACCGGATGCGCGAGGCCGGCGGCGGCTGGAAGATCATCGACGTGTTCTACAACGGCGCCATCAGCCAGCTCACCACCCGCCGCTCCGACTTCGCCGCGACGCTGGCGCAGGGCGGAGCCCCGGCGCTGATCGCGCACCTGAACGCCTTGGCGGACAAGCAGCTGAAGCCGTAGGGCTGCCTCGCGCGGCTAAGGCGCCTTCGGGGGGATCACCGACGGGGCGGTCTGCCAGCCGCCGCCGAGGGCCTGGAACACGGCCACCTGGTCGTCGACCAGGGCCTGGTCGGAGGCGGCGAGGTCGGCCTCGGCGGCATCGAGGCTGCGCTCGGTGACGAGCAGGTCGGGGAAGCCGATCGAGCCGTGCTGGAGCTGGATCTTGGCCAGGGCGAACGCGCGCTGGTTGTCGTCGCGGCCGGCGACCAGGGCGGCGTGGCGCGCCAGCTCGGCGTCATAGGTGGTGAGCGCCTGCTCGGTCTCCTTCAGCGCGCTCAGCACCACCGAATTGAACGAGGCGATCGAGCTCGACGCCTGCGCCTTGGCCTGGATCACCTCCGCCCGGGCGACCAGGACGTTCGGGAAGGTCCAGGTGATCAGCGGGCCGAGTTGGTAGTTGAAGCTGCCGGCCGAGGTGAACTGGCCGATCGACGAGCCGGACGAGCCGCCGCTGCCGGTGAGCTGGATGGTCGGGAAGAAGTCCGCGGTGGCGACGCCGATGCGCGCGGTGTCGCCGGCCAGCGTGCGCTCGGCCTGCAGCACGTCGGGGCGGCGGCGAAGCAGCGCCGCGCCGTCGCCCACCGGCAGCGGCGTCGCGATGCGCGGCGGCGTCTTGCAAGCGGCCGCGGCGGTGGAGATCTCCGACGGCGGCCGGCCGGTCAGCACCGCCAGTTCGAACAGCTGCGCCCGTTGCTCGCCCTCGAAGGTGGGGATGGCCGCGCGCACGGCGTCGAGCGTCGCGGCGGCGCTGGCGACGTCGAAGTCCGAGCGGGCGCCCAGGTCGCGCTGGCGGGTGGTAAGGTCGAGCACCGACCGGGCCGTCGCGGCGCTCGCCTTGGCGGTGTCCGCCTGTTCGGCGAAGGCGCAGGCGTCGGCATAGGCCCGCGCCGTCTCGGCCGCGACAGTGATCCGCACCACGTTCTCGGCCTCGGCGATCGCCTCGGCGTCGGCGTGGGCGGCCTGGATCCCGCGGCGGATGCGGCCGAAGATGTCGACCTGGTAGCTGACGCTGAAGGCGCCGGTCGCGCCCCAGGCGGGCGGGAAGTGCTGGCCGTTCAGCGAGGTGATCAGCTCGTCCGTGCCGCTCTCGCCCCAGCTCTCGTTGAACGACAGGTCGGTGGTGGGAAAGAGACCGGCCCGGGCCTGGTCGAGCACGCCGCGCGCCTTCAGCAGGTTGGCGGCGGCGACCTTCAGGTCCTGGTTCTCGGTCAGCGCTTCCTGGACCAGGGTGTCGAGGGCGGGATCGTCGTAGAGCCGCCACCAGGCGTCGGGCGGCGCGACGTCGCTGGCGATGGCGGGCCTGGCCGAGACGAACGGCGCCGAGGCCGGCGCGGGCGTCGCCGGCGGATGGAAGTTCGGACCGACGGCGCAGGCCGAGGCGCCGAGCGCGAGCACGAGCGAGACCAGCGCGCGGCGGCTCATTCGGCCGGTCCCGGCTGCGGGGCGGGCTTCTCGCCAGCCTTGAAGATCCGCGGCGGCTTCGGCAGCCGGTCGGCGACGGCGCGGAAGACGACATAGAAGGTGGGCGTGAACACCAGGCCGAAGAAGGTGACGCCGATCATCCCGAAGAACACCGCGACGCCGAGCGCCTGGCGCATCTCAGAACCCGCCCCGGCGGCGAAGGCCAGCGGCGCGACGCCGAAGATGAAGGCCGCGGAGGTCATCAGGATGGGCCGCAGCCGGGTGTGGGCGGCGTTGATGGCCGCCTCGCGCCGCGCCAGGCCGTGCTCCAGTTCGCCCTGGCGCGCGAATTCGACGATCAGGATGGCGTTCTTGGCGGCGAGGCCGATCAGCACGATCAACCCCACCTGGGTCAGGATATTGTTGTCCATCCCGCGCAGCTTGACCCCCACCATCGCCGCCAAGAGGCACATCGGCACGATCAGGATCACCGAGAACGGCAGGGTGACGCTCTCGTAGAGCGCCGCCAGCAGCAGGAAGGCGAAGACGACGGCCAGCACGAAGGCGATCGTCCCGGTCGAGCCGGCGGTCTTCTGCTGCAGCGCGAGGTCGGTCCATTCGAAGCCGAAGCCGTTGGGCAGCACCCGGCGCGCGGCGTCTTCCATCGCCTGGATCGCCTGGCCGCTGGACTTGCCGGCCGCGGTGTCGGCCTGGATCTCGGCGCTGGGATAGAGGTCGTAGCGCAGCACCCGGTAGGGGCCGGTGGTGCGCTTCAGATTGACGAACTCGCCGAGCGGCACCATCGCCCCGGACGCCGAGCGGGTCTTCAGCGTGTCGATCGCCGCGTCGGAGTGCCGGAACGGCCAGTCGGCCTGGGCGTAGACCTGGTAGGTGTGGTTCAAGTAATTGAACGTATTGATGTAAGTGGACCCGAGATACGTCTGCAGGGCGTCGAACACGTCGGTGTTGGCGACGCCCAGCACCTCGGCCTTGGTGCGGTCGATGTCGGCGTAGATGCGCGGCGTGCGGGTGTTGAAACTGACGAAGGCGTGGCTGACGAAGCCGGAGCTGTTGGCGGCGTCGGCGACCGCGTTGGTCGCCTGCTCCAGCTCCTGATAGGTGTGCTGGGTGCGGTCCTCGATGATCATCTTCAGGCCGCCGGCGTTGCCGATGCCGCGCACCGGCGCCGGCTCGATGATCTTGATGTCGGCCGATGGGATCGCGGCCATCCGGCGGCGCAGATCCTCGGCGATGACCTCGGCGGTGAGGCTGCGCGGCAGCCGGTATTCATAGGGCTGCAGGATCAGGTAGATCTGCGCGGCGTTCGACTGGGTGACCTGCGAGGTGGCGTCGACGCCGGCGTAGGCGCTGGCGGCGCGCACGCCCGGCGCCCGCAACGAAGCCTGCACCACCTGCTGCAGCACCGCGTCGGTGCGCTGCAGCGAGGCGCCCGGCGGGAGCTGGATGGCGGCCAGCAGATTGCTCTGGTCCTGGTCGGGGATGAAGCCGGTGGGGGTGGAGCTGAGCGCCCAGAAGGTCAGCGCCAGCAGCACCGCATAGACACCCAGCATCAGCCCCGGGCGCACCACCAGGCTGGCGGTGACTCGCGAATACCAGTGGCTGAGCGCGTCGAACGCGCGGGTGAAGCCGTGGCCGAACGCCTGCAGCGCCCGCTGCCAGCCGTGCGTCGGCGCGCGCTCGTGGTGGGCGCGCAGCACCAGCACGCACAGCGCCGGCGACAGGGTCAGCGACACCAAGAGCGAGATCAGCGTCGCCGAGGCGATGGTGAGGGCGAACTGACGGTAGAACTGGCCGGAGATGCCGTTGATCAGGCCCGCCGGCACGAAGACGGCGGTCAGCACCAGGGCGATGGCGATCAGGGCGCCGCCGACCTCGTCGACGGTGGCGTGCGCCGCCTCGCGCGGGGTCAGGCCCTCGGCCAGCTTCCGCTCGACGTTCTCGACCACCACGATGGCGTCGTCGACCACGATGCCGATGGCGAGCACCAGGCCGAACAGCGAGAGGCTGTTCAGCGAGAAGCCGGCCACCTTCATCACCGCCAGCGAGCCCACCAGCGAGACCGGGATGGCCAGGATCGGGATCAGCGCCGCGCGCCAGGTCTGCAGGAAGATGACGATCACCACGACGACCAGGATGATCGCCTCGCCGAGCGACTTCTCCACCTCGTCGATCGAGGCGCTGACGTATTCGGTGGGGTTGTAGATGATCTTGTAGCCGAGGCCGGGCGGGAAGTCGGGGCTGAGCCGCTTCATCAGCGAGACGACGGCGCCTTCGGTGTCGAGGGCGTTGGCGCCCGGGAGCTGCAGCACGCCAACGGCGGCGGCGTTGTGGGCCTCGATGGTCCCGTCGTCGTCGCGGATGCCGAGGGTGGCGTCGGTGGTGTAGTCGGCCGCGCCGAGATCGACCCGCGCCACGTCGCCCACCCGGGTGATGCGGCCGGTGGCGTCGCGCTTGATGACGATGTCGCCGAACTGCGCTGGCGTGGTCAGCAGGCCGAGGGTGTCGATATTGAGCTGCTGCGAGGCGCCGCCCGGGCCGAACGGCGGCGCGCCCACCGAGCCGGCGGCGACCTGGGTGTTGTGGGCGCGCAGGGCGTTCACCACGTCGTCGACGGTCAGGTTGCGCTGGGCGGCCTTGTCCGGATCGATCCATATCCGCATCGCATAGTCGCGCGCCGCGCGGCCGCCGAGGTCGCCGACGCCCGGCTGGCGCAGCATCTCGTCGCGGACGTGCAGGGTGAAATAGTTGGAGATGTACTGCTGATCGAACGAGTTGTCGGGCGAGTAGAAGTGCACCGCCAGCAGGAAGTCGGGCGAGGCCTTGCGCACCACCACGCCGGTCTGCTGCACCTCGGCCGGCAGGGTCGGCAGCGCCACCGCGACCCGGTTCTCGGTGAGCACGAGGTCCTTGTCGACGTCGGCGCCGAGTCGAAAGGTGACGGTGATGGTCAGGTGCCCGTCGGCGCTCGACTGCGAGGACATGTAGAGCATGTCCTCGACCCCGTTGACCTGCTCCTCGATCGGCTGGGCGACGGTGGAAGCCAGCGTCTCGGCCGAGGCGCCGGGATAGGTGGCGGTGATGT
>Ga0302311_10007380_pt1 | contig 11215 bp, 7 predicted proteins | sample III_Palsa_N1_3_FD_200449 | JGI IMG/M metagenome (GOLD analysis project Ga0302311, IMG submission 200449) | Peat permafrost microbial communities from Stordalen Mire near Abisko, Sweden - III_Palsa_N1_3 | ecosystem: Environmental > Terrestrial > Soil > Palsa > Peat permafrost | place: Sweden...
TTGCCAGGCGGCATCGGCGGTCAGCCGAGCGATCTAATTTGAACTGGCGGCCCGGAGATGCGGAAATTGAACGGCCAGATTTTGCGACTTGTCACCGCAATTCCATCGTGTCGGTCGGGAGGCAACGGATTTCCCGCGGCATCGGCGATCGGCTGCGGCCCTGGGGCCGCATTGCCAAACGCCACCGGGGGCGGAACGACCGGGGGGGCGAGCTGCTCCACCGGCGTCGCTGACGCTGCCGCATTCGGGTTGGAATCCGCGCACCCGCACAGCCCATATGCCGCCAGCGTCAAAGCCACAATCCAACCAAGCCCTGAGTGTTTCATTGCGATCGAGTCCCGGATTAATTTCCCGTATAATTCCCGATCGAACCGTGTAACGCAATCCGCTACCCAACCACCGCCGCGCACACCCGCTCCACCTGCGCTTCGCTCAAATCCGGATGGATCGGCAGCGCCATGATGCGCGTTGCCAAGTCTTCCGACACCGGCAGCGCCGTTCCATCGTGGTGATCGCGATAGGCCGGCTGGTGATGCAGCGCACGCGGGTAATAGACCGCGCTCGGCACGCCCAGGCTCTTCAGACGTTCCTGCATTGCCGTCCGCGCCGCGGTCGATTCCAGCAGAATCGCATAGACCGCCCAGGCGCTGGCGCTGTCGGGCACACGCTCGGGGGTCTGCACGTGATTGGACAGACGCTGATCGTAAATGCGCGCGATGCGTTCGCGGGTCTCCAGCTCCTGCTCGAACACCCCAAGCTTCGCCAGCAGCACCGCCGCCTGCAGCGTATCAAGCCTGCCGTTCATGCCGGTGCGCTCGACCTCATAGCGGGTCTTGCCCTCGCCGTGGGTGCGCAGGGAGCGGAACAAATCCGCCCGCGCGGCGCTTTCGGTGAACAGCGCGCCGCCGTCGCCGTAAGCTCCCAGCGGCTTCGAGGGGAAGAAACTGGTCGCGGTGGCATCCGCCTGCGTGCCCAGCCGCGCATCCCCGAGCTTTGCTCCGAAGCTCTGCGCGCAGTCATCCAGCGTGAACAACCCCTCGTCGGTCGCGATTCGCCCGATCCCGGCCCAGTCCGCGGGTTGCCCAAACAGATCGACGCCGATGATCGCCCGGGGCCTCAGCTTGCCCGTCGCCCGCACCTGGTCAATCCGCGTCTGCAAATGCGCCAGATCGATCTGGAACGTCGCCGCATCGACATCGACAAACACCGGCGTCGCCCCCAGCACCAGCGGCACCTCGGCGGTGGCAGTGTAGGTGAACGCCGGCAGAAACACTGCGTCGCCCGGACCGATCCCTTCGGCCATCAGCGCGATCTGCAGCGCGTCGGTGCCGGAACTGACCCCCACACAATGCGACGCGCCGCAGAACGCCGCCAACGCCGCTTCCAGCTCCGCGACCTCGGGCCCGAGCACGAACTGGCAATGCTCGAACACCCGATCGACCCGGCGCTTGAGATCATCCTTGATCCGCGCCTGCTGCGCCTTGAGGTCGAGGAACGGGATCGGCGAAAGATCGGTCATGGCGCACTCGCTGCTGAAATCGACAAGGGCGACGCTGCCTGCGCGGGCACCGGATAGGACAGGCTGAACTCCGGAACCAGACGCGCGAGCAGGGCGACCGCAGCAGCTTCGTCGCCGTCCTGGGCCGCTTCGTCAAGAGTCTCGATCGCCAATTTCACCTCGGCAAACGGCAGCGTGCGCGGCGAGCCGATCAGAACCCCGGGCTGCCCGGTGGGGGCAAGACGCTCGCCCTGGTGGAACAATTCCTCGTGCAGCTTTTCGCCCGGCCGGATGCCGGTGAAGCTGATCTGGATGTCGACGTCGGGCTGCAATCCGGCGAGCAGGATCATCTGGCGCGCGAGGTCGAGAATCCGCACCGGCTTGCCCATGTCGAGCACGAACACATTGCCGCGGCCGAGCTGTTCGGCGTCGGGCGCGAAACCGATCGCGCTGGCCTGCAAGACCAGTCCCACCGCTTCGGACACCGTCATGAAATAGCGGTCCATCTCGGGATGGGTGACGGTAACCGGCCCGCCACGGGCGATCTGGGCGCGGAACGCCGGCACCACCGACCCGGTGCTGCCGAGCACGTTGCCGAAGCGCACGGTGGAATAACGTGGCCCCCTGCCCTCCCGCGCCGACACCAGATCGAGCGACTGGCAATAGATCTCGGCCAGACGCTTGGACGCGCCCATCACGTTGGTGGGGTTCACCGCCTTGTCGGTCGAGATCAGCACCATCTCGGAAACCCCGTAGGCGCGGCTGGCATTCGCGACGTTGCAGGTCCCCACCACGTTGGTGCGCAGTCCCTCGATCCGGTTGGTTTCGACCATCGGCACGTGCTTCAAAGCGGCGGCGTGGAACACCAGCTCGGGGCGTTCTTCGGCGAAGATTTCCATCACCCGGCGGGCGTCGCGCACGTCAGCGAGCACGGCACGGCGGTCGATGTGCGGGCGGGTTTCGGCCATCTCGGTATCGATCTGCCAGAGCGCGAACTCGCCCTGATCGAGCAGCACCAGCCGCGCGGGCCCAAGTGCGGTGACCTGGCGCACCAGTTCGCCGCCGATGGTGCCGCCGGCGCCGGTGACCAGCACCCGCTTGCCGCCGACCAGCGCCGCCATCTGCCCGCGGTTGAGCTGCACCGGCACGCGGTTGAGCAACTCCTCGACCGAGATCGACTGCAAATTGATCGGCTCGCGGATATCGTCGAGCATCGCCAGCCGCGGCGCCCGGCGCATTTTCAACCCCAGTGCGTCGGCGGTTTCGAGCAGATCGACGAGAACCTGGCCGCAAATGTCCGGGTCGCACAGCACCAGCGCCGCAGGCTCGTTGCCGCGAGCGCGGAGCCGCTGTACCACGTCGCCGAGATCTGCGATCAGGCCGAGCACCGAGCGCCCTTGCAGCCGCCTGCCCTCCTCGCCGCGTTTGGTCGCGAGCAGCCCGACCACGCGATAGCGGCCCTCGCGGTCCTGCCCCATCGCGCGCAGGAACAGATCGGCGGGTTCGCCGGCGCCGATCAGCAGGATCGGCAGCGCGGTGGTTCCGGTCTGCGCCTCGAGCAGCGTCAGCCGGTGGCGAAAGCGCGCCGCGAGCCGCGGGCCCGCCAGTAGCGACAGCAACACCAGCAGATGCACGATCGGAAACGTCGGGGTCGGCAGCGGAAAGCCGCTCGCCGAGCGCACCAGCCAGAACAGCAGCACCGCGGCGGTGGCACTGGCGACCAGGTCGATCAGATCGGTGAAGCCGACGAACCGCCAGCGCTGCTGCGGCAACCGGAATGGCACGCCCGCGACCAGCATCGAAATCGCGCCGCCGGCGAGAAACCAGAACGGATGCAGCAAACCCTGGGATGGAACCGCCACCCAACGCGCCAGCGGCGCCGCGATCGCCGCCAACAGGCCGTCGGTCAACATGTTGCGCCAGACCAGGACGACGGAACGTTGCGGGCTCATGATTCTGTGGTTATAGCGGAATCGGTCATGCGCGTCAGCCCGCGCTTTCCGAATAAACGTTAATCAGAGGAAGAGTTCGTTGCTTTTATTCAGATTCCCGCTGCTCGCCTGGGGCCTGATCCTGGCTGTGGGTTCATCCTGCGTGGTGGCGTTGATGGCACGGATCGGCGTGCTGGATCACCCCGGGCCGCGCAGCTCGCACTCCCGCCCGATCCCCAAGGGCGGCGGAGTCGGGATCGTGGTGGCAAGCCTGGTCGGCTTTGCTGTGCTGAATGGGCCGGCCCCGGCCCGGATCGCGCTCGCGCTCGGCGGGCTGGTGGTGGCGGCGTTGGGCTACTGGGATGACCGGCACGATTTCTCCGCCGGCATCAAATTCATCGTGCAATACGTCGCGTCGCTGGTTCCGGTGGTTGTCGGCATCATCCCGGACGTCACCCGCAACTACGCGCTCGATGCCGCGATTTCAGTCGCTTGGGTGCTGCTGGTGACCAATGCGGTCAATTTCATGGATGGGCTGAACGGGCTTTCGGCGGGGACTGCGGCGATCGCAGCAGTCGGGTCCGGGCTCGCGGGGTTTTGGAACCTGACGGACGGGCTGATCGCTGGGATCGCGGGGTTCCTGCCGTGGAATTATCCGCGCGCGCGGATCTTCATGGGCGACGTCGGCAGCCAGTTTTGCGGCTACGTGCTGGCGGTGCTGGCACTGCTGGGCGCCACCGGCCGGCATCCGCTGCTGGTGCCGTTCGCCCTCGCCGGATTGCTGTTCGACGTAATCTTCACCCTGATCCGCCGCTTCGGCGCCGGCGAGCAGGTCACCCAGGCGCATCGCGGCCACCTCTATCAGATCGCGAACCGGACCGGCGTGCCGGCGGCGGTGGTGACGCTGGTGCATTGGGGGTTCGCGGCCTGGGGGGTTTGGCTCGGGCTGATGGCTTGGCACCCATGGCAGATCGCGGCGGTGCTGCTGCCGCAGATCGTATGGGCGGTTGCGGTGATCGCGCGAACACGGAGCCGGCCGGCGGGGAGCTGGTAAGTGAAGCAGACAAGTCTTCTTTTTTGAAAAAAAGAAGCAAAAAACTTTTATCGACAAAGTTTTTTTGCTTCTTTCTCGCGCAAAATCACCTGCATGCCGGACAGCGCGCCGCCGGCTGTAAATGATACGCAGTCTTCGCCTTGATGCGCCTCGACCAGCTCTGCCGCGCCGGCGAATTCACCGATCATATCAACCGCGAAATTCTCCCGACTGGCGCCGTCGAGGCGCACGGCAAAACCGGTGAGGTCGGCGTTCTTGCCGCGCGTGCCGGCAAATTCGCCGTTCCGTACCCAATCGGTCCAACCGCCGTCGGCGAGCCGCGCGCGATAGAGGATGCCGGCCGCCGCCGCCGGCGGCGCGTGAAGGGAAAAGCCCTGGATCCGCCGGTCCGCGATCGCGGATCTGATGCAACCCTGCCGGCTGACCTGGTCGCCGGAAACGCCGATGTGCGCCAGCAGCAACAGCGGCACCGGGTCTTCGCCGACCGCAACGTAGGGTTCGGCAAGCAACGGCTCGGCGGCGCGGGGCAGCGATTTTTCGATCAGACACGCATGCCGGTAGAATGTGATGGCATGAACCGCACGGCCGTAGGTGCGCAGAAAGGCATCCTCGACCGCGCTGATATCGATCTGTTCGTGGGCCACGCGCAGGTCAACCAGCCGTTTCAGATATTCCACACACGAAATGCTGGCGACGCCGCGGTAGCCGGCGGCCATCGCGCCGAAGTTGGTTTGCAAATCTTCCACGATGTAGATCCCGCCGTCCTTCACGAACGGAAACAGGGTCTTGAACGAGGTGGTCTGATGTTCCCAAAAATGCGAGCCGTCTTCGATGATGACGTCGAACGGCCCGTGCTTGACGCCCAGCCTGACCAAATGCTCGAGATTGGATTGATCCAATATTTCGATCATCACTCGCGACCGCGCGAAGCGGACAGTCGACGGATCGATGTCCGCACCGATGATCGTGCCGTTCGGGAAATACTCCTCCCAGACCGCGAGCGAGGCACCGCCGAAAACGCCGATTTCAAGCAATCTTATCCGGTCGCGCCGGATCGGCGCGAAGTATCTTTGGTAGAAATTGAGGTAGTCGTGATAGTTCGAGGCTTTGTCGGTGCCGAACTTAAGCCCGAGATCGTCCAATTCGCACGACCAAACCATCTGTCCAACGCCCTTAAGGTCATGGGGCGGATTGCTTAGAATGCCGGGGTAAATGGTTGCTTAACTCGTGCCCTGATATCGCCACATCTCGGCCGTGGGCGGCACCGAGGTAGACCAGGGAAGAATCTTCTTTTTGTGAACAAAAAGAAGAAAAAAAAAGCCTTATCAATTTGATCAATTGCGCAGCCTCGCAGGACCGGCAGGAAACCAATCGAATAAAAGTTTTTTGCTTCTTTTTTTCAAAAAAGAAGACTCTTGGACTTCTCCTAAACCAATGCGTTGGCCCCTATCGCCGCCGATAGATCCCGATTTTCACCAATTTCCCATTGGAATAGTCGTACCCGTCCACCTCGCCGAGTTTCACCACCCCGGGATCGGTCGAGATGAACTTCGCCTGCTGCCGTCCTTCCACCAGCGCGACACCCTGGGGATTACGGATCAGCCATTCGCCCAGCAGCCGGCCGCTGCGGAATGATTGTTCATTGGTGCCGGCAAGGAACATCAGGCTGGGCTCGTCGTATCCGGAGACCGCGAACGGCAGCCCGGAGAGCTGGTGCGACGAGAGCGCGGCGTTGAGCTTTGAGGACACCTCCAGCGCCGGCACGTGCGGCAGCTCGAGTTCGAACAGCCCGATCATCGCCACCGGCATCATCAGCAACGCCGCGTTCTGGTATCCGCGCGCGATGCAGACCGTGATCGCGAGCGCCGCCAGCGCCGCCGGAGCGCCCGCCCACCAGGCAGCGTGCAACAGCAATGGAATCGCCAGCAGACCAGCCGCAAGCCCCACGCCGGCGAGTAACGCCAGCGCCAGTGCGACGCGCTGCCACCACCGCGGCACCCGCGCATCTGCAAGTCGCGCCGCCAGCAGGAACAGCGCGGGATAGAGCGGCAAGGTGTAGTGCGGCAGTTTGGTGTGCACGATCTCGAACACCAGCCACGAAGGCACCAGCCAGGCGATCAGAAACCGGGTACGATCATCGAAGCGGTCGCGCCAGATCGCGGGAAATGCTCGCAGCACCGGCAGTGCGGCGGGAAACGCGAGTAGCGGCAGCAACGCGAGATAGGTCCCGAACGGTTGGCCGTGCGAATCGTCGCTGCCCCTGAGCTTGGCCGCGAGGTCGACCCCGACGCTTTGTGCGAAGAAGGCGCCTTTGGTGGCAAATTCGATCGCGACCAGCCAGGGCAGCACCAGGACCGATAAGATCAGCACTCCGCTGATCGGCCGCAGCGACTTGAGCCAGGACCATCGTCTGGTCCAGACCCCCAGGGTGATGATTGTGAACACCACGACCATCGGCGTGATCGGACCCTTGAGCAGGATGCCGGCGGCCAAGGCGACCCAGAAGCCGGCGGCGTGCCAGCGGCTGGTTTCGGAGGGCGCGAGAAAAGCGCGCGCGAGCACCAGCATCGCGACCGTAGTGACACCCACCAGTGCGGCGTCGGTCTTGGCGAGATGCACCTCGGAGATCAGCAGCAGCGAAGCGGCGAACCAGGTCGCCGCATTCATCGCCGCCCTCTCCCCCGCCAGCCGAGCGCCACCCACCGCAACCGCGAGCACCGCGAGCAGCGCTCCCAACAACGACGGCATACGATAAGGCCAGATTGGATTGGCCCGCGCGACTCCGGTCGCACGGGCGGCGGCGGCGAATGGCAGCTGCGCCCAATAGATCCCGATCGGCTTGCGATTGCGCGGCTCGGCGCCGTTCATGATGCGCACGAAATCGCCGGTTTCGATCATCTGCTTGGTGGCTTGAGCGAAGCGACTTTCGTCCCGATCGGTTGGCGGCAGAGTGAAAAAACCCGGCAACCACAGACACATACAGAAGATTGCCAGGAAACCAAGGCGGGCGTGGAACAGGCGGGAAGGCGCAAGTCCTAAAGTCGCGGGTCTGCTCATGAATCCGCCCTCTACCACCGGGCGGCTGACGGCGCCATGAAGCATTTATGCGAGATAACACACGCTTCTACGCATATCTTCTGCTGACGCAAGTTCTGCAGCGGCGTCACACGCTGGAAGAAGCGCTGAACCTGCTGCCGCCGGGGGAGCCGCGCGACCGCGCCGCGGCGCATCGGATCGCCGCCACCGTGCTGCGCCGGCTGGCATCGCTCGACGCCGTGCTGGAGCCGTTTCTGCGCCGCGCGCCGCCCGAGGAGGTGCGTCAGATTTTGCGCATCGGCGCGGCCGGGCTGCTGCTGCTCGACACGCCACCTCACGCGGCGGTAGCGACAGCGGTGGAACTGGTGCGCACGCAGAAGCTCGACTCCTTCACCGGTCTGGTCAATGCGGTCCTGCGCCGGGTCGCGACCGGGGGCCCCGGGCTGCTCGCGGAACTCGACGCTCCGCGGCTTGACACCCCGGCGTGGCTGTGGACCGCTTACGGCGACAACGCGCGGGCGATCGCCGAGGGCGAGGCGCGTGAAGCTCCGATCGATCTCACCTACAAACCGGGTGTGCCGTTACCGCCGGTGGGCGAAGTGCTGCCGACCGGGTCGGTGCGGCTCGCCGCCGGCTCCAAGGTGGCGGAACTGGCAGGGTTCGCGGAGGGCGATTTCTGGGTGCAGGACGCGGCGGCGGCTTTGCCGGTGCGGCTGCTCGCGACCAAGCCGGGGGAGCTGGTCGCCGATCTGTGCGCGGCGCCGGGCGGCAAGACGGCACAGCTGGTCGCGCAGGGCGCGGAGGTGGTGGCGGTGGAAAAATCCGCGTCCCGCGCCGAGCGGTTGCGGGAAAATCTCGAGCGGTTGGGGATGCACCCTGAACTGGTGGTGCAGGACGCCGTGGATTGGCGCCCCGAACGCCGTTTCGACGCCATCCTGCTCGATGCGCCGTGCAGCGCCACCGGTACCGGACGCCGTCATCCGGACGTAAAGCACCTCAAGAGCCCGCGCGAACTGGTGGCGCTGGGACGCGAGCAGGAGCAGCTGATCGACGCGGCAGCAAGGCTGCTCCGGCCTGGCGGCCGAATGGTTTACGCGGTCTGCTCGTTGCTGCCGCAAGAGGGCCGCGAGCGCGTCGCCGCGGCACTGGAGCGGGGTTGGCGGCACGAGCCGTTCACCGAAGCAGAACTGGCGTTCCTGCCCGAAGCGCGCACCCCAGCGGGCCACCTGTTCACTCATCCGGGGATGTGGCCCGAGCTCGGCGGCATGGACGGATTTTTCGCTGCGCGCCTAATGCGATGAAAGTTTTTTGCTTCTTTTTTGCAAACAAGAAGACTTCTTAACTTCTTCTTTTGTGAACAAAAAGAAGCAAAAAAAACTTTGTCACTAGTCGGCGAAACGCGCCGGAGTTCAGCCTTCGATCGGCGTGCAGGGGCACGGCTGCCGCGCCAAAGGCGATGGCTCCTCCCAATTGACAGGCTGAAACAAAAAATCCGATAGATGGTCGGTCTTTACCAGCTATACTCCGCTTAGGGGAATGTTTTGTCACCATCGACGCACCGGGCTCGCGACCCGGGACGCGTGGCAACCAAGAGGCCATCAGTATGCTCGCGCTATTCCGACGTATCTTCAACGACAGCTCGCCCGAACTCCGGGTCAAAATTCTGGGCATCTACGGCTTTCTGATCGCGGCCAACATCGGCGCCTGGATCTATGCGCTGATCGCCTTCCACAATCGGCCGGTCCTGCTCGGCACCGCGCTGCTGGCCTACGGATTCGGGCTCCGCCACGCGGTCGACGCCGACCACATCGCCGCGATCGACAATGTCACCCGTAAGCTGATGCAAGAAGGCAAGCGGCCGGCGGCGGTGGGATTCTTCTTCTCGATGGGGCACTCGTTGGTGCTGGTGATCGGCACCGCGATCATCGCGATCACGGTGATGAAGCTGCAGAGCAGTTTCAATTCCTTCAACAACACCGCCGGGATCATCGGCACCCTGGTTTCGGCGCTGTTCCTGCTCGCGATGGCGGCGATGAATCTGATCATCGCCGCCGGGGTCTACCGCACCTTTCGCCATGTCCGCGGCGGTGGCACCTATGTCGACGAAGACCTCGACATTCTGCTCGCCAACCGCGGCTTCTTGGCGCGCCTGCTCCGGCCGGTGTTCCGGCTGGTGACCAAGAGTTGGCACATGTTCCCGGTCGGATTCCTGTTCGGCCTCGGGTTCGATACCGCGACCGAGGTCAGCCTGCTGACCGTGGCCGCGACCGAAGCCGGGAGGGGTCTGTCGCCCTGGTCGATCATGGCGTTCCCCGCGCTGTTCGCCGCCGGCATGTCGCTGATCGACAGCACCGACGGCATCATGATGCTCGGCGCCTATGGCTGGGCGTTCGTGAAGCCGATCCGCAAGCTATACTATAATCTGATCATCACCATTGTCTCGGCGCTGGTGGCACTGGTGATCGGCGGGATCGAAACCCTGGGGCTGCTCGGCAGCGAATTCAACCTCGGCGGCCCGTTCTGGGATTGGATCGGCAAGCTCAACGATAACTTCGGCACCCTCGGCTACGTCATCATCGGCATCTTTGCCCTCGCCTGGGCGATCTCCACCGCGGTCTACCGCAGCCAGCGCTTGGACGAGACCCAGGTGAGCTTCGCCGAGGAGGTGATCAACGATAAGAAGTCTTAGCGCCGCCCCGAAAAAATCGGCAGACCAAGCTACGCCATGTCTGCCAAGTACCGGAGGGCTGCCAGCGGCGGCATCCTTCAGTTCAATCTGTTCTTTTCCGGGCGCGTGGACGACCCTGCATTCTAACACGACATCGACGAAGTGACGTCCTGGCCCCGCCATCGGGGACAGACGATAATTTCGTAGCGACTTGTTTTAATGTAACAGAACGCAACGAGAGGCAGAAACCTATTTACAGTCGGTTTTCATCCGTTACACGTTGCCGCCTCGAATAGACGTCCCAACCGCACTGGTAACGAAATGCTCCTTACCCGTACTTTGCTCGCCGTTCTACTTGCTGGCACTGCGCTCCCGGCCCTCGCCGCTGCGACCGACACCACATCCGTGCAAACCGTCATCGTCACTGCATCTCGAGTCAATCTGATCGGACGCGCCACCACTGCGAGTCAGGGCTCGGTCACCAGAAAAGAGATCGAACTCCGCCCGGTCTATCGCGTCGGGCAGATATTGGAATCGGTGCCGAGCCTGGTGGTCACGGTCCATTCCGGCGAAGGCAAGGCGAACCAATATCTGATCCGCGGCTACAACCTCGATCATGGCACCGATCTCGCCACCTTCGTCGATGACATGCCGGTGAACCGCCCCACCAACGCGCACGGCCAGGGTTACACCGACCTGAATTTTCTCATCCCGGAACTCGCCAACGGCATTGATTACACCAAGGGCCCCTATTTCGCCTCGGTAGGTGATTTCGGCGCCGTAGCGTCGGATCATGTGAGTCTGATTGACGACCTGCCGACCCAGATCCAAGCGACCACCGGTACCAAGGGCTACGATGATTTGTTCGTAGGCGGCACCTATCATTTCGCTAGCGGCATTAGATTGCTGAACGCACTGGATATCGGCCGCGTCGACGGTCCCTGGACCCACCCCGAAAATTACCGCAGGATCGACGCCACGACCCGGCTATCCCAGGGCACCAACGCCAACGGCTGGACCCTGACCGG
>Ga0302311_10007382_pt1 | contig 11213 bp, 12 predicted proteins | sample III_Palsa_N1_3_FD_200449 | JGI IMG/M metagenome (GOLD analysis project Ga0302311, IMG submission 200449) | Peat permafrost microbial communities from Stordalen Mire near Abisko, Sweden - III_Palsa_N1_3 | ecosystem: Environmental > Terrestrial > Soil > Palsa > Peat permafrost | place: Sweden...
CTAACCGCCTTCTTCGCCGCGATGATCGTCACCCAGACCGACCGCGGCGACGAGATGTTCCTGCAGATGATCGGCGGCGCGGTGGATCACATGCTGGACCACGGGGCGCTGGAGGGGTGAGACCGCTTCGCGCGGACTGAGGTAGGCTAGCCGCCAGACGACCAAGAGGCGTAGCGCATGACCATCAACTGGCCCCACGAGTTCGCCTACCTCTGGGGCGGCGCCTTTCTGGTCAATGCCGCGACGCACCTGATCAGCGGCCTGATGGGGCGGCCGTTCCAGAGCCCGTTCGCCAAGCCGCCGGGGCAGGGACTGTCTTCTTCGACCGTCAACGTGCTCTGGGGCGCCTTCAACCTAGCGGTCGCCTACGGCCTGCTGGTCTGGGTCGGGACCTTCGACCTCCACTCGCTGCCAGATGTCGGGGCCGCGGCGCTGGGCGGGCTGCTGATCGGCTTGCTGACCGCCCGCCAGTTCGGCCGGTTCAACGGCGGCAACGCGCCGACGGGCTGAAACGTCAGGTCGCTTCCCGTTTCGGGGCCAGGATGCGCGCCGGATTTCCGACCACGGTCACGCCCTCAGGCACGTCGCGGACCACGACGGCGCCGGCGCCGACACTCGCCCGGCGGCCCACGGTCACGCCGTTGATGATCACCGCGCCGAGGCCGATGAAGGCGTCGTCACAGATGGTGACCCGGCCCGCCGTGTGGGCGCCGGGGGCAATGGAGACGCGGTCGCCGACGACGTTGTCGTGGTCCACGGTGCAGGCGGTGTTGAGCACGCAAAAGCGCCCGATCCGGGTGTCCGACTGGACGATGACGCCGGCCGAGATGATCGTGCCGACGCCGATCGTGGCGGTGGTCGAAACCGTCGCGGCTGGATGCCGAACCACGGGCAGGCCGCCGCCGCGTTGCAGGATCTTCTCGAACAGCGCCCGCCGCCCCGGACCCTGCACCGACACGACGAGATCGAACGCATCCAGGAAACTCGGATCGTCGAGCCGGCTTTCGTCGCCGAGCCGCCGCAGCGGCGTCGTCGGCGGCTGCGGGTCGTCGCCTACGTCCAGATAGCCGGCCAGCGGCGCGCCGCCCGCCGCGACGGCTTCGGCGACAATTCGGGGCAGCGACCCCGGACCGGCGCCCACCATGACCAGCGGCTTCATCAGCGCCCGGCCCCCGTCTCCGCGCCGCGTTCCTCCGCCACCAGGGCGCGCCATTGGGCGAAGGAGTCGATCGGCGGGGCGGGCGCCACTTCGGCCAGGGTGCGGTCCATCCACTCGGCGAACTCGCTGACGAACAGGCCGCGAAACTGCCGCCAGGCGGCGCGGATGCCGGGCGCGCGCGCCGTCCAGCCCTTTACGCTGGCGACGAAGCTGGCGAAGGCCTGGGTCGAGAGCAGGCCTTCCAGGTAGACCAGCGAAATCACCACCGCGACGGCGCTGACGAAGCTGCCGATCGATGCGAGGTCCGAAAGCGTCATGTGTTCTCCCGAAGGCTCTGGTCCGGCGCTGGTCCGAGCCGGGCGGCCAAAACTATCGCGGCAATTACCGAAAGTAACCCAAGATGTCGAGCGATTTGGCGGACCGACCCGGTTCGCCGTCGGGTTCCGGTCGTGCTGTCCGGCAGCTTCGGACGGCGCTCAGACCGTCAGCGCCTTGGCCCCGTAGCGGTCCTGGAACGCTGCGGTCTCGATCTCCTCCAGCACGGTCTTTCCCGCCAGCACGTCGGCCTTCCAGGCCTCGTGGGCCGGGATATTGGCGTGGAACTCGGGCATCACTTCCTCGGCGAACAGTTCCAGGCTGTCGCAGATGTCCTGGTGGGTGTTGCGGCCGGCCTGGTTGAGCAGGATCACCTGGTCGATCTGCGAGGCCTCGAACTTGCGCAGCTTGCGGCGGATGGTCTCCGGGCTGCCGATCAGGCCGCCGGAGAGCGCCCGCTCGGCCTGGTCGGCGTTGGCGGCCTTCCACTTGCCATACTCGGTCCACATGTCGACCTCGCCGGGGGCGGGGCGGGCGCGGTCGGCGCTATTGTAGAAGCGCAGGCAGAACTGGAAGAAGGTGGCGCCGTCGGCCTTGTGGCGCGCCTCCTCGTCGGTCCTGGCGCACATGAACATCGAGACCAGCGCGATGTTGGGGTTGACCGGATAGTCGGCCAGCTTGGCCAGCCGCTTGGTCATGCCGTTGTAGTAGGCGTGAACCCAGGCATGGGCCGCGTCGGCGCTGACGAACTGGAAGCCGAGCGCGCCGATGCCCTTCTCGCCGGCGTAGGCGATGGTCGGCAGCTGCGAGCAGGCGGTCCACAGCGGCGGGTGCGGCTTCTGGCGCGGCTTGGGCAGCACGTTGCGCAGCGGGAAGTCGAAGTGCGGGCCGTGGTATTCGACGCCGCCGTCGCCGAACATCGGGATCAGGCAGCGCACCGCGTCTTCCCAGATCGCGCGCTTCTCCTCGAAGCGCACGTTGAAGGGGGTCAGCTCGGTGATCGAGGCGCTCTCGCCCATGCCGAGCTCGACCCGGCCGTTGGAGATCAGGTCCAGCGCCGAGACCTTCTCGGCCACCTTGGCCGGATGGTTGGTGGTCAACTGGAAGATGCCGTGGCCGAGCCGGATGCGCTTGGTGCGCTGACTGGCGGCGGAGAGGAACACCTCCGGTGCGGAGGAGTGGGAATATTCCTCCAGGAAGTGGTGCTCCACCTCCCAGGCGTAGTCGTAGCCCAGCGCATCGGCCAGCTCGAGCTGGGAGAGGGCGTCCTGGTAGAGATTGTACTCGCTGTCCGGGCCCCACGGCCGCGGCAGCTGCAATTCATAGAAGATGCCGAACTTCATCTCGCGTCCTCCCACCCGGCCCGGCTCTGACGGCCGGCGAAAACAAATTCGACCACGAAAAACACGAAAAGACACGAACATTCCAATGTCATCCCGGAGAGCCGCGCAGCGGACTCATCCGGGACCTCGTCCAAGCAAATCCCAACAAGGTCCCGGATCGGCGCCGCTGCGGGGCTTGTCCGGGATGACACGGAAGGGGAGGTCCGGTTTGTGTTTTTCGTGCTGTTCGTGGTCGACAAGGCGGCCGCGAGCGGAGCGGGCCCGCCTGACGACCTTGGCGCAATGTGTTAGCGCTGGGTCTCGACCGGGGAGGGGTGTTTGAGTCACGACGTCTTCGTCAGTCACAGCTCGCTGGATAAGCTGGCGGCGGATGCGGTGTGCCATGGGCTGGAGGCCAAGGGCATCCGCTGCTGGATCGCGCCGCGCGACCAGGTCGCCGGGCGGGCTTACGGCCAGCAGATCACCTCGGCGATCGAGACGGCGCAGGTGATGGTGCTGGTCTTCTCCGACCACGTGAACAACTCGCAGGCGGTGTTGAACGAGATCAACATCGCCGTGGGGGCCAACGTCACCATCGTGCCGTTCCGCATCGCCAAGGTGGACTTCAACCCCGAGCTCCACTTCTACCTTGGCCGCATGCACTGGCTGGACGCCTTCCCGCAGCCGGTCGACGCCTACATCGACACCCTGGCCGACACGGTCCAGCGCAACCTGAAGCCGGCGGCTGACGGGGCGGCGGGGGCGGCCCCGGCGCCGACCGCCACGCCGCCGCCCGCGCCAGCTTCGGCCCCGCCACCGGTCGGCCTCGCGGCGACGCACCCTTCAGCCCATCCAGCGGATCCGCATCAGCGCGGCGCGCATGCCGGCTGGATCGTCGGCGGCATTCTGGGCGGGTTGCTGCTGGTCCTGCTGATCGTGATCGCCTGGCCGCGTGCGCCGAACCCGGCCGCGGCGCAGGCGGCCAACACCGTGATGCAGGCAGTCGCCAACTCGATCGCCAAAAACGCCGGCGACGACGACGATGACGACGATGGCGGCAAGAAGCCGGCGGCGGCCGCATCACCCCAGCCGATCGTCGGCGATGGCACGGAACTCAATCGGGTTCGGCTCCCCAACGCGTCGGCGGTGCTGATGTATGAGCAGGAGGTGGTCCCTGGCGGGCCGCCGGCCACCCTGAATGGCGTGACGGTGATCAGCACCGACCAGCTGGCCAACCGCATGAAGGCGAGAGACGCCGGCGCGGCCAGGTTCTGGCTGATCGACGCTCGCGGCTGCACCAGCGAACCGACCATCCCGACTTCGATCTGCCTCAACCCCGACACCATTGGCGCCCTCGAGACCCAGGTCCCGGACAAGTCGACCGAGATCGTCGCCTTCTGTCACGACGGCGCGTGTCCGATGTCGTACCAGATGGCCAGCCAGGCCCTGGCCGCCGGCTACACCGATGTCGTCTGGTATCGCGGCGGCATCAACGCCTGGATGGCGGGGGGCGGCCCGACCATCGTCCGCGGCCCGGTGACCCAATAGCCAGCGCCGGCGTGCAGCTGCGGGCGCGTCCGGACGGCCTGATCGAGGGCGACGTGCTGCCGGCGTTTCCGCTGATGGCCCCGCGGCTGCAGGGCGAACTTGCGCCCGACGGGACCGCGCGCCTCGCCATCTGGGGCGCGGGCGATGTCGGGGACCTGCGGATCGCCGGGCTTGAAGGGCCGTTCGTGCTCGCGCCGAACCGCATCGTGGCGGCCGGCGGGGCAGGCGTCTGGGTCGCCCAGTCGGCGCCGGTGCTGGCGATCAAGGGCGCGCGGCCGGAGCGGGTGCATCAGGGCGACGGCGGCCGTCTCGAGGTCGCCGCCAGGCCAGAGGGCTGGGTGGTCGCCGCCGGCATGGACGCCGCCGAGGCGGCGCGGGGCCTGGCGCTCGATTTCGCCCAGATCGTCCGCGAGGCCGACGATCACGCGGCGCGCTGCGATCTGCTGCCGGCGGCCGAGCCGACGCTGCGTAGCATGGTGATCCAGGGCGCCCACGCGGCGCTCTCCAGCGTTCGCAGGTATCCGGGAGGCCATTTCGGCGGGCTTTCCGCCGGCCTGGCCTACTCGACCCCGGCCCGCACCTACTACCGCGACGGCTACTGGACGCTGCCGCTGCTGGCCCGTGCGGCGCCGGACGTGGTCGCTGCCGAGATCGACCTGCTGGCGACCTGCGTCCAGGCCGACGGCGAGGCGCCGAGCGGCGTCATCGTGCAGGGGCCGCACGCGGCGGTGTTCGAGGCCTATCGCCTGGCTGAGCCGGCGCTGGCAGCGATCCACTGGCGGCCCGGCGAATGGTGGAGCGACCACTTCGACAGCCCGCTGTTCTTCGTCATCGCCGTCGGCGACCACGTCGCCGCGACCGGGGACCAGGACATGGCGCTGCGGCATTGGCCCAGGCTGCTGGCGGTGTTCCATCGCTACATGGCGTTGCGCGGACCGGACGGCCTGCCGGTGAAGCCGCACAACGACCGCGACTGGGCCGACAACGTCTATCGCCAGGGCCTGGTCTCCTACGACCTCGGCCTCTGGGTCGGCGCGCTGGACGTGCTGGCGCGGCTGGGCGCGATGCTGGATCCGCAGATCGCCGCGCAGGCGACCGCGGCGGGCTCGGCGGCGCGGGCGGCGATCGACCGGCTGCTGCGGCGCGACGGCGTCTTCGTCGACTATCTGCGCAGCGACGGCTGGGCCGAGCCGCACCTGGCGCTGGACGCCTTGACCCTGCTGCGGTTCGACGCTGTGGCCGACGAGCGGGCGCAGGTGATGTTGGAGCAAGCCCGCGAGCGGCTGGAGAGCCGGCGCAATCCCGACCAGCCTTACGGCGACTTCGGCATGCTGTGTGTCTGGCCGCCGTTTCGCGACCGCGCCGCGCTGCGGGCCAAGTCGGCCTTTCCCTACCGCTACCACAACGGCGGCGACTGGCCCTGGCTCGACGGGCTCTACGCGGCCGAACGCCTGCGCCGCGGCCTCGGCGGCTGGCGCTATCCGTTGCTGCGGTGGTGGGAGGCGTGCCTGGAACACGGCTGGGCGGGGGCGGTGGAGCATTTCTCGACGCCCTATGGCCGAGGCTCACTGCTGCAGGCCTGGTCCAGCCTTCCGGCGGCAGTGGCGCTGACCTACGCCGACCAGGTGCTGGCGGGGGATCCAGGCGAGGCTTGAAGCTTAGCCGCAACAAGCCTCGCCGGATCGATCCGGCGCTATTTCGTCAGATGCTTGGCCAGGTGCTTGTTCATTTCGAACATGCTGACCTTGTCCTTGCCGTCGAACACCGGCTTCAGTTTGGCGTCGGCGAGGATTTCGCGCTTGTTCGCCGGGTTCTGCAGGTTGTTCTTCTTGATGTAGGCCCAGATCTTCGAGACCACGTCGCCGCGCGTCACCTGACCTGCGCCCACCACAGCGGCGAGCTGTGGCGAAGGCGTCAGCGGTTGTTGCAGGGCGTTTGCTTTCTTTTCGGCCATGGTTTTGTCGGCTCCTATGGGACGCGAGGCCGCCGCCCGGCCCGGCCGGCGGTGAGTCGCTGAGTTGGAAGCTAGAGGGGCGCGCCCCCGCTGTCATCTATTCGTATTGTTTACTGCCCGTCTCAGTTGCGACCTAACGACCCTGGAAGTTCGCCGGACGCTTTTCCATGAACGCCCGCATGCCCTCCGCGGCGTCCTGGCTGCGCATCAGCGGCAGCAGCTGCAGGAAGACGTGGTGGACGTGGTCGTTGAAGCCTTCGCCCAGGCCCATGCGCATCATCTTCTTCGACGCCTGCACGGCCAGCGGCGCATTGGCGGCGATCTCGAGCGCCAGCGCCCGGGCGGCGCCGGCCAGATCCGCATCCGGGACCACCGACGAGACCAGGCCCATCTCCAGGCACTGGTCGGCGGTGAGGGTGCGGCCGGTGAAGATCAGCTCGGCCGCCTTCGACCAGCCGATCAATCGCGGCAGGAACCAGGTGCCGCCGCTCTCCGGCACGATGCCGCGCTTGGTGAAGGCCGCGGCCATCTTCGCGCTCTGGGCCATGATGCGGATGTCGCAGCCGAGCGCGGTATCCATGCCGTAGCCCGCCGCCGAGCCGTTGAGGGCGCAGATGGTCGGCTTGCCGAGGTTGAACAGCACCGTGGGCGGGGTGTTGCGCAGGTCGAGGTCGACCGCGTTCGAGGCGCCCGAGGTGATTCCGCCCGCGGTCGTGCTTGGCCGGGTGATCTCGGTCAGGTCCAGCCCGGCGCAGAAGGCGCGGCCGGTGCCGGTGAGCACGACGACGCGCACGTCCTTGTCGGCGTCCGCCTCCAGCAGCCGCTCGGTCAGCTGGCGCAGCATCGGGCCGGAGATAGTGTTCATCCGCTCGGGCCGATTGAGGGTGATGGTCGCGATGTGATCGGCGGTGGCGTAAAGCACCTCGGCCGCCTCGGTTTCCGGCTTCGTCTGGACCGCACTGGCCATGATGGAAGCGCCTCCCTTGCGCTGTGGTTTGTCCGCTAGCGGAAGGGAGGCGCGCCCGCCTTGTCAATGCTTTCGCGAGGTCAGGTGTCCCCCAGGGATGCAGCCAACTGCGCCGCTGGGGTAGCGTGCGCAGCCCGCTATTGCGTCAGTCGCGCGGTCGACACCGCCCTCAGGAACAGGGTCTGAAGGGCGTCCGATATGTTTCCACCGGTGTCGACCTGGAAGAACAGCCCCGGCGAAGCACAGTTCTGCGCGTCGGTGGCGATCTGGCTTTGAAACGGCGAGATGTAGCTGTTGTAGAACGAGTTCGTCGGCAGCGGATAGTAGGTCGTGTAGAGGAACGCGATCCGGATTCCGCGGTTCTTTATTGCCGTGCAGTTGTCGACCAAAGTGTTGATCCCGGCGCAAGTGCGTGTCGACGAGCCGCAGTTGCCGCCGCTTCCAACGCCCTCGTCGATGGTTCCGTCAGACACGATGAACACGACCTCTTGCGGCTTGTCGCCGATATTGTTCGTGCCGCCGCCCGGATTGGGCATCGCCGTGTTGATGTCCGACAGCCCCTGGTCGAGATTGCTGTCTTCGTCGTTGTTATTGTTCGTCTTGGTCAGATAGCTGTTGCTGTAGACGATCGGCGAGGCGATGTTGGCTGCCGCGGTCTGCGCGGATCCGGTGCCCGTCAGGCTGCTGGTCAACGCCTGCAGGTTGGTGAAGTTGTAGTCCATTGTGTAGATGGCGGCGCGATAGGCGGCGTGGTTCTGACTCTCGGTGCTTTGCGCGGTGGTCATCAGGTTCTGAACCGCGGTGTTGACGAGGTCGATGCGCAGGGTCACGCCAAGGGCGCGCGCCAGCGTGTAGTTGTCCTCGCCGTTCGGATTGCCCTTGACGTCAGTCGCGGTTGGGTTGGTCTCGTGGCAGGCGAACGCGCACCCGCCCTGCTGGCTCGTGTTTGAGACCATGGTGTTGATGTCCGTCTGGGTCGCGCCGATCTCCATCGAGGGCGAGTCGTCCAGCAGCGTGTAGAAGTCGATGTTTGGCGCGCCGCCCGACGTCGCGGACGAGTCGCCGCCGATCTGGAAGGCCGGCAGCCCCAGGACGCCCGCGAAGACGTTCGGTGAAAACGCCGTATAGGTCAGGGTGACGTTGCGGGTGATCGTCGCGCCGAAGGGCGTGTCGGTCACCGTGACGGCGACATTGGCGGGCGAAACGGTGGCGCCCGAGACGTTTTGCACCTGGTCGAGGAAAAGGGACGTCGCCCGCGCCTGGGCGGTGGAGGAAGACTGCGCCATCATGGCAGGCGTCACCGCCCCCAGGGTCGCTGCGTCGGCCATGCCGTTGATCTGGTCCTTGCGGTCCGACGCCATGGTGTAGTCGTAGGCGAGGCCCAGCGCGAACGTCATGGGGATTATCAGGAGGGCGGTCACGATTGCGACGGTGCCGCCGTTGTGACGCCAATGGCGCAGCCGCGTCAGCGCATCGCGCATGGTTTGGTCGAGAGCGCGCTTCATCGTGGTTCTCAACAGTCGCTGCAGGGGATTGAGCCGGCGTCCCGCGGCAGCATGAAGCTTTGGTTGGAGAGGGTCATAGGCGCCATGAAACTACCGGCGATGACGGGCGTGTAGGCGAAGGTCGACTGCACGATGATGTAGCTCGAGTTCGGCGTCGAAAACGATGGCGGCGCTTTGGGGGGCGTTGTCAGCGGGTTACCTTGGAAGGGGACGCCGTTCAGATAGGCTTCGCTCCAGGTAACCGACGCGTTGCCATTGGCGTCTATGCTTATTTCCGACAGCACAATTGCAAGATCTCCGTTCGAGAAAGGCGTCATGGTCTCCGACGACGCGTTCATGATCGTGGCGATGTCGCTTTTCGCGACGGTCGTGTATTGAGATGTCAGGTTGGCGATTTGCACGGTGGTGTCGGTCAGCTTTCTATTCACCGTCGCCGCTTGGCATACCTCGAACCCGACTGCGTAGAGCACGACGAGAACCGGGAGGATCAGGCCGAACTCCACGGCGGCTCCGCCGCGATCGTCCATGATCGCGCGCTTCCAAAGCCGACGAAGAGACCCGCGCGTCATGAAGGGAACGGCTCGTTCTTGAAGACGGTCACGGCGACCAGCAGATGGCTGCCATTTGGCTGGTTTGAAAGGCCAAGTCCGGCCGGACCGAACACCGGCCAGTTGTACATGACCTTGACGATGACGACTTGGCCGGCGGCGCCAGGGCTCCAGGACCACACGTTCGTCACCTTGCCATTGGCGTCGTAGATCATCTGGGGGGGGGCGGTGTTGACGGCCGCGAACGAGCCGGCCGACTCCACGTCCACCATCAGGCTGCTGCAGTTGAACAGGGACGAAATGGGCTTGCAGACGAGCTGCCCGAATTGCGCCGCCGACATGCCGGCCGACTGGGCCTGCCCGGTCATGAGCTGTCGACCGGCGTCGGTTGTCGCCGATTGCAAGATCTGACTGGCGAAGAAGAACACGGAGAGTTGCAGCGCCGCGAGCACCAGCCCTAGGAACGGAATGGAGACCAGGGAGAACTCCACCGCGGCGGCGGCGGTCTCGTCCTTCCCAAACGCGCGCAGGCGACGGCCAAGGCTTGTCAACATGTCACGAAGACCGCTGCGGCCCGGATCGCCGCCGGCATCGGCGGCGGGGCGATCAGGCCGGACTCGCCAGCTGACCCTCCCGAGTCGTCTCGTGCGACACGCACAAACGACCGGTGTCCAACGCGCGATTGCCGCGTCGCAATAGTGTTCGCCAATATTGGCATAGAATTTGCGAACTGCCCCAGCGTAGTTGACGGGCAGTTTCAACGCAGGAACGATAATGTTCGGTGCATGAATAAGATGAACGCGCGCTTACGATATTCTAAGGCCCCTTCTGAGGTTTGCCATGGGTCATCAAGGGCTCCGCAATCCACCGCCGATACGCGGCCAAGCGGCTTTTTGCGGCCTTGCACACGATCTCTAAACCATCTCTGGGCTACTGGGATCGCGCGAAGATCGCAGAGCCTCGGTTCCCGGGGTCGCGCAGGGGCGCAGCGACAATATGACTGGGCAGACCGCGACATGAGATCCGCCTTCCGACGCCTGCTTACGCTGAAGCGCGATGAACGCGCCGCGACGGCGGTCGAGTTCGCGCTGCTGATAACGCCGCTGGTCGCGCTGATCCTGGCGTCGCTGCAGCTGTCGATCATCTTCTTCGCCGGCCAGCAGCTGCAATCGGCGGCGATGGCCTCCAGCCGCGAACTGATGACGGGCACCGCGCAGCAAGCCGGGGAGACCCAGGCGCAGTACCACACCGACGTCTGCAACAAGGCGCCGACGCTGTTCACCTGCGCCAACATCATGGTCGATGTGGAGTCCGGCTCAACCTATACCGCGATCAGCACGTCGCCGATCACACTCACCTACGACGCGCACGGCAACGTCACCAACAACTTCGCCTATTCGACCGGCAACCCGGGGGACATCATCATCCTGCGGGTGATGTACAATTGGCCGGTGGTCGGCGGCGGGCTGTTGCCCGGCCTCTCCGATCAGCCGAGCGGCAACCACCTGCTCATCGCCACCAGCGTCTTCAAGACCGAGCCCTACTGATGACTTGGCGCCTCCCGACATTCAAATCCTGGGGCCTCAGGTCGTGGCGCGGCCTGCTCAGCCACACCGGCGGCGTAGCGGCGATCGAGTTCGCGCTCGTGGTCCCGCTCGTCATCATCGTCTACGCGGGCGGCTTCGAAATCGTCCAGGCGGCGACGGTCAACCGCAAGCTCACCGACACCACGGTCCAGCTGGCCAATGTGACGACGCAGTACACGTCAGTCGCGCTGTCTGACCTGAACAACATCTCCGCCGCCTCGTCGCAGATCATGGCGCCCTATCCGACGTCGGCGCTGACCACCGTCATCACCGAGGTCCAGACCGATGTCAGCAGCCATGGCAAGGTAG
>Ga0302311_10007392_pt1 | contig 11198 bp, 10 predicted proteins | sample III_Palsa_N1_3_FD_200449 | JGI IMG/M metagenome (GOLD analysis project Ga0302311, IMG submission 200449) | Peat permafrost microbial communities from Stordalen Mire near Abisko, Sweden - III_Palsa_N1_3 | ecosystem: Environmental > Terrestrial > Soil > Palsa > Peat permafrost | place: Sweden...
GCGGCTGCGGTCAGGTACTTGCTCATGCCCTCAAGTCCCTGGATCGTCTGGGTGACGCCCTTGTTGAACTCGGTGTAGGACGCCTCGAACGCGTGACTGGACTTGTCGGTGACGTAGCCGTTCTGGACCAGCCCGTCGATCATCGACTTGAGTGACGTGAGCCGGGCGGTGATCTCCGTGTGCCCGTTGATGAGCTGCTTCGCGGCTGTTTCCATCTCCGCATAGGTAACTCTGACGTCTGCCACTGCAGGACTCCCTTTCTGCTGGCTGGATGCCCGTTCACGTGCTTGCCGCCCGCGTGATCCCGGCTCTGCCCGCCGCAGGCGAGCAAGACCCGGGCGTGATCTGGGGCCCGCGGCGGCCGTTCGGCTTCGGTCAGCCGGTCTCGCCCGGCGCCCGGCTTGCCTGCTGGCCCCGCCCCGTGCCGGCGTCGCTGGAGGACGGAGGATGCCCCAGGAAGGATCGCATTGCCGGACATGTCCTGCAAGCGCTTCTTAACATTGAACGGGGCATACCGGCCAGCTCGCCCGGCCTATCGCGGGTGTTCCTGCTGGCCCGGCTGACAGCGGCCATCGCCTGCGGGTCACATTTATCGACGGATTGTCCGTAAGCGAGCGCAACGGCGCTTCTGGCGGGATACGTTCGCTTAGCCGTGCATCGCACCGCCGATGCCGCGGCGTTCAGGAGGAGGCGCTGCCAGCAGGGAGAGGCCTGAACGATGTCCAGCGATCGAGGAACGATGCAGCGCGGGCCGGCCTCCGGGACCGACCAGCAGGCTGGCTGGCAGGTGCCTACCGCGCCGGCAGGACGGCGGTTGCCGAGCGCCCCGCGGGAGCGCAAGCCGGCCCTTGCCGCGCTCGCGATCCTGCTCATCGTCGGCGGCGCGCTCGGGGCGGGATTCCTGGTCACCCAGACGGGCAAGCGAGTCGGGGCGATCGAGATCTCCCAGCAGATCGGGGTAGGCCAGAAGATCCCGCAGGCTGCGATGCAAGAGGTGCAGATCGCCTCGGACAGCAGCGTCAACTACGTGCCGTGGAATGAGGCCAGCCAGGTCGCGCAGTTCTACGCGGCCAACGCCATACCGCCGGGGACGCTGCTGAACGGTGCCATGGTGGTCCGGGCCAACCATGCGACCGCCGGGAAAGACGTGCTCGGCCTGGCGCTCAAGGACGGGCAGCTGCCTGCCGGGCTTCAGGTCGGTGATCACATCAACATCTACCAGGTCAGCAATGCCACCGAGTCCTGCCCTGGCTCGCCGGGCAGCACTCTGGCCGGCAACGCGGTCGTCCTCGCCATTGCTGTTCCGTCCGCCACGTCCGGCAGCTCGGCCGCAGCGGATGTGCAAATCGCGCTCGACCCGCGTGCCGCTGGCCAGGTGGCGTGCAACGCCGCGAACGGGGACGTCGCCGTGGGCGTGCTGCCGCCCGGCGGGCAGCAATCGGGCGGCACCGGCCAGCCGTCCTCCCAGGGTGGCCAGCCTAACCAGGGTGGCTCGGGTGGCTCGGGTGGCAAGACGACTCCGCCCGGCGGGGCATCACCCTCCGCTTCTCCCTCTCCGTCGGGCACGAGGACTGGCTGAAGCCCATGGCATTGATCGCGATCGCTGCCGACAAGGGATCGCCGGGCGTTACCACCACGTCAGTCGCGCTGGCCGCGGTCTGGCCGCGGCCAGTGCTGCTCGCCGAGTGTGATCCGTCCGGCGGTGACCTCGTCTACCGCCTGCCGGGCAGCGATGGCGAGCGGCTCGACCCCCGCCGCGGGCTGCTCAGCCTGGCGGTGGCCGCCCGCCGCGGCCTGCAGCCGCATCAGGTGTGGGAGCACGTGCAGAAACTGCGCGGCGGCCTGGATGTGCTGGCCGGGGTGACCAGCGCTGAGCATGGTGCCGGGCTGGAGGGTCTGTGGGGCTCGGTTGGCGCGGTGCTCTCGGCGCTGCCGCAGGCTGACGTGATCGCTGACTGCGGCCGGATCGGCGTGGACGGGCCGTACTACGATCTGCTCGCCCGGGCCACGGCCGTGGTCATGATCAGCAGGGCGACTCTCGGTGAAGTGATCCGGCTGCGCGAGCGGGCCGTTGCGGTGGCGGCAGCCCTGCAGCGCCGGGGCCGGCCCGGTGCCCGGCTAGGGGTCGTGGTCATCGCCGGCCACAAGCACTTCAACAGCGCTCTTGCCGAGGTCGCGCGGTCCCTGGACCAGGGCAAGGTGCCGGCCAGCGTGATCGGCGGCCTGGCCGATGAGCCGAAGAGCGCCGACCTGCTGCGCGGCGAGTGGGGCGGGAAGCTGGACAAGTCGCTGCTGATCAGGACCGCGCGAGAGATAGCTGCGCACCTCGCGGCGCAGCTGCCTGCTGAGCCGGACCCGCAGCCCCGGGCACCTGGAGAGTCGATGGACCCCCGGATGGCCCGGCCCCGCGGCCCGGCGGTCCCTGACGGCCGCCGGGTTCCCGGCAGCTACCCGCCGGCTGCCGCCGCGCCGCAGGTCGAATCTGCCGCCCCCGCCCGTTCCGAGCCCGCCCGGCCTGAGCCTGTCCGTTCCGAGCCCGCCCGGCCTGAGCCTGTCCGTTTCGAGCCCGCCCGGCCTGAGCCTGTCCGGCCGGAGCTGAGCTGGCCCGAGCCGGTGCGTTCCGAGCCCGCTCAGCCTGAGTCCGCTCAGCCTGGGTCCGACCAGCCTGAGCCTGTCCGGCCTGAGCCTGTCCGGCCTGAGCCTGTCCTGCTCGGGCCGGTCCGGCCTGAGCCTGCCCATGCTGAGGCGGCCAAGCCTGAGCTTGTCCGGCCCGAGGTGGCCTGGCCAGAGCCCTTCCAGGCCGAGGCGGCGTGGCCTGAGCCCGTCCGGTCCGAGCCGGTCCGCCCCGAGACAGCGTGGCCTTACCCGGACCCGGGCGGCTGGCCCGACCCGGTCCAGAGCACCGGGCCGCTAGCTGACCAGCCACGCGACCGGCATGGCCGCTATGGGGACCCACCCGGCGTCGGCGGTGACGCCTGATGGACCATGGCGTCGTCAAGCGACTGCGCGGCGAGGTCGGCGACCGGCTTCGCGATCAGCGCAGGGTCGACGCGGCAGCCGGGATGCCGCCGATGTCCGGCGAGGACGAGCGCCAGTTCGCCCGTGCGCTCATCGCGCAGGCACTGGAGGAGCACGCCCGCAGTGAGATCACCGCTGGCCGGGTTCCGTCCAATGCGCAGGAAGAGGAACAGCTCGCCGCGGCCATCCACGCCGCGCTCTTCGGCGTCGGCAGACTGCAGCCGCTGCTGGAGGACCAGCAGATCGAGAACATCGACATCAACGGCTGCGACCGGGTGTTTCTCGGCTACGCCGACGGCCGCGAGGTGCTGGGCGAGCCGGTCGCCGAGAGCGACGAGGAGCTGATCGAGCTCATCCAGGTGCTGGCCGCGTACTCGGGCCTGTCCAGCCGGCCGTTCGATACCGCCAACCCGCAGCTCGACATCCGGCTGCCGGACGGGTCCCGGCTGTCTGCCGTGATGGATGTGACCCTCCGGCCGGCGGTGTCGATCCGGCGGGCACGGATGGGCAAGGTATTCCTCGCCGACCTGGTCGGGAACGGCACGATCCTGCCGGAGGCTGCCGCCTTCCTCGCGGCCGCCACGGCAGCGCGGAAGAACATCATGATCGCCGGAGCCACCAACGCGGGCAAGACGACCCTGCTGCGGGCGATCGCCAACCAGATCCCGGCCAGCGAACGGCTGATCACCGTCGAGCGGGCGCTGGAACTCGGCATGGATCACTTCCCGGAGCTGCACCCGAACGTGATCGCGCTGGAGGAACGCCTGCCGAACATGGAGGGCATGGGCGCGATCTCCATGGCCGAGCTTGTCCGCCGCTCGCTCCGGATGAACCCGAGCCGGGTCATCGTCGGCGAGGTGCTCGGCGACGAGATCATCACGATGCTGAACGCGATGACGCAGGGCAACGACGGCTCGCTGTCGACCATCCACGCCAACTCCTCGCTGGAGGTGTTCAACCGCATCGCGACCTACGCGATCCAGTCGGCCGAACGGCTTCCGGTCGAGGCGACGCACATGCTGATCGCCGGCGCGATCGACTTTGTCGTCTTCATCGAGAAGCGGAACGAGTACGCCAGCGGCGGCAGGCTCCGCAGGTATGTCAGCAGCATCCGCGAGGTGACCGGGATCGATGGCCGGGTGCAGTCGAGCGAGGCTTTCGCGCCAGGCCCCGACGGCTGCGCCGTGCCCCGTGCCCCGGTGTCGTGCATGGCCGAACTGGCCGAGCACGGCTATGACGCGGCGGGAGGCATCTGGTGACCGGCATCCCGGCCGCAACGCTGCTGGCGCTACTGATCGGCGCGGCGGCAGGCGGTGGCCTTTTTCTCCTTGTGATGGCGATACGCGGCCTGCCACCCGCGCCGCCTGGCAGGGGCCGGACCCGCCTGGACCGGCATCTGCGCAACGTCTTCGGTCCGCGTGGCGCGATCGCGGCCGTGGCCGGCGTCGGCGTGCTTGTCGCGACCGGCTGGGTGGTGGCCGGGGCAGGCGTCGCCATCCTGGCCTACAGCTGGCACGGGCTCAGCGGGGCCGCCAGCGAGCGCCGGGCACTGGCCAGGCTGGAGGGACTGGCCGTCTGGACGGAGTCGCTGCGGGACACCATCGCCGGTGCCGTCGGCCTGGAGCAGGCGATCCCGGCATCGCTGCGGGTCGCCGCGCCGTCGCTGAGCGAGCCGCTCGCGGCGCTGGTCAGCCGAATGCACACCCGGGTGCCGATGCCCGACGCATTGCGTATCTTCGCCGATGACCTGGATGATCCCGGTGCCGACCTGATCATCGCGGCCCTGATCATCAACTCGCGGCTGCGCGGCCCCGGACTGCGTGACTTGCTTGGCTCGCTGTCCAGCTCGGTCCGCGAGGAGCTGGACATGCGCCGGAAGGTCAGCGCCGACCGCAGGTCAACCCGGCGCAGCGTGCAAATCGTGGTGCTCGTATCGGTGGGGATGGCCATCGCGCTGGCCCTGCTTGACCATGGCTTCCTGATCCCCTACAACGGCGTGCTCGGCCAGTTCGTGCTGGTCATCGTCGTCGCTATTTACGCCGCGGGCATCATCTGGCTGCGCAGGCTGGCGCATTTCGAGACGCCGCAGCGGCTACTCGGCGCCTGGCCGCAGGAGAGCGCCGCGGCGGCCTCGAGGAGCCCGGCGTGACCGCGGCGCTGATCGCCGGTGCCGTCTGCGGGCTCGGCCTCTTCCTTTTCGCCTTCGCCCTGATCCCCCGCCGGATCAGCCTGGCCCGTCAGGTTGCCGCGTTCGACGCCGGCCGCCCGGCGGCTGTCCGGGCCGGGTCCCGGCCGGGCCTGGACGCGGAGAGCGACTTCAGCCGGTGGCTGGGTACCGCCCTCGCCAAGTTCTGCGCCGAGCAGGGCTGGGAATTCCGGTCGCTGCGGTCCAGCCTCGCCCTGGTGGACAAGTCGTTCGAGAACTACCTGGCCAGCAAGGTCCTGATGGCAATCCTCGGGCTGCTCTTCGCGCCGATCCTGCTCTTCGCCCTCACCTTTTCCGGCCTGCATCTGACTTTTATCGTGCCGGTGTGGACGGGCCTGGTGCTGGCCGCTGTCTTTTTCCTGCTGCCCGATCTGGAACTCAGGCAGAAGGTGGAGCAGCGGCGGCGGGATTTCCGGCACGCCATCGGCGCCTTCCTCGACCTGGTCGCGATGAACCTGTCCGGCGGTCGCGGTGTGCCGGAGGCGCTGCTGGCGGCGAGCGAGATTGGCACCGGATGGGCCATGTGGCGGATCCGGGAGGCCCTGGTGAACGCCAGGATCACCGGCCATACGCCCTGGCAGGCGCTGGGCGCGCTCGGGGAGGAGATCAGGGTCGACGAATTGCGTGACCTGGCCGCCGCGCTCAGCCTGGTCGCCGACGATGGCGCCAAGGTGCGCGAATCGCTGTCGACCCGTGCGGCCAGCCTGCGGCGGCGGGAGCTAGCCGACATGCAGGGCGAGGCGGGGGAGCGGTCGCAGTCCATGCTGGTCGCCCAGATGCTGCTCTGCGGAGCGTTCCTGATCTTCCTTATCTACCCGGCGGTGCGGGTGATGCTCGGGTTCTAGTCACGAATGCCTGCCGCAGGAATAACAAAGCTGGAAGGACCAGGAGGGAAACAATGAGAGCCCAAGTCCCCGGGCAAATGGAGCTGGATTACGCGCGGACGCTTCTCGGTGTGCGGCTGGCTGAATTCAGGGCAGCCAGGCAGCAGCGGGATCGCGGCGCGTCAGCAATCGAGCTGGCGATCATTACGGCCATCATCGTGGGCCTGGCAGCCATCGTGCTGATTGTCATCACGCATATCGTGCAAACTCGCGCTAACCAGATCAATCAGAACAACGGCCAGATCCCTTAATGGCTGGCCTGCGCTCATGGTTGCGCGGCCGGCCTGGCCGCGAGTTCACCATGCGCGGGCGGCGGGACCGTGGCGCGGGCGCCTGCGGGCTGGCTGGGCGGACGCGGCGTGACCGCGGGTCGAGCGCGATCGAGCTGGCCATCCTGGCGCCGATGCTGCTCGCGATGATCTGGCTGACCATTCAGTACGCGCTCTACTACCAGGGCAGGCAGGTCGCGCTGGCGGCCGCGCAGCTCGGTGCGCGGGTAGCCAGCCAGGACGCGGACGCTGTGCCGGGCTGGGCGGGGCTAGCCGACCAGAGCGCCGAGAACTACTACCAGGGACTAGGCACCCGGGTTCTCGGGCCGCACATTAGCGCGGTCGCCGCCGCGTCCGGCCCAGGACAGGTACGGGTAACGGTGACCGGCCAGGCGGCGTCCATCATGTTCGGGCTGAACCTGACCATTCACGCGACCGCGGGCGGTCCCATTGACTGCTTCCGGCCGGACCTGAACGGAGGCCAGCAATGCCAGAACTAGGGCACGTGACTCGCCTGCGGTCACGTGGCCCGCGTGCAGGAACGGTTGCAGGAACGAGCGCGGGAAGGAGCGCGGCGGCCCCGCGACCGGCTTGCCTGCACCGCCAGCGCGGCTCCATGACGGTCGAATTCGTGCTGCTCGCACCGCTGCTGCTCGGCCTGATGCTCTTCCTGGTGCTGGCCGGCCGCGTCGTAGAGGCGCACGGCGAGGCCGACGGCGCGGCCAGGGACGCCGCGCGGGCCGCGTCGGTCGCGCGCTCGCTTGGCGCGGCCCAGGTCGCGGCGGACCAGGCGGTCCAGGCCGACGTGCGGGGCGAGTGCGGGCTGCCGATCGTGCAGGGCTACGCCCGCGGCAGCACGGCGGTCGTTGTCACCCTGCACTGCCAGGTTGACCTGGCCTTCATCGGCTACGCCACGCTGCACGTGAACGGCTACGCGGTGGCCCCGCTCGACCAGTTCGTAGCGAGAACCTATTGATCGGCCGACGATGATGCGCGACACCGACCTGGCACACGGCGTCGGCCCGCCATGCGGCGCTGACCCCCTGCCCCGCGCCCACCCAGTACCCCGCGCCCACCAGGTACGCGGCACTGACCGCGGCTCGCTCACGCTGTTTGTCCTCTTCTTCGCGATCACCGCGCTCGTGCTCGCCAGCCTCCTTGTCGATGTCGGCAGCGCCGTCAACGCGCAGGAACGGGCCGCCGACCTTGCCGAGCAGGCGGCCCGCGCCGGGGCCAACGCCATTGACCTCGCAGCGCTGCGGGACGGGAATGTCGTCGTTGACCAGAATGAAGCGTGCGTGAGCGCCGGGCAAGTCATTCAGAAGTACGCGACTATCAGTGGAATCGATGCTGCCATGACGCAGAACTGCACCTATCCCGGACCGCGGCAGGTCACGGTCTACGTCTCCGTGACCACTAAGCCGATCATCACGACTTTCTTCGGCAGCTTCACCATGAAGGCACACGAGACCGCATGCGCGGAATTCGGCATTAACCAGGGGGTGGCCTGCTGATGGCACCGCCGATTCCGGGGCTCAGCCGGCCGCCCGCGATGCCGCGCCGGCCGGCCGGCGACGTGCTCGCCGGGATCCTCGCCGTCCTCGCCCTGCTCGCCTTGACCGCGGGCGTGCCGCTCGGGCTGATTACCGTCTTCGGGCTGCCGATCCCGCAGAGCATGCCGACGATGTCGGTGCTCACCCATCAGCTCGACATTCACGCCGTCCTGCAGGTCCTGATGGTGGTCGTCTGGCTGGCCTGGCTGCAGCTGCTGTGCTGTGTCTTCGCCGAGGTGCGGGCCGCGGTGCGGAACGCGGGGATGCCCGCCCGGGTGCCGCTGGCCGGCGGCACGCAGGCGGTCGCGCACCGGCTGGTGACCGCGGCGCTGGTGCTCTTCACCGCGACGGTGGCGCTCTCCCCGGCGATCTCCCACCACGCCCCGCCGCGGCCGCCAGCAGTCGCGGCCGCCGTCCTGCCCGGGCCGGCTGCCGCGGTCCTGCAGGCACCGGCCGCCGCTGAGTTTGCGATCCAGCGCGACTACGCCGGGCCCAGCGCCGAGAAGATCTACGTGGTGAAGCCCCCCGTCGGCCGCTACCACGAGAGCCTCTGGGAAATCGCGGAGAATCATCTGGGCAACGGGCGGCGCTACCCGGAGATATACGAGCTGAACAAGGATCATGTCCAGCCGGATGGCTCCAGGCTCACCATCGCCAGCCTGATCCGGCCGGGCTGGGTGCTGCACATGCCCCGCGATGCGCACGGGCCCGGCATCGAGGTCGTCCGGCGCGGCGAAGGTCCGGACGCCCGCGCTGTCGCCGGCCACGCCGGCCAAGTCGTCCAGGCGGCGGGCCATCGCGATCAGCGCGGCAGCCAGAAACAGCGGCAGCCTGATGGCGTGGCGCCCGCCGATGGCAGAGCGCCCGGCCAGCATGGCGGGGGAGCCGGCACAGCCGCCGTCGGGCATGGTGACCGCCCTGCCGCCCCGCACAGTGCGCCCAGCCCGGGCATTCCCTGGCTGCCGGCCGAGCTTGCGGCGGCCTCCCTGCTGGCCGCCGGCGTACTGTCGGCGCTGGGCCGCCGGCGCAGGGAGCAGCTGTGGCAGCGGGCGTTCGGCCGCCGGGTGGCGGCTCCGGCCGGCGACGCGGCCCTGGCCGAGGCAGCGCTGCGGCTCGGCGCGAATCAGCCGTCCGCCCGGCTGCTCGATGCCGGGCTCCGCTCCCTGTCGGCGGCACTGGCTGAGCTGGGGAAAGTACCGCCGAACGTGTTCGCGGCGCACCTGAGCGAGGACTACCTGGACCTGTGGATCGCGCCAGCGGACACCAGCCCGCCCCGGCCGTGGCTGGCGATGAGCGACGGCCAGGTATGGCGGCTTCCGCTGGCGGCAGCCGCAAGGCTGGACCCGGACGAGGCAGGCGGCGCCATGGCGCCCTATCCGGGGCTTGTCTCCATCGGCACGGACGACTCCGGGCGGGTGCTTGTCGACCTGGAGGCAGCGCACGGGCTGATCGCGGTCAGCGGGCCTGATCACCAGGTCCGGGCCGCGCTGGCGGCCATGGCGGTGGAACTCGCGACCAACCGGTGGTCCGACCGCATGCAGATCACGCTGGTCGGGTTCGGCGCGGAACTGGCGATGCTCGCCCCCGAGCGGGTTGCCGTGGCGCCCGCGCTGGCCGATGTACTGCCCGGCCTGGAGCGGCGCGCCGCCGAGGCGGAGGCGGCGCTGGCAGCGGCCGGCGCGGACTCGGTACTCACCGGCCGCTCCCGCGGCGTGCATCCGGACGCCTGCGCCCCGCACTACCTGATCATGGCGGACCCGCCGGCGCCAGCAGAGCGGGAAAGGCTGGTGGCCCTTGCCCGCACCGGGGACCGGATGGCGGCCGGGTACGTAGTCGCAGGTGACGTGCCAGGGGCGACCTGGACCTGGGAAGTTACCGGGGAAGGGCGGCTGCGCGCTCCGCTGCTCGGGTTCGATGTGCAGGCTCAGCTGCTCCCCGCACGGCAGTACGCGGCCGTAGCAGAGCTCTTCCGGGCCGCGTCCGAGTCCGTCGGCGTCGGCCTTAGCCGGCCCGACGCCGGCGCCGCGCCCGCCGCGCAGCTGATTCCCGGGGCCATGATGCCGGTCGAGATCTGCATGCTCGGCCCGGTATCGGTGCGGGCGCCGGGGACCATCGAGCCGGACCGGGTAGCGCTGGCCACGGAGATCGTGGTGTTCCTGGCCGCGCATCCCGGTGGCGTGCACCCGAACGTGCTCACCGGCGCGATCTGGCCGCGCGGCGTCACGCCCGAGGTGCGAGATGCCGCGCTGGCGCGGGCCGCGGCCTGGCTTGGCGGCACCGCAGGCCAGGGGCACCTGGTTATCGACTCCACCGGCCGGCTGCTGCTCGGCCCGCAGGTCCGGGTCGACTGGCAGGTGCTGCGCGCGCTGGTGGCGCGTGCCGAGCCAGGGCTGGCCGACGGCGGCCAGGGCGAGGCCGGCTACCTTGAACGGGCGCTTGCCGAGGTCCGCGGCCAGCTGCTTGACGGCCGGGATCCGGGCAGGTACCTATGGCTCGCCACCGATGACCTGGAGTACGAGGTCACCGCGCTTGTCGCCGATACCGCGCACCGGCTGTCGGTGCTGCGGCTGGCGGCCGGCGACTTCCCCGGCGCGATGGATGCGGCCCGCTGCGGGCTCAGGCTGGCGTTCAATGATGAGCTGCTCTGGCGTGACCTGCTCATCGCTGCGCACGCGACCGGCGAGGACACCGTGCTCCGCGCCGTCGTGGGCGAGGTCTCGGCCCGCGCCGCGCTGGATGAGGTGCTGCCCCGGCTGGCGCCGGAGACCGAGTCACTCATTGACGAGATCCTGCCGTCCTGGCGCTCGTCGGTGGCATGACGGCCTGATTTAGCCCGTCAGCGCGTTACCCGGAGCCGGCAGGCGGTGCGGGTCCGGGGCAGCCAGCCAGGCGTCGATCCCGGTGAGCAGCCGGGCGCGGACTGGCGGCGGCGCCGCCGAACCGCGAACCGACATCCGGGCCAGGTCGGCCAGCGTCTCGTCAGGCAGCCCGTGCACCTGCCTGGCCTGCTCATACTGCGCGACCAGCCGGCGGCCGAAGAGCAGCGGGTCATCGGCGCCGAGAGCGACCTGAATACCCGCGTCGAGCAAGATTCTCAATGGCACGTCGGCCGGGCTGGCGGCGATCCCCAGGGCAACGTTGGACGCCGGGCACACTTCGAGTGTCGTCTGGCGCGCAGCGAGCCGTTCTGCCAGCTCTTGATCTCTTGCCGCGGCTACACCGTGGCCTATGCGGTCGGCGTTCAGCTCGTCCAGGCAGGCCCGGACGC
>Ga0302311_10007394_pt1 | contig 11196 bp, 10 predicted proteins | sample III_Palsa_N1_3_FD_200449 | JGI IMG/M metagenome (GOLD analysis project Ga0302311, IMG submission 200449) | Peat permafrost microbial communities from Stordalen Mire near Abisko, Sweden - III_Palsa_N1_3 | ecosystem: Environmental > Terrestrial > Soil > Palsa > Peat permafrost | place: Sweden...
GGCCAGTGCCGTCATCGGCCACATGCGGCACGCCTACCCTCGCCTCGGCGAGAACCGCGACCGCATCCTCGCGCTGCTGGCCCGCGAGCAGCGCGACTTCGGCCGGGTGGTCCGCCGCGGCCTGGACCAGCTCTCCGCGCTGGCCACCAGCCCCGGCTTCGAGATCAGCGGCGAGGATGCGTTCGCGCTGTTCGCCACGCACGGGATGCCGGCTGACCTGATCCGTGACTTCGCGGCTGGCCGCGGCGGCTCGCTCGACGAGGAGCGGTTCGCCGAGCTGTTCGCCGAGCACCGGGAGCTCTCCCGCGGCGCCGCGGCCAGGCCAGCAGGCGGCACGGGGCACGATGCCGGGCAGCAGGCTCCGGTCACCGTGGATCCGGAGCTGATCGCGGCGGCCGGCCCCGAGCCGACCAGGTTCCTCGGCCACCAGGAGCTCACCGCCGGTGCGAGGGTCCTCGCGCTGGCCGGGCCGCATGGCCTCGCCAGCGAGCTGATCGCTGGCCAGCGCGGCCTGGCGATCTTCGACCAGACCCCCTTCTACGCCGAGGGAGGCGGCCAGATCGGCGACACCGGCCAGGTCACCGCGCCGGGCATGGCGGCCAGCGTGCGGGATACCCGGAACGCCGACGGCCGGCACGTCCATGTCCTGGAGGTCACCAGCGGCGTCCTGCAGCCCGGCGACACCGTCCAGCTTGCCGTGGATCCCGGCAGGCGCGGGTCGATCATGCGGAACCATTCGGCCACCCACCTGCTGCACGCGGCCCTGCGCGAGGTGCTCGGCGAGCACGTCCGGCAGGCCGGGTCGCTGGTCGCCCCGGACCGGCTGCGCTTCGACTTCCAGCACCCCGGGCCGCTGTCGGCAGGCGAAATCGACCGGGTCGAAAGGCTCGTTAATGCCCAGGTGCTGACGAACTCCCGCCGCCGCACCGAAGTGAAGCCATTCGCCGATGCGGTCAGTTCCGGCGCTATCGCCTTCTTCGGCGACAAGTACGGCCACGAGGTGCGCGTCGTCACCTTCGGCGACTTCTCCGCCGAGCTGTGCGGCGGCACGCACGTGCACACCGCCGCAGAGGTCGGCCTGGTCCGCATCGTCAGCGAGGCCAGCATCGGCTCGGGCGTCCGCCGGATCGAGGCGGTGACCGGCGAGGCCGCCGTGGCCTACACGCTGGATCGCGACAGGCTGCTGAAGGATCTCGCCGCCCGGCTGCGGGTCTCCGTTGACCAGCTGCCGCAGCGCGTCGAGGCCCTGACCGCCAGGGGCGGCGGGCCCAGGCGCGGCGGCGTCACCGCAGCATCCCTGGCCGGGGCGGGCCGGCCCGCCCCCTCCGGCCAGCGCTACGTGATCGCCGCGGATCCGGGCATCGAGCTGGCCGACCTGGCCAGGGAGGCAAGGCGGCTCAGCGGTGAGCTTGACGCGGTGACCGTGTTCCTGCTGCCCGATCCGCGGTCGGGCTCGCTGCGGGTCGGCGTCGGCGTGCCAGGCTCCGGCGCCGCAGCCGGGCAGCCCGATGCCAGGGCGGTGCTCCGCCAGGTGCTGGCGGTGACCGGCGGGCGCGGCGGCGGCAGCACGGCGTTCGCCCAGGGCGGCGGCACCGAGCCTGCCGATCCCCGGCAGGTCATCCCGCGCATCCGGGCCGCGCTCGGGCTCGAAGACGAGCCCGTGCACGCCGGCTGAGCCATCCGGCGGCCCGGGCGCCGCAGGTCCCGCGGCATGGCAGGCTGGCAGGGTGACGGCCGAACCGGATCCAGGGAGCGCAGACGGTACGCAGCTTTCCGATGGGCACGGCAGGAGGCACGTCAGCAACGAGACGATACGCATCCTGGAATCGTCGATGAGCTCGCTGGGCACCGCCGCGATGGCGTCGATGGACCGGCGGCTGCCGTGGTTCCGCCGGATGTCGGCGGAGAACAGGTCCTGGCTCGGCCTGGTGGCGCAGGCAGGCGTAGCCGCGTTCGTCGACTGGATCAAGCATCCGGAGCGCGGCCGCGCTGCGGTCGGCGGCGAGGTGTTCGGCACCGCGCCGCGCGAGCTGGCCAGGGCGGTCAGCCTGCAGCAGGCCGTGGAGATGATGCGCGTGATCATCGATGTGGTCGAGGCGCAGGTCGACCAGCTCGCGGCACCGGGCGGCGAGGCCGAGCTGCGCGAGGCGGTGCTCCGCTACACCAGGGAAATCGCATTCGCCGCCGCGCAGGTCTACGCGCGCACGGCAGAGGCCCGGGGCGCCTGGGACGCCCGGCTGGAGGCACTGGTCGTCGACTCGCTGGTCCGCGGCGAGGTCGATGAGGGCCTGCAGTCCTGGGCGTCCGCGCTGAACTGGTCGCTGACCCCGGTGTCCGTCATCGCCGGCAATGCCGACGGCAGCGAGCCGGAGGGGCTGATCGACGAGCTGCACATCATCGCCCGGCGGTCCAGGCTCGACCTGCTCGCCGGGGTGCACGGTCACCGGCTTGTCGTGGTGCTCGGCGGCACGGCCGAGCCGATGCAGGCCGCCAGTCATCTCGCGGGCAGGTTCGGCCCTGGCCCGGTCGTGGTGGGCCCGGCCGTGGCTGACCTGAAATCGGCCGTCGCGTCCGCCGGGGCGGCGCTGGCCGGCCTGCGGGCGGCGGCCGCCTGGCCGGAGGCGCCGCGGCCTGTGAACGCAGCCGACCTGCTGCCCGAGCGGGCGCTGGACGGCGACAGCTCAGCGCGCGCTGAGCTGATCGAGGACGTCTACGAGCCGCTGCTGGGCGGCGGCCACGCACTGCTCGATACCGTGACTACCTACCTGGAGCAGGGCAGCTCCCTGGAGGCGACCTCCCGGCTGCTGTTCGTGCACCCCAACACCGTCCGTTACCGGCTGCGCCGGGTCAGTGAACTCACCGGGCTGGCCCCCGGCAACGGCCGGGACGCTTTCGCCCTCTGGCTCGCCGTCGTGCTGGGCCGCCTCGCGCACACCGAGACATAGCTTGTAGACTTCCAACAAATGACGGTGCAAAAAGTTCGTATGTTTCGGCATTCGTATGGCGGAGTTCTACAGTGCACGCTAGGGGGATGCTGTTGATCGCCGCGCCCGGCCAGGGTGCCCAGGCCCCTGGCTTCCTGTCCGCGTGGCTGGAGCTGCCCGGTTTCGCCGACCGGCTTGCCGCATGGTCAGACCTGGCGGGATGCGACCTCATCCGGTGCGGGACCACGGCCGGCGCCGACGAGATCACCGACACCGCCATCGCCCAGCCGCTGCTCGTCGCGGCTGCCATCGCCGCGGCCGATGAGCTGCTCGGCGGCATCGGCCACGCCAGCCGGCTGGCCGGCGCCGCGGCCGGTCACAGCGTCGGCGAGCTTGGCGCGGGCGCCATCGCCGGCGTGATCAGCCCGCCGGACGCTATGCGGCTGGTCCGGGTACGCGGCCAGGCCATGGGCCGGGCCGCCGCTGCCGAGGCGACCGGCATGACCGCGGTACTCGGCGGCGAGGAGTCAGCCGTACTCGCCGCCATCGAGAAGCAGGGCCTCACCGCGGCGAATATCAATGCCGCCGGCCAGATAGTCGCTGCCGGGACCAGCGACGAGCTGGCCGCGTTCGCCGCGGACCCGCCGGCCGGCGCGAGAATCCGCCCGCTGCCGGTCGCGGGGGCATTCCACACCCGCCACATGGCACCGGCGGCGGACGCGCTGCGGGCGGCCTCGTCCGCCATCACGGTCAGCGACCCGCAGCTGACACTGCTGTCGAACGCCGACGGCAGCGTCGTGCGCACCGGCACCGACTGGATGGAGCGGATCATCAACCAGGTGGGCGCCCCGGTCCGCTGGGACCTGTGCATGAAGTCGATGACCGGCCTGGGGGTCAGCGCGCTCATCGAGCTGCCGCCGGCCGGCACGCTGACCGGGCTGGCCAGGCGGGCGCTGCCCGGGGTGCAGCTCACCGCCCTGAAGACCCCTGATGACCTGCGGGCCGCTCGCGCCCTGATCGCCGAGCACGGCCAGGCCGATGCTGACAGTCACGCACCCGAGTGGCGGCTGCTGGTAGCCCCGCTGGCCGGGACATTCCGGGCCTGCTCTAGGGGCGGGGGGCCGGGCGCCGCGGTCAGCAGCGGCGCCGAGCTCGGGCACGTGGAGATGCGCGGCAGCAGCCACCTGGTCACTCCCCCGTTCCCGGCAACGATCATCGAATGGCTGGTCGAGGACGGTGACCCGGTGAGCGCCGGCCAGCCGCTCGTCCGGCTGCAGCCCGAAGGCAGCGAGTGACCCCCGCGACCCCGGCGGGCCATCCGGCCGGCCACGCATCGAAAGGCAGGACCCGCATGCGACTTCCCGAGGGCTCAGCGGGCGCGCGGATCCTGGCTTTCGGCGGATACCAGCCGGCCAGGGTGGTCACCAACGACGAGCTCGCGGCCACCATGGACACCAGCGACGAGTGGATCCGCAGCCGGGTCGGCATCGCCAGCCGGCGGATCGCGGCCCCGGGCGAGACCGTGGCCGACATGGCGGTTGCCGCGGGCGGCAAGGCGCTGGCTGCCAGCGGGCTGTCGCCAGCCGACATCGACCTGGTCATCGTCGCGACCTGCACGCCAGAGGTGCAGATCCCCAATACTGCCGCCACGGTGGCCCGCAGGCTCGGCATCATCGCTCCCGGCGCGTATGACCTGAACGCCGCCTGCGCCGGCTTCTGCTACGCGCTGGCCAGCGCCAGCGACGCCGTGCGCACCGGGACGGCCACGCATGTGCTGGTCATCGGAGCCGAGAAGCTGTCCCAGTGGATCGACTGGACCGACCGGTCCACCGCGATCATCTTCGCCGACGGGGCGGGGGCCGCCGTCGTCGGCCCGGTCACCGATCCGGGCGCGGGTCCGGGCATTGGCCCGGTGGTCTGGGGTAGTGACGGGGACATGGCCGACAAGATCTGCATCAAGGACCGGAACTCCTTGATCTTCCAGGAAGGCCAGGCCGTCTTCCGGTGGGCCACCACCGCGCTGCACCCGGTCGCCAGGAAGGCATGCGAGAAGGCCGGCGTCGACCCGGGCGAGCTGGCGGCGTTCATCCCGCACCAGGCCAATCTCAGGATCATCGAGGCTCTCGCGCGCAAGCTCGGTGCCCCGCAGGCAAAGATGGCCGACGACATCGTGACCGCGGGCAATACCTCATCCGCATCGATCCCGCTTGCGCTGTCCCGGATGATCGAGCGGGGCGAGCTCGCCTCCGGCGCGCCGGCCCTGCTGATCGGCTTCGGCGCGGGCATCTGCTACGCGGCCCAGGTGATCATCCTGCCCTGACCGGCCTGCGTCCGGCGGGACCTCGCCCGCCGGCTGACCACTACCCAAAGCCCCGCGGCCCCCGCCCGGGGCTGACCACCAAGAAGAAGAGAACGAAGTAAGGGAGAGAACGGCACATGTCCATGACGGAGCAGGAAATCCTGGCGGGCCTCGGCGAGATCATCGATGAGGTCGCGGGCGTCCCCGCCGACCAGGTCACCCCCGAGAAGACGTTCGTCGACGACCTGGACATCGACTCGCTGTCGATGGTCGAGATCGCAGTGGCGGCACAGGACAAGTTCGGCGTGGAGATCCCTGACGACCAGCTGAAGGACCTCAAGACGGTCCAGGACGTCGTCGACTACGTCCGGCGCGCCAGCGTATCCGCCTGACCGGATGGCCGTCCCCCGGATGGCCGTCCCCCGGATGGCCGTCCCCGGATGGCCAGCACGGTTCCGCGTGACCAGAGGAGAGGAGTGCTACCGCAGTGGGCACAGACCGGACAGAAGTAGTTGTCACCGGGCTCGGGGCGATCACGCCGCTTGGCGCTGACGTCACCTCGACCTGGGACGGGCTGCTGGCCGGGCGCAGCGGCGTGCGCAAGCTGACCGATGACTGGGCCAGTGAGCTGCCCGCGCGGATCGCCGCCTGGGCGGCAGTGGACCCGGCCACGCTGCTCGACCGCGTGCAGGCCCGCCGCCTGGACCGCTGCGAGCAGTTCGCGATCATCGCCGCGCGCGAGGCATGGGCGCATGCCGGCGCCCCTGAGGTCGACCCGGAGCGGCTCGGCGTCGTGGTATCCAGCGGCATCGGCGGCGTGGCGTCCACCCTGGCCGCCTACGACACGCTCAGGGAGAAAGGCTGGCAGCGGCTCTCCCCGTTCACGGTGCCGATGCTCATGCCGAATGGCTCGGCGGGGTGGATCAGCATCGAACTCGGCGCCCAGGCCGGGGTGCATACGACGGTCAGCGCATGCTCGTCCGGAGCCGAGGCGATCGGCTACGGCATGGACATGATCAGGTCCGGGCGGGCCGATATCGTGCTGGCCGGCGGGACCGAGGCCGCGATCATCGAGCTGAACATCGCTGCGTTCGCGGCGATGCGCGCGCTGTCCACCCGCAACGACGAGCCGGAACGGGCGTCGCGCCCGTTCGACAAGGGCCGCGACGGCTTCGTGCTCGGTGAGGGCGCCGGCATGGTCGTGCTCGAGTCGGCGGAGCACGCGGCCCGGCGCGGCGCAACCGTCCATGCCGTGGCGGCCGGCGTCGGCTACTCCGCGGACGCGCACCACATCGCGCAGCCCGAACCGGATGGCAGCGGCGCGATCCTGGCCATCCGCCGGGTGCTCGCGGACGCGGGCGTGGCTGCTGACCAGGTCGTCCACGTCAACGCGCACGCCACCTCGACCCCGGCAGGCGACGAGGTCGAGGCCCGGGCCCCGCGGTCAGCGGGGTGGTTCTGTCAGCGACCAAGTCAATGACCGGGCACCTGCTCGGCGGCGCCGGCGCGGTGGAGTCGGTGGCCGCGATCCTGGCTCTCCGCGAGCGGGTCGCTCCCCCCACCATCAACCTCGACGATCCGGCCGACGACATTGGCGTCGACATCGCCACCGAGCCCAGGGAGCTGCGCCCGCGGGGTAAGGCGCCGATGGCCGTGCTGAACAACTCATTCGGCTTCGGCGGCAGCAATGTCGCGCTTGCCTTCACCGCCGCCTGAGCCGAGCTTGCCCGCCGCACGCAAGGAGACTGACGTGACCGTCCTCGATAACCGGATTCCCGTCGCCCGGCTGGCGTCCGCAGCTGAGACCGCGCTGGCAACCGCGGGGCAGGCCCGCGCTGGCGGCGGCCCCCGTGATCCCGAGGTCAGGCTGGAAGCGCTGTTCGACCCCGGGTCGCTGGAGCTGCTGACCCCGGCCGATGGCAGCGGCGTGCTGGCCGGCACCGGCACGATCGAGGGCATGACCGGTGTCGCGTTCGCCAGTGATCCCCGGGTCCAGGGCGGCGCCATGGGCACCGTCGGGTGCGCCGCGGTCGTGACTGCCTATGACTACGCCATCGAGACCGGAGCGCCGATCATCGGTCTCTGGCACTCGGGCGGCGCGCGGATGCGGGAGGGCGTCGAGAGCCTGCATGCCGTCGGCACTATCTTCGCCGCGATGACCAGGGCTTCCGGCGTCGTCCCGCAGATCTCCGTGGTCCTCGGCCCGGCGGCAGGCGGAGCCGCCTACGGCCCGGCGCTCACCGACCTGGTGATCCTTTCCGCCCGGGGCCGGATCTTCGTTACCGGACCCGATGTGGTGCGCAGCGTGACCGGCGAGGACGTGGACATGGAGCGGCTCGGCGGGCCTGAGCCGCACAGCCGCCGCTCCGGCGTCGTGCACCTGGTCACCGAGACCGACGCGGAGGCGCTCAGCACCGCGCGGCAGCTTGCCCTGCTCCTCGGCAAGCAGGGCACGATGCACGGCAACGGGCGGCCCGGCCTGGCTGGCCAGGCCAGCCACGCCGATACTGCTGGCCAGGACGACGGCGTACTCGCCGACGCCGACCTTGCCGCGCTGCTGCCCGAGTCCCCGCGGCGCGCCTATGACGTGCACCCGCTGATCAGCGGGCTGCTCGACGAGCCAGGCATCGAGCTGCACCCCCGATGGGCGCCGAACATCGTCACCACCCTTGGCCGGCTGGCCGGCCGCACCGTCGGCGTGATCGCGAACAACCCGCTCCGGCTGGGCGGCTGCCTGGACGCGACATCGGCAGAGAAGGCAGCCCGCTTCGTGCGCATGTGCGACGCGTTCGGCGTGCCGCTGGTGGTCGTCGTGGACGTGCCCGGGTACCTGCCCGGCGTGGGGCAGGAATGGGACGGCGTCGTCCGCCGGGGCGCCAAGCTCCTGCACGCGTTCGCCGAGGCAACGGTCCCGCGGGTCACGCTGGTCACCCGCAAGGCCTACGGCGGTGCGTACATCGCGATGAACTCCCGCTCACTCGGCGCGACCAGGGTGCTTGCCTGGCCGGGCGCGGAGGTCGCAGTGATGGGCGCGGTCGCGGCCGTTCGCATCTTGCACCGCCGGGCCCTCGCCGAGGTGCCCGCCGAGCAGCGGCACGAGGCCGAGGCCGAGCTGGCCGCCGAGCACGAGCGCGAGGTCGGCGGCCTGGACAGGGCCGTGGCGCTCGGCGTCATCGACGAGATCGTCGAGCCCGCCAAGACGCGCCAGGCCATCGCCCGCGCCATCGCGTCCGTGCCGCCGACCCGTGGCAGGCACGGCAACATCCCGCTCTGAGCCGCGAGCCGGCCCGCTAGCCCCCGAGCCGGTTGGCCAGCGCGATGGCGATCTCGTCCATCTGCTCGTCGCTCACCCGCTCGTGGCCGGCCGCGCCCAGCAACCGGAAGATCCTGGGCCCGCGTAGGTCACGGCCCAGGCCAGCGGGACGGGGAATGATGTGAAAGTGAACGTGGGAGAAGCCCTCGGCCTCGGCGAATTGCGCGACGTAGGTCTTCTCGCAGCCGGTTACATCCTGCAGCGCGCGTGACAATCCCACCTGCCAGGCGCCCAGCGCCAGTGCCTCGGAGTCGGTCAGCTCCGCGATGGACGTCACGTGCCGGCGCGGAAGCAGCAGTAGCCACCCGGGCAGCGCCGCGTCAAACGCATGCGCCACCCGCCATAGCCCGTCGCTGGCGATCCGCTCTCTCGGCGGCAGCGTGTCCAGCACAGCGTCGCGGCTGCAGATGTAGCAGTCGGCCGTCATTGTCATAGTCAGATTTTATCCGCACGGCCAGACCTCATCCGCGGGCCGAGGGCACCGGGCAGGCGATGCGGCCAGCCATGGCGCGCAAGTGCGCGGGAGCAGCAACCGGGCCCGGCAGGGCCGGGTCGGGCAGCAATTCGTGCCAGCGCGAGCAGAGCGGAAGCTCCCCTGCCCACAAGCCGAGTGCCGCGTCAGGACTGTCGCCGTCGTCGGGAGGGCCGGTGCGGATCTTGACTGACGCCTCGTCCAGGGACATCGCCAGCAGCCTGGTCGCGGCGAGTTCCCTGCGGCTCGGCTGCCGGACGTAGTCCCACTGACCGGGTACCAGGTGCTCGGACACGCAGCGCAGCCCGGCAAGTTTCTCCTGCGGATCGGTGACAGTCCTCGGCCGGGCGTAGATCATGGCGCTGCGGTAGTTGAACGCATGCTCGAAGACCGACCTGGCCAGCACTAGGCCGTCGACCAGCGTCACCGTGACGCACGCCAGCGAATCATCCGCAGCCAGGCTCTGGCTGGCCACCGAGCCGTGCACGTACAGTTGCCGCTCGTCGAATCCGTACACGGTCGGCACGACCATCGGCGTGCCATCGATGATCACTCCGAGGTGGGCGATCAGCCCGGCGCGCAGGACAGCGAAGAGCTCGGCGCGCTCGCTCCGGCCCTGCGCACGCAACCGCCGGTGCCGGGTCCGCTCGGTCGGCGACAGCGTCCGCTCGGGGCCGCCGGCCCGGGCCGCCGCGCCGTCGGCCAGGCCAGCCGCGCTATCAGCCCGGGCAGCCGCGCCGTCGGCCAGGCCAGCCGCGCTATCAGCCGCGCGGCCAGCCGGGCTCGCCTCCGCCGGCGTGCGCCGTGTCCTCGTCACTGTCCCGGCATCCCAGCAGCGACCCGCGCGTAGTCGTCAAGCACCAGGTCCCAGAAGCCGGGTACGTCGATCCCCATCGCGACCAGGGCGTTGCACTCGGCGGGCGGAGCCGCGAAGTCGGTCACGGTCATCCCGGCGGTCAGCCGCCCGGCTGTCTCCACCTGCACCCGCGCGGGCACGCAGCTGAAGAGTCCGGGCCTGGCGACCAGCGCTACAGCGCACACGTCGTGCACGGCCGGGCCACCCGGACCGTCCGGCCATGCGTGCTCGTCCAGCATCTCCGGCTCCGGCAAGGCGGCATTATGCGCTCCGGCAGCCCCGGCTGCCCCGGCCGCCCCGGCAGGCCCGGCAGCCCCGGCAGCCCCGCCCGGTCCGCTCGGCCCGGCAGGCTCTGCCAGTCCGGCGACGTCGCCGCTGAGATAACCGGCCAGGATGGGCAGCAGCAGGTCATCGGCCAGCCGGCCGAGGCCGCGCATCCGCCCGCGCACCGCCATCGTCGCCCGGGCCTGCAGCGTCACGTCAAGCCCGACCATGGTGACTGTCCAGCCCGCGCCGAACACGATTGCCGCGGCCTCTGGATCCGCCGCCATATTGAATTCCGCGGCCGGCGTGACGTTCCCCCGGCCAGCCGAGCCACCCATGATCACGAAGTCCCTGACCCGCTCGACCAGCAGCGGCTCGCGCCGGACCGCGAGTGCGATGTTGGTGAGCGGCCCCGTCGCGATGAGCGTGATCTCCCCTGGCGCCGCGCTGATCGCTTCGGTCAGGTAGTCCACCGCATGACCCGCCGTGGGCGGTGATGCCGGCCCGGGAAGCCGTGCCCCGGCCAGCCCGGAGGCGCCGTGCACGTGGCCTGCGTCGAGCACCGGCCGCAGCAGCGGGCCGGCGCTTCCCGGCACTACGGGCACGTCCTGCATGCCGATGAAGTCCCGCACGCGCAGCGCGTTGGCGGTCGTCCTGTCGAGGCCGACGTTGCCGGCCACGGTGGTGATCCCGCAGAGCTCAAGGCCGGGGTCGCCATGCGCGAAGACTATCGCCAGGGCATCGTCAATGCCCGGATCGCAATCGATGATGATCTTCTGAGCCACGTCTTGATCTCCTCCCCGCCGCGTCAGCCCATCGTCGCACTGCCAGCCCGGCCGGCAGACCCAGCCCGGCGGACCCAGCCCGGCGGGCGGCCGCGTTCTGGGCAGACGCCTTTGCCCGCCTGGTGCATCATTGGCGTGTGCCCCTGTTCGCCTTTGAAGGCCGCGAGCCCGAAGTCAGCCCTGCCGCCTGGATCGCGCCGACCGCCACGCTGGTCGGGGACGTGCACGTGGAGGCTGAGGCATCCGTCTGGTACGGGGCCGTGCTGCGGGCCGACTTCGGGAC
>Ga0302311_10007395_pt1 | contig 11195 bp, 10 predicted proteins | sample III_Palsa_N1_3_FD_200449 | JGI IMG/M metagenome (GOLD analysis project Ga0302311, IMG submission 200449) | Peat permafrost microbial communities from Stordalen Mire near Abisko, Sweden - III_Palsa_N1_3 | ecosystem: Environmental > Terrestrial > Soil > Palsa > Peat permafrost | place: Sweden...
AGTCGGCGGAACAGCGTTGTATAAGCCTCCACCTCAGCCGCCTCTTCGTAGTACAGAGTGCTCATGGGCGACTCGGCATAGATGATGTCGGTCTCGCCAGCGGTCGGAAAGCTCATGATGACGAAGGGCCCATACAGACAGGCGTTCATGGGGTCTTCGCGTGGCAGCACCTGCAATTCGATGTTCTGCTGCCGACTGTCAGTGATCAGGGACTCCAGCTGAGCCTTCATCACGTCACGCCCCCCAACACGGTGATACAGCGCGCTTTCGGCGATGATCGCCCAGAACTGGACGGGATTCTCTCGCACGAGGAGTTTCCGGCGTTCACGCCGTACGTCGACCTGAGCTTCCACGTCTTCCGGTGTGTAGTCCGGAGTTTGGAGCAGCGCCAGCGCCCTGGTGTACTCGGGCGTCTGAAGCAGCCCCGGCACCATATTGGTCTCGACGTTGTAGAGCTCAGCCGCATCCCATTCGACGGCCACAAACGCGGCGTAGCCCGAGTCGACGGCGTGGGCGTAGCGCGACCACCAGCCCTTTTTCTTCGACTCGCGGGCCAGGAGTTCGATCTCGCTCCGCGTATCCGCGTCGGTGACACCGTAGGCGTCCATCAGCGCTCGAAGATCCGGAAGCCTGATGCCCGACTGGGCGTTCTCGATGCGGCCGACCTTCGACTCGGCCGAACCCAGCACCACCGACGCGTCGGCGTGCGTCAGCCCCGCAGCTATCCGCAACTCCTTCAGCTGCCTGGCCAAACGCCTCTGACGGATCGTCGGACTGATGTTGATGGGCATTCAGCGCTCGCCTCTCCCATGGGTTTGCAGGTCAAGTGTGCCGCTCGCCGACAGTAACGGCAACCAGCTAAGCACTGGCCAAAGTGGGTACTTGACACTTCGCCACTGTCCAGGTGCACACTACTCACTGTAGCAACGTCGCGCCGGTCCGTGATGGTTATGGCCATTTCTGTCGCATCTGCCCACCCACACCAGGGGGTACGAGCATGCCCGTCCAGCCCTCGGAGCAAGTCCGCTATCGGCGCTTTCGTCCAGCTGTCAGGGCCGCTCGTGCCAGGGCCCGCGATGTCGCCCACCGCTGGGACCTGGACGAGTTGGCCGATGAACTGGAGTCGGTCATCGGTGAGTTGGTCGCCAACGCCGTCATACACGGTCGGACGGCCAGGGGCAGCTACATAACCGTCACCTATCACTCGATCAGGCAGGGCTTACGCGTCGAAGTGCGCGACTGGGCAACGGGTGTGCCCGGGATCCACCGGTTCACCGATGCGGACGAGAACGGCCGGGGCCTGGCCATGGTGAGCGCCCTGAGCCATCGCTGGGGCGTCATCCCGCACGTGATCGGCAAGAGCGTCTGGTGCGAGCTCAAGCGGGATCGCAGACCGCTGCCAGCCGTCCGACCCAACCGAGAAGAGAGGACAACTCACATGGACAGTAGTCACATTGAGGAATTCACCGGGACGGCCTTCAATCCCGGCTTCCCGTTACCCGATCCCGTCGCCGCCGACGGGTGCGCGGCCTGCGCCTCCCACTCCGGGTCGATCCGCACCGCGAGACGCCAGGGCAACCAGAGCGCGGTCACCGATCACCGCGTGCTGATGCAGCGTCATATCGACCTGGAGCACCGGTGATCGGCGAAAACCCGCGTACCCGCTATGCGGCGGCGATCCGCCGGGCCTGTGCGGACGACGATCTCCCGCTGGTCCGCAGCCTGTTCGCGGAGGCGAGCACCGTGGTCTTCACGCTGCGCGGGCTGCTGCCGCGCGAGGACGAGATCGAGCTGGGCAGGCGGCTGACGCCCAAGTACCAGGCGGGGGCAAGCCTGTTGCTGCTCTCCGCCGAGATCGGCCGGTCCACGCAGTACGTGGCGAAGGTACTGCGACTGGCCGGGGTGACCATCCGACCGCCCTACCGGCCCGCGATGACCACCTACCCGGTGGACCTGGCCGAACTGCGCCGCCGCTACGAGGCCGGGGCCTCGGTGGCCGACCTGGCGCACGTGATCCACTACTGCTACGAGTCGACCCGCAAGTACCTGCTCCGCGCCGGAGCGGAGCTGCGGCCGCCCAGCACTCCACCGCCGCCGTGAGCTCAGGCGGCCTGGCGCTCCAGCTCCGGCTGGCCCGCCGCCACCCGCTCCACCCCGGAGCGCTCGCTGAGCGGGGTCTCCCGGATCAGCCACACCGAGAGCATCGCGATCGCCGCGAACGGCGCGCAGACCAGGAAGACCTCACCGATCCCGTGCCCGAAGGCACTCTCCACCAGCGGCCTGACCTGCGCCGGGATCAGCGAGAGGTCCGGGATCGAGGAGCCGCCGAGACCGGCCGCCGCCGAGGCAGGCTGGTGCGCCGCCACCAGCCCCTGGCCGACGTAGTGGGTGACCTGGTGGGTGAGCAGCGCGCCCAGCGCGGACACCCCGATCGCGCCGCCCATCGTCCGGAAGAAGGTGACCAGCGAGCTGGCCGAGCCCAGCGCGGCGACCGGGACGCTGTTCTGCACCGCGAGCACCAGGTTCTGCATGACCGTGCCGATGCCCACGCCGGTGAGCACCATGCCGACGGTGATCAGCCCGTACGGGGTGTCCCGGCGGAGCACCCCGAGCAGGGCCAGGCCCACGGTGAGCGAGGCACCGCCGAAGACCAGGTAGACCTTCCACTTGCCGGTGCGGGTGATCAGGCGCCCGACGAAGGTGGAGGCCAGTGCCAGGCCGACGACCATCGGGATGGTGGCGACCCCGGCCATGGTCGGCGACTCGTCCCGGGAGAGCTGGAAGAACTGGCTGAGGAAGGTGGTCGTCCCGTACATCCCGACGCCGACCATCACCGAGGCCACCAGTGCCAGCACCACGGTGCGGTGCCGGAACAGGCTGACCGGGATGACCGGGTTCTCCGCCCGCTGTTCGACCCGGACCGCAAGCAGGCCCAGCAGCAGGCTGCCGAGCACCATGGCGACCGTCTGCCAGGACTCCCAGGCGAAGGACTGCCCGGCGATGGTCACCCAGACCAGCAGCAGGCTGACGGCGGCGGCGATCAGGGTCGCACCCAGGTAGTCGATCTTCACTTGGCGCCGGACGGTCGGCAGGTGCAGCGTCTTCTGCAGGATCACGATGGCGATCAGCGCCAGCGGCACGCAGATGTAGAAGCACCAGCGCCAGCCCAGCCAGGAGGTGTCCACGATGGTGCCGCCGATCAGCGGCCCGCTGACGGTGGCCAGCGCGAAGGCCATGCCCAGGTAGCCGCTGTAGCGGCCGCGCTGGCGCGGGGAGATCATCGCCGCCATGCAGACCTGGGCCAGCGCCGACATCCCGCCGACGCCCACGCCCTGGACCACCCGGCAGGCGATCAGCTCGCTGGTGTTCTGCGAGAGCCCGGCCAGCGCCGAGGCCACGATGTAGATCACCAGCGATATCTGCACCAGCAGCTTCTTGCTGAACAGGTCGGCCAGTTTGCCCCACAGCGGGGTGGTCGCGGTGATCGACAGCAGCGCCCCGGCGATGATCCAGGTGTACGCGGACTCGCCGCCGTGCAGGTCGCTGAGGATCCGGGGCAGCGCGTTGGTGACGATGGTGGACGAGAGCATGGCCGTGAACAGGCCGAGGATCAGGCCGGACAGGGCCTCCATGATCTCCCGGTGGCTCATCGACCCGGCCGGCGCGGCCGGGTCGGGGGCAGCCGCCGACCGCTTGGGCGCCGCATGCCGGGCGCGGGTCCTGGTGGGCGTGGGTGTCGCCACGGATATGCCCCTCCCTGCCCAGTGGGGCAAATCGTTGGTAGTGGCAACCATAAAATAAATGGTTGCCACATGCAACTTGCCTCACATGGCCGGTGCCCCCGTCGCGCTGTCGCGCCCGGGCCGCATCCGGGTGAACACCAGCGCGATGGCCGTGCCCAGCACCGCCCACACCGCCAGCACCAGCAGCGGTCCGGTGATCTGCGTCCCGCCGAAGTAGGCGATCGAGCGGGTCACCGTGGTCGCCGCGCCGTTCGGCAGCCACGGGCCGATCGCCCGCCAGAAGGCCGGGATCATCGGCGGCGGGAAGACCCCGCCCGCGCTCGGGTTGCCCAGCACCACGAACACCAGCACCGCGAGCCCGATGCCGACCACGCCGAACAGGCATTCCAGCGCCATGGTGAACACCCCGACCGCGAACACCAGCAGCGCGCCGACGCCCCACAGCCCCAGGATGCTGCCGGGCAGCGCGTTCAGCACCGGCCCGATGATCACCGCCCCGCCGATCCCGGCCACGACCGAGTACAGCGCCAGCACACCCACCCGGATCAGCGCCCGGGAGAAGGTCGCCGGTCGCGACCCGGCACTGATGCCCAGGATCGAGGCGACCAGGTAGCCGCCCACGCACCAGCCGACCACCAGGTAGAAGGAGGAGAGGCCGTCCGCGTCACCGGACGCCAGCGGCACCAGGTCCTCGGTCGCCAGCGTCCGGCCCTGGGAGGACTCGGCGGAGGTCACGATCTGCTGGATGGCGGTGGCCAGCACCGGGCCCCGGGCATTGGCCACCAGCAGCGTGTCCTTGGTCCCGTTGGGATCGACGACCAGCGCCGAGTAGGCCTTCTGGTCCAGCACCTCGCGGCGCGCGTCCGCCGCGCTGCCGACCGGGCGGGCGTCCAGCTCTTTCTTCGGCAGCCCGTTGAGCTGCGCCACCAGCTTGTCGCTGACCTGCGCCGGGGCCGCCACCGCGATCGACGCCCGGTGCGGGTAGGGATGATGCAGCGCGCCCACATAGGAGATGATGAATCCGAACTGGAGCAGCAGCACGCCGATGACCAGCAGCGCCGCCCGCGCGGTCACCGCGTCCTTCAGCTCCCCGGCGAATCCCCGCTCACGGTTCTCACCGCTCAGTCCACTTGACATCTTTGACGATCCGTCCGCTGGCAACAGGTGTACAAATCAGCTGATTCGTAACACCCGCCTGCCCCACTCGCGGCCATCCACGCCGGGCAACCCGGGACGGCTGTCACCCGTGGACGGCGGGGGCTCCGGGATCGTCCATGATCCGGCGGATCGTCACCAGCGCCGCCCCGAGCAGCGGTCCGCGCCGCCCCAGTGCGGAGACCGACAGCGCGTCGTCCGCCCAGGGCCGGACCAGGACCCGCTCGGCCAGCTCCCGGCGCATCCCCGGGAGCAGCCACTCGCCGAGTTCGGCGTAGGCCCCGCCGAGGACCACCGCCGCCGGGTCCACCAGGTTGACCGCCCCGGCCAGGGCGGTACCCAGGGCCGTACCGGCCTGCTCCAGCGCGGCCAGCACGCGCGGCTCACCGGCGGCGGCGTGCTGCGCCAGGACGGCGATCCGGTCCGCCGGGGGCAGGTCGAGCCCGGCGGCGGCGAGCACCGCCAGTTCACCGGCGTACTGCTCCAGGCAGCCGTGGGAGCCGCAGGCGCAGACGGGTCCGTCGGGGCGCACCGGGACGTGCCCGAGCTCCCCGGCGAAGCCGCGCGCCCCCCGGAACAGCCGTCCGCCGACCACCAGCGCGGCGCCGATCCCGGCCTCGGCCGAGACATGGACCACATCCAGCGCGCCGCCGCGCCACAGCTCGGCCAGGGCGCCGAGGTTGGCCTCGTTCTCCACCGCCAGCGGCAGCCCGAGCAGCGTCCCGGGCAGCGCCAGCGCGCGCCAGCCCAGGTTGGGGGCATGCACCACGGAGTTGCCGCCGCCCACCGAGTTGCCGCCGCCCGGGTCGGTGCCGCTGTCGACCAGTCCGGGGACGGCCAGGGTCGCGCCGACCGGGCGCAGGCCGAGTGCCCGGGCCTCGGCGACCACCTGTTCCGCCAGTGCGGCCAGCTCGGCCAGCACCGGCTCCGGGGCCCGGCCCCGGTTCCCGGCCGGGATCCGGGCCTGCGCCCTGATCTCGCCGCTGAGGTCCACCACGCAGGCCGCGAGGTGTTCCACGCCGACTTCGAGGCCGAGCCCGGCCGGGCCGGTCGGGCTCAGCGACAGCGCGTTGCCGGGCCGTCCGACCCGGCCGCTGGGGGCCGGGCCGAGCTCCACCACCAGGCCGTCCCGCAGCAGTTCGACCACCAGGCTGGAGACGGCGGCCCGGGTCAGCCCGGTGACGGCGGCCGCGTCGGCCCGCGACAGCGGGGCGTGCGCGGCGACCGCGCCCAGCACCAGCGCCAGGTTCTGCCGCCGCATGCCCTGCTGCGAGGCGGGACCGCGCTGCTCGAACCCCCGCTCGCCGGGTCGCCGCTCGGCGGCTTGGCTGCGGTCAACGCTGGTCATGTGACCCCCGGGGCACGGTCGTCGGCATGTCGGTGTCAGGACTCGAACAGTGTCCCGGATCGGCGCAGCGTATCCGCAATGCGCTCCAGCGCCTCGGTGTCGCGCGGCAGCGGCTCCAGCAGCTCGCCCCCGGCGGTCTGCCAGCGGCGGGCGACCTCGTCCGCGCGCTCCCCGGTGAGCAGGCCCGCCGCCTGGGCGGCCGCGCCCAGGGCGACCAGCTCCTGGGCGTCCGGGATCCGCACCGGCCGCCCGGACAGCCGCCGCACCGTCTGCTGCCAGGCCGCGCCCCGGGCGCCGCCGCCGATCAGCAGCAGCTCGCCGGCGTCGCCCGGTTCACCGGCGCCCGCGCCGCCCGCCGCCAGCACCTGGTCCAGCGCCGCCAGCAGCGAGTACGCCGCGCCGTCGTAGGCCGCCTGGAGCAGCTGCCCCGGCGTGGTGTCCTGCCGCAGCCCGTGGAACAGGCCGGAGGCCAGCGGCAGGTTCGGGGTGCGCTCGCCGTCGAAGTACGGCAGGACGACGGCGGTGCCGCCCGGCTCGACGGCCTGCCTCTCCCGGCCGAGCAGCGCGGCGACCCGGTCGACCGCGAGCGTGCAGTTCAGCGTGCAGGCGAGCGGCAGCCAGGCGTCCAGCGCGTCGGCGAAGCCGCAGACCGTGCCGCTGAGGTCGGCCGGGCGGCCCCGGGTGACCGCGTAGACGGTGCCGGAGGTGCCCAGGCTGAGCACCGGGACGCCGGCGCTCAGGCCGAGGCCGAGCGCGGCGGCCATGTTGTCGCCGGTCCCGGCGGCGACCAGGGCGCCCGCGCGCAGCGGCAGCCCGGGCAGCACCGTGCCCGCCGCCGTCCCGGCCGGGACCACCCGCGGCAGCATCGGCTCGGCCAGCCCGAGCCGCTCCAGCAGCGCGGCGTCGTAACCGTCCGGGGTCCACCAGCCGGTTCCCGAGGCGTCGCCCCGGTCGGTGGCGGCTTCGCCGGTCAGCCGCTCGGTCAGGTAGTCGTGCGGCAGCCGCACGGCGGCGGTGCGGGCCGCCGCCTCGGGCTCCCGCTCGCGCAGCCACTGCCACTTGGCGGCGGTGAAGGAGGCCCCGGGGACGCTGCCGGCCCGCTCCGCCCAGGCCTGCGGCCCGTACTCGGCGACCAGGGCGGCGGCCTGCGGCGCGGAGCGGACGTCGTTCCACAGCAGTGCCGGGCGGACCGGCTCACCGGCCGCGTCCAGGGTGACCAGGCCGTGCTGCTGGCCGCCGACCGAGACGGCGGCGGCCCGGTCGGCCCAGCCGGTCTGCCCGACCGCCTCGGCCAGCGCCCGCCACCACTCGCGCGGATCGCTCTCGCGGGCGGCGCCGCCGCTCACGGTGTGCGCGGCGCGTCCCTCGCCGACCACCTTGCCGCTGTCCACGTCCACGGCCAGGGCCTTGGTCGACTGCGTGGAGCTGTCCACCCCGATGACCACCTGCACGACTGCCTCCAGCTTCCGAACGGTCGAGAGCTTCCGAACCGTCGAGGGGCTTCCCCTCGCGGCGGTCTGATACTAATTTGTTTTGTGCGATGACGAATACCCCCGGTGCGCACCCCGATGGCTGGAGCCGACAGATGAACCCCCTCATCCCCACCCCCGACGACAAGTTCACCTTCGGTCTGTGGACCGTCGGCTGGCAGGGCCGCGACCCGTTCGGCGACGCCACCCGCCCGGCGCTGGACCCGGTCGAGTCGGTCACCCGGCTGGCCGAGCTCGGCGCCTACGGGGTGACCTTCCACGACGACGACCTGATCCCGTTCGGCAGCGACGACAGCGCTCGCGAGGGCCACATCAAGCGGTTCCGCCAGGCCCTGGACAGCACCGGGCTGAAGGTGCCGATGGCCACCACCAACCTGTTCACCCACCCGGTGTTCAAGGACGGCGCGTTCACCTCCAACGACCGCGACGTGCGCCGCTTCGCGCTGCGCAAGACCATCCGCAACATCGACCTCGCGGTCGAGCTCGGCGCGACCACGTACGTCGCCTGGGGCGGCCGCGAGGGTGCCGAGTCGGGCGCGGCCAAGGACGTCCGGGTGGCCCTGGACCGGCTGAAGGAGGCGTTCGACCTGCTCGGCGACTATGTCGTCGGCCAGGGCTACGACCTGCGCTTCGCCATCGAGCCCAAGCCGAACGAGCCGCGCGGCGACATCCTGCTGCCGACCATCGGCCACGCGCTGGCGTTCATCAACTCGCTGGAGCACGCCGACCGGGTCGGCCTCAACCCGGAGGTCGGCCACGAGCAGATGGCGGGCCTGAACTTCCCGCACGGCATCGCCCAGGCGCTGTGGCACGGCAAGCTGTTCCACATCGACCTGAACGGCCAGTCCGGCATCAAGTTCGACCAGGACCTGCGCTTCGGCGCGGGTGACCTGCGGCAGGCGTTCTGGCTGGTCGACCTGCTGGAGTCGTCCGACTACCAGGGCCCGCGCCACTTCGACTTCAAGCCGCCGCGCACCGAGGACATCGACGGCGTCTGGGCCTCGGCGGCCGGCAACATGCGCAACTACCTGGCGCTCAAGGAGAAGGCCACGGCCTTCCGCAGCGACCCGGCGGTGCGGGCCGCGCTGCAGGCCGCCCGGCTGGACGAGCTGGCCCAGCCGACCCTCGCCGAGGGCGAGACCCTGGCCGGACTGCTGGCCGACCGCTCCGCCTACGAGGACTTCGACGTGGACGGCGCCGCCGAGCGCGGCATGGCCTTCGAGCAGCTGGACCAGCTCGCGCTGGACCACCTCCTCGGCATCTGACCCACCCGAGCCCCCGGCCGCCCCGCCCCCCGGGGCCCGGCCGGGCCCCGGGGCCGGCCGAACCCCCGACCAGCCGGCCCCACCACCTGCCCCTACTGATCCACCGGCCTGGAGCGCAGGGCGCCTGTCGCTTCGATCAGACCGGAACGCTCCAACTGCTCCAGCACATCATCGAACGTGCCCGGTGGATTCCGTCTGGATGCCGCGATCTCCTGGATGCACGAGTACACGACTCGGTCGTCGAGGTCGATGAGATCCATGACGAAGTCATCGGGAGACTTGGCTTCGACATCCCACTCGGCCAGGTACTCAGCCGGAAAATGCTTGAGATTGCTGGTGACGATGACGTGGGCACCGGCCTTGACTGCCGCAGCCAGCACATGGCGGTCGTCCGGGTCCGGCAGCTTCAGCTCCTCCATCAGCGGCTCGTAGCCAGTGATCAGACAGTCGCGGACGGCGCCGTTCATCAGGGCACGACGTCGCGCCAGCTTGTCGGCCGGAATGTCCAGTTCGCGAGCCAGTGCACGGTCGACCTCATCGAGGATCCGGTCGGTCCACTTGGCCTGCATGAGGCGCGCTTGGCCCAGGCGGACAAGCAGGTCGCGTAACGTGTTCGGGTAGAGAACGCACGCGTCATAGACGACAACGAAGGCCATGGCTCAGATCAGCCCCAGCTCCTGATCGAGCTGTGCGAGTTCGTCGGCGGCGTCTTTTCGGTCGCGATCGTCGGCGCGCAGATACTCCATCAGGTCCTCATAGCGGATGCGACGGTGTCGGCCCACGCGCCGGTAAGCGATCTTCTCCTGGTCCAGGAGTCCGATGAGGAAGGGCCGAGAGACATTGAGCATCTCGGCAGCCACCTGCGTCGAGACTTCGGCGTTCACCGGAAGAAGCTGGACACCTTGCCCCTTGGCCAGGGACGACAGGATCGCGGCGAACATCTCCACGGTGGGCCGGGGCAGCACGAGCGGGTCGTCTCCGCCGGCCTCCCCACGGATGGCGACATCGTCCGTCGAGTACCGGGTGTGTGCCAGATAGCTCTTGATGCGGTCCAACGCGCGTGCGGCCTGTTCTCTGTCGACCGAGCCCGGTGCGATCTTGCGCCCTTCCGTGGCGGAAGCCATGACGTACCTCCCTCTCACTCCATTCGCAGTATCTGCAATATTCGAAGCAATCGCAATCCTGCCGCTGGGCCTTCCCAGCCGAACGAGTGACAGCCCCGGCCTCAGAACCTCGGGGGGCGGCGTTGCAGGAAGGCGGCCAGGCCCTCGGAGACGTCCGGGGCGGTGCGGGAGGCTCGCTCCCAGGCGGCGGAGACCGCCGCCGGGTCGCCGCCCTCCAGGGCCGCCGCTACCACCTGCTTGACCGCGCCCTGGGTCTGCGCCGAGCGCTGCGCCAGCGTCCGCGCGAATTCGAGCGCCCGCTGCTCCACGTCCGGTGCCACCTCCTCCACCAGGCCGAACTCCAGCGCCCTGGCCGCCGTCAGCAGCTCGCCCGAGAACAGCAGGTACTTCGCCCGGGCCGGGCCGAGCAGCCGCGCCAGCCGGGCCGTCGGCACCGCCGGATAGACGATGCCGAGCTTCGCCGGGGTGATCCCCAGCCGGGCCTGCGGCTCGGCGAAGCGCAGGTCGCAGGCGACCGCGAGCTGGCAGCCGCCGCCCACGCAGGCACCCCGGACCACCGCGAGCGTCGGGTGCGGGAAGGCGGCCAGCGCCTCCTCCGCCCGGACGTTGAGCGCGTGGTAGGCGTCGGCCGCGTCCGGGTCCGCGTAGACGTCCAGCAGCTCGGCGATGTCCGCGCCCGCGCTGAAGGTGCCCCCGGCCCCGGTCAGCAGCAGCACCCGCAGCCCCGGCTCGGCCGCCAGCTGCGCCAGCAGCTCCGGCAGCGCCCCCCACATGGCGGAGGTCAGCGCATTGCGTTTGGCCGGGCGGTCCAGCGTCAACACCGCGATTCCGTCGTCACCCAGCGTGACCCGCAGCCCGGGCACCCCGTAGCCGAGCTCCTTGCGCCCCTCGTGCACCGCTGCCCCCACTCGTCGCCGCTCCCGGCGGGCGCCCGCCCGCCGCCGCCACTGTACGGCCACCCGGAAATCCGCTCACCGTGCGTGATCCGGCGATCACCATAGGATTAATTCAATGAGCCCCTTCGAGCGTCGCGACCTCCTGCGACTGGCCGCCCTGGGCGCGGCCGGTTC
>Ga0302311_10007396_pt1 | contig 11192 bp, 9 predicted proteins | sample III_Palsa_N1_3_FD_200449 | JGI IMG/M metagenome (GOLD analysis project Ga0302311, IMG submission 200449) | Peat permafrost microbial communities from Stordalen Mire near Abisko, Sweden - III_Palsa_N1_3 | ecosystem: Environmental > Terrestrial > Soil > Palsa > Peat permafrost | place: Sweden...
ACTCGCTGGGCATGTCGCGCGACGAGGTGCACTGCCGCCGCTGCGGCGGCCACCTCGGCCACGTGTTCGACGACGGCCCCAAGCCGACCGGCCTGCGCTACTGCATGAACGGCGTCGCCATGGGCTTCACGCCGGCCTGACATCCCGAATCCCGATCAAGGAAATCTCCACCATGAACCGCACCACGACCGCCGCAACGCCCTCGAAGGCGACCCGATATTTCCTCACCACCGTGGGCCTGGCCTGCCTCGTCGCCACCGGCCTGCACTTCGGCCAGGCCGGCGCGGCCGAACCCGCGGTCGTCATCCCGGCGCCCAGCGCCGACGAGCCCGCCGCCGGCCGCCACACCGAGACCGCCGTGTTCGCCGGCGGCTGCTTCTGGGGCGTGCAGGGCGTGTTCCAGCACGTCAAGGGCGTGACCAACGCCGTCTCGGGCTACTCGGGCGGCAAGAAGGAGACCGCCGAATACGAGACCGTCAGCGGCGGCAACACCGGCCACGCCGAGTCGGTGCAGGTCACCTTCGACCCGACGCAAGTGAGCTACGGCAAGCTGCTGCAGGTGTATTTCTCGGTGGCGCACAACCCGACCGAGCTGAACTTCCAGGGGCCCGACCACGGCACGCAGTACCGCTCGGCGCTGTTCCCGCTGGACGACGCGCAACGCAAGGTGGCCACGGCCTACATCGCGCAGCTGGACGCCGCCAAGGTGTTCCCCAAGCCCATCGTCACGCACGTCGAGGCCTACAAGGGCTTCTTCCCGGCCGAGGGCTATCACCAGAACTTCCTGACGCTGAACCCGGACTATCCGTACATCGTCTACAACGACCTGCCCAAGGTCGCCGACCTGAAGAAGGTCTTCCCGACGCAGTACTCGGACAAGCCGGTGCTGGTGCCCAACGTCGTGGCGTCGAAGTAGGGCGCGCCGCACGAAACAAGGCCCCGTTCCGATGCCTCGGACGGGGCCTTGTCCTTTCAGCCGGGCAGGTTCACTTCGTGAGGAACCCCAGCATCGTCGTCGCGAACTTGCCGTACGGCGGCCCGATCAGCTTGAGGGCGCTGAAGCGCGCCTGGTAGAACACCGGGCGCAGCTTGGAGAAGGTGTCGAAGCCTTCGCGGCCGTGGTAGTGGCCCATGCCGGACTCGCCGACGCCGCCGAACGGCAGGTCGTGCTGGGCGACGTGGAACAGCGCCTCGTTGACCGACACGCCGCCCGACATCACGCGATCGAGCAGCATCTGCACCTGGCGGCCGTCGTAGCTGAACGGGTAGATGGCCAGCGGCCGCGCGCCGGCGTTGATCGTCTGGATCACCGTCTCGAGCGAGTCGTAGGCGCGGATCGGCAGGATCGGGCCGAAGATCTCGCGCTGCAGCAGCATGCAATCGGCCGGCGCGTCGAGCACGATGTGCGGCGACATCTTGCGCGTGGCGCGGTCGTACGGCTCGCCCGGGATCACCTGGATGACCGTGGCGCCGCGCGCCTTGGCGTCCTCCAGTGCGCCGACCAGCCGGTCGAACGAACGCTCGTCGATGACCGAGGTGTAGTCGGTGGAGGTGATCGATGGATAGCGCGCGTTGACGATCTCGCGCGCGACGGCCACGAACTCGTCGACCTTGGCCCGCGGGATCCACGCGTGGTCGACCGTCGTGCAGATCTGGCCGGCGTTCATCAGCTTGGCGAACAGGATGCGTTCGGCCGCGAGGCGGACCGGGAAGTCGTCGCACAGGATCGCCGGCGCCTTGCCGCCCAGCTCCAGCGTGACCGGCACCAGGTTGGCGGCGGCGGCTGCCATCACCGAGCGGCCGGTCTGGCCCGAACCGGTGAACAGCAGGTGGTCGAACGGCAGCTTGGAGAACTCGATGCCGACGCCGCCGGTCTCGTCGAAGAAGCGCAGCTTCTCGGGCGGGAAGTACGCGGGCATCTTCTCGATCATGAACGCCGCGAGATGGCGCGAGTTCTCGCTCATCTTGATCATCGCGCGGTTGCCGGCGGCGAACACGTAGGTGAGCGGGATCAGGCTCAGGTGCAGCGGGAAGTTCCACGGCACGATGATGCCGACGACGCCCAGCGGCTGCGGAATGACGCGGTTGCTGGCGCCGATGAAGTTGCGCAGGTCGACGGAACGGCGCTGCGGGCGCATCCACTTGCGCAGCGAACCGATGACGTGCGAGACGCCGTCCATCGCGGGGAAGATCTCGGCCAGCAGCGTCTCGTGCTGCGAGCGGTGGCCGTAGTCGGCGCTGATCGCGTCGCACAGCGCCTGCTTGTTCTCGCGGATGAAGCGCTGCAGCGTGCGCAGGTCGGCCTTGCGTTCGGCCAGCGTCGGCACCGGGTGCGCGAAGTAGGCGGCGCGCTGTTGCGCGAGCGCCTCCTCCAGGGTGCGGGCGATCTCGGACGGCGTGGGGGCGATGTTGGGCAGGTCGTTCTTCATGGCGTCTCCTCGGACGGCGCGAGTCGCGCGTCCCGAGCCTCGATTGTCGGCCCTGGGCGGTCCCCGCGTCCTCAGGGTGACCCCTGTCGTGTGCGTGACAAGGCGGCCGGAAAAGCCCGTCCGGTGGCCGCTGGAGTCGGTTGTACGTGGGACCGTCTCGTCAAACCTCGTGCACCATCTCCATCTCGGCTTGCGCGCCGTCCGGCTTCTTCGCCGCGGGCCTGGCCTTGCGGATCAGCAGCAGCAGCGGCAGCGAGACCACGGTCAGCGCCAGCATGAAGCGGAAGTCGTCGAGGTAGGCCATCATCGCGGCCTGACGGTCGACCAGCGAGTTGATGATGCCCAGGCCGGCCTGGCTGGACGGGTCGACCAGCGCCGGCAGCGCCTGGAATCCGAGGTTGCCGGGCGTGATGTCGGACGCGAGCTCGGCGTGCGCGCGCGCCGTGCCCGACGTGAGCATCGCCTGCACGATGGAGATGCCCACGCTGGAGCCGATGTTGCGCAGCAGGCTGAAGATCGGCGTGCCGTCGTTGCGCAGCTCGGGGATGAGCGTGGCGAACGCCACCGCGCTGAGCGGCACGAACGTGAAGCCGATGCCCAGGCCCTGGATCACGCCCGACACGATGATGATGCGGCTGCTCATGTCCAGCGTCATGCCGGTCATCATGTACAGCGCGATCGCGGTGAGCGTGAAGCCGAGCGCCATGATGGCGCGGGCGTCGATGTAGTGCAGCATGCGGCCCACCATCAGCATCGCCACCATCGTGCCGATGCCGCGCGGCGCCATCACCATGCCGGTGTAGACGACCGGGTAGCCCAGCAGGCCCTGCAGCAGCGTGGGCAGCAGCGCCATCGTCGCGTACAGCACCAGGCCGACGATGAACGCGAACAGCAGGCCGGTGACGAAGTTGGCGTCCTTCAGCAGCCGCCGGTCGAAGAACGAGGTGCCGATGGCCGTGAAGGTGTGCGCGACGAAAAACGCGAACGCGATCAGGCAGCCGATGGCCTCGACGCGGATCTCGGTGGAGTCGAACCAGTCCAGCTGCTCGCCGCGGTCGAGGAACATCTGCAGCAGGCCGATGGCCAGGCTCAGCGTCGCGAAGCCGAACAGGTCCAGCTTGATGCCGGCGGGACGGCTCTCGGGCAGGAAGCGCGCGATGCCGTAGAACGCCAGCACGCCCACCGGCAGGTTGATGTAGAACACCCAGCGCCAGCTCGCGTTCTCGGTGAGCCAGCCGCCCAGCATCGGGCCCAGGATCGGGCCGATCATGATGCCGGCGCCCCAGATCGCCATCGCCTGGCCGATCTTCTCCTTGGGGTTGATGTCCAGCAGCACCGCCTGCGACAGCGGCACCAGCGCCGCGCCGAACAGGCCTTGCAGCAGGCGCGCGGCGACGATCTCGAAGATGTTGTCGGCCATCCCGCACAGCGCCGAGGCCACCGTGAAGCCGGCCACGGCGATCAGGAACACGCGGCGCCGGCCGAAGGCCGAGCACATCCAGCCGGTGAGCGGCGTCGCGATGGCGGCGGCCACGATGTACGAGGTGAGCACCCAGGAGATCTGGTCCTGCGAGCTTTGCAGCGCGCCCTGCATGTGCGGCAGCGCGACGTTGGCGATCGTGGTGTCGAGCGCCTGCATGATGGTCGCCAGCATGATCGACACGGTGATCATGCCGCGGTGCGGAATCAGTCGATGGTCCCCCAGGCTCACGACGCGTCTCCCGGCTCGGGCGCATCGCCGCCCTGGAGGTTGGCGCGCACGCGCTGCAGCATGCTGACCAGTTGCCTGCGCTCCGCGGCGCTGAAGCCGGCGAGGGCGGCTTCCTGCACGCGGTCGCTGACGGCGAACGCCTTCTCCAGCGCGGCCTCGGCGCGCGGCTGCAGTTCGATGGCGTTGGCGCGGCGGTCGGTGTCGCTCGGGCGGCGCGTGATCCAGCCGGCGGCCTCCATGCGATCGACCAGCGTGGCCACGGCCATGGGTGTGAGGTCGAGATGCTGGGCGAGCTCGGCCTGGGTCGGCGGATGGCCGCTCTCGTTGTACTTCACCTGGCCGATGAGGCGGCATTGCGCGCGCGACAGGCCCAGTTCGACCCGCGACAGCTGGTCGAACTGGCGGCCGTACAGCCGCCCGACCTCGTTGACGATGAACCCGACGCGATTGGAGAATTCCGCTGGCTTTTTCATATAGGGATATATGATAAACCAGCTTATTAATTGAGCCTGAACTGCCCGCCCGGGCAGGGGGTATTCGGCGCGGCGGCAGACAGTTGCCCACGGCTCAGGACGGCGCCGCGGGTCGCCGCTAACATGGCGCATCCCATCCCGCCGAAATGGCTCCATGCCGTCGCCGTCGCGCCCGACCGCCGCCCTTGCCGAACGCCTTCCGACGCTGCCGCGCTGGACGACGACGCTGGTCACGGCCGCCGCGGCGATCGTCCTGCGCGCGCTGCTGCAGCCGGTGCTGGGCGACAAGATGCCGTTCCTGCTGGCGTATCCGGCCGTCGTGCTGGCGTCGTCGATGTGGGGCATCGCGTCCGGGCTGGTCGTCGCGCTCGCCAGTGCCCTGGTGACATTCGTGCCGTGGATCCCGCCGACGCTTCCGGCCGAGGAGCGGCCGATGCACATCGGCGCGTTCCTGCTCGTGACCATCTTCATCAGCCTGGTCACCAACCTGCGCGCGCGCGGCGCGGCGACGCCCGACTCGCACGACGACGCGACCGGCCTCGACACGCCGCTCGCCACCTGGCTGCGTGCCGTGCTGTGGGGCGCGCTGCTGATTCCGCTGACCGCGTTCGTCGCGGCGTCGTGGTGGGGCTACGAGCGCGCGGTCGGCGAGGCGGAGGGCGCGGCCGAGCGCGCCGCGATCCTGGTGCGCGGCCAGGCGCAGCACACCTTCGAGATCGCCGAGCAGATCGCGCACCGCGCCAACGACGCCGCGGGCAGCGACGACGCGAAGGCGCGGGCGCGCGAGCCCGAGGTGCACGCGCGGCTGGCCGACATGGTGGCGGGCCTGCCGTCGGTCGTGAACCTGAACGTGTGGGACGCCCACGGCCGGCCCGTCGCCCGCAGCGACCGCTATCCGACCGACCACATCGCGTCGGTGGAGGATCGGGCCTACTTCCAGCAGCAGAGGACCGCACCGGTGCCGCTGGGGATCAGCGACGTCCTCACGGGCCGCCAGACCGGCCTGCGGCTGCTCAACGCGACGATCCGCCGCGACACGCCCGACAGGCAGTTCAACGGCGTGGTGTCGGTGTCGCTGTCGCCGGCGTTCTTCAGCGAGTACTACCGCGCGCTGGCCGAGGAGAACCCGACGCTGGCGCGCTTCGCGCTGGTGCGCACCGACGGCACGATCCTGGCCAACTGGCCGCCGTCGGAGCCGGGCGCCGGGACGCAGCGCGTGACGCTCAACGACGACGTCTTCGCGCGCGTGAAGGCGGGCGAGCGCGCCGGCCACCTCGAGGTGACCGCGCGCCGCGACGGGCAGCGCCGCTTCGTCAGCTTCCAGCGCGTGGGCGACTATCCGCTGTACGTGGTGGCCGGCGTCAGCCGCGCGGCGATGCTGGCCGGCTGGCTGCGCTACGTCGGGCTGCTCGCCGCGCTGCTGGTGCCGGTGACCGCCGGGCTCACCTACGTGTCGCTGGTGGCGCTGCGCAAGACGCGGCGCGAGCAGTCCATCACCGCGGCCCTCAACGAGGCGATCAAGCGCCGCGCCGCGGCCGAGAAGGGCATGCTGGAAAGCCAGAAGCTCGAGACGCTGGCGCAGCTCACCGGCGGCGTGGCGCACGACTTCAACAACCTGCTGGCCATCGTCAGCAGCAGCCTGCACGTGCATCGCCACCTGCATCCCGAGTTCAGCCAGGAGCGCCACGTCCAGGCGATGGCGCGCGCGGTGCAGTCCGGCACGCGGCTCACGCGCCAGCTGCTGTCGTTCTCGCGCAAGCAGGCGCTGCGGCCCGAGGTGATCGCGCTGCAGACCTGGCTGCCGGGCGCCGAGGGCCTGCTGCGCAGCACGCTCGGTTCGCGCATCGCGATGGAGATCGCGGTGGATGCCGACGCCTGCCCGGTCAGCGTGGACGTCGCGGAGCTGGAGCTCGCGCTGATCAACCTGGCGCTCAACGCCAAGCACGCGATGCCCGGCGGCGGCCGGCTGCGCATCGCCGCGCGCAACGAAGGCGCTTCGGAGGACGGCACATCGATGGTGGTGATCGCGGTCGCCGACACCGGCGTCGGCATCGCCCCCGACGTGCTGCCGCGCGTGTTCGAGCCGTTCTTCACCACGCGCATGCACGAGGCCGGCTCGGGCCTCGGCCTGAGCCAGGTGCACGGCTTCTGCGCGCAGGCCGGCGGCCTCGCCCGGATCGGCAGCGAGCCGGGGCAGGGCACGACGGTGGAGATGGTGCTGCCGGCCGAACAGCCGATGGCGCGCCCGCCCGCGGCGACGGAGGCGACCGACCCCGAACGCCTCGCCGGCCACGTGCTGCTGGTGGAGGACAACGACGATGTCGCCCAGTCCACCGCCGCGATCCTGCAGGCGGCCGGCCTCGCGGTGACGCACCAGTGGAGCGCCGACACCGCGCTGGCCGCGCTGCAGGGCGGCGCCACGCTGCCCGACATCGTGCTGAGCGACATCGAGATGCCCGGCAGGCTGAGCGGCATGGACCTGGCGTTCCGCCTGCGCGAGCTGTGGCCGCGCCTGCCGGTGGTGCTGATCACCGGCTACGCCAAGCAGCTGGAGGATGCCGTCTCGGGCGGCCTGCGCGTGCTGCCCAAGCCGACGCCGCCGCAGGAACTGCTGCGCGAGTTGCGCCGCGCGATGGCGGCCGTGGCGACGTCCTGAGTGCGCGTCCGGAACGAAGATCCGCGCGCGATCGGCGCCGTGGATCTCGAACTCGCCCGGCTCAGCCGCCCAGGTAGGCTTCCTGCACGCGCGGCTCGTCGAGCAGCTCGCGGCCGCTGCCTTGCAGCACCACGTGGCCGTTCTCCAGCACGTAGGCGCGCTCGGCGATCTTGAGCGCCTGGCGCACGTTCTGTTCGACCAGGAAGATCGTCAGGCCGCCGGCGTTGATCTCGCGCAGCGTGCGGAAGATGCCCTGGACGACGATGGGCGCCAGGCCCATCGACGGCTCGTCCAGCAGCAGCACACGGGGCCTGGCCATCAGCGCGCGGCCGATCGCCAGCATCTGCTGCTCGCCGCCGGACAGGTTGCCCGCCAGCTGTCCCTCGCGCTCCTCCAGCCGCGGGAACAGCGTGAACATGCGCTCGAGGTCGCTCGCGCGCGCGGCCGCGCCGTCGCGCCGCGTGTAGGCGCCGAGCTCGAGGTTCTCGCGCACGGTCAGCGTCGTCAGCGTGGCGCGGCCTTCGGCCACCTGCACCAGGCCGGCGGCGACGAGCTTGTGCGCGGGCAGGGCGCTGACGTCGTGGCCGTCGAACATCACCTTGCCGGCCGCCTTGGGCACCAGGCCGGACAGCGCCAGCAGGGTCGTCGACTTGCCCGCGCCGTTGGCGCCGACCAGCGTCGTGATCCGGCCGGCCTGCAGCGACAGGTCGACGTCGCGCACTGCCTCGATGTGGCCGTAGTTGACGCTCAGGCCCGTGACGGAAAGAAGCGCCTCGGTCATTCCGCGACCTCCGGCGTCACCGACACTTCGTCGTCCTCGCGCCCGAGATAGGCCTCGATCACCTGCGGGTCGTTGCGGATCTGCTCGGGGCCGCCGTGCGCGATGATCTTGCCGAAGTTCAGCACCGAGATCTCCTCGCACAGGCCCATCACGAAGCGCATGTCGTGCTCGATCATGAAGATCGTGTAGCCGCGGCCCTGGATGTTGACGATCTCGCGCATCAGCTCGGTCTTCTCGGTGCTGTTCATGCCGGCCACCGGCTCGTCGAGCAGCAGCAGCGTCGGCTCGGTCGCGAGCGCGCGCGCGATCTCGAGCTTGCGCTGCGCGCCGTAGGACAGGTTGTCGGCCAGGTCGTCGGCCTTGTGGTCGAGCTTCATCCACGACAGCAGCTCGCGCGCGCGGTCGCGCGCGCGGCGTTCCTCCGCGCGGTACTTCGGCAGCGCGAACAGCAGGCCGGGCAGGCCGTAGTCCATGTGGCGGTGCATGCCGACGATCACGTTCTCGATCAGCGTCATCTCCTTGAAGATGCGGATGTTCTGGAACGTGCGCGCGATGCCCGCGCGCGTGATCTGGTGCGGCTTGCGGCCCAGCAGGCTCGTGCCGTTGAGGACGATGTCGCCGGTCGACGGCGGCAGCAGGCCGGTGATCAGGTTGAAGACGGTGGTCTTGCCCGCGCCGTTCGGGCCGATCAGGCCGGAGACCGTCCCGGGGCGCACCGCGAACGAGACGTCCTGCAGCACCTTCAGGCCGCCGAAGTGGCGCGAGACGTTGGTCAGCTTGAGGAGATCGGTCATCGGGAAATCTCCCCGCTGCGCGCTGCGAGGCGAGCGCCTTCGGGCGGCCGGGCGTCGCTCATGGCGTCGCTCCCTTCCCGCGCAGGCCGAACACCTTGCGCAGCCATGCCGGGTTCCATAGCCCCTTGGGCATGAACAGCACGATCAGCACCAGGATCAGGCCGTTGGCGACGGCGCGGTAGTCCTTGAAGCTGCGCAGCAGCTCGGGCAGCAGCGTGATGATGAACGCGCCGAACACCGGGCCGAACAGGCTGTTGATGCCGCCGAGGATGGTCATGGTCAGGATCTCGACGCCGCGGTCGAAGCCGAATTCCTGCGGGCCGATGAAGAAGGTGAGGTGGGCGTTGAGCACGCCCGCGAGGCCCGCGATGGCCGCGCCGAGCGCGAACGCGAGCATCTTGTGGCCGTTCACGTTGATGCCCATCAGTCCGGCGGCGGTCTCGTCTTCCTTGATCGCCTCGAACGCGCGGCCGATCTTCGAGCGCCGCAGGCGCGCGAGGAAGGCCAGCACCAGCACGACGGCCAGCAGCACGTGCCACCACTGCGTCAGCTGCGGGATGCCGTTGAGGCCCAGCGCGCCGCCGGTCAGTCCCTCGGCGCGGATGATGACCAGCCGCACCACCTCGCCGAAGGCCAGCGTGGCCATCGCGAGGTACACGCCCGACAGCCGCAGCGTCGGCCCGCCGATGACCACCGCCACCAGCGCTGGCGCCGCCATGCCGGCCGCGATCGCCACGGGGAAGGGCCAGCCGTAGTTCATGGTCAGGATGGACGAGGCGTACGCGCCGATGCCCATGAACGCCGCGTTGGCCATCGCCAGCATGCCGCACGACAGCGTCAGGTAGATGGACAGCGCCAGCAGCGACGCGGTTCCCAGCGACAGCACGAGGTTGCTGTAGATGGACCAGAAGTTGTCGAGATAGTCGAGCATCGTCGAAGTCAGACTTTCCGTTCCTGGACGCTGCCGAACAATCCTTTCGGGCGGACGAGCAGCACGAGGAACAGCAGGCCGAAGGCCACCGCGTCGCGCATGTCGGAGCCGATGTAGGCGACCGACAGCACCTCGGCAAAGCCGAGGAACAGGCCGGCCAGCATCGCGCCGCGGATGTCGCCCATGCCGCCGAGGATGATCACGGCGATGCCCTTGTGCAGCATCGGCTGGCCCATCAGCGGGAACAGCGCGTTCGAGTACAGGCCGATCAGCACGCCCGAGATGCCGCCCAGGCCGGCCGCGGCGAACGAGGTCAGCATGAACAGCCCGTCGACGTTGATGCCCAGCAGCCGCGCCGCCTTCGGCGATTCGGCGATGGCGCGCAGAGCGCGGCCCAGCTGCGTCTTCTTCAGCGTGAGCATCAGCACGGTCATCATCACGAACGACACGAGGATGATGCCCAGCTCCAGCACCGTGACGTCGATGCCGGCGATCTGCAGCGAGTCCTGCGGCAGCACCTCGCTCGGGAAGCGCTGGTTCTCGGCGCCGAACAGGCCCTGCACGAGGCTGTTGATCGCGATCGCCAGGCCGATCGTGGCGATCATCGGGATCAGGTGCGGCGCCTCGCGCTTGCGCAGCGGCTTGAGCACGATGCGGTCGATCAGCAGCCCCAGCAGGCCCGAGAACGCGAACGCGAACAGGATGGCCGCCCACAGCGGGAAGTGCAGGCGGGTGATGGCCACGAGCGCCGCGTAGGCACCCACCATGAAGACGGCGCCCTGCGAGAGGTTGACGACTCCCAGCACGCCGAAGACCAGCGTGAAGCCGAGGGCGAACAGGGCGTAGACGCAGCCGAGCGACAGGGCGTTGAAGAGCTGCTGTTCGAGCACGAGGAAACCTGGTCAGGAATGAAGTTGCGGCCCAGGTCGGGCCGCTGGCGAGTGTAGATCTTCAGCCGGCCGCAGGCCCGCCCAAGGGAGGGAGGCAACCGGCTTTGCCGGGGCCGAACCGGCCGGGCCCCTCGGGGGGGCAGCGACCAGCGGGAGCGTGGGGGCCTATTTTTCGATCTCGTAGCTCTTGCCGCGCGTGGTGCTGACGATGGCGTCCTGGTTGGCGTCGTAGCCGGCCGGCTTGCCGGACTTGTCGGTCACGCGGCGGAACGCGAACGGGCCGGTCGCGCCGTTCCACTTGACCGCGGGCAGCGCGGCCTGCAGCGCCTCGCGGTCCTTGGCCAGGTCGCCGCTCAGCTTGATCTTCTTCATCGCCTCCGCGGCGATGTGCATCGCGTCGTACGCCTGCGCCGCGAACTGGTCGGGCGGCGAGCTGTATTTCTTCGTGAAGGCGATGATGAAGCTGGTGTTGGCCGGCGTGTGGTTCTCGATGGACCACGGGCTGCCCACCCACAGGCCATCCGACG
>Ga0302311_10007400_pt1 | contig 11186 bp, 11 predicted proteins | sample III_Palsa_N1_3_FD_200449 | JGI IMG/M metagenome (GOLD analysis project Ga0302311, IMG submission 200449) | Peat permafrost microbial communities from Stordalen Mire near Abisko, Sweden - III_Palsa_N1_3 | ecosystem: Environmental > Terrestrial > Soil > Palsa > Peat permafrost | place: Sweden...
GAGCCGGACCATCATCACCGGCACCACCGCGCTGCTGGCGCTGTCCGGTTCAGTGCTGAACCCGGCCTCGGCGCTGTTTTCGCTGACCGCGACGATGGCTTTCGGCATCCTGATCGGCACCTATTCCTCGATCTACGTCGCCCTGCCGGTGATCCTGCTGTGGGGCGTCAGGCGCGACGACGACGAGGCCAGCGCGATCAACTTCCAGACCGCCCGGCGCTAGCGAGCCTTGCGCGAGCCGCCCGCCATCGACGGCTTCGGCGGCGGCGGGTTCCGGGTCGCGGGCGTCTGGCGTCCCGGCTCGCTGCTGATCCTGGCCGACGAGCCGAGTGACTGGCGCCCGGCAGCCATGGCCGAACTGGCGCTTGGCGACTTCGAAGCGATGATTGCGGCGCCTGCGGGAACGGTCGAATTCGTGTTGTTGGGCACTGGTCCGACCCAGTCGCTGCCACCGCGCGGCGTCCGCGACGCCCTGCGTGTCGCCGGCCTCGGCCTGGAGTTCATGGCCACCGAGGCAGCCGCCAAGCTGCATAACGTGCTGGCCTCGCAGGGCCGGCTTTTCGCCACCGCCTTGATCGCGATCTGAACCGCCGCGGCGCCCGGTTTTCAGGCGCCTGGAAACGCCCTATACCGATCTTAACAGGGGCTGGAACGGGAAGGGTTTTGGGACATGGCGGCGATCCTCAACAATCTGCGCAACACGATCGGCGTCGGGCTGGTGCTTGCGTTCATCATGCTGGTGGCGTTCGCCCAGGCGAGCCCGCACCACTTCAACGACATGACCTACTGGCAAGCGGTGTTCCGCTGGATGCACGTGTTCTTCGGCGTCCTCTGGATCGGGCTGCTGTACTATTTCAACTTCGTCCAGGCCCGGAAAATGCCGGAGATCCCGGCCGAGCTGAAGCCGGCGGTCAGCAAGTACATCGCCCCCGAGGCGCTGTTCTGGTTCCGCTGGTCGGCGCTGTTCACTGTGCTGGCCGGCATCTGCGTCGCGGCGCTGCGCGGGAAGGAATATGCCGAAAACGTCTTCACCTTCGGCCTCGCCGGCGGTCTGACGCCCGACAAGTACGGCTATACCCTGATGGGCGTCGGCATCTATCTGGCGCTGATCATGTTCCTCAACGTCTGGGGCGTGATCTGGCCGAACCAGAAGCGCGCGCTGGGCATCGTCGACGCGGACGCCGACACCAAGGCTAAGTCCGCGCGCATCGCCGGCATGGCCTCGCGGGTCAACGTGCTGCTGTCGCTGCCGATGCTGACGTCGATGGCGATGTACCAGACGTTGTTCGGGTAGGGTTTGGCCGGCGACGACACGCAGGACGACCTCGACCAGCTGATCCGCCGGGTCGATCCAGACCGGTGGCTGACCAGCCGCTTCATCGCCGACCAGGGGGCGAGGGCCAATGTCCTCGCCCTCTATGCGTTCGATCATGAGCTGGCCCGAGGGCGCCGGGCCGCATCGACCCAGCTGCTGGCCGAGATCCGGCTGACCTGGTGGCGCGAGGTGCTTGACCAGATCTTCGCCGGCGATCCGGTTCGCCGCCATCCGGTCGCCGAGGCGCTGGCGGACGCCGTGCGTCGTCGCCGGCTATCCCGCGCGCCGCTCGAGGCGATGATCGACGGCCAGATCGAGGCTCTGGCGGAGACTTCGCTCGACGGCGCCGCGGCGGTGAGCTGGGCCGATGTCGTCCAAGGCTCGGTAGCGACCCTCGCGGCGACGATCCTCGATCCTGCGTCGTCGGCGTCAGCGGCCGCGCCCGCCGGCCGCGCCTGGGGGCTTGCCCTGCTGCTCCGCTCGAACCGGGCGCCCGGTGAAGTCATCCGACCGCTGCTGGGCGACGCCCTCGGCTTAGCGCAAGTGTCGGCGAGGGGATTGAGCGTCGAGGCGCTGCCGGCGGCCTTGCCGGCCCGCCTCGCGCGTTTCGATCTGACGGGCCGAACGCCGGGGCGACTCGCCAAGCGGCTCAGCCTCGTGCTGGCGGCAGCGACCGGGCGGCTCTAGGCGCTCGCCATCGCCGGCTGGGCCCACGCCGCCAGGTCGGCCAGCGCCCGCTCGGCGATCGCCCGCTTCTTGGCCCGGCCACGATCGCGTTTGCCGAGCTTGCGACCGTCATCACAGCGCGCCGGCGCGTCGATCTGGGGCAGCAAGCCATAGTTGATGTTCATCGGCTGGAACGAGCCGGAGCCGTGCCCGAGGTGTCCGCCGGTGATGTGGGCGGCCAGCGCACCCAACGCCGTGGTCGGCGGCGGCGGGGTCAAAGCCTGGCCAAGCACCTGCGCGGCCGCCAGCCGGCCCGCGATCAGACCGATCGCCGCGCTCTCCACATAGCCCTCGACGCCGGTGATCTGGCCGGCGAAGCGCAGCCGCGGATCGGCCTTCAGGCGCAGCTGGCCATCGAGCATCTTCGGCGCGTTGATGAAGGTGTTGCGGTGCAGGCCGCCGAGGCGGGCGAACACCGCCTGCTCCAGCCCTGGAATGGTGCGGAATATCTCGCTCTGCGCCCCGTGCTTCAGCTTGGTCTGGAAGCCGACCATGTTCCACAGCGTGCCCAGCGCATTGTCCTGGCGCAGTTGCACCACCGCATAGGCCTTCGCGTCAGGCCGATGCGGGTTGGTCAGGCCGACCGGTTTCATCGGCCCGAAGCGCAGCGTCTCGCGCCCCCGCTGCGCCATCACCTCGATCGGCAGGCAGCCCTCAAAATAGGGCACGTGCTCCCAGTCCTTGAACTCCGTCTTGGGGCCGGCAAGCAGGGCGTCGATAAAGGCGTCGTATTGAGCCTGATCCATCGGGCAGTTGATGTAGGCAGCGGCGTCCCCGCCCGGTCCGGCCTTGTCGTAACGCGACTGGCGCCAGGCGATGTCCATGTCGACGGTCTCGGCATGGACGATCGGCGCGATGGCGTCGAAGAACGACAGCTCGGCCTCGCCGGTCAGGCCACCGATGGCCTGCGCCAGAGCTGGCGAGGTGAGGGGGCCGGTGGCGACGATCACGCTCGCCCAGTTGGCCGGCGGGAGACCGGCCACTTCGCCGCGCACGACCGCGATCAGCGGGTGGTTGGCGATGGCGCGCGTCACCGCCTGCGAGAAGCCGTCCCGGTCGACCGCCAGCGCGCCGCCGGCCGGGGTCTGGTGTGCGTCGGCGCAGCGCATGATCAGCGAGCCGAGCTGGCGCATCTCGGCGTGCAGCAGGCCGACCGCGTTGGCTTCCCAGTCGTCAGCGCGGAACGAGTTGGAGCAGACCAGCTCGGCCAACGCGTCGGTCTGGTGCGCGTCGGTGCCGCGCAGCGGCCGCATCTCGTGCAGCACGACGCGGACGCCCGCCTCGGCCGCCTGCCAAGCGGCCTCGGAGCCGGCGAGGCCGCCGCCGATGATGTGGATGGTCCGATCGGTCATCCGCCACCTCCTACGCCGTGGCCTCCCCTCGCGGAAGTGGCGCCGGCGGGCCGAATATGCCTATCCTAGCTTGGCTTCAGGGAGCGGGGAGGGGCGGTGGCGGAAATCGCGATCACCCAGGCGGCGTTCGCCGGGTTCGGCATCTTGCGTCGCAAACCGTGGGCGCCGCTCATATGGTCGCTGCTCTACGCCGGTATTCTCGGCGGGCTGGTGATCTATCTGGGCGGCGCTTTCTTCCAGGTAGTCGGCAAGTTGCTGACGATGCCGGGCGGCGCGACGCCGTCACCGCAGCAGCTGCTCGGCTTCCTCGGCAGCATCCTCGGCGCCTACTTCCTGATGCTCACGGTGTTCTGGGCGTTAGGCGCGGTGATCAACATGGCCGTCGTGCGCGCGGTGATCGAACCGGAGGCCGGCGCCTTCGCCTACCTGAGGTTCGGTCGCGCCGAGCTCTGGCTGATGCTGGCCAACTTCATCCTGTTCATCCTCTACAGTATCGTATCGACCGCGATGGCGATTCCCATTGCGCTGGTGTCGGTCTTTGTCGTGACGATCGCGCCTCGCGAGTTCGCGCCCTTCATCACTTTGCCATTCCAGGTCGTGACCTGGGCGGTGATGATCTGGCTTGGCCTGCGTTTTTGCATGGTCGCACCGATGATTTTCGCCGATCGCAAGTTCCGCCTGTTCGAATCGTGGAATTTCACCCGTGGCCGCGTGGGGCGCCTGTTCCTGGTTGGTTTGGTTATGGCGGCGGTGGCCATGGCGATCTACGCGGTTTTGGCGGGGATCGCCTTGGCCATCGGCGTTCCAATGTTCTTCCAATTCGCCAACTCCATCACCGCCGAGGCCTTCCTCAAACAGACGCCGGCGCAAATCTGGAACCAGGTGGAGCCATTCGTGGCGCTCTACGTCGTAGTGATCTGGATCGGTTCGACCGTGCTCTTCCCGCTCTTCTTCGCACCCTGGCCAGAGGTCTATCGGCAGCTCAAGGGCGGCGAGCTGGCGGCTACATTCAGCTAACGGAGACTAACGCCCCATGTCGGAAATCTCGGTCGGGTCGGCGGTCGGCGCCGGATTCCAGCTCATCGCGCGAAGGCCGCTCTCGGTGTTGACGTGGGGCCTGCTGCGCGTCGGCTTCGTGGTTGGAGTCATCGCGGTCTACGCGCCGACGCTGCTGAGCATGTTCGCGGATATTGCGCATGACGCGCAGACATCGTCGGGCGGTCAGCCGCCCCCGGCCGAAGTCACTAAGATAATGTCGCACATGTTCCTGCTGCAGGGCGTCGGCCTGCTGGTGCAGATCGTCGGGCTGTTCGTGAACAGCATCATCTACTGCGCGGCGGCCCGCGCCGTCGTTCATCCCGAACGGCGGGCGTTCGCTTCCCTGCGGCTCGGCGCGCCAGAGTTCTTTGTCGCGATCCTGAGCTTCGCTGCCGGTTTCGTAATCGTCTTCGCGCTGGTGATCGTCATGATCCCGTTCGCGATCGCGATTACGCTGCTCGCCGGGAACCATCAATACATCCCTGCGGGAATCGTCGGCGGGCTGGCGATCCTGGTTCTGCTGCTGGGCGCCATCTACATCGCGGCTCGGTTCGCGTTCGTCTTGCCGATGATGGTCGACGATGGCAGCTTCCACCTGTTCGACGCTTGGTCGCTGACCAAGGGCAAGATCGGCGGCATCATCGTCGTCGGCTTCTGCCTCATGCTGATCGGCCTTGTGCTGGGGCTGGTGCTCGAAGCGATCTTCATCGGCCTGGGCGCGGCGGCCCTGGGCTTCGCGGCTGGCGGCTTCAACAACCTGCAGGCCTTCTTCACGCAGACGCCGCCGCAACAGATCATCACGGCGCTGGCGCCCTCGCTGATCCTGCTGGCCCTGCTGCTCATTCCGGTCCAGGGCGCGGCGCTGGCCATCTTCGTCGCGCCGTGGGCGAGAGCCTATCGAGACGTCGTGCCAACTTCGCCTGTCGCGACGCCGGCGGCCGCCCCGCCGCTCGCCGCCGTTCCTTAGCGCCGCTGCGGCGAACGCTTCCTTGCGTGTTCCTCCGGACTGGCGGAATCAGGCTGGCTCGCGATGACCCGATTCTCTTCCATCGACGCCGCCCTCGAAGGCCTTCGCGTGATCAAACGCGAGCCGCTGGCGGTGCTGTATTGGATCGCGGTCTGGGCTTTCGCGCTGGCGATGATCGCCATCGTCCGGCTAGCGACCGGCTCGCCCACGGCGGCGCATTCGACCGACAGTGCGGGGCTGATCCGCCGCTACGGCCCCCTGGCCGTGGTGCTCGCGCCGACGGTCCTGGCGCTGTGGATTATGACCACGGCGACGGTCTACCGCGCGGTGCTTCGCCCCGGCGAGCACGGCTGGCACCTGTTCAAGCTGGGTCCCGACGAAGCCCGCATCGCCATTCTCAGCGCGCTGGAGACGGTCATCTTCGCGGCTCTGGGCGGCGTGCCGGCCTACCTGTTGCTGGTGCTGCTCAACCCGATCTTCGAAGCCCTGCCCAGTCTCAACCGCTTGATCGCCTTTACCGGCTTCGTCCTCACCATCCTGATCGACATGTGGATCGCCGTGCGGCTGTCGTTGGCGCCGGTCCAGACCTTCTACCAACGCGGCTTTCCGTTCTCGGACTACTGGGGCTTCGCCCGTGGCCGCTACTGGCGGCTGTTGCTCAGCTACGTGATCCTCGCACTTGAGCTCTTGGTCTTTATCCTGATCTCAGGCGTTGTCGGCCTGTTGTTCGGCCTTTCTGCCGAAGCCGCGAAGGCGTGGCACGACACCACCCTGCTCCGGCCGGCGGTGCTCTGGTTGCTTGTGGCGATCGGGGTCATCCTGATCGCCACCGCCTGGGTCGTGCCGCTGACCCTGATCTGCGGCTGCCAGGCCTACGCCTACCGCGCCATCGCGGCGCTTCGGGCCCCGCCCGCGGCGACATGAAGACGACCTCGACCCCTTCGCCGAACTTCGACGCCCGCACCGGCCCGCCGGACATGATCGTCCTGCACTACACCGGCATGCCGACCGGGGCGGCGGCGCTAGCCCGGCTGCGCGACCCGGTGGCGAAGGTCTCGGCCCACTACCTGGTCGAAGAGGACGGCCGCATCTTCGCCCTCGTGCCGGAAGAGCGCCGCGCCTGGCACGCCGGCAAGTCGTTCTGGCGCGGCGAGCGCGACATCAACGCTCGCTCGATCGGCGTCGAGATCGTCAATCCCGGCCACGAGTTCGGTTATCGACCGTTTCCCGACGCCCAGATCGCCGCCGTCATCGAGCTCCTCACCGATGTCCGTTCGCGTTGGAGCGTCGAAGACGAGCGGCTGCTCGGCCATTCCGACGTCGCTCCGGAACGTAAGGAGGATCCGGGCGAGCTGTTTCCCTGGAAGCGTCTTGCGGAAGCCGGCCACGGTCTCTGGGCCGAGGCTGAGGCGGCGCCCGGCGCAACTCTGGCGGAAGGCGACGACGGGCCAGGTGTATTCGCGCTTCAGGCAGGCCTCACCCGGCTTGGCTACGACTGTGCGCCGAGCGGACGGTACGAGGCGACCACCGCCACGATCGTCCGCGCCTTCCAGCGCCACTGGCGCCAGGAAAGCGTCGACGGCGTCGCCGACGGCGAGACCCGCGCGCGGCTCATCGCCCTGCTGCGCCTCACTGCGGGTTGACCACGACACTTTTGTTGCACACCTTCGCGCTGGGCCAGACGGCCGGGCGGTCGCTCCCGAGCATCTAGCAAGGGGGAGGAAAGTCCGGGCTCCACGGTGACAAGGCGGCGGGTAACGCCCGCCGGGGGCGACCCCAGGGATAGCGCCACAGAAAGCAAACCGCCGCTCTTGCGGTAAGGGTGAAAGGGTGGGGTAAGAGCCCACCGCGGACCGGGTGACCGGGACGGCATGGCAAGCCCCGCCTGGAGCAAGACCAAATAGGGGTCCTCAGGTTCGCCCCAGGCGTTCTACGTCATGGGCGGACGGCGCCGTCGCCGGCGCTTCGGGGGTCCGGGTAGGTCGCGAGAACCGTCCAGCGATGGGCGGTCCAGAGGAATGATCGTCGCTTCCTTCGGGAAGGCACAGAACCCGGCTTACAGGCCGTCTGGCCCGCCTCCCGTCACGTCGTCCAAGGCCGCGCCGAGTCTCCGCCGCAGTAGTTCTCTGTATGTTCTGTGGATAACCTTGCGCCGTTAACTATTCGAGTCCCTCGATTCTCTGGGATTCGAACCAAAATGGTAATCAGTGTCATTGTGTCCCAATTCATCCCGTGTTAACCCAATCATCTCGCCATAGGCCGGTCATTCGCTCCCTGGGGGGTGGCGATGCGGTCGGAGGGGCGAGCGGCGGTTCCGTCGGAGCCATCGGCGCACTTGGTCTTGTTGGGCGGGGCTGGTGTTTATCTCGACGTTCGAGAAGCAGTTGGACTCAAAACGGCGCATCGTTGCGCCGCAGGAGTTCCGCGCCACGGTTGCCCCGTTCGACGGCCTGTTCTGCTTTCCCTCGATCGAGGCGGACTGCATCGAGGGCGGCGGCAAGGCGCTGTTCGACAGCTACGCCGCCGTGATCGACGAGTTCCCGTTCGGAGATCCCACCCGCACGGCGCTAGAGACCTCGATCATGGGAGGCATGGTCCAGCTCAGCTTCGACACGGCCGGGCGCATCACCCTGCCAGAGACTTTCTGCCACCAGCTCGGCCTCACCGACTGGGTCGTGCTGGTCGGCCTTCGCGACCGCTTCCAGATCTGGTCGCGCGACGCCTACCAGCAATGGGCAAAGCACCAGCGCGAGCTGGCCCGCGAGGGGCTGATCGCCCGCGCCAAGCTGCGCTCGCCAACGCCGATCGTCGCCAATGAGTGAACCGGCCCATACGCCCGTCCTGCTGGCCGAGGTGCTCGGCGTGTTGGACCCCGCGCCCGGTAAGCTGATGGTCGACGGGACCTTCGGCGCAGGAGGCTACAGCCGCGCCTTCCTTGAGCGCGGCGCCGCCGTCGTCGCTTTCGACCGCGATCCGGCTGCGCGACGCTTCGTCTCGGCGCTGGCCGGCGCGGATCAGTTTCGAATGATCGAGAATCGATTTTCGACGATGGCGGCCGAGCTGGGTGACGGGGCGGCCGACGGCGTCGCCCTCGACCTGGGAGTCTCCTCTATGCAGCTCGACGAGGCCGAGCGCGGCTTTTCCTTCATGCGCGACGGCCCGCTGAACATGAGGATGGGCGCCGAGGGGCCCACCGCCGCCGATATCATCAACCAGGCTCCCGCCGCCGAACTCGCCCGCATCTTCCGGGTGTTCGGCGAGGAGGCGCAGGGCCGTCGCATCGCCGCCGCGATCGATCGCCGGCGGACCGAGCAGCCGTTCACCCGGACGCTGGATCTCGCCGAGTTCGTCGAGCGTGTCCTGGGCGGGCGTCGCGGCGCCAAGGTCCATCCGGCGACCAGGGTGTTCCAGGCGCTGCGCATAGCGGTGAACGCCGAGCTGGAGGAGTTGGAAGCCGGACTGCTCGCCGCCGAGCGGGTCTTGAAGGCGGGCGGTCGTCTCGCCGTCGTCACCTTCCACTCGCTGGAAGACCGCATCGTCAAAGCTTTCCTAACCGAGCGCGCCGGCAAGACCCCTGGCGTTTCTCGCCACCTTCCGCCGGCGGCCAAGGGTCCGGCGCCCAGTTTCGAGTTGCTGTTCAACGGGGTCAAAGCGCCAGGTGCGGCCGAAGTCGCCGCCAACCCCCGCGCCCGCTCAGCCAAGCTCCGCGCCGCCACCCGCACGGCCGCTCCGGTCTGGGGAGCCGCGGCATGAAGGTCTCGGCGATCCTTTTTCAGCGGGTGCGCGGCTTCCGGATCATGGACCTTGCCGCCCTGGTGATCTTCCTCGCATTGGCGCTGACCGTCTACGCCTTCAAGACCAACGCCGGCGCCGAGCGCAGCGATATCGCCGACGTAGAGGACAAGATCGTCGCCGAGCGCCATGACGTGCGTCTGTTGCAGGATCAGGTCACCCGGCTGGAGAACCCCAAGCGGCTTGAGGACCGCGCCGTGCGCCTCGCCGGCCAGGCCCCGATCGCCGCCAAGCAAGAAGTGACTCCGGAAGCGCTCGCCCAGGTGGCTGGACGTGGAGGGCGCCCGTGACCGTCGCGGGCGCCATCGTCCGGCCGTTCTCGCCGATCGGCCGCTGGATCATGCGCCGGCTGTGGTGGGTCGAGCATGCCTTTGAGCGTTCGCGCGCCTCGGAAAAGGCGGTGGACGACACCCGGCTGCGGATCTTCTTCGTGCTGGCGCTGTTCGCAGCTGGCTTCGTGACCCTGGCGCTGGGCGCAGGCAAGGTCGCGCTGTTCTCGCCGTTCAGCCGAGGCGCCGAACCCCTGACGCTGATGCCCGGAGCACGGGCCGAGCTCACCGATCGCAACGGCCTGGTCCTGGCGCTCGACATGCCGCACTTCGGTCTCTACGTCGACGCTCACGAAATGGTGCGCAAGGCCGTCGTCCGCGCGGCGCTCTTGCGAGCGCTGCCGGCGATTCAGCCGGCCAAGCTCGATGCCATCCTGGCGGGCGACAAGCGCCAGTTCGTCATCGGAACGCTGACCGCCGACCAGCAGGCCCAGATCCACGACCTCGGCCTGCCGGGCGTCACGTTCGAGGAAGAGAGCGGCCGCGACTATCCGCTCGACTCGCTCGCCGCCCACGTGATCGGCTTCACCTCCAGGGACGGGATTGGCCTCGCCGGCGCCGAGAAGGCGTTCGACAAGGGGATGCGGGCCGATCGCACAACGCCGCTCCCGCTCTCGATCGATCTGCGGGTCCAGGGCGCGCTGGAGAATGAGCTCGACGACGCCGCAAGCGCCTACCAGGCGCAGGACGCCGTCGGCATGGTGGTCAATGTTCGCACGGGGGAAATCCTCGGGATGGCGAGCTATCCCACCTACGATCCGAACAACCCCATGCTCGGAGACCAGACCAACCACGCCGCCGCCACTGTCTACGAGCCCGGCTCGGTGATGAAGGTCTTCACGTTGGCGATGGGGATCGACGCCGGCGTCGCCACGCCAGACACCATGTTCGACGTCAAGACGCCGCTGGTGTTCGGTTCGCAGACCATCCACGACTTCGACCACGGCGATGCGACGCTGTCGCTGGCCCACGTCTTCACCCATTCGTCCAACATCGGCGCGGCCCGGCTGGGTCTACTCGCCGGCGCAACAACGATGGACCGCTATTTCAGCGATTTCGGCCTCTTCAAGGCGGCGCCGAGCGAACTGGTCGAGTCGGTCCACCCGCTGATTTCGAAGTCGCTCACGTCGCCCAATATCGTCGCGTCGATGTCGTTCGGCCATTCGATCTCGGTGACGCCGCTCCAGATTGCCGCCGGCATGAGCTCGATCCTGAACGGTGGCGTCTATCGGCCGCTGACCCTGCAGCGCCTCGCGGCTGGCCAGGCTCCGGCGCCTGGTCGTCGCGTGCTACAGGCGCAGACCTCGCGCACCATGCTCGACCTGATGCGGCTCAATGTCGTCGAAGGCACTGGCGCCAGAGCCGACGCGCTCGGCCTTCGGGTCGGCGGCAAGACCGGCACCGCGACTAAGCTGGTGAAAGGCCACTACCAGGAAGGCAAGAACGTCGCCAACCTTGCGTCGTTCGCCGCGATCTTCCCCACCGACGGCGCGCTCGACGCCGATCGCTACCTGGTGCTGATCATGATGGACGCGCCCAAAGCCAACGCCGCGGACGGCGGCGTCACCACCGGCGCCTTCACCGCCGCGCCTGTCGCCGGCAGGGTGATCGATCGCATCGCTCCGTTCGTCGGCGTTCGCCGCGTTATCGTCACCGCCGATCTGGGC
>Ga0302311_10007405_pt1 | contig 11184 bp, 7 predicted proteins | sample III_Palsa_N1_3_FD_200449 | JGI IMG/M metagenome (GOLD analysis project Ga0302311, IMG submission 200449) | Peat permafrost microbial communities from Stordalen Mire near Abisko, Sweden - III_Palsa_N1_3 | ecosystem: Environmental > Terrestrial > Soil > Palsa > Peat permafrost | place: Sweden...
CGATAGCCGCCATCGACCAGGATGCGGGCATCGCGGGCGAAGGTGGCGGGGTTGCAGGAAACCCCGACGAGCAGCGGCGTCCTGCTGGAGGCCAAAGTTCTCGCCTGCTCCTGTGCGCCGGCCCGCGGCGGGTCGAAGACGATGGCGTCGTAGCGGTTGGCCTCGTCGCGGCGCAGCGGATTGCGGAACAGATCCCGGCGGATCGCCTTCAACGGCCTCGTCCCTTTCGCCTTGTCGAGCGCGCGGATGGCGGGGCCGACGCTCTCATAGGCGTGGACGGCGCCGCGTTCCAGCATCGGACCGGTGAAGGTGCCGCAGCCCGAAAACAGATCGGCGAAATTTCCGGCGCGCGGCAGCAGCTCCATGACGGCATCGACCAATGCATGCTCGCCGGCTTGCGTCGGCTGCAGGAAGGCGAGCGGCGGCAGGGTAACGTCGAGATTGCCGAAGCGGGCACGCAGCGGGCTGATTTCGATGATGATCTCGACCGGATCGTCCTGATCGGCACGCCAGCCGATGCGGTTGACGTTCGCGGCGCGCGCGAACTGCGAAATGGCCTGGCGCGTCGCCGCATCGGGTTTGCCGGTCTTACCGACGGGCCCAGTGATGACGATGTCGAATTGACCGTCCACGGCCTGGATGAAGGCTGCGGCCGGTTTGCCCTCCTGCAAAATCGGCGCGAGCAAAAGCGTCAGCCGGGCGCGCATCTCCATGAGCGCCGGATCGGCAACGAGGCAGGAAGCGATGTCGGTCACCTGGTGCGCACGGCGCCTTGTGTGGCCCAGAATGACGATGTTGTTTTTCTTGTGCGCGATGAAGGTGGCGCGGCGGCGGTCGCCGGCGGGCAGGAACACCGGATCGCGCCAGATCCTCGGCTTCAGGCCTTTGCCGCGCAAGGCATCGCGGACGATGTCGAGTTTCCAGTGCCGATAAAACTCGTCCTTGGCGTGCTGGAGGGTGCAGCCGCCGCAGACCTCGTAATTCGGGCACGGCGCTTTGACGCGATGGGGCGAGGCCTTGATGATCTTGAGCAGATCGCCGCGCAACACACCATCGTCGCCGCGCCGGATCGTCGCCTGAACCCTGTCGCCCGGCAGCGCGCGATCGACATAGACGGCGCCGCCTTGCGACCGGTGGACGCCGTCGCCTTTGGGGCCGAGTTCATGGATGAGCAGATCGCCGGGCATGGTTTGGTAATAGCTCCGGAACGAGGCTTCGGCGAGGGTTTCAATGGCATCACAGCAATGCCGGACCGCCTCAGGCAGATCCTTCGCCGAACCATCGCGACGCGGCCTGAACAACTTCGTCATAGTCAGGGGCAGCCTCGCCGACCCAGGCGACGACGCCATCGGGGCGCACGAGCACGGCGCTCAGGCCCAGCCGATCCTTGGCGTCACTTGCGACATAGGTGATCCGATCGCCCCAGCGGCTGGCGAGCGCTCGAAGCGGTGAACGAGCGTCGAAATCCAGGAACAGGCCGCTCCCGTCCCTCAGGAGATCACCGATCCTCGTGCCGTCGATCAACTCGAAGTCGGGCGCGCTGCGGCCGACCAGCGGATGGCTGCCGCCAAGATCGTAGCGCAAAGAAACACCCCACACGCGTTCGGCGAAATAGGTGGCACCGTCGCGCGTGTCGATCAGATCACGGATGATGGCTTCGAGCGCGCGCGAACTCCGGCTCGGCCGCATGAGCGCGACCTGGGCGCGCGACCAGTCGAGGACCTGCGCGCCGACCGGATGCCGTTCGCTCGCATAGCTGTCGAGCAGACCGACCGGCGCATCGCCACGGATCGTGGATGCGAGCTTCCACCCCAGGTTCATCGCATCGCCGAGCCCGAGGTTGAGCCCCTGGCCGCCCAAGGGCGAATGGATGTGCGCGGCGTCGCCGGCGAGCAGCACCCGTCCCTTGCGGTAAGCGGTCGCCTGGCAGGCGCGATCCGTCCAGGTCGTGGCAAGCTGGAGGGCGGTCACGGTGACCTCTGTGCCGGAGATCCGGCGCAACACCGCCTGCACATGGTCGAGCGTGATCGGCTGGGCGCGGTGGCAAGTGCCCCCGTCGAACTCGACCATCGCGATCGTCCCGGGCGGTGAGTAGGTATACATGCCGGTCGCGGTGTAGTGGCGGCCCGGGCGGAGCTGATCCGGATCGGCCATCTCGACCTCGACGGAATAGCCGGTGAACTCGGGATCGGTGCCGGTGAACTCGAAGCCGCCCGCCTTGCGCACCGTGCTGCGGCCGCCATCGCAACCGACGAGCCAGCGTCCGCGAAAAGTCTCACCACCGGCGCGAATGGTGACGGCTTCGTCCGACGGGTCGAAGTCTTCGATGCCGAGGCCGCGCCTGATCTCGACCCCCATCGCACTTGCACGACCGGCCAAAGCGGATTCGAGGGCCTCCATCTCGACCGCCATGCTGGTGCCGGCCGGGCTGGGCAGGCGATACGGCCATTTCGAGGTGTCGATGGTGTCATGGTAAAATTGGATACCGGCGAAATGACCGCCCGGGCGGCGCGGCTGCTGCATCCAATGCGCACCAGCCGCAGCGCCGCCATCCGCGCGTTGCGGCACGGCGATGTCGTTCAGCAACCCGCGACGGTAGAAGGCTTCGATGGTGGGCGCCGAAAGGCCACGCATCCCGAATGGGAGCCGCTTCAAGGGTGAATGCGGATCCTCGGCTTGCTCCAGCACCAAGACGGAGACGTCCGCGAGACGCAGCTCACAGGCGAGAAACAGGCCGACGGGGCCGGCGCCGGCAATCACGACGTCATAGGGAGCCAGGTGGAGATTTTGCATGAACCACTCCTTTGTCGATGTCCGACCGGAGCAGTTCGTCGAATTGAGAACCACACGGACGAACACAGGGCGCTTGAGCAGCGCCCTTCATTCGTCGTGGGACTCATGCACGAGGCATGGACAGAGCTTCCGTTTCCGGAAGGACCTGGGCTGGACCACACCAAGTCTGCCTTTTCCGACAGAGGCTGTATAACGTCGGGGCGATTGATCCGCAACGGGCACGGCGCGGTGATCGTCCGGGACCGGCGATCAGAACTCTTCGAATGTCCGCTTCCAGGCTCCCCAGGCAATGATTGTACAACCTGATCCCAGGATGACCGCCGTCGACGTCGCGCGCGCGACGCGCAGTGCCAAGCGCGGCGCGCTGGTTCGCTGGCTGCTGTCCTATGGCACGTTCAGCGTGCCGCAGGCCGCAGGCCCGATCGCGTTCGCGTTGCTGGCGATGCCGCTGACCGGCAATCCGGGCAGCGGCGCCACGATCGTGCTGGCACTCACCATCGCGCAGGTCGTCGGTGCCGTCCCCATCGCTCGGCTGGGACGAAACCGGAATGCGGTCTCGTTCCTGAAGGCGCTCGTGGGCATCAGGACCCTGGCCCTTGCGGCCATCGCGATGCTGGCGGCGGCGGGAGCCCCCTTCAGCTTGCTCATCATCGCCGCGGCGCTGGGCGGCCTCGTCAATGGCGCCGCATTCGGCTATCTGCGATCCGTCCTGAACTATCTCGTCGAGCCGTCCCGGATGCCGAGGGCACTCGGCATTGCGGCAACGCTGAGCGAGTTCACATTCGTGGCGGCGCCGGTTGCCGCCTCCGCGCTCGGGACGATCAACCCGGCCTTCGCATTGTTGATGCTGACCATCCTCGGTGCGGCGCCCGCAATCCTTTTGCCGGGCGTACCGCACGCAAAGGCGCCGGCGCCGGTGGATGGAAGCGGCAGCCTGCGCAAGCCTGCGATCTACCTATGGCTGGCCTGCACGATGGCGAACAGTGCCCTGGTCTCCTCAATCGAAATCGGGGCGGTATCCCTCGCGGTGAAATATGGCTTTCCCCCGGCGATGGGCGTCATTTTCACCGTCGCGCTGTGCGTGGCGTCTGTCACCGGTGGCGGATGGGTGAGCGTTCGGAACCGGATCCCTCGCCGCTCGACCGTTTTTGTCTATCTCGTCCTGATGAGCACGGGCGCCGCCCTGATCGCGTCGAACCTGTCGGTCGTGGTGACGATCGTGGGGGCAATCATCGTCGGTGGCTTTCTGGCCCCTCTGGGCACCTACTACTCGCTGACGCTTGACGCGCAGTCACCGCCGCATCGGAAAGCCGAGCTGTTCGCACTGGCGCGGACCGCGAACTCGATCGGCATCATCCTGACGAGCGCGTGCCTCACGCTCTCCTCGCTCACGGTCACCCAGGCGCTGGCAACCACACTTATCTTCGCGGCGACCGTGACCGTCGGACTGGCATCCTTCGCCGGTCGCTCGTCCCGATGAGAGAGCCCCTGCCTCAAAAACTCAGATGCACCTTCATCGCTTGGGCTTTGTCGCCCGCCAGGTCGAACGCGCGCTGGGCCTCGGCCAAGGGAATCGTGTCGGTCAACAGCGGCGATACGTCGATCACGCCGCGGCTGATATAGTCGACCGCCCAGCCGAATTCCTCGTGGAAGCGGAAGCTGCCGCGCAGTTCCAGTTCCTTGGCGACGATGGTGTTGACGTTGAGATCGAATTCGCCGCCCAGGCCCAGCTGCACGATCGTGCCGCCCGGCCGCACGACGTCGAGCCCGGATGCGAGCGCGCGGGCATTGCCGGAACATTCGATCAGCACGTCGAACGTGCCCTTGTTGGCGCCATAGTCGGCCAAGCTCTCGGTCGCGACATTGACGACCCGGTCGGCGCCGATCAAAGCCGCGGTCTTAAGCGGCAAGGCCGCGACGTCGGTCGCGACGATCTCGCGCGCGCCGAAGCAGCGCGCCGCCAGGATGGTGAGCGCGCCGATCGGGCCGACGCCGGTGACCAGCACGCGCTTGCCCGCGACCGTGGACGCCCGGGTCACCGCATGCAGGCAGACGGCGAGCGGTTCGGCGAAGGCGGCCTGACCGAGGCTGATATGGTCGGGAATGGTGAAGACCTGGCGTTCGTCCGCCACCAGGATCTCGCGGAAGGCGCCCTGGACATGGGGAAAGCGCATGGCGCTGCCGTAGAAGCGCACGTCCAGGCAGGTGTTGGCGCGGCCGGCCAGGCATTGGGCGCAGGCGCCGCACGGCTGGTTCGGATTGATCGCGCCCCGGTCGCCGACCTTCACCGCCGTGACCTCGCTGCCGATCTCGATCACCGTGCCGGCGACCTCGTGGCCCAGGATCATCGGCTGCTTGATGCGCACCGTGCCGAAGCCGCCATCCTGGTAATAATGCAGATCCGAGCCGCAGATGCCGCCGGCGCCGATGCGCAGCTTGACCGAACGGGGGCCGAGCGCCGGCACCTCCGCCTCTTCGATCCGCAGATCGCGCGGTGCATGGATCACGCAGGCCTTCATCGTCGTCTCTCCCCAAAACCTATGCTACCGATAGCATAACTCATACCTAATGCGAGAGGAGATGCCGCAATGTCCAATCCGTTCAGCCTGGAGGGCCGCACGGCCTTGATCACCGGATCGAGTCAGGGCATCGGCTTCAGCCTGGCGCGCGGGCTGGCCGCGGCCGGCGCCCGGGTCGTGCTGAACGGCCGCGATGGCGCCAAGCTGGTCGCGGCGAAAGCCGCGCTCGAAGGCGAAGGCTACCAGATCGACGTTGCCGGTTTCGATGTCACCAACGGGCCCGAGACCCGCGCCGCCATCGACCGGATCGAGGCGGAGATCGCGCCGATCGACATCCTGATCAACAATGCCGGCATCCAGCGCCGGGCACCCTTGCAGGATTTCGCCGAGGAAACCTGGGGCGAACTGATGCGCACCAACCTCGATAGCGTCTTCCTGGTCGGCCAGGCGGTTGCCCGGCACATGATCGGGCGCGGGCGCGGCAAGATCATCAACATCTGTTCAGTGCAGAGCATGCTCGGCCGCCCGAACATCGCACCCTATGCCGCGTCCAAGGGTGCCTTGGTCATGCTGACCAAGGGCATGTGCACCGACTGGGCGCCGCTGGGCTTGCAGATCAATGGCATCGCGCCCGGCTATTTCGAGACGGAACTGACCCAGGCCCTGGTCAATGACGAGACGTTTTCGACCTGGCTCAAAGGCCGCACGCCGGCCCGGCGCTGGGGCAAGGTCGAGGAGCTGAACGGCGCCGCCGTGTTCCTGGCTTCATCCGCTTCCGATTTCGTCAACGGCCATATCCTGTATGTGGATGGCGGTATCACCAGCTGCCTGTAAGACACCGTTCGGGGTAGCTCAAACCAGCTACCCCCAATAGACCACCAAGATCGTGCGACTATTCGCACTCCCCTGAACCATGGCTTTCTCTGGCCATGCACAGATCGGCCGGCATTCGACCAAGACGAGCCGGAAGAGAAGGGGAGTATTCGCGATGAGCATTGCCCCAGGTCCCGACGTTCCGGCCGATGCTGCGGCACCGCCGATCGCGGACCAGAGCGCCGAGCCGGCGACCGACGAAACTTCCGCCGTAACCGAAGCTATCGCCGCCGACAGCGACGATGCCTGCTTCCGCCAGCTGCTGGACGATCTCGACGACGGCCTGGTCGCCGACCAGATCCGCACGGCGCTCGACCAGGAGCTGGACAGCGAGACCTTGCTCGACCGGCTGGCCGAGGCGCTGGCCGACGAGGGCGCCACCGACGCCGAACTCAACGACGCCATCCCGACCCTCGCCGCCATCACCATCCGCCACCTGCTGCAGGCGCTCGGCACCGACCAGCCGGAATCATCCCTGGTCGAGGAGCTGACACCGACCGTCGCCCAGACGATCCGGACCCTGATCGAAACCGGCGTGCCCGGAGCGATCCAGGCGCTGCCCGGCCTTGCCCGCCAGCTGATCCACCGCGCCGCCCGCGATCATATCGGCGGCATCGACCTCATTCCCGTGCTGCGCTGGATGGCGGAGCGCGTGGCGTTGGACCCGGACCTGGTCCGGCGTCTGTCGGGACGGGGCCCTCTGTCCCGTCCCCTGGCGACTGCCCAGCACGGCGCCGCCAAGTTTCGCCAGCAGCCGATGCGATGCCGCATCGACGGGCCTGTCGAGATCATCATCGTCCGCCGCTGAAAGGGCGGCGCCCGAGCAAGAGAGGAGTTCCCGTCATGAGCAGCCAATATCAGGGGGATGTCATGGAGAATCTGTTCGACGAAGGCCCCGAGGGCCAGGTGCATTTCGACGAGGACGGCTTCGACGAAGAGGGTTTCGAGGCCGAGGGCTTCGACGAAGACGGCTTCGATGAGGAAGGCTTCGACGAAGAGGGTTTCGACGAGGACGGCTTCGATGAAGACGGCTTCGACGAGGATACCCCGGACCATGGCGACGCCATGGAGCTGGCGGTTGCCGACGCGCTCGACGCGGAGGATGCCGACGAGTTCTTCGGCAGCCTGCTGAAGAAGGTCGGCCGCTTCGCCAAAAAGGCGCTGCCGGTCGTCGGCAAGGTCATGAGCGCCATCCCGCTGCCGATGACCCAGGCGATCGGCGGCGTTGCCAACACCATCGGCGGCATGCTGGCCGACGAGGCCGACGAGGGCGAGGCCTTCGACGGCATGCTCGACTTCGCCGAGGACGAGGACGCCTTTGACGCGGCGGCACCGGTCATCGCCGGTCTGGCGCTGCGCAAGGCGGCACCGCATGTGAAGGCGTTGCCGCTGCAGGCGCGGCGCCAGGCGGTCAAGACCGTGACCAAGGCCGTGCATCAGCTGGCCCGTCGCCATGGCACGGCCGCTGTCGCGGCCATGCCGGCGATCGTCCATACCGCCCGGCGCCATTTGGCGGCCCGTCGCCTGCCGGCGGCGCAGCTGCCGGCGATGATCCGCAAGGTCACGGCCCATGCCCATCGCAATCCGCGGGCGCTCAAGACCTATGTCAAGCGCGGCCGCGCCATGGTCGCGTCGGGCCCCGGCCATCATCACCGTCACCATGCCGGTCGCCACCATCGCGCCGCCGGCTATGCGGGCGGTTCGATCGGCCGCGGTCGTCAGCGCTACAGCGGCGTCGGCCGGCGCACGTCGGGCGGGGCCGGGTCCTACGGCTCGGTCGGGTATGGCGGCACGGCCGGTGCCGGACGCTGCGCCCATTGCGGCAAGACCCAGCGCCTGCGCTTCAACGGCCCGATCCAGCTCATCATCAAGCCGCTCTGACCCCAACCCTGCAGCGCGATGCCGATGGAGCCCCATCATGGAAACGCGAAGCTTTCTCCGCTCGAAGATCCTGACACTCGCCGCGCGCGCGCGGCGGCTGGCAAGGGTGGATTACGCTTCCGTCGGCATCCGCCCGCAGGATCTACCCTATGCCCCCAGTCCTGCACATTTCCAGGCCGCCAACCGGCGGCTGGCCGAGATCGATCGGCAGATCGCGAAACGGATGGCACGGGTGCAGGCCGAGGCCGACACCGCATCCTACAAGCGTCTGCTGATCGACATCGCGCTGGTCGAACGCGAGATCGACCGGGCCCGGCGCGCCTTCGGGCTGTTCTTCGAAGTGTTCGGCCAGCGCGGCACCAGCTACGCGCCCGTGCTGGCCGCCCATGACGTCATCGCCGCCGATTGCTACCGGGCGATCCGGCAAAGCTCGCCCGGACAGTTCCGCGGCCCGGTGCTGAAGCCGATCACCTATATGGAACACGGCTATTCGCCGGCCACGCTCCGCCGCGGCATCGTGCTCAATCGCCTGTTGGGTGAGGCCAACCCGTTCCCGCTGATCCGCATCCCGTTCGACCGGGACAATCCGTGGCAATCGGTGTTCCTGCACGAGGTCGCCCATAATCTGCAAGCCGACCTGGGCATCTGGCAGGAGAACCGGACCGCCGTGCTGCGCCGGGTGTTCCGCCACGCCGGCGACCCGTTGCTGACCAAGATCTATACCGCCTGGCACAAGGAGGTGTTCGCGGATCTCGCCGCCCTGCTGCTAGCCGGGCCGGCCGCCGCCTGGGGCATGGCGGGCTTCCTCGCCCATCCGGCACCCAAGGCGCTGACGTTCCGCCCCGGCGGCGCACACCCGACCGGCTATCTCCGGATGCTGATCCAGGCCGAAATGTTGCACCGCATGGGCTTTGCCGCGGATGCCGACCGCCTGACCCGGGTCTGGAAGACGCTCTATCGGCCCGACCGCTTCAACCGGCTGCCGGTCCGCCTGCTGGCGACGGCCGACCGACTGATCCCGGAACTGGTCGACGAGATCGCGTTCCAGCCCCGGCGCAACCTGGCCCATCACGCGCTGGTCGATGTCATTCATTTCTGCGCCGACGATCAGGCCGCGATCCTGGAGGGCAGCCGCCATCTGGTCGAAGGCCGACCGATCGAGGATCTGCCGCCCCGGCAGCTGGTCAGTGCGTCGAGCTACGCGCTGGAAACCGGCCGGATCGGCGCCCGGACCCTGTCCAAACGCATTGTCGACCATCTGACGCGCGGGGCCGTCGCCCCCGCGCCAACGATCGCCGAGGCGCAAGCGGCCATCGCCGCCTGACCTCCTGACCGCAACCCAAATGGGAAGAGGCGAGCATGTCTTATCCATCGAGTGCCAATGGTTTTCACAGCGGCTCGGGCCAGAACGGCGCCAGCCCCCGGCCGGGCGGTCCCAACACCGGCGACGGCATCGGCCTCGCCATCGACAATATGCTGCGCAACGAGCTCAAGGTCTCCGACCCGCGCGATGCTAGCCAAGTCGCGGCCGCCCTGCTCGCCCGCTACAAGGACAGCCCACGGGCCCGCGGCATCGCCCAGGAGGCGCAGGGCGTGCCCTATCTGCAGCAACAGCAGATGCAGGTGCTGCCGCCGACCATGCCGACCTCGTCGGACGTCGAATTCCGCCAGGCCAATTCGGACGTCGAGAAATCGCTGCAGGATCTGGGTTCGAGCGCGTTGCTCGATGATTTCGGGCCGGAGTTGGGCGGTTGGGCCCAGGCGATCCGCAGCGCCGTCGCCGAGGGTGGCCAGGCTGCCCGCAACGGCCTCGATCCGCGCCAGCGCGACAAGACGCTGACCATCCGCCGCCAGCTGGGCGATTATGCAAGGCTCGCCCGCTTCGTCGGCGCGCTGACGCCGTCGATGACGCCCAATTACCGCAAGCTGGCCCAGGCGCTCGACGAGGTCGCGGCCGTGCTGCTGGTCATGCTGGGCGAGGCGCTCGCCAATATCGGCTTCTCCAGCGGCTATTACCTGCTGCAGGTGCCGTTTGTTGAGCTGCAGCAGCGGCGGGATTCCGCGGTCTACGCGCTCAGGAACCTGGTCGGCGCCACCCAGCAATCCTATGGGCCCGACGATTGGCCGCGCGGCGTCAACGCCTATCGCTTCCTGTTCAACACGCTGGAACAGCAGGGCCAGGGCGACCTGCGCGCACTGCTGGTCGAAAGCGAGCTCAGCCGCGCCATGGACGACCTGATCACCCGGGCCGGCCAGGGCGGCGCCGATGGGCTCAGGGCCTTGGGCGTCACCGCCGGCATCGACCTGGAGCGGTTCCGCCGCTTGGTCGTCGTCGCCTCGACGCTGCGCAAGAAAGGGATCGAGTACCAGTCGCCGCCCTTGAGCGCGTTCCTGGAATCCCTGCTGCTGTTCGTCGACGCCTTCACACCCGCCGGCGGCAGCCGCTTCCTGAAGATCGCCCGGCCGCCGATCCTGTTCTACGGGCTCTATAACCAGACGCTGGGCGACGAGAGCTTCGACCAGACGCTCTTGGAGCTGATCACGCTCCGCGGCCAGGTCGCGACCCAGGTCGATTACCTGCTGTACGGCTATGAGCCGAACCGGGCGGCGATCCAGATCATGCTCGACATGATGGTCTATCTGCTGGATCGGATCATCGATCTCTATGCGGTGTCGGTCGATACCGAGAGCGTGCCGGAACAGCGGGCGATCGCGTATTTCCTGCTGATCATCCAGATCGCGGCCCAGATCGATCCGCGCATCGACGCCCGGCGCAAGAGCACAGCACCAGCGGCGGCCGCCAATTACGCGGCCTATACCGCAGCGCTGGGTGCCCAGGCCCAGAAGTCGGCCTTCGCCGCCACGCTCAACATCGACCATATCGCGCTGATCGCAGCGTTCGAGGAACCGGACCTGACCAAGTTCTTCCGGCGCTTTGCCGGCATCGCCCGCAAGGCGCTGGCAAAGTTCAGTTCGGCCGCGATCAACACGTCGACCGCGATCGGCATCGCGCCGGCGCCGGCCGATGATCCGGCCCACAGCCTCTATCCGTGGGACCTGGAATATCCGGCGTTGCGCAAGCTGCTGCCGCCCTCGGTCGAGCAGGAGCTGATGATCC
>Ga0302311_10007408_pt1 | contig 11183 bp, 4 predicted proteins | sample III_Palsa_N1_3_FD_200449 | JGI IMG/M metagenome (GOLD analysis project Ga0302311, IMG submission 200449) | Peat permafrost microbial communities from Stordalen Mire near Abisko, Sweden - III_Palsa_N1_3 | ecosystem: Environmental > Terrestrial > Soil > Palsa > Peat permafrost | place: Sweden...
CTGGCGGCCCGATCTGGTGATCCGCGACCCGCTCGCCTACTCCGGGGCGATCGCGGCCCGGATCAGCGGTGCGGCGCACGCCCGGCTGATGTGGTGCGCGGACGTCTGGGGTCGCACCCGCCAGACATTTCTGACACTTCGTCAGGAGGTGCCGGAGACCGAGCGGGTGGACCCGTTGGCCGACTGGATGTCGGAGCGCTCGGAGCCCTTCGGCTTCGGCTGCGACGAGGAACTGCTGCACGGCCAGGCGACCATCACCTCGACGCCGCCCAGCCTGCGGACGCCGACCTGTGCCTCGCCGGAGTTGTCGATGCGTCACATTCCTTACAACGGCAACGCCGTGGTGTGGGACTGGCTGCGCGAGGCGCCCAAGCGCCGTCGGGTCTGCCTCAGCCTGGGCGCCTCCAACACCGAGGACTACGGCGGCGACTACGTCTCCGTGCCGGAGATCCTTGAGGCGCTCTCCGGCGAGGACCTGGAGGTGGTGGCGGCGCTGCTGCCCGCGCAGCGCGAGCGGCTCGGCGCGGTCCCCGGCAATGCCAGGGTGGTCGACTCGGTGGCCCTGCACACCCTGCTGCCCAGCTGTTCTGCGATCATCCACCATGGCGGGTACGGGTCGTACGCCGCGGCGCTGGTGGCCGGGGCGCCGCAGCTGATCCTGTCCACCTCGGTCTCGGACCATGTGCTGCGCGCCGAGACGTTGCAGCAGAGCGGCGCAGGGAGCTACCTGCACCACCGCGACGCCGACGCGGAGCAGGTCCGCGGCCGGATTCGGCAGATGCTCACCGAGCCGGGTTTCGCCGAGGCAGCCGGTCGGCTCCGCACCGAGTCGGACGCGATGCCGAGCCCGCACCAACTAGTGCCGGTGCTGGAGCAGTTGGCGGCCTCCCGCTGACCCACCCGCACCAACTCACCGGGCCCACCTGACCGACCCACCCGACCGACCCACCTGACTACGAGAAGCGCCCGACCAGGATGAGGAGACTTCGATGAAGATCACGATCGACCGGCAGCGATGCATCGGCGCCGGACAGTGCGTACTGGCCAGCGACACCGTGTTCGACCAGGACCAGGAGGACGGCCTGGTGCGGTTGCTGATCGCGGACGTTCCCGCGCAACTGGAGTCCGAGGTCCGCGAGGCCGAGCTGATCTGCCCGTCCGGCGCGATCGAGCTCGCCGCCGACTGACCCGCCGTCGCTGCCGAGCGGCAGAGGGCCGTTGGGGCCACTCGGATCCCAACGGCCCTCTCAGGTGCCCGGATTCACCGAGGTCGTCTCGGGTTCAGTGGCGTCGGTGTCGTGCTGAAGGATGTCCCACAGGCCGGCTCTGGCGTGGTAGATGTTGGTGATCACCAGGAGCAGCAGGGTGAAGACGCCGTACTGGATGCCGTTCCAGAGCGGGACCAGGTCGACCGGCAGGGCGTAGGCGATGACCACCCGCAGTCCGGCGTCCAGGATCAGGCCCACTCCCCAGAAGACGGTGGACACCTGCCAGATCCGGCGGAACCTCGGCACGTGGTCCCACAGGTCGTCCCAGGTCTGGTTCCCCGACGAGAACCTGCGCTCCAGCAGTGGACGGGAGAAGGTGAAGGCCAGCGGCCGTCGGCCCCACAGCGAGGCCAGGAACGCCCCGCCCGCCGCGCCGGTCAGCCACCCGTCCTTGAGCAGCAGGAACCGGGGGCTGTCGGTGACCAGCGAGGCGACGATGCTCAGCACGAAGATGGCTGCCACGAAGACGCCCAGTGCGTCGACCCTGCGCTGCCTGATGAACTTGACCACCGCGCTGAGCAGCGGCGGCACGGTCCCAACGGTCAGGGCGACGACGTTACTGGCGCCGACCGCGCGCAGGCCGTAGAACAGGGCGATCGGACCCGCCAGGTCGGTCACCAGCATGACCAGCATGTGCAGGGCGAGGTTGCCCGGGGGCTCCTCGTCGCTTTCACTGCTGCGGGTGCTGCTCATGTGCTCTCCACTTGGTCCCGGCGGGTTGCCAGTTCGAACGTGGTCACCAGTTCCTGCGCGTAGCCGCGCAGGTCCAGGTCGGGATGGGACTCCAGCAGGAACGGGAGTCCCTCGACGGTGCGTTGGATGGTCACGGCCATCACCAGGGGATCAAAGCCGCGGAACTCGCCGGCCGACTGACCCTGCGACAGGATCCGCTCGATGACCGAGGTGACAGGCTCGTCGGCGGACGAGTCGTAGTGCAGCCCGCCGCTCAGAAAGATCGACAGCAGGGCCTTCATCTGCGTGCGGTGGCTCCCGACGAACTCCACGGTGGCCAGGATGTAGGCGCGCAACGCCTCCGCCGCGCTGCCCTGGTCCTTCATGCGTTCGGACAGGAAGCCGCCGAGCTCGGACGATATCTCCCGGACCACCTGCTCGATCAGCTCGTCCTTGCTGGTGAAGTGGTACGAGATCAACCGCGTGCTGCTCAGGCCCGCCCGCTCGGTGATCCGCGCGAACGACGCCCGGGCGAAGCCGACCTCCGCGATCGTCTCGATCGCGGCACGCACGATCTGCGCCCGGCGGGCGGTCGTGGTGAACGACCTGCTGTCACCGCTCTCACTGCTTACCTGCATGAGTAAAATGTACGTCGCTCAGGTAACGCTGTCGAGTCGACCAGCCGGACGGGCGTCCCGGAGATCCCCGGACCCGGGAATCCCCGGACCCGGAAATCCCTAGACAACGACGGCACCGCGCCCTGGCCCGGGACAGCGGTGCTAGCGTCCGAACCTGAATCGGACAGACTGAATTTCCCAGCCGATCTCCTCGCCGCATTGGCCGCAGAGCCCGTGTTTCCTCTTGGCCGCCCGGTGCGCCGGAGTCCCGACGTTCCACCGAATCCTCAGGAGACATCTGTGGCTGATGTCAGCACTGCCACCGAACCGACCGCCGAGTCCGTACCCGTACCAGGCCCTGCCTGGCTGTCGCCCAGGGAACTGCGGGCCATGGTGGTGCACGCCCCGAACTTCTTCACCGGACTGCGGGAGCAGTACGGCCCGGTGGTGCGCTTCCCGTTCGGCACCTCCCACGGATACCTGCTGAGCGACCCGCACGTCATCCAGGACATCTACATCGCCTCCTCCGGCAAGTTCGACAAGTTCGTGGTCCGCAACGGCCCCGGGGAGGAGGACGTGGCCGCCCCGCTCGCCACCGCCCTCGGCAAGGGCCTGATCACCAGCGACGGCGACCTGCACCGCTCGCAGCGGCGGCTCATCCAGCCGATCTTCCACCGGCAGCGGATCGCCGGATACGGCAAGGTGTTCGCCGAGCTCGCCGACGAGATCGCCAACGGGCTGACCGACGGGCGGCGGCTGAACGTGCAGGACGCGATGTACGAACTGTCGCTCGGCATGGTGGCCAAGACAATCTTCGACGTCTCGCTCGACAGCCATGTCGTGACCACCATCCGCAACGCCTACCCCCGCCAGGGCGGCCCGCTGCGCTGGGAGCAGGTCGTCCCCTTCGGCCGGTACATCATGCGCCTGCCGCTGCCCTCCAACCGCAAGTTCTGGAAGGGCCAGAAGACCCTCGACAGCATCCTGCGGACGATGATCGAGGAACGCCGGCAGGGCTCCGGTGACGGCGACGACCTGCTGTCGATGCTGATCAACGCCAGGGACGCCGACACCGGGGAACCGATGGACGACTCGCTCCTGCGCGACGAGGCGCTCACCCTGCTGATGGCCGGCCACGAGACCTCCTCGGCCGGTCTGACCTGGGCATACCACCTGCTCGGGAACAACCCCGAGGTGAAGGCCCGGATGTTCGCCGAGATCGACGAAGTCCTCGGCGGCCGGATCCCCGAGCTCAGCGACCTGCCGAACCTCCCCTGGACCGACGCGATCTTCTCCGAGGTGATGCGGCTGTTCCCGCCGGTGTGGACCACGGTCAGGCGCAGCTTGACGGACTACACCGTCGCGGGACACGTCATTCCACCGAAGAGCTTCGTGATGATGAGCCCCTGGGTCGTCCACCACGACCCGCAGTGGTGGCCGGAGCCCGAGCGCTTCGCCCCCCAGCGCTGGATCGCCTCCGACGACGGCGACCCGCTCAGCGGCCACGCGCTGGAGCCCGGACGGCCGCGCATGTCCTACCTCCCGTTCGGGGCCGGGCCGCGGCAGTGCATCGGCAACGCCTTCGCCCGGATGGAGGCGGTCATGGCACTGGCCACGATCGGCCGGCACTGGGACTTCGAACCTGTCAACCACGACGAGGTGCCCGTCCTGACCCACGTCACGGTTCACCCCAAGAAGGGCCTGACGATGATCGCCCGCCGCCGGTGATCACCTCGGAGCGGGCCGGACCGGTCAGCCGGTCAGCCCGCTCCGATGAGTATCCGAAGAGTAGACGTCCCCCTAGATGCTGACCGACGGGCGCGACGGCCCCGCCCGCAGGCACCAGAGTGAGTGTGATCGACGGAGCGCTTCCCAGGTCACCGCCCCTGTAAGCCGTCCGGTAGCCGTGCCGAGTGCAGTGAAGATTCGGATTCGTTAGGTGGAGGCTGTGCCCGTGTTGCCAGACGAGGGACCATCCCGGGACAGCGCCGTGCGGGACGGCGCCGCACGGGACGAGACCGTGGCGGTCGTCGGAATCTCCTGCCGCCTGCCCAAGGCCTCCGGCCCCGGCGAGTTCTGGCAGCTGCTGCGCCGCGGCGAGAACGCCGTGGAGCAGGCGCCGGAGGGCCGCTGGGACACGGATACGCTCTTCGACCCGGACCCGTCCGTCCCCGGCCGCTCGACCAGCCGATGGGGCGGATTCCTCGACCAGGTCGACCGGTTCGACCCAGGGTTCTTCGGTATCTCGCCCCGCGAGGCCGTGGCGATGGACCCCCAGCAGCGGCTGGTGCTGGAACTCGGCTGGGAGGCCCTGGAGCAGGGCGGGATCGTCCCCCGGCGGCTGCGCGGCAGCCGCACCGGCGTGTTCGTGGGGGCCACCTGGGACGACTACGCGACGCTCACGCACCAGCAGGGCCTCGCCGGCATCGGCCCGCACACCTTCACCGGACTCAACCGCGCCATCCTCGCCAACCGGCTCTCCTACGTCCTCGGCCTGCGCGGACCGAGCCTCACCGTTGACACCGGGCAGTCGTCTTCCCTGGTCGCCGTGCACCTCGCCTGCGAGAGCCTGCGGCGGGGCGAGTCCGAGATCGCCATCGCTGGCGGCGTCAACCTGACTCTAGCCCCGGAGAGCCTGGTCACCTCCGCCAAGTTCGGCGGCCTCTCGCCCGACGGCCGCTGCCACACCTTCGACGCCCGGGCCAACGGCTACGTCCGGGGCGAGGGCGGCGGGTTCGTCGTGCTCAAGAGCCTTTCGCGGGCCCTCGCCGACGGCGACCCGATCCACTGCCTGATCCGCGGCAGCGCGGTCAACAACGACGGCGGCGGCGACGGTCTCACCGCGCCCCACCGCGCCTCCCAGGAAGACGTCCTGCGGCGTGCCTACCAGGCGGCGGGGGTCCGCCCGGCCGACGTGCAGTACGTCGAACTCCACGGCACCGGAACGAAGTTGGGCGACCCGATCGAGGCCGCCGCACTCGGCGCGGTGCTCGGCGCAACCCGCACGGACGAGTCACCGCTGGTCGTCGGCTCCGCCAAGACCAACGTCGGGCATCTGGAGGGCGCGGCCGGGATCACCGGGCTGCTCAAGTCCGTCCTGTCCATCGGCGCGCGCGAGATCCCGGCCAGTCTGAACTTCGAGCAGCCGAACCCGGACATCCCGCTGGACACCCTGCACCTGCGGGTGCCCACCGCCCTGGGCCCCTGGCCGCAGCCCGACGCGCCGCTGCTCGCCGGTGTGAGCGCGTTCGGCATGGGCGGGACCAACTGCCACGTGGTGCTGTCCGAATGGACCGGCGTCCCGGCAACTCCCCCGCACCAGGAACCCACCGGGCCGGACACCGGACGCACCACCCCGCTCGCGGACGTCCCGCAGCTGCCCTGGGTGGTGTCCGGACGGACCGAGGAGTCGCTGCGCGCCCAGGCAGGCCGACTGCTGGCCCGCATCGACGCCGATCCCGCGCCTTCCCCCACGGACATCGGCTACTCCCTCGTCGTCACCAGGACCGGCTTCGAACACCGGGCCGTGGTCCTCGGCCAGGACCTGGAGGAACTGCGCACCGGCCTGCTGGCGATCACGGAAGGCCGGAGCGTTCCCGGACTGATCGAGGGCCGGACGACCGCCGGGGCCGCGCGGCGCGACGGCGGCGCCCCAGTCGTGTTCGTGTTCCCCGGACAGGGCGCGCAGTGGACCGGCATGGGCCGGGAACTACTGGAGCACTCCCCGGTGTTCGCCGCACGAATGCGGCAGTGCGCGGCGGCGCTGGCCCCCTTCGCCGACTGGTCGCTGCTCGACGTGGTCTGGGGTGTCCCCGGCTCGCCCGCCGCCGATCACCCCGACGTGGTCCAACAGGTGACCTGGGCCGTGATGGTCTCCCTCGCAGCGCTGTGGCGCGCGTGCGGCGTGGAGCCGTCGGCGGTGATGGGCCACTCCCAGGGCGAGCTGGCCGCCGCCTGCGTGGCGGGCGCACTGTCCCTGGAGGACGGCGCGCGGATCGTGTCGCTGCGTCGGCAGGCCATCCAGGCCATCGCCGGGCGCGGCGGGATGGCCTCGCTCGTACTGCCCCGGGCGGCGGTCGAGGAGATGCTGCTCCCATGGGAGGACCGGCTCTCGGTCGCCGCCGTGAACGGCCCGGACTCGGTGGTGGTGTCCGGCGACGCGGACGCCCTGGACGAATTGCTGGCCCGGGCCGAGGCCGAGTCCGTCCGGGCGCGCCGGGTACCCGTCGACTACGCCTCGCACTGCGCCCACGTGGAGGCGATCGAGGAGGAACTGGCCCGCCTGCTGGCCGGATTGACCCCGCGCACCGGCGACGTGCCATTCTTCTCCACGGTGGAGGCGGCCTTCGTGGACACGGCGTCGTTGGACGCCGACTACTGGTACCGGAACCTGCGGCAGCCGGTGCGGTTCGAGGAGGCCGCCCGTGCCCTCGCCGAGCAGGGGCACGACCTGTTCATCGAGGTCAGCTCGCACCCCGTGCTGACCTCGGGGGTGCTGGAGAGCGTGGAGGCAGCCGACCTGGACGCGCCCGCGATCGGGACGCTGCGCCGGGACGACGGCGGCCCGGACCGGATGCTCACCGCGCTGGCCGAGGCCTACGCCCACGGCGCGGAGGTCGACTGGGCGGCGATCTTTGCCGGCAGCGGCCGCCGGGTGGAACTCCCCACGTACGCGTTCCAGCGCAGCCGTTACTGGCTCGGCGAGGCCGCCGCGACCACACACGCCGTTCCCGCTCCCCGGACACCGGAGCCGACCCCGGGACCCTCCGAGCTTTCGGTCGTGCCCGGCCCGTCAGGCGGCTCCGACGCGCAGCGTCGACATGCCCTGCTCGATCTGGTGCGTACGCATGTCGCGATCATCCTCGGCCACGAGTCCGCCGGCGGCGTGGGTTCGCGAAGGACGTTCAAGGACCTAGGGTTCGACTCGCTCACTTCGGTCGACCTGCGCAACCGCCTGAAGACGGCCACCGGCCTGCGGCTGCCGACCTCGCTGCTGTTCGACTACCCAACCCCCGAGACGCTGGCCGCCTATCTGGCAGCAGGCCTCCACGGTGGCGAGGAGGCCCACGACGCGGATCGTCCGTCGGCCGGGGTGGTGGTGGACGATGATCCGATTGTGATTGTGGGGATGGCGTGTCGGTATCCGGGTGGGGTGGAGTCGCCGGAGGATTTGTGGCGGTTGGTGTTGGAGGGTGGGGAGGGGATTGGTGGGTTCCCGACGGATCGGGGTTGGGATTTGGAGGGGTTGTTTGATCCGGAGCCGGGTTTGCCGGGGCGTTCGTATGTGCGTGATGGTGGGTTTTTGTATGGGGCGGCGTTGTTTGATGCGGGGTTGTTCGGGATTTCGCCGCGTGAGGCGGTGGCGATGGATCCGCAGCAGCGGTTGTTGTTGGAGACGTCGTGGGAGGCGTTGGAGCGGGCGGGTATCGATCCGGGTTCGCTGCGGGGCAGCCGGACCGGTGTCTTCGCGGGCGCGATGGGACAGGACTACGGTTCCTACCTGCGTGGGACGTCGGATGAGACCGAGGGGTATCTGCTGACTGGCACCACCGGCAGCGTGATCTCGGGTCGGGTGTCGTATGCGTTCGGGTTTGAGGGTCCGGCGGTGACGGTGGATACGGCGTGTTCGTCGTCGTTGGTGGCATTGCATTTGGCCGCCCAGGCCTTGCGGTCCGGTGAGTGTGATCTGGCCTTGGCCGGTGGTGTGACGGTGATGTCGACCCCCGACACCTTCGTTGACTTCAGCCAGCAGCGGGGCCTCGCCCCGGACGGCCGGATCAAGGCGTTTGGTGCGGGTGCGGATGGTACGGCGTGGGCTGAGGGTGTGGGTGTGTTGTTGGTGGAGCGGTTGTCGGATGCGCGGCGTCGGGGGCATGGGGTGTTGGCGGTGGTGGCGGGTTCGGCGGTGAATCAGGATGGTGCGTCGAATGGGTTGACGGCGCCGAATGGTCCGTCGCAGCAGCGGGTGATTCGGCAGGCGTTGGCGGGTGCGGGGTTGTCGGTGGTGGATGTGGATGTGGTGGAGGCGCATGGGACCGGGACGGTGTTGGGTGATCCGATCGAGGCGCAGGCGTTGCTGGCGACCTATGGTCAGGGCCGGGAGTTGGGTCGTCCGTTGTGGTTGGGTTCGTTGAAGTCGAATATCGGGCATGCGCAGGCGGCTGCGGGTGTGGGTGGTGTGATCAAGATGGTGATGGCGATGCGGTACGGGGTGTTGCCGCGGACGTTGCATGTCGGTGAGCCGTCGTCGCATGTGGACTGGTCGGCGGGTGGTGTGGAGTTGTTGACGCGGGGGGTGGACTGGCCGCAGGTGGATCGTCCGCGTCGTGCGGGTGTGTCGTCGTTCGGGATCAGCGGGACCAACGCGCACGTGATCGTCGAGCAGGCCCCGGCCTGGACCGCTGACGAGCAGGCGTCGGTCTCTGATGCCCTCCCACTGGTGCCAGTGGTGGTGTCGGGTGCGAGTGCTGGGGCGTTGCGGGGGCAGGCGGAGCGTCTGCTGTCGTTCGTGGAGGCGGACCAGGAGCTGCTGCTGGTCGATCTGGGTTTGTCGTCGGTGGTGTCGCGGTCCGCGTTGGAGCACCGTGCGGTTGTCCTCGGCTCGGATCGTGGCAAGTTGCTGCGCGGTCTGGCTGCGTTGGCGGCTGGTGATGTGGTTGGGCAGGTGGTGGTGGGTTCGGCGCGGTCGGAGGGTCGGACGGCGTTCCTGTTCGCGGGTCAGGGTTCGCAGCGGCTGGGTATGGGGCGGGAGCTGTACGGGGCGTTTCCGGTGTTCGCGGAGGCGTTCGACACCGTGTGCGCGCTGGTGGACGGGGAGTTGGAGCGTCCCCTGCGGGAGGTGGTGTTCGGTGAGGATGTCGAGCTGCTGAACGGGACCGGGTTCGCGCAGCCTGCGTTGTTCGCGTTGGAGGTGGCGCTGTTCCGCCTGGTGGAGTCGTGGGGTGTGCGTCCGGACTTCCTGGTCGGGCATTCGATTGGTGAGATCGCGGCTGCGCATGTGGCGGGCGTGATGTCGTTGGCGGATGCGTCTCGGTTGGTGGTGGCGCGTGGCAGGTTGATGCAGGCGTTGCCGACCGGTGGGGCGATGGTGGCGTTGGAGGCGTCCGAGGCGGAGGTGCTGCCGCTGCTCGAAGGGTGCGAGGCTGAGGTGGGGATCGCCGCTGTCAACGGTCCGGCGGCGAACGTGGTGTCCGGGGCCGAGGCTGCGGTGGAGGAGGTCGCGGAGCATTTCCGGGCTCTGGAGCGCAAGGTGACCCGTCTGCGCGTCAGTCATGCGTTCCATTCGCCTTTGATGGAGCCGATGGTGGAGGAGTTCCGCTGGGTGGCGGAGAGTGTGGAGTACCGAGAGCCGCGCATCGCCCTGGTCTCGAACGTCACCGGTCAGCTCGCCGAGGCCGGGGAGCTGATGTCGGCCGAGTACTGGGTGTCGCATGTGCGGCAAGCGGTTCGGTTCTTCGACGGTGTGCAGCAGTTGGAGGAGTCGGGGGTGACCCGGTTCCTGGAGCTGGGTCCGGACGGGACCTTGTCCGCGATGGCGCAGGGGTGCTTGGCCACGGACGGGGCTTTGATCGTCCCCGTGCTGCGCAAGGACCGGCCCGAAGCGGACACACTGCTGGCTGCGATCGCCGGGGTCTTCACCCACGGCGGCGAGGTGGACTGGAAGGCGCTCTTCGCGGGTACCGGCGCCCGCCTGATCGGACTGCCCACCTATGCCTTCCAGCGGCGGCGCTTCTGGCCGAATGCGGTGTCCGCACCCGGCGACGCGGGCTCCCTGGGCCTGACGGCCGCCGAGCATCCGTTGCTGGGCGCGGCGGTTGTGCTGGCCGGCGGTGGTGGTGTGCTCTTCACCGGTCGGTTGTCGTTGCAGTCCCATGGGTGGCTGCGGGATCACATGGTTGCGGGCGCGGTGCTCTTCCCGGGGACCGGGTTCGTGGAGTTGGCGGTGCGGGCCGGGGACGAGGTGGGTTGCGGCCTGGTCGAGGAGTTGATGCTGCAAGCCCCGTTGGTGGTGCCCGAGCACGGCGGCGTCCGGGTTCAGGTGGTCGTCGGTGACCCGGAGGAGTCCGGGGAGCGGGCGATCGAGATCTACTCCCGAGTCGACAGCGCGTCGAACGACGAACCCTGGGTGCTGAACGCGAGTGGCACGCTGGCGGCCCACGCCCCGGCGAACCGTGATGGTGACGGATTCGACTTCGAGGTATGGCCCCCGGTGGGTGCGGTGGCCGAACCCGTGGACGGTGTGTACGAGCGGTTCGCCGAGACGGGCTATGCATACGGTCCCGCGTTCCGTGGCCTGCGGGCGCTGTGGAGGCGCGGCGACGAGGTCTTCGCCGAGGTCGCACTGTCGGAGGACCAAGCAGGGACAGCTTCCGCGTTCGGACTCCACCCAGCGCTTCTGGACGCTGCGTTGCACGCAGTGCTGTTGAGCCTCGCCGATGGCGGCGCCGAACCGCTGCGGCTGCCGTTCTCCTGGGGCGGAGTCTCGCTCAGCGCGGCTGGCGCGGACGCCCTACGGGTGCGGGTGGTCCGGACGGGACCGGAGACAGTGTCTCTGTTGTTGGCGGACGGTGCTGGTGGTGTGTTGGGCTCGGTTGAGTCGTTGGTGTTGCGGGAGGTGTCGTCGGGG
>Ga0302311_10007414_pt1 | contig 11179 bp, 9 predicted proteins | sample III_Palsa_N1_3_FD_200449 | JGI IMG/M metagenome (GOLD analysis project Ga0302311, IMG submission 200449) | Peat permafrost microbial communities from Stordalen Mire near Abisko, Sweden - III_Palsa_N1_3 | ecosystem: Environmental > Terrestrial > Soil > Palsa > Peat permafrost | place: Sweden...
GACACGCACGAACGGCGCCGCGGCATAGAACTCGCGCAGCGCGGCCAGCACCTGCGCGCTGTCAGTGTGCGTGCGCAATGTGGCCTGCACCGTCACATGGATGCCGCGCGCGAAGGGACCCGAATGCGGCACGAAGGCGATGCGCGGCTCGATGCCGCAGGCGGCCAACGCACAGGCTTGAACCTCGGGTGTGTGCCGATGCGCCAGTGCGTTGTACGCGTACAGATCACTGTGTCGCGCCGGATGATGCGTGCCCTCGGTGGGCTTGCGACCCGAGCCGGTGCTGCCCGTGACGCCGCTGACGAACAGCTCCTGGCTTGTCAGTCCGCTGGCCAGCAAGGGCACCACGGGCAGCAGAATCGCGGTCGCGAAGCAGCCCGGATGCGCCACGTGCGCGCCCGGCGCGCGCGCCAGATGCTCAGGCAGCGCGCAGCAGAAGGCGCCGATGCGCCCCGGTGCGCCGTGTGCGTGACCATAGACCTGCTCGTAGGCGGCGGCGTCGCGGTAACGAAAATCCGCGGAAATATCCACCACGTGCGGCGTGCGTCCGGCCGCTTCGGCGGCGCTGAGCAGTCGATCGATCAGCGCGGCGGCATTGCCGTGCGGTGCGGCCGAGAAGATCGCGGCTGAGGGCTCGGCGGCGACCAGTGCCTCGATCTGGGCCAGCGATTGAAAACACTCCTGCGGATACAGGGGCGCCAGATGCTGGAAAGCGCTCGCGACCGGCTGGCCAGGCTGGCTGTCGGACAGGATGCCAGCGAGCTTGAAGTGCGGATGAGCCCCCAGCAGGCGCAGGAGCTCGCCGGCGACGTAGCCGGTGCCGCCGAGCACGATCGCCGGGATCGTGCGGCTCATTCGCTGGCCGCGGCGCGCAGCCGCGTCGTATCGGAAAGCCCGATCGCCGCGATCACGCGATCGCCAAGGCCGCCGCCATCGGTCAGCGCGTTGCAGGCTGGCACGTGCACCTGCTGCTCGATGATTTCGATACCCACCTCGTTGTCCGTGGACGGACCGGTCACGCAGCACGGCTCGATCTGAAAGCGCTCGCGCAGCAGCTTCACGCCGCCCCAGGCCGCGACCGGGTCATTGGCCGAGAGCACCACGCCGGTGAGCACGCGCCGGATATCCGCGCACTCGAGGATTGCATCGACGCCATAGGCGCCGAGCAGCCCATCGCCGAGTTCGAAGACGATCACATCGGGTTTGCCGGCCGAGAGCTCAGTGAGCATGGTGCGCGTGAGGGCCGGCCCCGTGCTGCGGTTGGTCGTGACGACGCCCAGATCGGTGAAAATCATCGTGCGCCGCGCGCCGGCGTCCTCGAAGGCGAGGATGTCCCGGCGCAGCGAGACGCCGGTGGCCTTGAACGCATCCACGATCAGACCGCGATGGCGCATGCGCGCGATGATCGCGGCCGCTGCAGCGGTCTTGCCGGCCTCCATGCAGGTGCCCGCGAGCGACACGATGGGCACGGCGAGCGTATCGAGCGTCGCGTTCAGGTCCAGCGGGCGATAGCCCACGCGCGCGGGCACGCCGATGCGCTCGCCCAGATAAGGGAAATGCAGTACCGCGCCCAGCACACGGCAGTCGAAGGGCTTGCCCTTGTCGGCGGTTGCCGAATCGCACACGCCCATGACCCCGCCGATGTTGAGCATCTGAATCACATCGCCGGGCTTGAGCTTCTCGGGCACATGGCCGGAGTAGCCGAACAAGGCGCGGCGCGGTCCGAGTGCGCCCACGACGATATCGCCCTTGACGACCTTGGCCATGCGACCGCTGGTGAGCTCGAGAGTGTTGTAGTTGGACTTGCTGTTGAGAATCTCAGCGACGATCACGACGCCTTCCTCGGCCGTGATATCGCTGGAAATGCGCAGTTCCTGGCCCAGCGCGCACGCCTGGGTCACCGAGGCGACCTTATCTACCACTACGCTTTTCATGGTTGCACGCTGCCTGCGCCGGCCTGACCTGCGCGCCGGTGAAATACCCCGGGGAGTGCGAGAATCTTCGAGAACCCGAGCGCGTCGACCGCGCTCCACTCCCCGGCCGCCTCGCCATAGATGCCCTTGGAGGCGCTCATCAGCGAGTAGGGCGATTCCACGCCTTCGATGAACAAGGAACCGGTGCGCAGCAACAGGTGCACCTCGCCCGTTACGCGCTGCTGCGAGCACAGCAGCAGCGCCTCGATATCGCGGCAGACTGGGTCGAGCAGTTGTCCCTCATGCACCAGATCGCCATAGGGGGCGGCCACGCTGTCCTTGATGCGCTGCTGGCGTGCGCTCAGCACGAGCTTCTCGAGCTCACGGTGCGCGCTGAGCAGTACCTCGGCCGCGGGAGCCTCGAAGGCGACGCGCCCCTTGGTGCCGATGATGGTGTCGCCCAGATGGATGCCGCGCCCAATACCGAAAGGCGCCGCAAGGGCTTCGAGCCGCTCGATCAGCGCCACCGGCTCGAGCGCGACCGCATCGAGCGCCACGGGTCTGCCCTGCTCGAAGCGCAGTGTGTGGCGCTCGCTCGCACGCGGCGTCGTGAAGGCCTCGCGCGAGAGCACCCAGGCACTCTCCGGTATGCTGCCGGCCGAGGTCAGCGTCTCCTGGCCGCCGATCGTGACGCCCCAGAGACCGCGGTTGATCGAGTAGGCAGCGCCGCTCGGCGGCAACGGCAATCCGCGCTGCTGCAGGTACGCCTGCTCGGCGCTGCGCATAAAGGCGTGATCGCGCACCGGCGCGAGCACCTGCAGCTGCGGCGCCAGCGTGCGCAATGCGACCTCGAAGCGCACCTGGTCGTTGCCGGCCGCCGTGCAGCCGTGCGCAATCATGCTGCTGCCGAGCTCCCCGGCCATGCGCGCGATGGTCTGTGCCTGCATGACGCGCTCGGCACCCACGCACAGCGGATAGAGCTGGCCGCGGCGCACGTTGCCCATGATCAGAAAGCGCAGCACCTGCTCGAAATAATCGGCGCGCGCATCCACCTGGTGATGCGAGCGCGCACCGAGCGCCAGGGCGCGCTCGCGCAGTGTGCGCGCGCTGCTGGCATCGATGCCGCCGGTGTCCACCGTAACGGTGATCACCGGCCGCTGATAGTTCTCGATGAGCCAGGGCACCAGGAAAGAGGTGTCCAGGCCGCCCGAGTAGGCCAGCACGATCGGCTGGCCGGGTGCGTCAGTGGTTTGCATGTGGGCTCTCAGGTACGAAACAGCGAGTTGAGGCGCTCGATCAGGCGCTGCTGGGCGCGGGCGTCGTTCGTGGCCACGAATATCGTGTCGTCGCCGACGACCTCCGGCCATTCGGCCTTGTCGATCGCGACCGCGACACTCGGTGCCGCACCGATCGTCGTGCGCACCACCGTGATCGAGGCGCCGGCCGGCTGCACTGTGCGCACGAATTGTGCGAGCGCGCCAAAATCCCCATTCGCGCGCGAGATCTCATCGGGCGGCAACAGGTAGCGCCCGCTCGCCTTGAGCACGCCGAGCTCGCGCAGATCGCGGCTGACCGAGGACTGCGTGACTTCGAAGCCATCGCGCCGGAGCATCAGCGCCAGGTCGTTTTGTCGGCGCACGACGCCGCTGCGCAGGATGCGCAGGATTGCCATGTGCCGGTCGATCTGCTGGCGGTCGGTCAGCATGCGGGTGTCTGCAGGGTGTGCATAAATTCTGCTAATTATGCATATTAATGCACCGCTTGGCAATCACCTGCTGTCCCGTGCGCCCCGGGCGCCGCCGAGGCGCGGGCGCACGCGCGCCGCGCAGCGCCGATCACGCCGTACTACCGAGGCTCGATCGCTTCGGTTATCTTCGGAAGTCGCACGGTCGTTGCATCATAAGAAGAGAGGGCGAAAGTCATGGCACAGCCGAATATTCAAGGGCGGTTCTTCTGGCAGGAACTGCTCTGCGCGGACCCAGCAGCGGTCACGGCTTTCTACGGCAGGGTGCTGGGCTGGCGGGCGCAGCCTGCGGCCAGCGATCCGAGCTACATGACCTTTGCCTCGCGCAGCGGACCGGTCGGCGGCGCGATGGCGCCGGGCGCCGAGCAGAAAGATGCGCCCTCGCATTGGCTTGCCTACATCGGCGCCGAGGACGTAGATGCGACCCTCGCCGCCGCCGTGCGCCTCGGGGCCAAGCTCGTGCAGCCGGCAGCTGACATCGAGCAGGGCCGATACGCCGTGCTGGCGGATCCGCAGGGCGCGAGCTTTGGCATTTACAAGCCGAAACAGGTTGCGGCCGACCACCCGGTGCAGGCCGGAGATCATTGCTGGCTTGAGCTTGCGACGACGGACCTGGAGGCGGCCTTCAAGTTCTACCAGGAGGTGTTTGGCTGGCAGGTCATCCAGCGCATGGACATGGGAGCGCAGGGGACCTATCTGATCTTCGGCGTCGCCGGCACGCCGCGCGGCGGCGTCATGAAGCTCACGCACCCGGCCCCCGGGCCCTATTGGCTGTGCTACTCCGAGGTCGCTGACCTGGACAAGGCCATAGCTGCCGCGCAGAAGTCCGGTGGCCGTCTGCTCAACGGTCCGATGCCGGTTCCGGGCGGGGCGCGCATCGCACAGTTGGCCGATCCGAATGGCGCGGTGTTCGCGCTGCATACGCAAGCGAAGGTGTCTGTGAGCTCGACGAGCGCACCGACGGCCAGCCCCAGCAGCACGAGCTCGGCCAAGTCCCCTGCCAGCGCCTCGCCGGCGCCGCCGCCGGCGACGGCCCTCAAAGCCCCACCCGCGAAAGTGCCCACGCTCGAGCCAGCCAAGGCAGCTGCCCCGAAGCCTGTGCCCGCCGCACCCGCTGCTGCGCCGGCTGCCCCGGCTAAGGCCGCGAGCAAGCCAGCCGCGAAAAAAGTGGTCGTGAAGAAGGCGGCCGTGAAGAAGGCAGCCGCGCCGAAGAAGAAAAAGACGGCCGCACCGAAGAAAAAGGCTGCCGCCAAGAAGAGCAAACCGAAGAAGAAGGTCGCGGCGAAGAAGAAGGCTGCAGCCAAGAGGAAGGTCGCCAAGAAGAAGGTCGCCAAGAAAGCCAAGCGAGGCGCGAAGCGCAGTAGCAGCCGCAAGGCGGGCAAGGCGCGGCGCAAGAAATAGCCGCCCCGAGGATCGCTCTGCGGTTCTATAGCCCCGGCGTTTGCTCGCCGTGCCGGGCGATCCACGCCTCGATGAGCCGGCGCGCAATCGTGTACGCAGGCGGCAGCAGCAGGTGGGAGCCGCTGCGCAATTCCTCGAGCTCGAACCAGCGCGCATCCTCGAGCTCCCCGTCGAGCCGGATCGGACCCGCGCTCGAGCGCGCGTGGAAGCCCAGCATCAGAGAGGCCGGAAACGGCCAGGGTTGGGAGGCGAAATAGCGCGCCTCGGTAATGCGCACGCCCGACTCCTCTTCGACCTCGCGCGCGACCGCCTGCTCCAGACTCTCGCCAGGCTCGACAAAGCCTGCCAGAGCCGAATATCGCCCGGCTGGCCAGGAGGCCTGGCGGCCGAGCAATGCCTTCGCGCCGTCCGTGACCAGCACGATGATCGCCGGATCAAGGCGCGGAAAGAATTCGGCCCCGCAACTGGTGCACGCAAGCATATGGCCCGCGCTGCGCGGCGCGGTCGGCGCCCCGCACAGGCCGCAGTGGCGCTGACGGCTGCGCCAGATCACGAGCGCGCGCGCCAGGCTCAGCAGTTGCGCGTCGGCCTCGCTCAGGACGCTCAGCAATGGGCGCAATTCCTCAAAAGAGGTCCCGGGCGATGCGAAAGCGCTATCGGGCGGCAGATCCACGAGCACACAGCGCTGGCCGCCATACCAGCCCAGAAACACCAGACGAGAATCATCCAGCGCATCGATGAGCGCATGATCCGCACCCACGAAGGCGATGGCGGTGTCCGGCTCGCGCCGCACCAGGTGGGCCGTGCCCTGGCAGATCAGAAAGCGCGTGTGCGGGTCGGCCCGAGCCTCCTGCGCCCAGCCGCTGTTTGAGCGCAGTTCGGCGCGCGGCTGCAGGCCAGAGCTCACAACGCTTGTCATGGCCGGGAGTGTTGCAGACCCCCTATTGCAGCGGCAACCCCCGGCTCTTCGTCATCCGCGCAAGCGACACATTGCGGTGCACGCAGTGACCAGCGATCGGCCACTACGAAGGCATGGCAGGCGCCGCAGGCGCCAAGCCTGAGCTCCTCGCCGCGCGCCAGCGCGGTCAGCAGAAACACGGCGTGCTCGAAGCTGATCGCCGGCGCGGGCACCAGCGCGCGGTAACTGTCGTAGCCCTGACACAAGAGCTCGCCGCGGTTCAGGCCGGGCAGGCGCCGCGCAATTTCGTTGCCCGGCAGCCCCGCCAAACCGGTCAGCCCCGACAGTGCACCGATCAGCCGCCACAGGCTCGCGAGCAAAGCGCTCTCCCGGCGCGCGCGGGCCGTGCGCGTGAAGAAAGCGCTCTGCTGCGGGGATTTGCCGCGGTGACGCGTCAACGGCACGGCCTGTGACTCGCTCAGATACGTGCGGTAGAGCTTGCGGATGCGATCGTCGGTCAGCCCGGTCCAGGCGCGGATCGTATGCGTCCGCGCTTCGAGCTGGATGAAGCGCAATGCGATCTCAAAGCGCCGCCGGTCGCGGCTGTAACGGTCATCGAACATGCGCATTGGCTGCTCCGAATACATAAAATGTTACTGGTAACAATTTTGGTGTAAATATCGCAGATATTGCTCTCCGCTCCAAGCGCAGCTGCGGCAGGATATTTCGCCCGATTCAGGAGGAATGCCGTGTGGGAGCCAAATGTGCGCAATCCGCGGCTGCGGGTCGCGCCACGCCGGGTGGGTGGTGCCGCGGCTGACGAGAAAACGCGTGCCCGGATCGGCGTGTTTACCCGGCTTGAGATAGGACCGGTTGCGGCGGTCCGGCGTCGTATTGGGCTGTAACCTCAGGCGCCAAGTGCTGCAGGTCCGAGCAGCGCAGGTAGTCGGCCATCGTCGAGCCGGTGCAACGCGAATCCACGTTCGGTGCTCCTCGCAAGCTCGCAACATCCAGCAAATTTACGGTGCGAAAATCGATGCTGAAGCGAGTCCTGCCGGAAGTGTTTGGAACGCTCGAATGCAGCTGTGCGCCCGAGAACACGATCAGGCCCCCGGGCGGGGGCAAGAGCCGGATGTCGGGCTCCAGCTCCACGGCCTCGAGCGCCTTGGGCTGAGGCCGCATATCGACTCCGATCTGCTTGGCCGCGCTGAAACGGTTTAGACGATTCCATTCCTGGTAGTTATAAATGTCCGAGGAGTTGCGCACGCCTTGCGACCAGTAGCGCGGGTGGAACGCCATAGCGTTACTCGGGTGCACTGGAAAGATCGGTAGCCACCAGTTTATCTGACACAACGGAGCCGAGTACCAGGTATCCCGATGCGGATGGAACGCATAGGCGATCCCGGTGATGAGATAGTTGTCGCTGGTGGAGGAGCGCATCCGTGGAACATCGAAATAGGTTTGCTCCAGATCGCAGCCGTGGCGGCTGAGAATCGCAGGCAATAAGCGCTTGCATTCCGGATGGTGAATGAACTGTGGCTTCAGCCGCCCGAGCAGGTCCGCGAAACTTTGCACGGACATGGAGAACTGCGCGGTCTCAGGATCGAGCGGCGCGAAGGTCTGCGTCAGCATGCCGCGTGCGAAATCGACCAGCTCCAAGCTTTCGCGCGTCGGGGAGTAAATGAACAATTCACCCGCGTAGATGCGCTCGCGCCGTTCTTCGTCCGAGATGCTTGCATCGTAGTGAGCAACGGTCATAACAAATCCGTGTTTGTGCCGTCCGGGTCATCGCGCCGCGCGCCTGTTGGTCCTAGACCAAGCAAGCGCAAATCATCCATGGATGCAGTCGATCTTATAGCGCGATAAAATGTTAAGCGCAGCAAACTTGACTTAATGCAGATCGGAATTGATCTTTAGCGCCGTGACGAGATCCAAGGTCGCGGTGATTACGGGCGCAACTTCCGGCATTGGCTCTGCCATCGCCTATGCGTTCGCTGCAAGCGGCATTCGCGTATTACTCGTAGGACGCAATGCGCGCAAGCTCGCTGCCGCTGTGCGTCGGACGCCTCGGCGTCGATTGGCCGGCAGCGCACTGGCCGACCTTGCAGATGTTGCCGCCGTGGAGCAGCTGGTCCGCAAAATTCGTAGGCGACTCCGTCGCATAGACGTTCTCGTTCACGCCGCGGGTGAATATTCGTGGACCGAGATCGGCAGCGTCGATGCGCAGGCATTTGGGCGACTGTTCGATGTGAACGTACGCGCTCCCTATCTGCTGACGCAGGGGCTGCTGGCAGAGCTCGAGCGGGCCGCGGGTCAGGTGATTGTTCTGAATTCGAGCGTCGTCAGGAGCACAGGCGAGGGTGTCGCGGGCTTCAAGGCGACTCAGCACGCCGTTCAGGGATTCGTCGATAGTCTTCGACCGGGTCTGAATCGACGCGGCATCCGGGTGTCGAGCCTGTACCCGGGGCAAACGGCGACGCCGCGAATGCGGCGCATCTACGCCAAGCAAGGCAGGTCGTATTCTCCCAAACTTCTCATGCGGCCTCAGGATGTTGCAGCAGTGGCATTAGCACTGACTGAGCTACCCGGTGGTATCGAGATCACCGACCTGCAGCTGCGTTCGCTTACGCGGTACTGAAGCATTTGGAGTGGCGCTTCCCGGCCAGCCCCCGGAACAGCGCTTGACATAATCCCCAGCGGACCTCAGCGCTACGGTACGGCCGGTGAGTCACTCAGATACGTGCGGTAGAGCCGCCGCTCGCGGCGGTAGCGCTCATCGAACCTGCGCATTTGATACTGCGAATCAATAAAAATGTTACTGGTAACAATTTTGGTGTAAATATCGCAGATATTGCTCTCGGCTCCAAGCGCAGCTGCGGGCAGGATATTTCGCCCGATTCAGGAGGAATGCCATGTTGGAGCCCAATGTGCGGCGTGCGCTCGGCCCGTCGCTGATATCGCCGATGCCGCTCGTCGGGCGCTGGGACAATGCCCTGCTCTCGCCGGTCGCAGAGATCAACCAGCAGATGCTCGCGATCCTGTGCGAGTGCGCCAGCGCGCCGCGCCCCTTGCCGCGTCTCGTGGCCGTGTTGCGCGAGTTGTGGTGCAGCCTGGATGCGAGCGCCCGCCGACGGCTGGCCCTGTGTCCTTACTTATTACTCGATGGCGGCTTCTCGGCGCCAGAGCGCTGGCAGCGCGCCGCAGCCGGCGGCCTCGGGGTCATGGATGGGGCCGGCGCTGGCGGCTATTTCTCCAGCCGCGCCGGAGTCGCGCTCTTGCGCCGCACGTTCGTCCTGGCATGGCACCTCGCACGCTCCAACGCTCTGGCGGCCCGCATACTGCTCGGGTTGAGCCCGGAGTGCGCCGAGCGCATTGCCGCCTGCCCGCTCGCGGAGCTCGAGGCGCTGGCCGAGTTGGGCCCGGTCTGGGTGGTGCCTCGTTGGGAGCTGCAACCGCAGGTCTGGCGGCAGATGCTGCAAGCCGCGCGCAGCGAGCGCCCGGCGGCGCTGCGCGCGGTGCAATTGCGCGGCCTGCAGTTGCTCGCCGCCGACGGCGAGCAACGCGGCGGGGGCGCGGCCTGAAGGCAGGCTCGCCGGCACTGACAGCTGGCGCCGGGCAGTCGTGGCGTGTGCTAAGTTGCGCCACTGCCATGCTTGCCCTGTCGACCCGCGCACTCACCAAGACCTACAAGAACGGCGTCACTGCGCTTCGCGGCGTCGATCTGGACGTCGGGGTCGGCGATTTCTTCGCCTTGCTCGGTCCTAACGGCGCGGGCAAGACCACGCTGATCGGCATCATCACCTCGCTGGTCAACAAATCCGGCGGCACAGCCAGCGTCTTCGGCCACGACATCGATCGCGATCTGGAGCGAGCCAAGTCATGCATCGGCGTCGTGCCGCAGGAGTTGAACTTCAATCAATTCGAGACGCCGATGACGATCGTCGTCAACCAGGCGGGCTTCTATGGCATCGAGCGCATCGAGGCGCGCGTGCGCGCCGAGCGCTATCTGCGGCAATTGCAATTGTGGGATAAGCGCAATGGTGCCGCGCGTGGCCTCTCGGGGGGAATGAAACGGCGGCTCATGATCGCGCGTGCTCTGATGCATGAGCCGCGTCTGCTGATCCTGGATGAGCCGACCTCGGGCGTCGATATCGAGATCCGTCGCACCATGTGGGAGTTCCTGCGAGACATCAATGCGCGCGGAGTCACCATTATTCTCACGACGCACTATCTGGAAGAGGCCGAGAGTCTGTGCCGCGACATTGCCATCATCGACAAGGGCGCCATCATCGAGCGCGATCGCATGCAGAACCTGCTGCGCCGGCTCAACGTCGAGTGCTTCGTGCTCAATACGCGCCAGCCGCTGCTGCAGACGCCGCCGATTCCGGAGTTCATCGTGCGGCGCATCGATGAGCATACGCTCGAGGTTGACCTCAGCAAGGAACAGAACCTGAACGATCTGTTCGCGCGGCTCTCGAGCCTCGATATCGAGGTACTGAGCATGCGCAACAAGGTCAACCGGCTCGAGGAAGTGTTCATGCGGCTGGTCGACAACCGGGGTGCCAATGGCTGAGGGCGCCTCGATGCTGGCCCCGCAGGAGCAGCCCGGCGGTTCCTCGAGCCTGTCGTTGCGCACGGTGCGCTGGATCGGCTTCAAGACCATCGTGATTCGTGAGTACGGTCGCATCGTGCGCATCTGGGGCCAGACGCTGCTGCCCGCCGCGGTTACCGCGACGCTCTACTTCGTGATCTTTGGGAACCTGATCGGCCGTCGCGTCGGCGCGATGTCAGGCGTCGACTACCGGCAGTACCTCGCGCCTGGACTGATCATGATGTCGATCATCACCAACTCCTATGGCAACGTCGTCTCATCGTTCTTCGGTGCGAAGTTCGGCAAGCATGTCGAAGAGCTACTGGTCTCCCCGTTGCCAAACTGGATCATCGTGGCCGGCTATGCGGCCGGGGGGCTGTTGCGCGGCATGATGGTCGGGCTCGTGGTAACCATTGTCTCGCTGGTGTTCTCGCGACTCTCGGCCGTGCACCTTGCGGCCATCATTGCCGCGGCGGTTCTGACCTCACTGATATTTTCGCTGGCCGGTTTCATCAATGCCGTGTTCGCGCGCAATTTTGACCAGGTGAACTGGATTCCGACATTCATATTGACGCCGATGACTTACTTCGGTGGGGTGTTCTACTCGGTACTGTTACTGCCGGACTGGGCGC
>Ga0302311_10007420_pt1 | contig 11176 bp, 10 predicted proteins | sample III_Palsa_N1_3_FD_200449 | JGI IMG/M metagenome (GOLD analysis project Ga0302311, IMG submission 200449) | Peat permafrost microbial communities from Stordalen Mire near Abisko, Sweden - III_Palsa_N1_3 | ecosystem: Environmental > Terrestrial > Soil > Palsa > Peat permafrost | place: Sweden...
GATCGCCGGCGCCGGAATGATGCCGTCCGCCAGATCCGAAAACTTGGTTTCGAGTTGCTGGTCGGTCATCGGCTTTTCCACGCTGCCGATGGCGTGCTCGATATAGCGATGGAGCTGACGTCCATCCTTCAGCACCACCGTCATATCGACCTGCGCCGCATCGATGCCCGGCGTGATCACCGGGTTCACCTTGGCCCGCAGGGCGACAATTGTCGGATCGTTCACGGCCCGGTCGCTGAATTGTTTCTCGCCGCCCGCGCCTTCGACCAGTGCGACCGCGACGGCGTGATAGATGCTGAATTTGCCTTCGAGGCCCTCATGCGGGGTCTTCTTGCCGGTCAGTTCAATGACCAGCGGGTGCACCTTGAGATCGACGCGCTCGATCTGGTCGGCGGTCAGTTTGTTCTCGTTGCGCAGCTGGATCGCGGCGTCGATCGCCGGGTGCATCACGATCCCGCAGGCGAACGGCTTGTAGGTGTTCAGCGCGGACTCGTAACGCTTGCCGAGGTCGCCGAGAATTTCGTTGTAGTCCTGCTTGGTGCTGATGGTGTTGGCCCAGCCGCGCTTGGCTTCGATCATGCCGTCGGAGGAGGTGAAATTCTTCGAGGCCAGCATCGCCGCGAAGATGCCGTTGCTGGCGGCTTTGCCGGGATTGAAGCTCTTGTTCATCGAGCCGAAGGATTCGCGCAGGCCGACCGGCTGCGACGCGGCGAGGCCGAGCGCCCACACCATCTGCTGCTCGTTCAGCTTCAGCAATTTGCCCACCGCGGCCGCCGACCCGAATACGCCGGCGGTACCGGTGATGTGCCAGCCGACGTCGTAGTGGTTGGGATAGACCGAATTCCCGATCCGGCACTCGGTCTCGACGCCGAGCACCAGCGCGTTGAGGAACTCCTTGCCCGAGACCGGCTGCAGTTCCGACAGCGCTACAATGGCTGACGCCACCGGGCCGGCGGGATGAATGATGGTTTTCAGATGGGTGTCGTCATAATCGAAGATGTGGCTCGACACGCCGTTGAGGAAGGCCGCATTCATGATATCGAAGCGCTCGCGGCGCCCGAACAGCGAGGCCTGTGCCGGACCGGAAAACGGCGCCAGCGCCGACACCGCGATGTCGACGGTTTGATGATGCGATCCGCCGATCGCGACGCCGACCCAGTTCAGCAGCGTTCGCACGCCTTCCCTGCGGACATTGGCCGGAAGATCGTCATATTGCGCGGTGACCAGATAGTGGGCGAGGGTGCGGGTGACGTCTTTCGGCGCAGCGGCCTTGGCGGGGGCAGCGTCGGGGGCTTGCGCGAAAGCCGTGCCCGAGGCAGCCACAGCCATGGGAAGTGCCGCGGCAGCCTGCAGCACGGTCCGGCGATCGGTCATCGACATATATAAGCTCCTCGGCGAGATCTTGGTTTTGTTGCCGGTCAGGATAGCCCGGTGCGCGCAGGCAATCCAGCCGGTTGCGCCTCGTTTGACGCGAAGCCGGTTGCGGCTCGCATAGAGGGCGGCATTGCGGAATGGCGGCCAAGCCGCGGCGGAACTTGAATCTTGTCAGGATTCATCGAAAGGTCTCCCGACAAACCGGGAAAGGAAACGAATTGACGTTGCGTGCGATCAAGACGATTGGAACCGTTCTGCTGGCGCTCCTCGCTGCCCGCGGGGCGCTTGCCGATGATGCGGTGCTCCGGGTCGGCATCATCACCGATATGAGCGGGCAATATGCCGACGGTAACGGGCCAGGCTCGGTCATTGCGGCCAACATGGCGGCGGAAGAGATTGGCGGCACGGTCGCCGGCCGCCGCATCGAAATCATCTCGGCCGACCACCAGAACAAGCCGGATGTGCCACCGCCATCGTGCGCGACTGGATCGACAACAAGGGTGTTGATGTCGTCGCCGAGGGCGTCACGTCCTCGGTCGCGCTGGCGATCCAGAACCTGACGCGCGAGCGCAGGAAGCTATTCCTGATTTCAGGCTCAGGCTCGTCCGATCTCACCGGCGCCCAGTGTTCGCCGACCAGCGTGCACTGGACCTATGATACCTATGCCTCTTCCAATGCAACGGCGAAGGCCGTCGTCGCGCGAGGCGGAACGCCCTGGTTCTTCCTGACCGCCGACTATGCCTTCGGCCAGGCCCTCGAGCGCGATGCGACCAGATCGGTTGTCGCTGCCGGAGGCAAGGTGCTCGGCGCGGTGCGTCACCCGTTCAACACCGCCGATTTCTCGTCCTTCCTGCTGCAGGCCCAGGCCTCGGGTGCCAAAATTCTGGCGCTGGCGAATGCCGGCTCGGATTTCCGCAACGCGGTCGCGCAGGCCGATGAGTTCAATATCCGACAAGGCATGCAGATCGTGGCGTTGCAGGTGACGCTCACCGACGTGCCGGCGCTCGGCCTGTCGCACGCCCATGACCTGCTGTTCACCGATTCCTTCTATTGGGACCGCACGCCCGAGACGCGCGTGTTCAGCAACGCGTTTTTCAAGCGGCACGGCGCCATGCCGACGGCCTATCAGGCGGGCGTCAATTCGGCGTTGCGGCACTATTTCAAGGCGGTGGCGGCGACCAACTCGACCAATCCCGAGACGGTGATCGCGCAGATGCGCAAGATGCCGGTTGATGATTTCTTCGCGCAGGGCGGCAAGGTTCGCGAGGACGGGCGCATGGTCCACGATATGTACCTGATGCGCATCAAGAAGCCCGAGGAATCGAAGGGGAAGTGGGATCTCTATGAATACCTCTCGACCGTGCCGGGCGACGAGGCGTTTCGACCGATCGATCAGGGCGGCTGCCCGTATTTGGCCAAGTAGAAGGCTATTGGCATAGACTGCCTGCTTATTCACTCGCTATCGCCCGAGGGAGTCCATGAATACCAAAATTGGGAGCGGAAGCCGGGGCATGGCCGCCTATGCCTCTCTGCTCGCAATTCAGATCATCGGAGCGCTGGTCTTTATCTGGAAGGAGCTGCCGGCATTTAATCAATTATTGCGCAATCCCGGCCAGCAGCTTCCCTACATTCCCTACGACGATTTGACGACAGCCGGCATTCTGCTGGTCATGCAACTGGCCTATTGGTATCGCCTGAGGCGCGTTGCAATCCCGTTTCAACGTCTGAACCTGATTGCGAGCCATCTGTTCCTGTTCCTGGGGCGTCTCAGCTTCATCTTCGGCGGGGCGTTATTCGCGGTGGTTTTCTTCAGGCATTTGCCGGCACTCGAAGACGATGCCGATGCCCTCTTGATGATCGGACGGGGGCTGCTGCTCGGCGGCGCCTTGTTCGCGCTATTCTGTCTGACCCTGGAACTGGAACGGTTGGGACGTGCGCTCGAAGGCGACTGGAAATAAGCGCCGTTGAGCGGTCGAGCGCCGAACTCTCCGACGCGAATCCCAAGGCGTTATCGAGCGCCCCGTTATGTATGGCAGGCGACGGCGATGCGGCTACTTTACCCGGCGTCCCTTGAAAAATCCGGCATTGGTCGTGTTTTGCTTGATGTTGGCGGTGTCGCCTTGTTCCGCCGGGTTTTCAATGCCCTCGTGCCCCCTGGACGTATCCTTGTTCGCCTCTGACTTATCGCCGGTTCCTTTGGGGCTGCGATTGGCGGGCGGCACCGGTGGCATTTCATTATGGCGAGCCATTGATAATCCCCTTGTTCAGGTCAAACGCAGCGACAAGCGCGCCAATCGCCGAACCAATCAACGACCGGTTCGAACGACTAGCAGCGCTTTACGTTGCAATGCTTGCATTGAGCGAAAAAAGTCCGCTCGATGATCAGTTGCGATCGATGATCACCTTGTCGTGGTCTCGATCGCGATCGTGGTCGCGATCCCTGTTGATGACCGTGTCGTGATCCCGATGTTCGTCGCGTTCACGGATGACGGTACGATCGCCATCGCGGTCCCGATCATGTCCGGCGCCAACGGTCACACCAGCCGGTCCGACGCCAACTCCAACTTCTTCAGCGTTGGCAGGCATGGCAGCGCAAATGCACGCCGCTGTGGCAACAATTATTGCGTATTTCATTGTATGCTCCAAATGAGATTGTGACGCTGCCGAGCCAACGGGAGAGCCAGACGGAAGTTCCGGGGCGAACCGGGAAATCCGGCGGGCTTTCGGTGATTCAGCCCGACAGGTTCGAATTCGTGCTCAATCCGAAAACCGTCAGGGCATGTGGCCTCGACACGCCGCCGTCGCGGCGCGCCTTCGCCGACGACGTGATTGAGTAGGTATGCCGTCGGCTGCGACCCTGACCGGTCGGGGCGATCTTGCAAGCGCGCTGAAAGCGAAACCCCCGCCGGGAATTAACACGGCAGGGGCATGGTGGATGGATGGTTCGGGCCGGGTAATCGCACCAGGAATCCACGTATGGATAAAATCTCTGCGAATAAATCCTCACAAGGCAAAGTTCCGGGCAGTTGTCACGTATTGCATACCCGATGCAACCGGGCCGAATGGATCTAGTGGCCTTTCGGTTCCGTGAAATACTGTCCGAGGAGCCGGTAGCCCCAGAAGGCTTCGTGGTTTCTGGCACTCTGGCGCAACTGCTCCGGCGTAAAACCGGTGTGCCGCCGCATTTGCCGGATCATGTGCGCCTGATCGGCAAACCCTGACGCTGCGGCAAGCCCGGCCCAGTCGACATCGCCCTCTTGGATAGCCTCGTGCAATTTGGCATAGAGTTGCTCGGTGTGGCCAAGGCCCTGCAGGTCTCTCTGGCTGACGCCGGTCCATGATTTGACCCGTCGTGCGATCTGCCGTGTGCTGCGTCCAAGATCGGTCATCGTGGCTCGGAGCGCGAGACTTCTGCTCCAGTCCTTTATCCATTTCACCGGCCTGGTCCCGGCAGGACGCGTGCCGGCCCATATGATCTCGATCTGGTCTTCAAGAACCGAAAAGCCTGTCTCGAACCCTTCGCGCCGAACGGCATCAAAGAAGTTGTGGCACGGCTGCAGGAACGGCTGCGGCAGGACCTCTTCCGCTGGCACCATGCGTCCTGCGAATGGGGTCAAGTCGAGCCCGGTCATCGCGGAAAGCGCGTCCGGATAGAATGTGATCGAAATCGCGTAGGTCTCGCCGGGGTTCCAGCTGACCAGCGGCCCGAGCTGCGGCCCGAAGAAGGCAAGACCGGGCAGCCTTGCTCCGGTCCAGGGCCGCTCCATCTGGTCCGGCCGATCAATCAGATGGCAATCCCCGGCGAACACCCAGGCTACGCTGCAGAGCGGCGACGCCGGGAAGAAATTGAATCGTTGGGTCTGATCGAGCACGACGCCCCGTGTATCCCGGACGATCGTACAGAAGACGCAGCCCGCGACCGCCAGACGCGGCCACACGATCCCTGAGGTGGTCGTCGCAGTCATGGTCGCGCTTGCCTGCACATCGGATGGCATCGGTGATGTCCAAACCGTTCAATACACCGACTGTTGACCTCCGGCACATTGAAAGCAATCGGGAATTATGACCGCGCCAGATGCCATGCTCGACACATTGCCTTCCATCGTTCCGCCGGCCCCAATTGTCCATCGCAAGGACCTGCCTCCGATCAGGCTTCTCCTCGGCAGTATCCGCAACAGCCTCGCGATCTGGCCCGACTATGCGTTCGATATGGCTTTCAACCGCAACACGCTGTTCGGTGTCGAGAGCGTCCTGATCAATGATCCCCAGGGCGTTCGGTACATGATGGCCACCAACGCGGCGAATTTTGTCCGCCCGGCGATGTTGCCCCGCCTGGTGCGCCCGCTGATCGGCCAGGGTCTGTTCCTTGCGGAAGGCGGCGAGTGGCGCCGGCAACGCCGCCAGCTGTCACCCCCGTTCACGCCGAACCATGTGAACATCCTGCTTCCTCACTTCATCGCGGCCGCCGACGATCTGGTCCACCAGCTCGAAGGGCAGTCGAGCGTCAACCTCTCCGATGCGTACCAGATGGCGGCGCTGAACGCGGTGCTTCGCGCGTTGTTCTCGATGCCCGATCAGGAGGAACGCGATCGGATCGGCGGCCTGGTCCGCCAGTATGTCACCGGGCCGGGACGCCCGCAGATCTTCGACGCTTTTGCCAGATCCGAGACATCCTTTGGCTTCGCGTTGGGGAAGCGCCGCGCGTTCCAGAAGCGCTGGTTCTCGGCTGTCGACGCGATCGTTGCCGCCCGCCGGAGCGCACCCCACGATGCCGGTCAGCAAGACTTGCTCGATCTCCTGATCGCGGTGCGCAACCCGGAAACAGGTGAACCGATTGCCACCGACGAGGTGCGCGATCAGTGCGCGACGATGATTTTCGCCGGCTACGAGACCACGGCACGCCTGCTGTTCTGGGCCTCCTATCTGCTGACGCTCGATCATGGCGAGCAAGCGCGGCTGCGAGCCGAAGTGGCCGCCTTTCCGCCTGAGCGTGTCGCAACCCTCGACGATCTCGGCCACTGGCCGCGCCTGCGTCGCGTACTGCTGGAGACTCTGCGGCTCTACCCACCGGTTCCCATCCTGGTGCGCGAGCCGATCGAAGACGACGTGATTATGGGGGAAACGGTGCGGCGCGGCGTTCAGGTCTATATTGCACCCTGGGTCCTGCATCGCCATCGCAAGCACTGGCAGCATCCGACGGCCTTCATTCCGGACAGATTTGCCGGACAGTCATCGCCCTGGACATCGGGTGGCGCATATCTGCCCTTCGGAGCTGGTCCTCGTATCTGTATCGGTGCGGTCTTCGCTCTCGCCGAGGCCCAGATCATGCTGGCGACAGTGCTCCAGCGCTACACTCTCGCGATCGAGGGCAAGCGTCCCGTCATGCCGGTGGGACGCCTTACCATCCAACCAAGCTATGCTCCGATATTCAAGCTCGGGTAAACGCCATCGTCGTTGCGAAGGTCGGTGCTTGGCATCTCTCCGACCTGACCGGTCTGGCTGACGATGTCCGTTCCCGGCGGCAGTGCAGACTTGACGATTTCGCGCGTGCCGGCCATTCCCAATCCCGGTTTCCGGGATTAGGCTCCCCTGCAAGCGTCGGCAAACGGCGCGATCGCGGAAAACCGCAGGGGACGGCTGGACGTAATCCGCCGCCGCCAACGACAAGGGAGCTGCAGGCGATGAACCAACCCGTCAAACTCCAATCCTTCAAACTCAACGTCAACGGCCAGACCCATACGGTCAATGCCGACCCGGACATGCCGTTGCTCTATGCGCTGCGCAACGATCTCGGCCTCAACAATCCCCATTTCGGCTGCGGACTGGCGCAATGCGGTGCCTGCACCGTGCATGTCGACGGCCAGCCGACCCGCTCCTGCGTGACGCCATTGTCCGCCATAGGTCAGGCCAAGATCGTGACCTTGGCCGGCCTCGGTACGCCGGAAAAGCCGCACCCGCTGCAATCAGCCTATGTCGAGGAGCAGGTGCTGCAATGCGGCTACTGCATCAATGGCTGGCTGATGACCGCCGCCGCCTTCCTGCGCGACCACAAGAAGCCGAGCGAAGCCGAGATCCAGGACGCATTGTCCGGATTGAAGTGCCGCTGCGGTACCCACATCAGCATTCTCAAGGCGGTCAAGCGTGCCGCCGACGCGATGGGTTAGGGGGCGCGCCATGACAAGATTTGAGAAAACCACCTCGCTCACCCGCCGCTCGATCCTGCTCGGCAGCGGCGCCCTGGTGGTGTCGGTCGGTGCCGGCGTGACGCTGGAGACCGTGCTGTCGATCAACCAGGCTTTTGCGCAAGGCACCAAGCCGCCGCTGACGCCCGACCAGCTCTCCTCCTACATTGCGGTCAATGCCGATGGCCGCGTCGCGGCCTATTTCGGCAAGATGGACATGGGCCACGGGCTGCATGTCGCGATTGCCCAGATCGTGGCGGAAGAGCTCGACGTTCCCTTTGCGAGCGTCAGGGTCTTCATGGCCGATACCGCCACTTCAGTGAATCAGGGCGGCGCCTCCGGCTCCACAGGTATTCAGCTCGGCGGCAAGCAGATGCGGATGGCCGCGGCGGAAGCGCGGCGCGTGCTGGTCGAGATGGCGGCCGCGGCGCTGTCGACGCCGGCGGACAGGCTCGCCGTCAATGACGGCATCGTCAGCGCCGCCGACGATCAGACCAAACGCGTTTCCTATGCGCAGTTGCTCGGCGGCCAGTATTTCAATGTCCAGCTCGACTGGAACAAGGAATACGGCAACGCGCTGTACGCGCCCGGCAAGGCGCGGCCCAAGAAACCAAGCGAGCACAAGATCGTCGGCCAGCCGATCAAGCGCGAAGACATAGCGCCGAAAGTGTTCTGCCTGGAGGATTTCGTCACCGACATCAAGGTGCCTGATATGGTGCATGGCCGCATGATCCGGCCTCAAGTCGCCGGCGCGGTGCCCGTGAAAGTCGACGACAGCGCGATCAGGGACATTCCGGGCGCAAAAGTGGTCTGGGACAAAGGCTTCCTCGGCGTCGTCGCTGACAGGGAATGGGACGCGATCCAGGCGGCCGAGAAGCTGAAGGTCGAATGGTCGCTGCAGCCGCCGCCTTTCCCGGAACAGGCTTCACTGCACGACACCATTCGCAAGGCCTCCGTGCGCAAGCGCGTGGTCGAACAGCAGAACGGCGACGTCGACGCGGCGTTCAAGACGGCCGCCAAAATAATCGAGGCCGATTACGAATGGCCGTTCCAGTCGCATGCCAGCATGGGGCCGGCCTGTTCGCTGGTCGAGATCAAGGACGGTATGGTCACCTGCTGGAGCGGCACCCAAAAGTCCCATTTCGTCCAGAATGGACTGGCCGCGGTACTGCAGGTGCCGGTCGAGAAGGTGCATGTCATCTTCAAGCCGGGTCCGGGCTCCTATGGCCGCAACGACGCTGATGATTGCGCGATGGATGCCGCCGTGCTTGCCAAGGCGGTCGGCCGTCCGGTGCGGCTGCAATATATGCGCGACCAGGGCACCGGCTGGGATCCGAAGGGACCGGCCTCGACCCACAGCGCGAAGGCCGGCCTCAACGCCGCCGGTGAGGTGATCGCCTACGAGTTCACCAGCAAGGCGTTCTCGCGGGTGGACGTCGACACCAATGGCGGCAAGCCGCCGGATACGCTGGCCGGGCAGACCCTCGGCGTGGCGCTGAAATCCGGCGACGGTTTTGGCGTGCCGGCGGAATCCTATGCCGTCGCCAACAAACGGCTGGCCTGGGAGACCATTGCGCCGCTGCTCGACCGCGCGTCGCCGCTGCGCACCTCGCATTTGCGCGATCCGGTCGGACCGCAAATCCACTTCGCCAGCGAGTCCTTCATTGACGAGGTGGCGGCGGCGGTCAACGCCGATCCGATCGAGTTCCGGCTGCGCTACGTCAAGGAGCCGCGCGATATCGCCGTCATCAAGGCGGCGGCACAGAAGGCCAATTGGGAGACGCGGCCGTCGCCGCGCCGCGACCAGACCGGCAGCAAGGTATCCGGTCGCGGCATCGCCTACGCCCAGCGCAACGGCACCCGCGTCGCCGTGATCGCCGAGGTCGACATCGACCGCGCCACCGGCAAGATCTGGGCGCGCAAGTTCACGGTGGCGCATGATTGCGGGCAGATCATCAATCCCGACGGGCTGGTGAAATGCATCGAAGGCAACATCGTGCAGGGCGTCAGCCGCGCGCTGTGGGAGGAGGTGACCTTCGACCGCAACACCGTGACCAGCGTCGACTGGATCACCTATCCGATCCTCGACATCACGGAAACACCGGGCCGGGTCGATGTGGTGCTGATCAATTACCCGGAGATCGCGCCATCCGGCGCCGGCGAACCGTCGATCCGTCCGGTGGCGGCCGCGATCGCCAACGCCATCTTCGACGCCACCGGCGTGCGCATCCGCCGCGTGCCGTTCTCGCCGGAACGGGTGAAGGCGGCGTTTTCGTAACAAGGCGGCGCTGGTCCGCGGCGTCTTTATGTCGAGCGGACCACCGTACTCACTTGCGGCGCTGGCGCGGCCTGGGTAGCTCACGGCTTTTCTTCGCGCCCTTGCTGGCGCCGCGCGGCGCCGCCGATGCGGCTGCGCCGTCGACACCGGTTCGGATCAGAAGCCCGTCGACAAAGACGTCCAGCAGCCGCAGCACGCTGGTCTGCCAGCCGGGCTGGTCGTGCAGATAGCACATGCCGACCAGCGCCCGCAGCAGATCTTCCGGCCCGACGTCGGCGCGGATCACGCCGGCGGCGACGGCGCGGTCGAGCAGGGCGCCCACCGCCTTGGTCAGGCGATCGAACGAATATACCGTGAGGTCCGAGGAACTGTTCACGGCCAGCGCCAGCGCCGCCGACATGCCTTTCTTGGTGGCCACGAATTCGACATTGGATCGCAGCCAGCGGCGCAACGCCGCGACCGGGTCCGGCTCGCTCTTCAGCGCTTCGGAAAGATCGCCGAGCTGTTCCACCTCGCGCCGATAGACCGCCTCGAACAGCGCCTCGCGGGTCGGGAAGTGACGATAAAGTGTTCCGATGCCGACACCGGCGCGCCTTGCCACGGCCTCGAGGCTGGCGTCCGGACCGCCGGCGCTGAACACGGCCTTGGCGGCCTCCAGCACGCGCTCGCGATTGCGCACCGCGTCGGCGCGGGGTCTGCGTATGGGTTCTGCGGACGGTGGTGCCATCGCGATAATCTAGTGATCCCCCACCCCTTGCGAAACGGAGGGTGCCTCCGTATATGCCGATTGGCGTCAAACCTGAACCTGTCCGCGGAACAATTCCGGCGGCCGCGATTCCATTCGACCATAGCATCGATCGGAGCCCTGCATGAACCTCCCCATCAGCCTCACCGTGAACGGCGTGCGGCGCAACGTCGAGCTGGAGGACCCACGGGTCACGCTGCTCGACCTGTTGCGCGAGCGCCTCGATTTGACCGGGACCAAAAAGGGATGCGACCGCGGTCAATGCGGCGCCTGCACCGTGCTGGTCGACGGCCGCCGGATCAATTCGTGTCTGGCGTTGGCGGTGAGTCTCGACGGCGCCGACATCCTCACCATCGAAGGGGTCGCGCACGGCAGCGAGCTGCATCCGTTGCAGGCCGCGTTCATCGCACATGACGGCCTGCAATGCGGGTTTTGCACGCCGGGCCAGATCATGAGCGCGATCGGACTGATCGAGGAAGGCCAGGCCGGCGACGATCCCGAGCGCGTGCGCGAAGGCATGAGCGGGAATCTTTGCCGTTGCGGGGCCTACGCCGGAATCACCGAAGCGGTACTCGACGCACAACGAAGCCTCACCGG
>Ga0302311_10007431_pt1 | contig 11170 bp, 14 predicted proteins | sample III_Palsa_N1_3_FD_200449 | JGI IMG/M metagenome (GOLD analysis project Ga0302311, IMG submission 200449) | Peat permafrost microbial communities from Stordalen Mire near Abisko, Sweden - III_Palsa_N1_3 | ecosystem: Environmental > Terrestrial > Soil > Palsa > Peat permafrost | place: Sweden...
AAACGGGATTCCGGAGTCGGCCAGAACCGGGCGTTCGCGGATGACCGGTTTGGAGACGTCCGGCATGCGGGCCTCCGCCTGTTGTTGCGACTCTTAGCTACGCCTCAGTTCTGCGCCCGGCATCGAACTCTCGAGCCACCCCGGTACTGATCCGCAGCGTGAGGCGAATTCCTTTAAATTCAGCTCATTTGTTGAGCCGCATTTGTTAGAATCCGGCTCATGAGTATTCAGACCCCATGGATCTGGCGTCGCGCAGCGTGGCCGGACTTCACGTTCGATCCGCGGGCGGTCGCGGGCGATCTGGCTGCAGCCTATCGCATGCACGGCGTCATCGAGGGCAAAGCAGCAGCCATCGGACTCATGCCTACTAGCCAGGTCGCATTGGACGCCACCGCCGAGGAAGTGGTGGCCACGGCCGCAATCGAAGGGGAACGGCTGTCCATGGACACCGTTCGCTCGTCCGTGATGCGCCGTCTGGGTCTCACCGCTTCGGGCCCGGCAGACCGTCACGTTGACGGCTTGGTGGCCGTCATCAATGACGCGACGACGGCGCATGCCCAGCCCCTCGACGAGGACCGGCTGTGCCGCTGGCAATCGGCACTCTTTCCTGGCGGCACCTCCGGGATCCAGCGCATCGCCGTTGGCCGATACCGCGACCATGACGACCCCATGCAAATCGTGAGCGGGCTGCCTGGCCGCGAAATGGTGCACTACGAGGCGCCGCCGTCGCGCGACGTGCCCGCGCACATGCAGCGCTTTCTTCAATGGTTCGCCGAGACCGCGCCGGCGGACGAGGTGATCACGTCATCGGACAGCAAAGTTGTCGACCCGCTTGCGCGCGCGGCGATCGCACACCTGTGGTTCGAATCCATACATCCCTTCGAGGACGGCAACGGCCGCATTGGGCGCGCCATCGTCGACATGGCTGTCGCGCAGCACCTTCGCCAGTCGGTGAGGCTGTACAGCCTGTCGCGCCAACTGCTCGCCTCGCGCTCGGGCTACTACGACTCCCTGAACTCGGCGCAGCGGGGCGACCTGGACGCTACCGCCTGGGTCGGCTGGTTCGCTCGGCAGTGCACAGCCGCCTACGAGGCTGCGAGCCAAGTCATCGACAAGGCCATCGAGAAGCGGCATTTTTGGGATCGGCACGAGGGCAGCGAATTGAACGAGCGCCAGCGCAAGTCGCTCCAGCGGCTCCTGGACGCCGGCGACGGCGGGTTCGAAGGCGGCATGAACGCCGAGAAGTACATCAAGATGACCGGAACCTCGAAGGCGACTGCGACGCGAGACCTTGCAGACATGCTCGCAAATCGCCAGTTGTGGACGTCAGGCCTTGGCAAGGCCCTTCGCTACTACATCGCGGTTCCCGGCTGGACGCACGGCGTTGATCGTGGCGCAGACCTCGCCTCGCCGAGTTCCGATGAAGACGCGTCCTGAAGTGGAAGATCAAAGAACGCGCCGAGCCTGATTGGATTGGAAGCAGCGCGTTCATAAAGTCGGAGCGCAGGCTCCGGCTGGTCAAGTTGCGCCCTTCAGATTTCAGTCTGCTCCGAGAGCTCCAACGCATCGTCCACTTCGATACCGAGATAGCGGACCGTCGACTCCAGCTTGGAATGTCCCAGGAGCAACTGCACGGCCCGCAAGTTCTTGGTACGGCGGTAGATCATCGTCGCCTTGGTTCGCCGCATCGAGTGGGTCCCATAGCTGGCGGGATCGAGCCCCAGCTCTGCGACCCAGCCGTCGAGTATTCGCGCGTACTGCCGGGTGCCCAGGTGCTCGGATTCATGAAGGCGACTCGGGAACAGGAAGTCCTCGGATCTCAACTGCGCCTGCTTGATCCACTTCTGAAGGGCCTCGCGCGTCGCGGGCGTTATCTCGAACTGGACCGGGCGCTGGGTCTTTTGCTGCATCACCGTGGCGCGGGTCGCGACCTGGTCACCGTGGCAAATGTCCCGCATCCTGAGACTGACGAGATCACAACCTCGCAGCTTGCTGTCGATGCCCAGATTGAACAGGGCCAGCTCGCGCAAGCGGCTGTCGATCTGGAGACGCACTCGGAGTGCCCAGATGTCCTTGGTCTTGAACGGCGCCTTCTGGCCGACGATCTTGCCCTTGTTCCATGGCTCGCGAGGTGCTGTCTTGGCGATGGATTCCATGATGGACTCCCATGCGGTTGAGGGCCTTCAACCTTGCGCCGAAATCGTACAAACAGAAACGGCCATGGATCAGCTTGGCGCGGCTTGCCCGAGGACGACCTTCGTCACCCACCCTTGCCATTCCCGTAGCGTCCGGGTAAAAGCGCTGGACAGCGCGGATCATGGGTAAATCTGCAGACTTCTTCGATCTCAACAGCGGAGTGTCGCTGTCGGCGGGCCATGACCGCATGGTGGTGTTCGCCCGTCGCGAATCGGGCGAACTGGCGCACATCAGCGAAGTCGACAACGGCAAGGCCTGCGGCTGCTTCTGCCTGGCTTGCCAGGAGGCGCTGATCGCGCGCCAGGGTACCGTGCGCGAACACTCCTTTGCTCATCAGTCGGGCACGCAATGCCAGCACGCGATGGACGCCATGTTGCACGGCGTCGTCTATCGATTGATCGAGCGCCATCGCCACTTCGTGACGCCTGCTCTGCACGTTTCTGCCTCGGTACCGGGGCCCCATGGCCCCATCACGGATTCGAGGATGCGGCCGCCGGTCAAGGTCCCCATCGACGCCGTGGCGCTGGTCGAACGCCCACCCTGGCGCCATCCGTGCGTCCAGGCCGACGTCAAAGGCCACAGCGTGCTGATCCACGTGGCCGTCAAGCGCCGGACTCGGAGCGACAAGTGCGGGACGCTGGCCGATAGCCACCAGGCCGCGATCGAGATCGATCTTTCCAGTCATGGCCCACGGACGGTGGGCGACCTTGCACGCTTGCTATTCCATGCCGATGACCGCAAGACCTGGCTGTTTAACCCCAAGGTGGAAGCCATCGAAGCCGAGCTCCAGGCTGCTCTGAAGCCCATTGCCGAACAGAAGTGGCTGGCGCATCACGCAGCCGAGGAACAACTGCGCCTCCTGCAGCAGCAGCGGGCACAGACCTTGGCGCAAGAGCAAGCCGAACGCCAGCGGATGCTCGCCGCGAGGCGCGCCGCCGACCTGGAGCGCCAGGCCGCCTGCCTTTCGGCGCAGGTGCGACTTCAGGTTGACGCCAATCCCGAGCCCACGACAGAGCATCTGGTCCGCCAACCCGCAAAGCCGGCGGAAATGAGTCCGGCGGTCGAATATGCTGCGCCGACGGGCCGCCTCTGGTTGCTGCACAGTTCGGGCACCGACCTATTCATCAAAGTCGAGAGCGGCCTGCAACCAGCGCTGGACGCGCTTTGTCGCTGCGGCGCCTTGCCGATGGCCGAACCAGGCGTATGGCGCATCTCGCGAGGCGATTGGTCAACCGTCAGCATCGAATTGTCGAATATCTGGACAACCATCCGCACCGTCACGGCTACACCGGCACAGTGATGTGTCGGCCTCGGGTCGGATAGGATGGGCTGCCTGACGGCGACCGGCGCAACGCCTGATCCCGGCCAAGAGCCGATGTCTGCGACCGACTCCTTTCGGGTACCGTCCACGCATGGCAAGCCTTCCGACCTATACCTGCATCGCCTTGCTCTTGCTTAGCCTAGGCGCCACGGCGTCGGCAGCAGAGCGCACCCGCGTTTGCCAGACCGGCAAGCTTGGTGATGTCGATTTTGAGGAGGCGCTTTCGGGACCGCACGATGGCGTCCTCGTGCGGCTTGATGTGGATGCGGATCTCTATCTGCGGGCAGCGCGAGAAGCGCCAGGCCTGTCAGACTCGTCGCGCGAAGCGCTCTTGCGTCAGGGATCGGCCAGACTGTTGGAAGCAAAGCGGCAACGACTGCGCAACTCTCGATTTTCGATCTATCGGAATCTCGATTTCGGCCAAGAGGTTGTCATTCTCGTCAAAGACATGGGGGATGTTTGCGAGCTCGCCAGCCTCCCCCAGGTCAGCATGATCTGGGTCAACCGTATCACGAAGCTCGAACCACTTGTCTTCAGACCCGCGTCGACGTCAAGCGGTGTCCTACGTTGAACGGAAAGACAGGGTCCGGCCAAAACCCGTCCTCCGTGACCGGCAGGTATCGGGCAGTCCATCGAGGTGGTTGCTTGGTTTTCGTGCGCATAAAATTGTGGCGCTCAGATGGGATGCAGGCCCAGAATCGTCGAGCGCCCCGAGTGCCCTCAGCGAACTGAATCCGGCCTTGGGGATAGCCGGTCGCATCCGATGCGGATACCCTGGCAGGCATTCGTTTTTCGATGGGAGACTGTTCATGGCTACTACGACAACTGACTTGTTCCGATCGATCATGGGCGACGGGTTCAAGAAGATCAAGGAGGGCGTCTATCCGGGCGACGGCGTACTCGACCCGCGATGGACAGACACGCAGCGCTTTGTCAAGAAGACAGGCAAGTGGAAGACCGACTTCGCCGACGTGAAGCTGGTGGCCGGGGTTGATGGCCCGGAGGTGCAGACGGGCGGCGGCACATCGCTGCACGATGTCTCTGGCTGGTTCCCGGGGCGCGAATTCCGAATTCCCCAAGGCACTGAATACTCCGATGAGGTCTATATTCGCAAGGACGCCAAACTGAAGAGCAGCCCGGCCACTGGCGCAGAGGGCTACCACTACCAGCTCGAGCCGCGCACCCAGATGACAGTGCTGACCTTCCAGGGTCACCTCAACAATATGGCGCGCGCAGCGGTAGCGCGCCAGGTCGAGCTGGCAAAGGGCTAAGCAACGACGTCCAAGGAGAATCGTTTCACCATGCCTGAAATCAAGAGCCGCACGATGCTGATCGCCATCCAGGCGGTCGCCGCCCAGATCCGGGCCATGCGAGAGGAACTCGCCGACGGCGACGCCGAGGCCGAGGACTACGTCTTGCTCGAGCAGAACATAGAGGCCGCGGAAGACCTGGAGCGGGCCTACGACGCCGAGGCGAAGACCGTTCTGAACCTGCCGCCCTACGACGAACTGATTGCGGAATGATCCTGCGCGCGCCATCGACGTGCCGGTGTCGGCCAAGAGCTGGCATCCGCCAGTGACCGGTTTCAGGAACTCCGGTTCACAGTGTTAGATTGGTCGGCAAGATGAACACGGTGGGTCGTGGATAACGACCAGGGTAGACTTCCACGATGGAGCCAGTAGTTCGTCCCGATTTCAAGGCGAGAGGCCTTCGCTACGTTTTCTTATTTGCCGTTATGGCGGCGGCGATCGCAGTGTGGTCGCTCGCGACTGAGCGGGCACCAATGCTGGCGAAACTTCGTGATGCCGGCGTATGGACTCAGGGAGATATTGGCGACTCGCGCTGTCAGAAAAGCCTGCATTTTGACTATTCGTTTGTCGTGTCGGGTGGGCATTACAGCGGCGCAGGAACGGCACCCGCAGGATGTTGCGTAGACGTTGGCCGAAGCGTGTGTGAGCAGTTTTCGACGGGGCGCTCGATCAGAATTGTCTACTCAGCAGATGACCCAGGCTCGAACTTCTACAGTGATCCGGACATTGCGTACCAAGGCGTTTTGATCGGATCAGCTGTCTGCTCGGTGCTCCTCGCTTTGATGATTTGCATCGCAACATTCATGCTTGCGCGAAACAACACGTCGGCGGTAGGCCGGTGGGTACGCGCAATTGGCCTTTAGGCCTTCGGTTGTCCACCAGACCGCACGAGACTAGCGACCCTATCTTCATGGAAGCCACGCCGAAATCCGCCGCAATTGCCGGTGCTTGGGCTGTTCTGGGGCTCGTACCGTTTGACGCCTGGATAGAGCGCCACGGCGCCTTCACTGCGACTGTGCATAACTTGCTGTGGCTGATAGATATCACCGTGTTTTTCGCCGTGCCAGGCTACTTCATGGTTCTTGGGGCGGGTCAGGAGCCGTTTCGTCGCGATTGGTTTGCGGATCCCGAGCAACGCGCTCGCTACGCGGTCGTCACGAAGCGCATGGTGGTGTGGTTCTTTTCGGCTGCGGTCGTTGGAACGATCTGGTCGAGTATCGTCACGCGGATCGTGGACTGACGTCCGGCTCCAGTCGGCCAGGAGCTGACGGTCGCGAGCGGCGGCTTTACGCAAATGTCCATCCAGCACCTTGACAGCACTGTGAACACCTACAGATCGAATCGCGAGTACGGGGTCACCCGACGCCAGGTTCGCGAGGCGCGCATTCGTCGCGTCATGCGGCATGTTGCATTGGCGGCGTGCGGGTTGCTGCTGTCGGCATCGAGCCAGGCCGCTGAACTCTTCAAAGAGTGTGACACCGTGAGGTCGGACAGTTCCTTTAAGGCACTGTCCCTCTACTTCGCCGACCATCCTGACGCGCCGGTCGACTGCATCGCGTTGGGTCATGGTGCGTTCGTATTCACCACCCGAGGCAATTTTTTGGACTGTCGTCCCTCGAAGCATTCGACCGGTCTGGAGTGCAAGCCGGATTCGCCATCGAGCTGGTACCCAGGCTTGGAGATGCTGACCAGCTTTGTTGGCGCGGGCAAGACGTTCGTACTCTTTCACTCTGTTCAACTCAAGGGCGGCCTCTTTGGCGAGTCGTACGAATTGTTCTACCTCGTACCGCGCGATGTCGATGCACGCGGCTATCGCATCGTCACGCTCGAAGGGGCCGGCGCGACCGATCAGTCAGACGGCTCGGGTCAATGCGCGGTGGCTGCCGAGCTGCCGGAGGGACAGACGGTCGATGACGTTGTCAGGGCGGGCAGCCCGCCGTACGAGATCCTGCATGCGGGTCCTACCGAGGTAACCGTTCGCATCAATCAGGCGACTGTACGCTGCCGAACTGGCGAAGTTGTAGACAGCACGATTTCATATCGCTGGTCGGGCGGGCGGTTCGTCGGCGTGATGTCGCGATAGTCACTGCAGAAATCGGCCACTACCGGACGCTCACCAATGACGGCTTTGCGGTAGGCTGAACACCATGGCAATTGACGTTGAGATTCAGGACGAACGGGGGCTGACCCTCGCCAAGTACGATGGGCCGCCGCTCGGGCACCAGTTCACAAAGCTTGCGCCGCCAGGCAGCGCATGCTTTCGGTTCATCGTGCCGTGGGGCGACGCCACCTTCAATCAAGAGCAGATCAAGGTACTGAGGGGCGAGCTTCAGGATGCTGCGATGGACTGTCCCCAAGCTCGGCTCACCGAACTGAAAGCACTGTCCTCGTTCTTAGAGGGCGCCGTCGGCGTGCACGTGTACGTCAAATTCATTGGCGACTAGGTTCGGATCAGAGCCCGGTTGCGGCCCACAAGCGGTCGCCGGCGATGGTCAGCTATCCGGCATCCAATTTTGCAAAGCGCATGCCAGTCGTTGGGCGGAACCACGCTGTCGGTCGCAGTGTTCCCAACCGGCCGCTGAGATCACCTTTCACGTGCCCACACCAGAATCTTGCTCAATCCCCTTGCGCCAAAAAATAGCCATAGACCAAACACCAGCTGAAGCAGATTAAAGGCAACGTAAAGAGGCCAATCTGGGTTGACGCTATAGCTATTTGGGTAAATTTTAAAACCGAGATAGTTGACGATCAGATAACTGCACAGCGCGGGAACTGATTTCGCCAACGACCACACGCCGAGAAGACTGCAGCCGACTGAGAACCAATCTTCGAACAGCGGTGAGTTGGTGGGCGATTCAGTGTGCTTTGGCAATAGTCTTGTGGCCACAAGCAGAGGAAAAAGCCATAGCAGAGCGCAAATTAAAGCAATAAAGATCGCGCCAATCGAAAACGTTAGAACAGAAACGTCATGATCCGCAGCGTGAGCGCTGAAGTACGTGCCTGAGATAGTAGTTAGTCCGTACCAAAGGAGCCAGATTGAAAACAATCGAACGCCAACAGCAAGGGTTTGGATAGAGTTCATATGCTTTCTAACTAGGACTCAGGGCGTAGCGATCTGTTCCATCGCTCGTGCCGGATGCGTGCCAAGTTGCCGGGGCTCCAAACAGCCAGAACTGATGGAGGTCGTACGGAGAACCCATCTCCACGGGCATTTGCAGGCTGGTGAGGATCATATCCGCCGCTGAACGCAATTGCGAGGCACTCAGCCGCACAAGCTCGCAACACTACAGGCCACTCGCCGAGAGTGGGCGCCTAATCTGGCTTGGCGCATTCCGGCTTCGGGTCGGCCCCAGTTGCCGGGCCGCCGACGTCAACAGGCAGCTATGCTCCGGACAGCATTCAGTCGTCCTGGGTAGAACGCCAACGACGTCTCGTCCGGCCTGGCCATCGACCTCTTGAGGCTCTTTTCGGCCAGAAGGAGTCGGTCGCGAACGTCTGCTACTAGGCAACGTGATTTACTCTCGGGGCAGTGCCCCACGAGCATGGCCGACAATGCTTCCTTTGGTGGCCCTTGGATCGCTGTGAGATCACCTGTAGTTTTCCGTTTCGCTGTGGCAATCCTGTGCGTGGTACTGACGCTTCTGGCACTGGGTACAGCATGGATTACGCTCGTAGGTTTCATTGACGAAATCAGGGCAGGCGAGCTCTTCGTCAGTATCAGCAAGAGCCGTACGAGCCACGAGTACCTGTGGTCTCACATATTTGCATGGCGAACGGAGCCGGTTGGCTTCTTTCTCAATGCCGCGGGTTTATTGGCACTGCCCATCATGATGGTTGCGATAGCCCTAATCTTCGCGATTGGCGTCTGGGCTTCATGGATGGAAATCGCATTTGACGCTCGAAGGAGCGCTCTTCCAGTTCGTGTTGCTCGCGTTCTTTTCGCAATCTTCGCGCCAATGTGGTTCTTGCTGTTTTTCGGCCTGCCAGCACTGTACGCTTCACACCTCCTCCCAGTCGTCGCCCCAACACCTGCATGCTGCGATGCATCCGGCGCGCGCGGCGTCGGTACTGCTCCCGTCGCGTCCAGCTCATCAGCCGGAACTGCCGCTCGGATCTCTGCGCGAAAGGCCGCGCACTCGGCGCAATCGGAGTCAACGGCTGACGCTTGTAGTCCTCACTATCCTGCTGAGGCAAGCAAGGCTGGCGCCGCAGGGTTGACACTTATCCGACTGTTGATCGACGCCAACGGCCAGCTTCTCGACGTCGAGCTTTTGCACTCTGCAGGGTCCTCGAAAGAGCATCGCTTGCTTGACGACGAAGCACTGCGCGTTACCCATTCCTGCCACTACTCCCCCGGAAGGGACGCGCAGGGTCGCCCTGTTGCCTCCACTGTCGATCGCGAATTCAGTTGGAGGCTTGAGTGACGAGCTTCGAATGCCATTTCAGCTGACTTGGCATGTCTCACTGATCCGCCGGGGACGCTTGTCGGCCACAACCCGTCCCTCGCGAAGGGCGGCTTCGGGGTAGCGTGCTCAATCAATTTCGTGAATCAGACCGGACACGGGCAGGGAGCCGTCCAGACGTCTTGCTGCCAGGACGACAGCGATGGCAAAGGGTACGACCGCCAGCCAAAGGACTCCGCGTGTTCCGACGACTGATCCCACTACGCCGCCAACGATGGCTCCCGCCAACGTTGCCAATTGACCCGCAGCGCGGATGCCAGCGTCGGCGCGGGCCAGGAGTTCGGTCGGCACTGTCGTTTGCCGTATCGTCCGGTCGTGAACGCCATATGCGGTGTGCCCGGCATCGCCGATGATCTGGTGGGCTGCGAGCAAAGTCATTGCGACCCAGCCTGCCCCTCGGGCGAGTGGAATGAAGGTCGCGCCGAAGCAAAGCAGCGCAAGCGCAGCGATCATGGTGTGGGCCGCGCCGAACCGACGGCCGAGCCACGGCGCCACGGCTGCTCCGGCGACGGATCCGAGTCCTCCGACCGCAAAGATCAGGCCGAGGATCCCAGTTGGAAGACCGAGGTCTCGACTGACATAGATGAAATAGCACGTGCCGGTCAGCGCCATGGCGAACGCCAGCAGAGCCTCTATTCCGGCCAGGGATCGCAGGACGAGGCTGGCCGAAACGACGCGAGCGCCACCCGCGGCGTATCGGGCTGCTGCTCGCCAACCACCGGCCGGATTCCGTTGCTCGTGTATTCCGGCGACCTCCTGCACCCCATGAAGGCATCCTGCCGAAATGGCATAGCTCACGCTGTCCAAGGCCAGGGCCAAGGCCGCTCCCAGCCACTGGAAGAACCATCCACCCAATGCGAACGCAGCAGTCTCCGACAGACTACCGATGGCCGACAACTGGGCATTTCGCCGCGGCAGATCCTCGCATGGCACGCGCTGCGCCATCCAGGCGGATCGAGCCAACTCGAAGCCGATTGTCAGAACACCGTTCGCGGCCGCCACGGCCAGCAGGAGGACGTATGAGGCAAGTCCAAACCAGACCGACAGGGCCAACGCGCCGAGCAGCGCAAAGCGGGCACCGTCGGCAACGAGCATCATCATTCGCTTCCCGCTCCGGTCAACCAACGAACCCAGGATGAGGGAAGCGATGCCCGCGGCGAGCACATCTGCGATCAGCAAGGCTGCCATCTGCAGTGGGGTCGCACGTAGCGCGAGCGTCGCGATCCACGGGATGGTCAGTCGGCTGAGCATCGACCCGAAGTTCGAGATACCTTCGGACGTCAATACTCGGTTGGCATCGGAGCTGTTCACCAGGGGATTTTGCCTGCAGAGTCGCCGTGGCGCGTCGCTTCCCGCCCGCCCGCCCTTCAGTCGATGCGACACTCCGAACTTGATCGCAGCGAACGCGCTCGGCCCGCAGTCGGCCGGCCACAAGCGGTCTCCCGCCAGCGACAGCTTTGTGGAACTCTGACTGCTTGATGTGCTGTCGCTGACCGCAGTATGCTGGTCGCCAAATGGGGGAGAGAATGCGAACGCATCGTGCCGCGGCGTCGGCGATCATGGTCTGCGCTCTGGTGGCACCGTCCTACGGGATGGGTGCGGCACCCATGGCGGTGATCTATGAGACGGACGGCGAAACGGGCTCGGGAATCGCTCATCTTGAACGCGTTCCCGCATCTCCGAAGGCATTGCGGGGTCTGATCGCCATGTATGCCCTCCAGGCAGGCGGCGATTGCGACCACCATGACGAACTTGGCTTACGTTGCACTCTGACGACGGCACTGGGCTTGGGATCACAGTGTTCCGATGCGCAGCTCAAGTTGGTTGCTTCCACGTTTCCTGATGCGATACCAATCATGAATTGGTCGAGAATGGGGTCA
>Ga0302311_10007432_pt1 | contig 11168 bp, 9 predicted proteins | sample III_Palsa_N1_3_FD_200449 | JGI IMG/M metagenome (GOLD analysis project Ga0302311, IMG submission 200449) | Peat permafrost microbial communities from Stordalen Mire near Abisko, Sweden - III_Palsa_N1_3 | ecosystem: Environmental > Terrestrial > Soil > Palsa > Peat permafrost | place: Sweden...
GCCGACGGCGCCGACGCCAAGGTGGGCGACGGCGACGGGGCGACCTTCGTCAATCTGTTCTCCGCCAAGGCGCCCGAGCCCGCCGACGCCAAGGCCGCCGAAACGAAAGCCGCTGACGCCAAGGCCGCTCAGGCAAAGCCCGCGCCGGCGCCAAACCGTCCCGATCCCGCGCCCGCGAACGGCGTGGTCAAGATGCAGGCGGAGATGGCGGCGGGCCAGGTGGTCCTGCACTTTCCCTGGAAATCGACGCTGGGCGCGGCTGTGTTCCGGCGCGGCGACGCGGTCTGGGTGGTGTTCGACGCCGCCGCCAAGCTGGACCTGTCCGCCGCCCCGCACGGCTTTCGCCAGGCGACCAGCTTCCAGGCGGTGCAGGGCGGCGACTATTCCGCCGTCCGCATCGCCTCGCCGCCGGACGTGACGATATCGGCCAAGGCGGAAGGCGCGCTGTGGATCGTCACCCTGGCGCCCAACGCCGGCCAGACGCCCGACGCGATCAAGGTGGCGCGGGACGCCGGCTCGGCCAACCCCGCGCTGACGGCCACCGTCGCCGGCGCCACCAAGGTGGTGTGGCTGAACGATCCGGTTGTCGGCGACCGGCTGGGCGTGGTCACCGCGCTGGCGCCCGACAAGGGGCTGGCGGCGCGGCGGACCTTTGTCGACCTGACCCTTCTGCCCACCGCCCAAGGCCTGGCGATCGAGCCCGCCGAGGATGACCTGACCGTCACCACCGACGGCGACATCGTCAGCATCGGCCGGCCCAAGGGCCTGGCGCTGTCGGCGAGCTCCGCCCACGCCATGGTCGCCGACCAGGGGCCGGATATTCCGCAGGCGACCACCCGCCCGGGCCTGATCGACTTCGACAACTGGTCGAAGACCGGCGAGGGCGGTTTCAACGCCCGCTACGACGCGCTGCTGGCCGCCGCGGCCGCCGAGGAGACCGGCGGCAAGGATGAATCGGTAAAGGCGCGCATGGGGCTGGCCCGGTTCCTGATCGGCTCGGAATTGTCGTACGAAGGGATCGGCGTGCTCAACATGGTGGCGCGAGCCCACCAGAATATGCTGGGCGACGCCGAATTCCGCGGCCTGCGCGGCGCCGCCAAGGTTATGGCCGGCCGCTACAAGGAGGCTTCGGCGGACCTGTCTTCGCCGGCGGTGGCGGACGATCCGGCCTCCTCGCTCTGGCGCGGCTATATCGCCGCCAAACTGGGGCAATGGACGGAGGCCCGCGCGCAGTTCGGACAAGGGGCGTCGGCTCTCTACCAGTTCTCTGACAAATGGCGGGCGCGGTTCGCCCGCGAAGACGCCGATGCGGCGACCAATCTGGCGCAATATCCGGCCGCGGAGTCCTCCATCGACACGGCGCTTCAGGCCAATGTCGATCCGGTCGAACAGTTGTCGACCCGGCTGATCCAGGCGGAGCTGTTCGAGGCCGAGGGCCAGAGAGACCGGGCGCTGCGCGTGTTCCAGGCGCTGCAGAACGTCCAGCAGGAATGGCTGGCAGCTCCGGCGATGTTGCACGCCACCGAGATCAGGCAGGCCGAAAACCAGATCACCCCGACCCAGGCCGCCGCCGTCTACGACGGCCTGCGCTATCGCTGGCGCGGCGACGCCACCGAACTCGACACCATCCGCGCGCTTGGCCAGATCTATCTGAGCCTGGGCCGCTATCGCGAGGCGCTCGAGGCCCTGCGATCCGCCGGCCAGCGGCTGCCGGACCTGCCCGAGGCTGTCGGGCTGCAGGCCGACCTGAACAACGCCTTCCGATCGCTGTTCCTGGAGGGGCAGGCGGACGGCCTGCAGCCGATCCAGGCGCTGGCCCTGTTCTACGATTTCAAGGAGTTGACGCCCGTCGGCGCCGACGGCGACCAGATGGTTCGCCGGCTGGCCCGCCGGCTGGTGGACGTGGACCTGCTGGGCCAGGCCTCGGAGCTGTTGAAATACCAGGCCGACAACCGGCTGGACGGGGTGCCGCGCGCCGAGGTCTCCACCGACCTGGCCATGATCGACCTGATGGATCGCCGGCCGGAGGATGCGCTGAAGGCGATCGACGCTTCGCGCACGACCCTGCTGCCCAATACCCTGAACGCCCAGCGCCGGGTGATCGAATCTCGCGCCTGGCTGCAGCTGGGCCAATACGATCACGCCCTGGAGATCATCGAGGCCGACAAGACCGGCGACAGCGACGCCATTCGCGCCGAGGTGAGCTGGAAAAAACATGACTGGGCCGGCGCCGGGGGCCTGTTCGAGAAGCAGCTCGGCGACCGCTGGAAGACCAATATGCCGCTCAGCCAGGACGAGGAGTCCAAGCTACTGCGGGCGGCGATCGCCTACAGCCTGGCGGGCGACGACGGCGGCCTGACGCGCATTCGGAGCCATTTCCAGGGGTTCGTCGACAAGGCCAGCGCCCCCGACGCCCTGCGGGTGGCCCTGTCGGGCGTCTCCAACATCCAGCTGACCTCCACCGATTTCACCCGCGCGGCGGCCGAGAACGACAGTTTCGCCGGCTGGGTGCAGGCGATGAAGCAACGGTTCCGCGACCATCCGGCGCCGGTGAGCAACGGCAGTCGGCCCACCCTGGCGGCGGCCAGCGGCGGGACGGCGAAGGGATAGGACGACATTGCTCCCCCGCTGGGGGAGCTGTCAGCGCAGCTGACTGAGGGGGCCCTTAGCTGAGCGACTCGCCCCCTCAGGCGCGCTGCGCACGCCTGCCTCCCCCAGCGGGGGAGGAATTAAGAAAAAGCTCTGCGCTACCGCCAGCCGTAGTTGAAGCTGATGGAAATCCGCTCGCCCTTGCCGGCGACCACCTCGTGGCGCAGCCAGCTTTCCCACATCACTACGTCGCCCGCGCGGGGCTGGAGGTAGATGAAGGACTTCAAGGTCTCCGGCGCATCGGCGCGGCGGGGCGGGGCGGCCATCATGCGGTCGAGGCGCGGGTCCTCCAGCTTCAGCGCGCCGGCGCCCGGCGGGGTCGCCACATAGACCGTGCCGGACAGCACGCTGTGCGGGTGGACGTGGCCGGAATGGGCCGCGCCGGGCTTGAGGATATTGACCCACAGACTGTCCAGCCGAAGCCGGCCGGCGCCCAGATCGAACGCCAGCGAATGGGCGAAGGAGGCGGCGTGTTTGTCTAGCTTGGTCTTCAGCGCCGCGAACGCGCTGGCGCGGGTCGGCAGGTCGTTCAGGGAGGCATAGGAGGTATAGCCGCCGTAGGCGTTGCTCCGACACCAGGCCTTGCCTGCCTCATCCTCCGCCGCCAGCATCCGGCAGGCGTCCGTCAGGTCGGCGTTGAAGGCCTCGAACCCCTTGTCTTTCGCGAGCGAGGCTTCGTAGAGCGGGGTGGTGAACAGGGTGCGCAGAGACATGGACGGCGAATACCCCAGCCATTGCGGCCCGTCATCCGCGGGCGGTGTCTCCGTTCGCATTTGGCCGCCATGGTCAAGCATGGCGTTCGGCGAGCGGTCGCCCTAAAATGCCGCGATGGACCTGAGGCAGACCATACCACTGTTCACAATCTCGCTCGTTGTCGGGGTCGTTGTCAGCGTGCTGCTTTTCCTCGCTAGCCCGCTGCCCGTTCATTCGATCGCGCTTGGTTTTGTCGCGGGAGGCGTGGTCTACATAACCTTCCGGCGGAGGCGAAATGCCTAAATGCTCCCAGGGACAGAAGCGCTCGGGCGACGTGATTGGCGCGGCCTTCTCGGTTGGGTTGGTCGCCGCCCTTGGCGCGGCGCTGATGCTGGGCGGCTGTTCGCTGTTGCCGGACAAGCACGCCATCGACAAGGACAAGCTGGAAGCGGCCATCGACGCCAACATGGGCGGAGCCGGCACCTGCGTGGTGCTGCTCGACGCCAAGACAGGCCTGTCGGCCTACCAATACGGCTCGGCCGAGGTGTGCCGGACGCTGCTGCCGCCCTGCGCGACCTTCGACGTGCCCCTGGCGCTGGTCGGCCTGGACCAGGGCCTGATCACGCCTCAGACGGTCTACAAGTGGGACAACACGCCCCAGAAGGTGAAGGCCTGGGAGACGGACGCGGACATCACCAAGGCCTTCCACGACGACATCGGCTGGTGGTGGGCCAATCTGGCGACGGCGATCGGCCATGACAAGATTTCCGACGCCGTGCACCGGTTCGACTATGGCAACAAGTTCGTCGACGGACCGGTCACGTCGTTCTGGATGGGGCCGCCCAACGGCGGCGCCCTGGGGCTGACGACCGATCAGCAGGCGCACTTCTTCAAACGTTTCTACGATGGCGCCCTGGGCCTGAAGCCGGCCACGACCCAGTTCATGCAGGCGCTGCTGGTGCGCGAGGTGCGCGACGACAGCCGCACCGGCCGGGCGACCTTCAGCGCCGCCGAGGGCGCCTGCCCCAGCAACGCCGACGGTTCGAACACGGTCGGCTGGGCGGCCGGACGGCTTCAAACCAAGGACCGCGACCTCGTCTTCGCCGCCTCGGTCAACGCCGCCGACGCCCCGCCAGGGGTGGAAATCCGCGACAAGCTGCGAGACATCTTCGCCAGCGCGGGGTTGTGGCCGAACGCGGGGTAGAGCTGGTCTGATCGGAGCGAACGCGGGCTTTGAGCGCCGGTCATCGCATGCTAACCCGCGAGCCCCTCGCGCTTCGGCTGTTCGGGGGCCCGTAGCTCAATTGGTTAGAGCCGGCCGCTCATAACGGTCTGGTTGCTGGTTCGAGTCCAGCCGGGCCTACCAGCCTTCAGCCTAGGCGCTGCGGTCGAGCATGGCCGCGAGGTCCGCCTGTCGCCAATGCACCCGACAGGCATGGCCGGGGTTCAGGAAGACGCCGCCGTTTCTGGCTATGATTTCAAGAAGGGCGTCGCCCCGCATGCGGAGGTAGCCAAGGCCTGGGCCAAGCGCTTCGGAAATGCGCTCCAGCGACGTGAAGACCGCCGCCACCGGCTTGCCGTCCGGTCCGGGCACGTTGACCAGCGAAAGGGACTCTCCGGCATTCAATATCCGCCCGTTATCCTCCGCGGGAGCTTCAGGCGTGACCGCGTAGAGTTCGGCCAAAAGGACCGCGCTCTGGAAGGCTGGGCGCCTTTTCGGATCGGTCGCCGCGTCCATCAGCGCCTGTTCGAGTTCATTGCGCGGTTGGAACGCCGCAGCGACGTCGGCGGATACAGGGTCCGGCTCCGCAGGCCTGGGCGACACATGGCGATCGAGGATCTTCTTCATAATCGCATCTTGTCAGGCTGGCGGAAGACCGCAACGCCAGATGCTGAGGTCAAGCCGGCCTGCCTCACGCCGCGGGCCGGTACTCGAATTCGATCAGATAGACGTTTTCGCCGGGGCCGTGTTTGGCCACTTTCAGCAGATCGACCACGCCGGCGAAGCCCGAGCGCCGGGCCAGGGCGGGGGTGATGTCGGAAAGCTCGATCCGGCGCATGGAGGTGACCTCGATCACGCCGCTGGGATCCATCTGGTAGACGCCGCCGACCTTCACCTGCGGCCGCTGCCAGATGCGGATGGTGCAGTCGATCTCGCCGGCCATGATCGGCGCTCGCAGCCGCTTGGTGAAGCCGATCCCCATGAACCCTCCCTGGTCTCGGCGGAGACTAAAGCACGCTGCGCACGCTGCTCAACTCCGGAAACAGGCTCTTCTCCAGCACCTTGGCCAGATAGGCGACGCCGGCCGAGCCGCCGGTGCCTTTGCGAAAGCCGATGATGCGTTCGACGATCTTCAGGTGGCCGAACCGCCAGAGCTGCAGATGGTGTTCCACGTCGGTGAGCTTCTCCGCCAGCTCATAGAGGTCCCACCAGCGTTCGGTATCGCCATAGACCATGGCCCAGCAGGCTTCGACCCCGGGGTCTGGCGCATGCGCCTCGGCGACGTCGCGCGCCAGCACGGCGGGCGGAACCGGCAGGCCCCGGCGGGCGAGCAGCCGCAGGGTTTCGTCATAAAGGCTGGGTCGGGTGAGCTCCTCGCGGAGGCGGGCTGCGTCGGCCGGCGCCTCGGCGTGAATCTCGACCATCTGCGGGTCGCGGTCGCCCAGCACGAATTCCAGCAGGCGGTATTGCAGCGACTGGAAGCCGGAGCTCGTGCCGAGATGGTCGCGCAGGCGCCGGTAGTCGGGCGGGGTCAGGGTGGAGAGCACGTCCCAGGACTGGATCAGTTGCCCCATCGCCCTCACGGTCCGGGCCAGCATCTTCATCGCCTGAGGCAGTTGGTCCGTGGCGATGGCGCGGCGCGCGCCGTCCAGTTCGTGCAGGCAGAGCTTGAGCCAGAGCTCCGCCGCCTGGTGGATGACGATGAACAACAGTTCGTCGTGCTCGTCCGAGAGCGGCGACTGACAGGCCAGCAGGGTGTCCAGCTTGAGATAGCCGCCGTAGGTGAGGTCTTTGTCGGTCATGGGCTCGCGCGTTCCCTTTGCGCAGGTTGGATAGACGATCTGGGCCGCGTCTTCCTGTCAATTCGCGACGCGGGCGGGCCTATCGATCCGGTCTATGGCCGGGCGTAAATCTTCCAATGGATCGGCTTGGCCGTGGGCGCGTTCTCCAGGCTGCCATATCCCTATGCCGGAGCCTTCGCCATGACCCAAGCCGCCCACGACACGCCCTTCCTCAGTGACGTGAAGACCCTGCGCGACCGCGCGCGCCAGCACCTTGAGGACGGCGCCGTGACCTCCAGCTATGGCGGCGATGTCGCCAAGACCATCGACATCCTGCAGAGCGTGCTGGCCACCGAACTGGTCTGCGTGCTGCGCTACACCCAGCATTCGATCGTCGCCTCCGGCATCTCCAGCCAAGGGGTGAAGGCCGAGTTCGCCGAGCACGCCAAGGAAGAGCAGGAGCACGCCATGCAGGTGGCCGAGCGGATCACCCAGCTTGGCGGCGCGCCGGACTTTAATCCGTCAGGCCTGCTCAGCCGTTCGGCGTCGCAGTTCGCCCCGGGCAAGGACCTGGTCGACATGATCAAGGAGAACCTGATCGCCGAGCGGATCGCGGTGGAACACTACAGCGAGCTGATCCGCTATTTCGCCGACCACGACCCCACCACCCGGGTGATGCTGGAAGGCATATTGGCGGTGGAGGAAGAACACGCCGACGACATGCACGACCTGCTGGTGGCCCACCAGGGCCGGCCGATGCTGCCGAATACGTAGGAGGCCGGGCCCCTCGCCATCTCCCACCAGCTCGTACCCCAGGCCTTGTGCCTGGAGTCCATTGAGCGCGGGGTTTGCAAGTTCTCACCGGCGGGTCGGTCACGGCAGTCATTCCAACCGTTCCGGTAAAATGGATCCCAGGCAGAGGGCATGGGGTACGGTGGCAGGCTACCTGACGGGCGCGAAGGCCGCCTTGGCCTCCGGCGTGGCCTCCAGCGACTGAATATAGGTCGGCGGCTTGCGCGCGTGGCTGGCCTGTTCGTAGGCGTAGCCGAGCGCCAGTAGCCGCGCCTCGCTCCAGGCGGGTCCGACGAACGACAGGCCCACCGGCAGACCCTGGACCTGGCCCATGGGCACGGTCAGGTGCGGGTAACCGGCGATCGCCGGCAGGGTCGATGACCGGCCGCCGATGCGTTCGCCACCCGGCAGATCGATCTTCGGCGCCGGGCCGAACGAGGGCGCGATCAGGGCGTCCAGGTGATTGTCGGTGAGCAGCTTGTCGATGCCCTCCGGGCCCGCTGCACGCTGCGAGTCGGCGCGGGCGGCCAGATAGGCCGGATCGTCCAGGCCCTTGGCCTGCTGCGCCTGCTCGAAGATGTCCTGGCCGAACAGCACCGTCTCGCGCGGGTGGCTTTTGTTGAAGGCGATCACCTCGGCCAGGGTGCGGGTCTTCACCGTGGCCGGCGTCGAGGCCAGGTAGGTGTTGAGGTCGGCCTTCAACTCGGTGCCGAGCACCAGGAATTCCTTGGCGCCGAGATCGGCGGGCGGCTTGAAGTCCTTGAGTTCGATGACTTCGGCGCCGCGCGCCTTCAGCAGCGCGACCGCCTTGGCGAACACCGCATCTACTTCCGGTGAGATACCTGCTGCGACGGCCGGCACGCCCAGCCGCTTGCCTTTCAGGTCTGCCTTGGCCAGGGCGCCGACATAGTCCGCCTTGTGGGCGTCGGCGTCCTTGGTCGCGGGATCGGCGGGGTCGGACCCGGCCATGGCGGTGAGCAGCAGGGCCACGTCCTCGACGCTGCGACCCATGGGGCCGGCGGTGTCCTGGCTGTGGGAGATCGGCACGATATGGGTGCGCGACACCAGGCCCACGGTGGGCTTCAGACCCACAAGGCCGTTGATCGACGACGGGCAGGTCACCGATCCATCGGTCTCGGTGCCGACGCCGACGGCCGCCAGGGAGGCGGCGATGGCCGCGCCGGTCCCCGCCGACGAGCCGCAGGCGCCGCGATCCAGCACGTAGGGGTTCTTCACCAGGCCGCCGACGGCCGACCAGCCGCTGATCGACCGGCTGGAGCGGATGTTGGCCCATTCCGACAGGTTGGTCTTGCCGAGGATGATCGCGCCGGCGTCCTTCAGGCGGCGGGCCACCGGCGCGTCACGCAGGGTGATGTTGTCCTTCAGCGCCAGCGAACCGGCGGTGGTCGCGGTCCCGTCGTCGGTCTCGATATTGTCCTTCACCAGCACCGGGATGCCTTCGAGGGGGCCACGGACCTGATGACGTCGCCGGGCGGCATCGCTTTTGCGGGCGTCGGCCAGGGCGCGGGGATTTAGGGCGATGACGCTGTACAGGCGAGGCCCGGCGCGGTCGATCGTGCGGATCCTGGCGATATAGGCGCGCACCAGGGCCTCGGACGTGACCCGGCCGGCCTCAAGGTCCGCCTGCAACTGGGCGACGGACTTCTCGACCACCGGATAGGGCGCGGCCGCCTGTGCTGGAGCGCCAAGCAGCGCCGGTGCGGCCAGGGCCATCGCCAGAACCAGTCCGGCCTTCTCAGTGGATTTGCTCATATCGCCTCCCGCCGCCGGAGGCTCGCACGGCCAAGCGCGGCGCCGCAAGAGGGCTGAGGTTAGCGGCGTTTGGCTGACGGGTCGGCGCCGGCGGCGACCCGCTCGGCGGCGAGGCGGACGGCGGCGTAGCATTCGCAGGCCCGGGCTTCCATGCCCCGGCGATCGACGATCTCGATGGAGCGGCGGCCTTGGCGGATCAGGCCCGCCGCGGTCAGGTCGCGCAGGGCCTGGGTGATGGTGGTGCGCTGAACCCCAACCATGGTCGCCAGATATTGCTGGGTCAGCTCGACCACGTCTCGGTCGGTGCGATCCTGCGAGGCCAGCAGCCAGCGACACAGCCTCTGTTCGACCCCATGCAGGGCGTTGCAGGCCACCGACTGATGGGCCTGCGCCAGATTGATCTGGGCGTGGCGGAGCAGCAGCGTGCGCAAAGCCGCACTTTCCTCCGAGGCCTGACGAAGCCGGGCGGCGGGAACCACCAACGCCGCACCGGAAATCTGGGTCAGGGTGCGGTTGACGGACATCGAGGCGCCCAAGGCGGCGAGGATGCCCACGGCGCTCTCATTGCCGACGGTGTCGGTCTCCACCGTACGGCCGTCCTCCATCACCATCACCACCGACAGCACTGCGGTGTTGGGGAAATAGACCCGATCGGCCGGCTGTTCCGGTTCGAACAGAACATCGCCGGAAGCCAGGTTGACCAGCTTGAGATGCGGCTCCAGCGCTTCCCGATCGCTCGCCGACATCGCGTTTAGAACATGGTTTCTTGCGTCCAATGCCTAGTTATTCCTCTAAGTCACAAGTCTTCCGAACTGATTGGCCTGAGCATTGGGAACGCCTACCGGTAGCTGGCGGTTCTCCCAGCATTCGATGGTGTGGGCGCTCCGATGACCTGGATTGTTCTCCGCGACGCGTTCGACCAGCCGTTCCGGGTTGAGGTGGTGAATGGGGAGGTGACCGCCAGATCGGATGAGGCGCCGATCGATCTGGTCTTTACCGTTGCGTCCGCGCGCGCGACGGCCGAACGCCTCCTTCAAGCGGTCGCGCAGGTTGAGTCTGAGACAAGCGAAACACCTACGGCGAAACGCCCCCAAGACACGCCTTAGCAAAAAGATTTGCGCAGAACTGTCGGCTATCCGACATCCGCGATGATTTGCCGGACGCTAGAACATACCGCGTCGCAGATCGGGTCGGGCCGTGAAACTCTTTGCGCTGTACGTGGACGATGATCGCTATAGCGTCCCGACATTATTCACGGTTGACCTGCCAGACGACGCCAGCGCGATGTCGTTCGCATCGGAGCTGCTGAACAGCTCGTCCCACTATCTCGCTGTAGAGGTCTGGGACGAAGATCGCCGGGTCGGCAAGGTGCATGACCTTGAGGACCAGGACGGCGTCTAGATTTGGACGAACAGGGGCGAGGGCGGATCTGCCCGGATGAAGTAGGGCGCCGGCGCAGGCCGGGGCGCGAGCGGGCGCGGCGCCGGCAAGCGGCCGGAGACGTAGCGCCACAGCTCTTCCATCTCCTCGGCGGCGCGGCAGGTCGCGTCCATCTCCTGCACCGAAAGTCCCGCTGCGAACGCGGTCTGGTAGACCTGCCGTTGGCGCAGGCAGATGGGGGCGAGCGGCAGACCGTATTCGAGCAGCAGATCCACCGCCTCGGCGACGATCGCCGGCTCGTGGTGGGCGCGCTGCACCGGCGCCTGGTTGAGCACGAAGGCCGCCGGCAGGCCGAGGGGCTTGAGCGCCTTCACGGTCATCGCGATGGCCCGCAGGTCGACCGCCGTGGGCCGCACCACCACCAGCGTCAGGTCGGCGGCCTTGGCGGCGTCGATGGAGTCTTCCAGCGAGGAGGACCGGGTGTCGATGACGAGCAGATCGACCCCGGCGTTCTCGGCCGCGAACCGTGTCGGCCGCGCGGCGCTGGCCTTGACGCCGATCACCGGCGGGGTCGGGCTGAGGCGCGACCGCGACCAGTCAAGCAGGGAGCCTTGCGGATCGCAGTCGGCGATCAGCGTCTTGCGGCCCTCCCGGACAGCGGCCACAGCCATGTTGGCGGAGACCAGCGACTTGCCGGTCCCACCCTTCTGCGCAACCACAGCTATGACGTTCATCATATTGGCCGCCCACGAGGAATTTTGGCGCGGTGCGCGCCAGAACCCGACCCCCAACCCTAGGATGGCGGGGCCGAACTGTCCAATGCGTACATGGAGTGGTTGTCCGAATTGCGTCGAATTATAGCGGCGCGCGTAAATTAA
>Ga0302311_10007435_pt1 | contig 11168 bp, 10 predicted proteins | sample III_Palsa_N1_3_FD_200449 | JGI IMG/M metagenome (GOLD analysis project Ga0302311, IMG submission 200449) | Peat permafrost microbial communities from Stordalen Mire near Abisko, Sweden - III_Palsa_N1_3 | ecosystem: Environmental > Terrestrial > Soil > Palsa > Peat permafrost | place: Sweden...
GCACTCGTCGTCGCGGTCGCCAGCAATGTGCCATCCTCGGCCATCAGCCGTCCCTCGACAAAGGCGATGGTCTTGCCGAACTGGGTGACCTTGGCCTCGCCGACGATCGGTCCCGGTTTTGCCGGCTTCAGAAAATTCACCGTCATGGTGATGGTCGCGGTGTAGAGCCTGCCCTCGGTCATGACGAACACCGCCGGCCCCATGGTGTCGTCGAGCATTGCCGAAAGCATACCGCCCTGGACGAAGCCGGCCGGGTTGCAGAATTCGTGCTTGCCGTCGAAGCCGATACGGACCCACCCCTCGCCGGGCCGCGCATCGAGCAGATGCCAGCCGAGCAGTTTTGAGGACGGCGGCGCGGTGAAATGGTCGAGCGCGGTGGCGATCATGGCAACCTCCTGATCGCAGCATCCTGGCGCAGGCCTGCTGACAGCATGCTGTCAGCAGCGCGCAGCCCCTAAAGCCTTTTCCGTTCCGATGAAGTCGGCCTCACCAAGGGAGCGAGCCCTTTTCGTTGAAAAAGCCACCCGTGGGTCCGTCATCGTCGATGGTCGCAAACTTGACGATGATGCCGGCGGCATCAGCCGGCGTGCGCGTGCCCATATGGTGGCTGAGACCGGTATTGACCAAGCCGGGGCTCACGGCGTTGACCTTGATCCCGTCCTTCTTGAGCGCCAGCGCAAAAAGGACGGTGGCGGCGTTCAATCCTGCTTTCGATGCGCAATAGGCATAGGGCATTGGATAGCCAAAATCGCCGCTCAACAGAGTGAGGCTACCCGCTTCACTGGCGACATTTACGACGCGGCCGGCCCGCGATTTGCTCAACAACGGAACGGCCATCTGAGTAAGCCGGGCCGGACCGTGGAGGTTGGTTTCAAAGCAGAGCGCGATATTTTCCGAGCTCGCATGAACTGCGTCGCCCGGCTCAGGAGCTATGCCGGCGTTATTCACCAAGACATCAAGCCGGCCGCTTTCAGCCTCGATCGTGTCGAGCGCTGCGCGCACGGATGCCTCGTCGGTCACGTCCAGGGTCAAGGGTCGGACGTCACCGGCGTCTTGCATGGCTTCCGCTGCGGCTCTCCCGCGCGTCTCGTCGCGGCTACCGAGGTAAACGATCATTCCCAAGCGCGCGAGCTGGTCCGCAACCGCCTGGCCGACGCCTTTGTTAGCACCCGTGACAAGCGCAATCTGTTTCGACATCTGAATCTCCGTGCTGTGACAAGTTTCCTGTTTGACAAAAAATGTCCATCTGTCATTATTGACAATCGTACATATTTTGTCAAACTGTTCTTATGACCGACGAAAAAACAGAACGGGTGATGGCGGCCGCTCGCCAGGTTTTCATCCGGTACGGGTTCACCCGCACGACCATGGGCGACATCGCCGAGGCGGCGAAGATGTCTCGGCCAGCGCTCTACCTGGTGTTTCCGTCCAAGGAGAACATTTTCTCAGCCGTAATTGGGCAGTCCTTCACGGAAATGCTGGCGGCGATCCGCGAGGGGATCGACCAGTTCGAATCGGCGCCAGAGAAACTAACATTCGCTTTCGACGTGTGGTGCGTCCGCCCGTTTGAACTGGTGCGGGTGTCGCCGGAAGCAAAAGATCTACTCGACAATGGCTATGAATTCGCCCGCGAGTTCAAGGCGAATGCGTCCACGGAATTTGAGGCGATTGTTGGCGAGATTTTGAAGCCAATCGCAAAGGCGCGGCGCAATCTCAAACTGTCGGCCACACAGATCGCGAAGATTTCGATCGCCTCCCTCTCGGGTTTCAAGCAATCAGCAGACGATGCTGCCCAGCTTCGCGAGCTTATTGCCGGGCTCGTCACAATCACCTGCGACAGTCGCTGATAAATCAAGCCCTGTATCGGTTGCCCGTTGGACCGGCGCTCCTCAAGAATCCTCGCCTACCGCGCGATCATGCTTCGCCATATCCACCCGCTGGCACGGGCAATCGGATGGCAATAGCCCAACCCGACCTCTTTTGCGCATCAGCCGGAGGCTGGCAAACGAGCGGTTCGCGGTCAGGCCCTAAAGACCCAGCCCGTGCGCGATCACCTTGCGCATGACATTCGGCAGCGCCTCGTCTTTTAGCGTCGCGATTGGCACCCAGCGCATGCCGTTCGGCGCGGCCGAACGCGCAGGGACATCAGCGGTGTAAACCACCAGTTCCAGCGGAAAATGCGTGAACACATGCGTGACCACGCCGGCTTTGCGGTGCCAGTGCGCGACACGCTTCAGCGCCGGCGCCTGCGTCAGCGCTGTCTTGTCATCCTGCGCGGCGAGCCATTCCGAGCTCGGCACTTCGGTCATGCCGCCGAGCAAGCCTTTTTCGGGACGGGTGCGAACCAATAGTTCAGCGCCGCGCGTGACCACAAAGGCCGCACCCCGGCGCAGTTCGCCGGCCTTCTTCGGCGCCTTTCGCGGGAACGTTTCCTGATCGCCGCGCGCGCGGCTCAAACAATCCTCGTTGAGCGGGCACAGTACGCAGGCCGGCTTCTTCGGGGTGCAGATCGAGGAACCCAAATCCATCAGTGCTTGCGCACTGTCACCGGCGCGAGATTCATTGTCTCCTGCGCGCAACGGTCGGAGCAGCGTCGCCGCCAATTGCTGGATCAACGGCTTGGCCTGCGGCAACGGCTCCTCGACCACGAACAGCCGTGACACCACGCGCTCGATATTGCCGTCGACCGGCATGGTGTGACGATCGAACGCGATCGCAGCGATCGCGGCCGCGGTGTAAGGCCCAATGCCTGGCAGCGTGCGCAGGCCCTCCTCGGTGTCGGGAAACGCGCCGCCATGATCGCGCAACACCGCCACCGCGCAGGCGTGCAGATTGCGCGCGCGAGAATAATAGCCGAGCCCGGCCCACATCCGCAGCACGTCGTCGAGCGAGGCCCGGCCCATTGCGTCTACATCCGGCCATCGCGCGACGAACTTCTCGAAATACGGCCCGACCGTCTTGACGCCGGTCTGCTGCAGCATGATCTCCGACAGCCACACCCGGTATGGCTCGGCGCGCTCACCGGCCAACGGCCGCCACGGCAGCCGGCGGCGATGGCGGTCGTACCAGTCCAGCAGCAGCGCGGGACGGAGATGTGCCCCGGAAGCGCCCCGCTGTCGTGCTGTTTTGGCAATGGCTGGAGGATTCATGAAATCATCTAGTACCCCAGCTCGCTTCGTCATGCCCGCGCTTGTCGCGGGCATCCACGTCTTTCTTCGGAACCAGGCTAGTGACATGATACAATAGTCCGATGTCCAGACGCCCCTTACCCAATCCACATCCCGGTGAAATCCTGCTGGAGGAATTTCTCAAACCGATGGACCTCAGCCAGAATGCGCTGGCGCGCGCCGTTCACGTCGCGCCGCGGCGCATCAATGAGATCGTGCTGGGCAAGCGAGACATTACCGCCGATACCGATCTTCGGCTGGCCCGCTATTTTGGCGTGTCGGAAGGTTTTTTCCTGGGGCTGCAAATGGACTACGATCTGATGCAGCGGCGGCGTGAGATCGATCGCGACCTCAAAACGATCCGGCCCCGCGCCGCATAAGCGTGTTGCCGCCGGTTGCCGGTGCTATAATGCCCCGATGCCCAAATTTTCAAAACCCGGCCCGATCTCGGCCAAACCGCTTTCCGTCCTGCTCAACGACCTGTTTTCCGACGCCTATGCCAAGCAGGGCTTTGCCGCGCGCGAATTGGTGACGCGCTGGGCGGAGATCGCCGGCCCCGAGATCGCCCGGCATTCCGAACCGCTGAAGATCCAATGGCCGCGGCCGGTGCAGGGCCAGCCGCAGGAACCGGCCACCCTGGTGCTGCGGGTCGAGGGTCCGATGGCGCTGGAAATCCAGCATGCCTCCGACGCGCTGTTGCAACGGGTCAACCGTTTCTTCGGGTGGAGCGCGGTGGGCCGGCTGGCGTTGCGGCAGGGGCCGCTGTCGCGCCGGGATCGGCCCGCCCGCCCGCGCGCGCCGGACGCCCAGGCGGTGGCCAAAGTCGCCGAAACGCTTTCCGCGGTCGAGGACGAGGAATTGCGGGCGGCGCTGGCGCGGCTCGGCGCATCAATCAAGCGAAATTGAGCCAGCCGCGAGGTCCGCCGACGGCGGCATGCCATTGCCACAATGGCGGTTTCAAGCTAGCGAACAGCCTCTTATTGAGGTCCTTGGCGTGAACGCGCCGATCCGGGAGCAAACCGTTGATGATCACGCGCCGCGCCTTCACCACCGCCCTGTCGCTGACCGGGCTTGCCGCTCTCGCCGGTTTCTCGCCGCTGCGCCTGATCTCGGGCGCGATGGCGCAGAGCGCCGCTGACGTTGCCAAGCCGGTCTCGCTGCCGGACATGGCGCTCGGGCCGGCCGATGCGGCGGTGACCATCACCGAATACGCCTCCATGACCTGTCCGCATTGCGCGGCCTTCAATGCCGAGGTGTTTCCGAAGATCAAGGCGGCCTATATCGACACCGGCAAGGTGCGTTATATTTTCCGCGAGTTCCCGCTCGACATCAAGGCGGCCGCGGGCTCGATGCTGGGGCGCTGCATCGCCAAGGGCGATTCGGGGAAATACTTCGCCGTGATCGACCTCTTGTTCAAGTCGCAGGGCGACTGGGTGATGAAGAACACCACCGAAACCCTGACCCGCATCGGCAAGCAGGCCGGGCTGACCCAGCAGCAGGTCGAGGATTGCCTCAAGGACCAGGCGCTGCTCGACAAGATCGCCGCCGACCAGAAATACGCCTCCGAAGTACTCAAGGTGAATTCGACGCCGACTTTCTTCATCAATGGCGAAGTGATCAAGGGCGAAGCCTCGTTCGAGGAATTCGAGAAGAAGATCAAGCCGCTGCTGAAGAGCTGATTCGGTCGCGTTTGATCCGGCCCGTTCGAAAACGCACAAAAGCTTGGAATAAAAGGCTTCATCGAAGCCTCGGCGAAGCGCGCCAAAAAGGCTCGCTAAAAGCGCGATAAAAGGCTTGATAAAAGCCTTGGGAAAAGCCCGGGGCGGCGGTTGCCCTTCGGCCGCGGCCTCGCCATTGTCGCATCCCAGAGAGCCGCGAAAGCGACTCAGCCACACACCGACATTGCCTTCTATGGTATTGTCACGGCAGGGAGATTCGTGCCCTGCCAACAGAGCATCGTGTCCATGAAACTCACGCGCCTCCGTCTTCACGGTTTCAAGTCCTTCGTTGAACCGACCGACTTCATGATCGAACCGGGCCTCACCGGCGTGGTCGGACCGAACGGCTGCGGCAAATCCAATCTGGTGGAAGCGCTGCGCTGGGCGATGGGCGAGACCTCGCACAAATCGCTGCGCGCGGCCGACATGGATGCGGTGATCTTCGCTGGTTCCGGCAACCGGCCCTCGCGCAACCACGCCGAAGTGGTGATGACGATCGACAATACTGACCGCACCGCGCCGGCGGCGGTAAACGATCGCGAGATCCTGGAAATCTCGCGCCGGATCGAGCGCGATGCCGGCTCGGTCTACCGGATCAATGGCCGCGACGTGCGCGCCCGCGACGTCCAGATTCTGTTCGCCGACGCCGCCACCGGCGCGCGCTCGCCCGCTTTGGTCCACCAAGGCAAGATCGGCGAGATCATCCAGGCCAAGCCCGAACAGCGCCGCCGCGTGCTGGAAGACGCCGCCGGCGTCGCCGGCCTTCACGCCCGCCGCCACGAGGCCGAGCTGCGCCTCAAAGCCGCCGAAGCCAACCTGCTGCGCGTCGAGGACGTCGTCGGCCAGCTCTCCGGCCAGATCGAAGGCCTGAAGAAGCAGGCGCGCCAGGCGATTCGCTACCGCGAAGTCGCCGCCAAGGTGCGCAAGGCCGAGGCGACGCTGTTCCATCTGCGCTGGCTGGAGGCCAATTCCGACGTCGCCGAAGCCGGCCGGGTCCATGACCTCAGCGTCCGCGAGATGGCGGAGCGCACCCGCGAACAGGCCGAGGCCGCCCGCATCCAGGCGATCCGCGCCTCCGAACTGCCGGCGCTGCGCGATGGCGAGGCCCGCGCCGCCGCCGGACTGCAGCGGCTGACCAATGCGCGCGAGACGCTGGACCGCGAAGAAGAGCGCGCCAAGGAGCGCGTCGCCGAGCTCGATCGCCGGCTGACGCAATTTTCGGCCGATATCGCCCGCGAACAGCAGCAGAGCGCCGACGCCGAGGTGGCGTTGCAACGGCTCGATGTCGAAGACACCGAATTAAAGGACGAGATCAAGTCGCGCGTCGAAAAGCGCAGCGGCGTCGATGAGCGCGTGTCCGACGCCGAAGCGACGCTCGCCGATGCCGAACGGCTGTTTACCGAACTGACCACGGCGCTGGCCGATCTCACCGCCAAACGCCGCCAGCTTGAAGCCGGCGTGCGTACCCATCAGGAGCGCGTGGCGCGGCTCGATCAGGAGATCGCCGGCGTCCGCACCGAAGAAGACAAGCTCGCGCAGGAAACCAGCGGCCTCGGTGACCTCGCCGAGTTCGCCGGCATCATGGAGACCGCGCAGGAACATCTCGCGCAGTCCGAAGCCTCGGCACAGGCCAGCGAAGCCGGTCACGTTGCCGCGCGTTCAAAGCTGGAATCCTCGCGCGCGCCGCTCAACGACGCCGATCGGCGCGTGCAGCGGCTCGAGACCGAAGCCCGCACGATCTCGAAACTCGTCAACGGCGAAACCAAGAACCTGTGGCCGCCGATCATCGACGGCGTCACCGTCGCCAAGGGCTATGAGAAAGCGCTCGGCGCCGCACTCGGCGACGATCTCGACGCGCCGGTCGATCCGTCGGCGCCGATGCGCTGGACCTATTCCGGCGTCACCGAGGGCGACCCCGCGTTGCCCGACGGCGTGGAATCCCTCGCCTCGCATGTCGACGCGCCGTCCGAACTGGCGCGGCGGCTGGCCCAGATCGGCGTCGTCGCCAAGGAACGCGGCGGCGAACTGGTGTCGCAGCTCAAGACCGGCCAGCGGCTGGTGTCGCTGGAAGGCGACGTCTGGCGCTGGGACGGTTTTGTCGCAGCAGCGCATGCGCCGACCGGCGCGGCGCGCCGTCTCGCCGAGCGGGCCCGGTTGATCGATATCGAACATGAGCTGGAACAGGCGCGCGGCGAGGCCGCCGCCAAGCGCCAGGCGCTGGAGAACGCCGAGACCGAGCTGAAGATCGCCTCCGCCGCGGAGACTTCCGCGCGCGATGCATGGCGCGCCGCGCAGCGCGAGGCCGATGCCGCCCGCGAACGCCACGCCAATACCGAACGCGAGATCAGTCGCCATGCCGCGCGCAAGTCGGCGCTGACCGAGGCGCATAGCCGCCTCGATGCCGGCCGCGCCGAGGCACTCGGCGCGCACGAAACCGCGACCGCGGCACTGGACGAACTGCCGCCGAGCCTCGAGGCCGAAACCAGACTTGCCGCGGTTCGCAGCGACATCGAGGGCCATCGCCGACTCGCCGCCCAGGTGCGGGCCGAAGCCCAGGCGCTGGCGCGCGAGGCGGAGCTCGCCGACCGCCGGCTGCAGGCGATCGTTGCCGAGCAGAACCAATGGAAGACCCGCCAACAAGGCGCGGCCTCGCAAATCGCCACCGTCGAAGCCCGCATCACCGAAGTCACCGCCGAGCGCGCCGAACTCGATGATGCGCCGGCTGTGTTCGCGGAAAAGCGCCGCTACCTGATCGACGAAATTGAATCCGCCGAGACCGCCCGCCGCGCCGCCGCCGATGCGCTGGCGAGCGCCGAGAACCTGATGGCGGAAACCGATCGCGCCGCCAAGATTTCGCTCGAAGCGCTGTCGAGCTCGCGCGAAGCCTGCGCCCGCGCCGAGGAACGCATGGATGGCTCCAGGCGCCGTCTTGCCGATGTCGAGCGTGAAATCCACGACATGCTGGAAGTCGAACCGCATGCGGTGGCGGGGTTGGCCGAAATCACGCCGGAATCGGAATTGCCGCCGCTGGCCGAGATCGAGGAAAATCTCGAAAAGCTGCGCCGCGACCGCGAGCGGCTTGGCGCGGTCAATCTGCGCGCCGAGGAAGAATTGCGCGAAGTCGAAGCCCAGCACACCGCGCTGACCACCGAGCGCGACGACCTGGTGGAAGCCATCAAGCGGTTGCGCCAGGGCATCCAGAGCCTCAACCGCGAGGCGCGCGAGCGGCTGTTGGCCTCGTTCGAGGTCGTCAACGGCCACTTCAAGCGGATGTTCGTCGAACTGTTCGGCGGCGGCGAGGCCGCGTTGCACCTGATCGAGAGCGACGACCCGCTCGAGGCCGGCCTCGAAATCATCGCCAAGCCGCCCGGCAAGAAGCCGCAGACGCTGTCGCTATTGTCCGGCGGCGAGCAGGCGCTGACCGCGCTGTCACTGATCTTCGCGGTGTTCCTCACCAATCCGTCGCCGATCTGCGTGCTGGACGAAGTCGACGCCCCGCTCGACGACCACAACGTGGAGCGGTTCTGCAACCTGTTGCACGAGATGACCTCGACCACCGAGACCCGCTTCATCATCATCACCCATAATCCGATCACGATGGCGCGGATGAACCGGCTGTTCGGCGTCACCATGGCCGAACGCGGCGTCTCGCAACTGGTCTCGGTCGCGCTTGACGAAGCCGTGAAGATTCTCGATCAGCACGTGGCGTGATAGCTTCTTCCCTCCCCTTGTAGGAGAGGGAAAGAAAGCAGATGACCTCACCCGACCTTCCCGCCGAACTGAAAGCCGCGCTCGAGGCGCGGCTGTACGGCCTGTCGCGCAACGAGGCGGCCGCGCGCGCGGCGCGGATCTCGCAGACCTATCGCGGCGGCGGCAACTCGGCTGCGATCAGGTCTGAGGCCGATGCGCTGGCTTATGCGCTGGCGCGAATGCCCGCGACCTATGCCGCGGTGACGGCCAGCCTCAACGCGCTCGGCGAGATCAGGCCGGATTTCGCGCCCGAAAGCCTGCTCGATGTCGGCGCCGGACCGGGGACGGCAACGTGGGCGACCGCCGAAGCATGGCCGTCCTTGAAGCGCTTTACGCTGTTGGATGCCAACGGCGCCCTGCGCGAGCTGGCGCTGGATCTCGGCCGCGGCTCGACCCGCCTGCGCGACATGGACTACCACCACCATGAGGCCGGCACGGCGCTTGCCGGCGCGGAAGCCGCCGACCTCGTGGTCGCGAGCTATCTGATCGGCGAGATGGATGATGCGGCGCGAGAAAACCTCGCCGCGCGGATGTGGGCCAAAACCCGCGACACGCTGCTGGTGGTCGAGCCCGGCACGCCGGCAGGCGCTGCGCGGATCATCGCGCTGCGGCAGCAATTGATCGGCCTCGGCGCGCATGTCGCGGCGCCCTGCCCGCACAACGGCCCCTGTCCGCTGCAACCGCCCGACTGGTGTCATTTCACCCAACGCCTGCAACGCTCGCAGGCCCACAAGCAGATCAAGGGCGCCGATCTGCCGTTCGAGGACGAAAAATTCAGCTATGTCGCGCTGACCCGCGCGCCGGTCACATCGCGCCCGGCCCGCGTGCTGGCGCAGCCCATCGTCAGCAAGGTCGAGGTAACGGCAAAGCTGTGTACGTCGGAGGGCCTGGAAATGGCGCGTGTGCCTCGCCGCGTCAAAGCCGATTACGCCCGCGCCCGTCGCTGGCGCTGGGGCGACGCGGTGATGATGGAAGGCTAGTTAACCGCGGCGTGGCAGATTAGCATCGCCGCGTTTCCGATTGGACCCCGTCGCCATGGTCGAAGACAATCCCGACATCCAGCGATCCGGTCAACCCCTCGTCTTTACCTCAGGGAGATCCGGATTTCGTACTGCCGCTTCGATCGGCATGTTCATTGTAATTGGAATGCTTGCCTTAACCACCGAAGATTACAATATATCGTCAACAGCGACGCGCGGCGGCCTCGTCTTCGCATTGCTTATTTTGACATATATCGACCTGGTAATTGCGTCTCGCCAATGGATCGCCGAAGTCAATATGGCGGCGCGAAAGCTCAAAATCTCGCGGCGAACCTTTGGTCGATGGACGAAGACCATCGTCGAGTGTCCGCTCGATGAATGCAATGCGTTCGGCACGATCGAATACAACACCGACGGTCAAAGTTCATACGGCGTATATGTGGAATTGAAGCACGGAACACGGCACGCCATTCCGTTGAGGGATTCTACGTTCAAGGAAGCGGCGAGAGTTGCATCACAATTGTCGACTGCAACCGGGATACCGAGGCTCGATACCATATTCTGACGAGAAAGCCCGACGACCAGATATAGCCAAGGCATCTCGCAAGCTGGGCAACCTTGCTCTAGCAACAATGCCGCGCCGCACAAGGCCGATTACGCCCGTGCCCATCGCTGGCGATGGGACGACGCGGTGATGGAATAGCAAATGCCAACCGCGGGTCGTCCCGGCCTTGCGCCGGGACCCATAACCCCTGGGGCGATTGATAGAAGAAGGCATCTACTCTAATGGCCGAACGAGAATCCGCGGCGTATGGGTCCCGGCGCGGAGACCGGGACGACGCAGTGTTGATCTTTGAACTTAACCCTGACCGACGCCGACTAACGGGATACCCACGTCGTGCGGGCTGCCGCGCGGCGTTATTTTCGTCTAGGTTGCTTTCTTTGGGGTGCCCTGCATCCGTCGTCCCACCAGGAGTGTTTTGCCATGTCGACCGGCTGGATCGTTCTCGGCGTCATCGTCATCCTCGTGCTTTTTGCGTTTGCCGCCTACAATCGCCTCGTCGCGCTCAGCCAGCGCGTCAACCAGGCATTTGCCGATATCGACGTGCAGCTCAAGCAGCGCCACGATTTGATCCCGAACCTGGTCGAGACCGTGAAGGGCTACGCTTCGCATGAGCGGGGCACGCTGGACGACGTGATCAAGGCGCGGGGTGCTGCGATGTCGGCGCAGGGACCGGCGCAGGTTTCCGCGGCCGAAAACCAGTTGAGCGGCGCGCTCGGCAAATTGATCGCGCTGTCGGAGGCCTATCCGGACCTCAAGGCCAATGCCAACTTCCAGCAACTGGCGAGCGAATTGTCCGACCTCGAGAACAAGATTGCCGCCAGCCGCCGCTTCTTCAACAACGCGGTGCAGGAATACAACACCGGCATCCAGCAGATGCCGGCCGCGTTGTTCGCCGGCACCTTCGGCTTCACCCACAAGGATTTCTTCGACCTCGGCACCAGCCGCGCCGAAGTCGAGCAGGCCCCAACGGTAAAGTTCTAGCCTCCGC
>Ga0302311_10007436_pt1 | contig 11167 bp, 2 predicted proteins | sample III_Palsa_N1_3_FD_200449 | JGI IMG/M metagenome (GOLD analysis project Ga0302311, IMG submission 200449) | Peat permafrost microbial communities from Stordalen Mire near Abisko, Sweden - III_Palsa_N1_3 | ecosystem: Environmental > Terrestrial > Soil > Palsa > Peat permafrost | place: Sweden...
TCGGTTTTCCGGGTCGCGACTTCGCTCCGGCGCCGTTGCGCGGCACGAAGCCTCGAATGCGCAGAAAACAGAGCAACCGCCATGCCAAGGAGGGGCTTCGCGCCAATAATTCTCGCAAACGGCGGTTGAAACCGCGCGGTCGCAGGCTGGCAAAAATCAGTAGGCCCGATGCCCCGCCCGCGCTGCCAAAATGCCGATCCCAGCCTCGATCAACCGGCTGAAATCTGAACCAGATTCTTCACCTGCGCAAAATCAGTAGGGCACCGGTCCGCGCGCCGGCATTCAACGCCGCGCGACAATATTAAGGTACAGTGACATGATTGTAGGCAATCTATGGTGCCAAAACCGTCACTTGGGTAACGCTTCCATTTCGACAACGGGCCGTTCCGGTTTCGCGTACAGGCGCACAACACCTGGCTCGGCGACGATCCGCCACCGCAAACGCGGACGGCGGCAAATTCCGGACCAGATCATTGGGTTCAGCAACACTTCCGCCGGCTAACCCTGTGACGCCCGATCGCAAGATTTCTCGATCGCATGAGGAACATCACGATAATTCTGCGCGTCGATCCAGTCCAGGATCAGCTGGCTCAGTTTGGTGCGATCGCTCTCGCGGGAAAATGTGTGGTCGCTGCCGGGGAACAATTCCAGCTTCAATTGGCTGCCGAAAGCCACTTTGGGAAAGGCATCGATCATCTGCTGCGGATAGGTCTGCCGCATCGAATCCCCGGTAAACACTGCCAGCATCTGGATGCCACGATCCACCGCGTTCCGGTAGCACTCTTGAAGATAGTTGTGAAACCGAAGATTTTGCAGCGTGATCTGCCGCGACTTCCACGACGGGCGCAGCGCATACAATAGCTGCTGTATCCACATGCTCAAGATGCGGCCTCGCGCCGTCAGAACGCTGCCCCAATAGCGGTATCGCAGCAGCCGGCGACCGATGTATTGGATGTAATAGCGGGCGGTGGCTGGGATGGAGGGATCCATCAGAACCAGCGCTGCCACCCGCGGATCGGTGTGCCCATATAGGATCGCGTGATCCGCACCGGAACAGAGCCCGATCAGGATCACGCGCGATGACTTGCGATCCCGCTCCAACCAATCGATCGCATCCTTGAGGTCAGCCAGGCAGGATTCCACCGGGGGAAGCCCGTCGTTCCCGGGCTCGCTGTCGCCGATACCGGAAAAGTCGAAACGCAGTACCGTGTATCCGGCGCGCGCGAAGCTGCGCGACATCGCGACCGACATCCGGTTATGTCCGACCCGGTGAATAATCCCGGTATTCAATATTAGGATGGCAGGGCCGGGAGCCGCCGCCGGCGTCGCCGCCCGCGTTATGATGCCGACCAGCGACTGCCGTTTGCCGAGCAGAACTGCCTGTTCGCTGATCCTCGGGTTTAACTCAACCAATTGACAATTCGCTGGATCACCCCAAAGGGCACCATCCCTGAGTTGGCAGAATCTTCAATCCAGGGCCGCACCGCCCCCAGATACTCGATCTCAAGAGATCCTGAAAAAGGCCCGCTTGCTAGCGGCGACAACGCACTATGCAGAGGAGAACGTTCAGTGACCAACATCAGAGTACGTGTCACCGGTTCGGAAATCAAGCGGCTCAAACCGACCGAGCGCAGATCCTCGATCATATTCCCAGTCAAGGGGAACCCGCGTATTTCAACTGCTTCGGCGGCCTGTGCGCGCTCCGGCTCGGGCACCACCGGGACTGAGCGATCGGTCACATCGAGCCGCTCGAGATACTCGTCGCCGGAAATGATCGGATCCCAAAGCACCAACGCCTCGACTTCCTTGCCCAATCTGCTCGCGACCCGGGCCGCGACGGTGGCACCCAGCCGCAAACCGACCAGGGTAACCTCGGTGGCACCGACCATTTCCTTGATTTCTTCGATCGCCATTTCGACGTCGGATTCCCAACCTTTTAGATCGGCATCAACCATGTCGCCGGCCGAATCCCCGGTGCCGAAATAGTCAAACCGCAAGGTATGAAATCCTGCAAGCGAAAGTTTAAGCGCAAGCTGGCGCATGGTGCGATGGGCGTGCAGATACTCGGCGCCCCAGGGGTAGCAAATCACCGCCGCCCGCTTGCCCGCGGTACCGAATGCCGCCGGTTCATAAACCCCAAAAATACGCCGGTCCCGGGTGCCGAAGAAGAATGGATTCATAGGCCGTTGGCACCGGCGGTGGCAGCTTCCGCCCCCACCAGTGCGGCAACCTGACGAAGGTTGTTGAAGAACAAGGCACGCGGGTCCATGGTGAATCCTGTCCGTTTTTCGACCACCTGCGCCACCCGCAGCGATAGCAGCGAGTGGCCGCCGATTTCGAAGAAATTGTCGCCGGCGTCGATTCGGTCAATTCTGAGAATGGACTGCCAGATCTCGGCGATGGTCTGCTCCATCCCGGGCGCCGGCGGATCATGGGCCGCGACCGCGCGCTGCGCGTTGCGGAACGGATCCGGCAGCGCATTGCGGTCGACCTTCCCCGAGGGCGAGAGCGGCACCGCGTCGAGTGCCACGACGATCGACGGGATCATGTATTCCAGCAGGTGCTGGCGCAGATAGCGGCGTACCTCGGTCACCGTTAGGTCCTCGCCGTCTTCATAGACGACGTAGGCCACCAGCTTCCAGTCCCCCGGCTGGGCTTCCCCCGCCGTCACCACCGCCTGCCGAACTCCGCCCAGGCCGCGAAGCATGGCCTCGATTTCACCCAGTTCGATCCGGAAGCCGCGGATTTTGACCTGATGATCGGAACGGCCGAGATGATACAGCTTGCCGTCGGCGCCCCAGCGGCCCAGATCGCCGGTGCGATACAGGCGTGCGCCCGGTTGCGCCGAGAACCGGTCGGCAATGAAGCGCTCCGCGGTCAAGGCCGGGCGGCCGTGGTAGCCGATCGCGACCCCGGCACCGCCGATGCAAATTTCGCCGACGTTGCCGATCGGCACCATTTCGCCATTCGCGTCAAGAATATGAACCTGGGTGTTGCCGATCGGCCGGCCAATGCTGACGGCAGAAGTGCCGGGCACAACCCGCTCCGCGGTCGACCAGATCGTGGTTTCGGTCGGACCATACAGATTCCACAGCTCGTCGACCCGCTCCAGGATCGCATCGGCGAGGTCGCGCGGCAGCGGCTCGCCGCCGCACAGGGCGCGAAAACCGGGCCGGCCAGCCCAGCCGGCTTCGATCAGCATGCGCCACATGCTGGGCGTGGCCTGCAATACCGACACCTCGCTCGAGGTCAGCAGCTGCGCCAGCGCCCTGCCATCCACTGCGGTTTCGCGCGAAACCAGCTCGATCCGCGATCCCGATAGCAGCGGCAGGTATAATTCCAGCCCGGCGATGTCGAACGATATCGTCGTCACCGCGGCGATTTGGTCCGCCGCCGCCAAGCCGGGGCTCCGCCGCATCGACCACAGGAAGTTCACCAGCGCGCCGTGCGACACCGCGACACCCTTCGGCCGCCCGGTCGAACCCGACGTGTAGATCACATACGCGGGATCTTCCGGCCGGGCGCTCGCCGGCAGGTTCGCCGCGGGCTTCCGCTCGCGCTGTTCAAGCGTGGCGCCAAGGTTGAGGATCTTGAGTCCTACCGGGAAATCCAGACCGTCGGCAGCCTTGCCCGCGGTCACCAGCACCTTGGCACCGCTGTCTGAAAGCATGTACTCGAGGCGTTCACGTGGAAAATCGGGATCCAGCGGCACATAGGCGCCGCCCGATTTCTGAATCCCGAGCAGCGCCACCAGGAGGTTCAGCGACCGGCCCACGCACAGCCCCACCAGTACGCCGGGACCGACGCCCAGTTCGCGCAACCTGGCGGCAATCGTGTTCGCCCGCGCATTCAGCTCGGCATAGGTGAGCGAGGCGCCCTGGAACGAAATCGCGGTCGCGGCGGGCGAGCGCGCCGCCCGGTCCTCGAAAATCTGCGCGAAAATTCTGTCCTGGGGATAGGGCGCCGCGCTCTCGTTCCAATCCCGCAGGATCGCGAGCTGGTCAGGCGGCAGCAGCGGCAGCGCGCCGAGGCGCGTCTGCGGCGATGCGACTGCCCCCTCGAGCAGGGTTAAATATTGCCGGATCAGCCGTTCGATGGTGCCAGGGTCGAACAGTTCGGTGTTGTATTCGACCGCGATCTTGCGGGTCACCTCGGTGTCGACCGAAATCGAGAGTTCGAATTGGGCACCGCCGCGATCCATCAGGACCGGCTCCCACGCCAGACCGTCGAACCCGATACCATGCATCGGCGCGTTGGCGACGTTGAACAGCACCTGCGCGAGCGGCGCCTGGCTGGAGTTGCGGCGCTGCCCCAGCTCTTGCACCAGCCGGTCGAACGAAACGTCCTGGTGCGCGAACGCCTCGAGCGTGGTCGCCCGAGCATGTTGCAGCAAGTCGCCGAATTGCGGATCGCCGGCAAGATCGGTCCGCATCACCAGCGTGTTGACGAAGGTGCCGACCAATCCCTCGGTGCCGGGCTGGATGCGGTTCGCCACCGGCACGCCGATCGGGATGTCGGTCGCGCCGCTGATCCGGTGCAGCAGTGCGGCGAAGGCGGTGAACATGATCATGAATAGGGTGGTGCCGGTAGCGCGGCCGAATTGTTCCAGCTCCGCGATCAGCGCGGCAGGAATTTGCACCTGCCGCACGGCGCCTTTCAGGCTCGGCGCTTGCGGCCGCGGCCGGTCGGTGGGCAGCTCCAGCGACGGCAGATTGGCCAGTTTTTCGCGCCAGTACGACAGCTGCCGCTCCGATTCGGCGCCCTCAAGCCAGTCCCGCTGCCAAATCGCATAGTCCCGGTAGCTGATCGGCAAAGGTTCGAGCTCAACCGGCGTGCCCGCGCGGCGACCATTATAGAGCGCCGCCAATTCACGCCCCAGCACCCCGAGCGACCACTGGTCGGCGGCGACGTGATGAACCACGATCACCAGCAAATGTTCGCCAGCGCCGGTTTGGAACAATTTAGAGCGAATCACCGGCCCGCGCGCGAGATCGAACGGCGCCCTCGCCTCGGCCTCTGCGAGCGTCACGGCCGCACTGCCCGCCCGGCCGCCGCGGTCGCGCAAATCTTGCACCGCCAGCGCCGTTTCGGCCCAAGGCTCGACGTGCTGTACCGGCGAATTATGTTCGAGCGTGATGGTCGAGCGCAGAATTTCGTGGCGCTGATACAGCTGGTCGAGCGCGCCGGACAGCGCGGCGACGTCGAGGTCGCCTCTCATCCACAGCCCGACGACGATGTTATAGGCGGTGTTCTCCGGCGCGAGCGACTGGATCAGCCACATCCGCTCTTGCGAATATGACAACGGGGCAGGCCCCTCGCGAGACATCGCTCCGATAGGTGGCATAGGCGGCAAGTGCCGGTTCTCCAGCAACGCTAAGTCGAGCCGGCACGCTATAGCCTCCAAGGTGCGGAGGTCAAAAATTGATTTGAGCGAAAGTTCGCAATTGAACAGTTCGCGGACCCGGGAGACCACCTGAAGCGCCGCCAGCGAATGGCCGCCAAGTGCGAAAAAATCATCCGATCGGCCGATCTTTCCTAGCCGCAACACGTCGCCCCAGATTCTTGCCAATGCCTCTTCGGTGATGGTCGCCGGCACGGCGAGCGAATCGCTGGATCGACCGCCCGGCGCCGGTAGCGCGCGGCGGTCAAGCTTGCCGTTGGAGGTGAGCGGCAAAGCCTCGAGCTGGACCAACGCGGCGGGCACCATATAGCCCGGCAGGGCGGCTGCGAGATGCGAGCGTAGTGCGCCCGCTGAAATCTCCGGCGCGCCGGTGAAATAGGCGATCAGAAGCTGCTCGCCGGACTGGTCCCGGCGAGCGACGACAACGCTCTCGCGCACCCCCGGGTATTCGCGCAGACGGGCTTCGATCTCGCCCGGTTCGATGCGGAAACCGCGCAGTTTGATCTGATGGTCAGTGCGGCCGAGCAACTCGATCGTGCCGTCCGGCAGCCAGCGTCCCAGGTCGCCGGTCCGATACATCCGCCCCAGAGCCTGGTCCGCTGGGCCGGCAAAAGGATCGGGCAGGAAGCGCTCGGCGGTGAGCCCGGGACGGTTCAGATATTCCCGCGCCACGCCCGCGCCGCCGATGTAGATCTCGCCGGCGACGCCGATCGGAACCGGCATGCGGTGCGGGTCCAGAATATAAATTCGCGTGTTGGCGATCGGCCTGCCGACCCCGATCGCGGTGTTACCGGGCATAATGCGATCGAGCGACGACCACACCGTGGTCTCGGTCGGACCGTAGAGGTTCCACAGTTCGTCGGCGCCCCCTAGGATGGCGTCCGCCAGATCGCGCGACAGCGCTTCGCCGCCGCAGAAGGCGCGAAAGCCCTTGCGACCTTGCCAGCCGGCTTCCCGCAGCAGACGCCAGGTTGCCGGCGTCCCCTGCAGCACCGTCGCCCTGCTGCGCTCGAGCAATTCTACCAATGCCTTGCCGTCGATCGCGGTCTCGCGCGCCACCAACTCGATCCGCGCCCCGGTGATCAGCGGCAGGTAGAGTTCCAGTGCCGCGATGTCGAACGAGATCGTAGTCACCGCCGCGAGCACATCGGTCGCCGCCAGGCCCGGCCGCTGCCGCATCGACCACAGAAAATTCACCAGCGCGCGATGCGGCACCGCGACGCCCTTGGGCATCCCGGTCGAACCCGAAGTATAGATCACGTATGCGAGATGGGCGGGGGCGAGATGGGCGGGGGCGAGATCGCCGGGCTCAAGACCAAAACCGGCGGCTGCGGGATTGGTTTCGGGCAGCGCCGCCGGAAGATCATGGTCGAGGGTGACGATCGCGGGGACTGCGCCCCACCCGGCCGGCAGCTGTTCGGTCACCGCGCGCTGGGTCAGCAGCACGCGCGGTGCGCTGTCGGCGATCATGAAGCGGAGGCGTTCGGCGGGAAACGCCGGATCGAGCGGCACATAGGCGCCCCCGGCCTTAAGCACGGCAAGCAGCGCCACCACCATATCGACGCCGCGCTCGAGCGCGATCGCGACGCGCTGGTCGGGCCCGACGCCGAGCGCGATCAGGTGATGGGCGAGCCGGTTGGCACGCGCGTTCAATCCGGCGTAGCTGACTTCGCGTGCCCCGAAGGCTAACGCCACCGCGTCCGGCGTCAGCGCAACCTGCTGCTCGAACAGCTCATGGACGCAACGGTCGGCGGGAAACGGCGCCGCGGTCGCGTTCCAATCGTCGAGCAGCAGATACTGCTCGGCGGCGGGCAGCACCGGCAGGCGCTCCACCGCGGTTAGCGGCGACTGCTCGAGCGCGCGCACCAATTCTTCGAGTGCGGTGTGCATGTAGCCGCAGACCCGGGCCGGATCGATCCCCTCCGCAGCCTGGACCTCGAGCCGGAACCCGGTGGCGAAATCGTCCACCGCGAGGGCGAGCGGATAGTTCGTGCGCTCTTCGGCGAACAGCAGCCCCACGCCGGGCGCGACCTGGCCGGACTCTGCCGCGGCCCCGGTAGCGCCCTGGGCGTAGCGATAGTTCAGCAGCGCGGTGAACAGCGGCGCCCCCGCGGGCAGCGCGCTGCAGCGCTGTGCCTGCGACAGCGACGCATGTTCGTGGCGCAGAAGTTGCGCCAGCCGCTCGTGGGTGTCGCGCACCGCCTGGGTTACCGAGGTATTTTTCAACCCGAGACGCAGCGGCAAGGTATTGATATATTGGCCGAGCGCGCGATCGATGCCGGCCGCGCCGTGCATGCGGCCGAACAGCACCGTGCCGAACACCACGTCGTCGCGGCCGCTGGTTCGCGCGAGCACCAGGCCCCACGCGAGATGGATCGGACTCGCCGCGGTGACGCCGAGAAGACGGGCCTGGGCGCGCAGCCGCCGCGCCAGCTCGGGCTCGACCTGGAGTTGCGCCTCCTCCACCCCCGAGCCATCGCCCTGGATATCGAGCCGCCCGAACGGCGCGGTGGGTTCGTCGATGTCGCCCAGCATCCGGCGGAAGAATGCCTCGTGCTCCGCGGGCGAGGTCGCGAGTCTGGTCTCCGCCACGAAGTCACGGAATGGTGGGGCCGCCGGCAACCGACTGGTCTCGCCCGCGAGGCCGGCGCGGACCTCGGCGATGATCAGGTCCAGCGTGGTATGGTCGATCACCAGATGGTGGCACAGCAGCAGCATCAGCCAGCGGTTCTGCGCCGCGTCCCACGCCACCGCGGCGCGCAGCAGCGGTGCCTGGCGGATATCGATGCGGGTGTGGCCGCGGTCGAAGCGCCGCCGGATTTCCGCCACGGCGTCGCCGCCCGCGAGTACGATCTCCTCCACCGGCAGCGCCGCGCGGCGCCAAATCAGCTGCGCCGGCTCGGTCAATCCCTCCCAGAAAAAGCTGGTGCGCAGCACATCGTGGCGGTCGATCACCGCCTGGAGTGCCACGACGAAGCGGTCGAGACGCTCGCGGCTATCGAACGCCAGCAGGACGTGCAGCAGATAGGCGTCACCGCCGGCCGACATCAGATGGTGCAGCAGGATGCCTTCCTGCAGCGGGGCGAGCGGATAGAGGTCGGAAATATTGCCCACGCCGCCCGGCACTGCCGCAGCGATGCGGTCGATCTCGGATTGCCGGAGCGTCAGCAGCTCGGGTGCGAGGCGGGCGCTGCCGGCGGCGATCAGGTTGGGCGGAATCTCGACCGCTGCACGCCCGAAGCCGACCGCCGCGGCCAGAGCCGCCACCGTCGGCTGGGTGAACACCGTGCGGGCCTCGAGCTGCCAGCCCAGCCGCCGCAGCCGCTCGATCAGGCTGACGGCGAGCAGCGAATGTCCGCCCAATTCAAAGAAGTTGTCGTGCCGGCCGACTTGGTCGAGGTGAAGCAGGTCGGCCCACACCGCGGCGATCGCGGTCTCGGTCGGTCCTTGCGGCGGCTCGTAGCGGGTGGGCTCGCCGTCCGGCACCGGCAAGGTGCTGCGGTCGAGCTTGCCGTTGGCGGTGCGCGGCAGCGCATCGAGCTGGACCAGCGATCCGGGCACCATATAGGCAGGCAGCGCCCCGGCGAGATGAGCGCGCAGCCCGGCGGCGGAAATCTCTGCCGCGCCGGAGAAGTAGCCGACCAGGCGCTTTTCGCCCGATTGATCCTCGCGGGCGAGCACGGCGGCCTCGCGGACACCGGCGTATTCGACCATAGCGGCCTCGATCTCGCCCGGTTCGATGCGGAAGCCGCGGATCTTGACTTGATCGTCGCTGCGACCCTGGAACTCGATCGTGCCGTCGGACAGCCAGCGGCCGAGGTCGCCAGTGCGATAGATGCGGCCATCTGCGGCAAACGGATCGGGCAGGAAGCGCTCGGCGGTAAGCTCGGGCCGGTTAAAATAGCCGCGCGCGACGCCGGCGCCGCCGATGAAGATCTCGCCGGTCACCCCGATCGGAGCCGGCGCCAACTGGGCATCCAGAATATAGACGCTGGTATTGGCGATCGGCCGGCCGATCGGAACCGCTCCGACCAGACCGGGCTCGCAGCGGTGCACGGTCGACCACACGCTGCACTCGGTCGGCCCGTATTCGTTGTAGAGGGCGGCGCCGGGGACTGCGACGCCGTGGCGCGCGACCAGCGGCGGCAAACATGGTTCGCCGGCGACCACGACGGTGGTGAGCGTCGCCAGCGCCTCCGCCGGCAGATGATCCAGCAGCGCCGCATAAAGCGAAGGCACGCACAGCAAGTGGGTGACCGCGTGGCCCGCGATCAGCTGCCCCAGCGGCGCGAATCCGTTCGCGAATCCGTCCTGGGCATCATCCGCGGGCAGAACCAGCGCGCCGCCTTGGCAGAGGGTCCAGAAGATCCCCGCGACCGAACTGTCGAACGCGAACGAGGGCAGCAGCAGGAAACGCTGCACCTGCTCCGGGTAATAGAGCAGCCGCGCATGGGTCGAATTCACCAGGTTGCGGTGCGTCACCATCACGCCCTTGGGCGCCCCGGTCGAACCCGAGGTATAGATCACGTAGGCCAGATGAGACGGGGCAAGGCCGAGTGCATGAGAATCGAGATTGCTCGCCGGCAGTTCCGCCCAGGGCGAGGCAGCGGCGTCGAGTACCACCACTGGCAGCTCGTCCGGCAGCGCACCCAAACCCGGCAGCACATCGTGCCGGGTCAGCAGCAGGCACGGCGCGCTGTCTTCGATCATGCAGGCGAGACGCCGCTCCGGATAGGCAGGATCGAGCGGGACATAGGCAGCGCCGGCCTTGAGTGTGGCGAGCACCGCCACCATCATCTCGGCACCGCGCTCAAGCGCGATCGCCACCCGGCCGTCGGGAATGGCACCGAGCGCCACCAGATGGCGGGCGAGCCGGTTGGCGCGCGCATTCAATTCCGCGTAGCTGAGTTCGGTCTGCCCGAACACGATCGCCGTGGCCTCCGGCGTCCGTTCGGCCTGGGTCTCGAAGATCTGATGGATGCAGCGGTCCGCCGGGAATGGCGCCGCGGTCGCGTTCCAATCTTGCAGAATCTGCCGGCGCTCACCGGCATCGAGAAGATCCAGCAGACCGACCGCAAGGTCCGGCGCCCCGGCGACCTCCTCGATCAGATGCATGAAGCGCCGGCGATGCCGGTGCAACGTCTCGGTATCGTAATTTACTTGGTTGGCCTTCAATTCCACGCGAACGCCCGCGTCGCTGCTGCCGACATGAAACAGGAAGTCAAAATCTTCAATGCGCGAATTGCCGAGATTATGCATGCGAACTGCGCAGCCGGCGAAATCGAACTCCTCGTCGATCGGCATGAAATTGATCATGGTGCCGAAGATGCTGGGCTGATCTGGGTTAACGCCGATATCCCGGCGCAGTTCGCTCATCCAATACTGCTGATGGCGCAGCGCCGCGCGCAGCCGCCGTCCAGCCTGTTGCAGCAAGTCCGAGAGCGGCTCGGCAAGATCGACCGACAGCCGCAGCGGCACCACATTTGCGGCCATGCCGACGATGCGGCGCATTTTCGGGCTGGTCCGGGCGGTGACCGGCATGCCCAAGATCAACTCGCGCGCGCCCGTCATCCGCGACAGATAGACCGCCGTAATGGCGGTAATCACCGCCGCCAGACTGGCGCCGTGGGCGTTGCCGCGTTTCTCGAGTTCGTCCACCACCGATCGCGGAATGTAGCCGTCGCTCGCAACAGTACCCTCCGGCCACGCCGGCGGCCGGCCCGATAATGTCGCGATCGCGGGCGGATTTTCGAGTTCCTCGAGCCA
>Ga0302311_10007438_pt1 | contig 11166 bp, 7 predicted proteins | sample III_Palsa_N1_3_FD_200449 | JGI IMG/M metagenome (GOLD analysis project Ga0302311, IMG submission 200449) | Peat permafrost microbial communities from Stordalen Mire near Abisko, Sweden - III_Palsa_N1_3 | ecosystem: Environmental > Terrestrial > Soil > Palsa > Peat permafrost | place: Sweden...
CGATGCCCAGCGGTCCGCGGCGTTCCACGCGCACGAGCAACGGGAACAGCGCGCGGTCGAGGTCGACGCCGGCCAGCGCGATCAGCGCCGCGTCGGGCTGGGGCCGGTTGAGGATGCCGTTGATGTCCAGCAGCGCCTCGCGCAGTTGCAACAGTTCTCGCTTCATGGTCTTGGGATTGTGCGCGTCCGATACGTGTGCAAAATACACTCATTGTCGACCAGCCATCGAAACGGAGTGGATCATGAAAGCAGCGATCGTGGAACGTGCCGGCCAGGCGCCGGTGTTCGGAAGCTTCGACGACCCGGCGCCCGCGCCGGGCCTGAGCGTGGTGCGCGTCAACGCGGCCGCCATCAGCCATGTGACGAAGGGCCGCGCGGCCGGCACGCACTACAGCGCCGACGGCGTCGTGCCGCTGGTGCCGGGGCTGGACGGCGTCGGCGTCGACGAGAGCGGCCGCCGCGTCTACTTCATCCTGCCCGAGGCACCGTACGGCGCGATGGCCGAGCGCAGCCTGGTCGACGCGCGCCGTTGCATCGCGCTGCCCGACGCGCTGTCCGACGCCGACGCCGCGGCGATGGCGATCCCCGGCATGTCGTCGTGGGCCGCGCTCGTCGAGCGCGCGCACCTGCGCGCTGGCGAGACGGTGCTGGTCAACGGCGCCACCGGCGCGTCGGGGCGTCTCGCGATCCAGGTCGCCAAGCATCTGGGTGCGAGGAAGGTCATTGCGACGGGCCGCAACGCCGCGACGTTCGACGAGCTGCGCGCGCTCGGCGCCGACGTCACGATCGGGCTGACGCAGGATCGCGACGCGCTGGAAGCCGCGTTCAGGCACGAGTTCAGCCAGGGCGTCGACATCGTGCTCGACTATGTGTGGGGAACGAGCGCCGAGGCGCTGATCGTCGCGGCCGCCAAGGCCGGTCCGGAGGCGGTGCCGATCCGCTACGTGCAGATCGGCGCGATGAGCGGGTCCGACATCGCGTTGCCTGGCGCGGCGCTGCGCTCGTCCGCGCTGCAGCTGATGGGCAGCGGCATCGGCAGCATCCCGCAGCAACGCATCCTCGCGGCGCTCCGCGGCGTGCTGGAGGCGGCGCCGGCGGCGGGCTTCAAGGTCTCGGCGCGCGCGCTGCCGCTGGCCGAGGTCGCGACCGCCTGGGACGCGGGCGACGCGCAATCGCGTATCGTGCTCGTTCCCTGAGTCCGACTTCGCGGCCCGGTGCCGCCGCGGCACGATGCCCTCACGCCCGCTCTACCCCTGGACGGAATACCTGCGGCCCTGGAAGCTGTTCACGCTGGCCGCGGGCATCGCGCTGCTGTTGATCGGCGCGCAGCTGGAGATCGCGCCCGACTGGGACGTCCCCATCAGCTTCATCATGGCGCTGCTCGCGTACCTGACGGCGCCGTGGAGCCTGCGCGTGCTCCTCGAACGACGCTGGCGCCTGCTGCCGCTCGCGCTGCTCGCCGCCTGGTTCACCGTGGACGGCTGCTACGCGATCTACTGGCACTTCAGGAACCCGGCGGCGCTCGCGCTGATGCGGGCGTACAACTTCCCGGCCTCGCTGGCGCTGTACGGGCTGTGCGGCGTGCTGTGGCTCTATCGCGGCAGCCTGCGCGAGCTGTCCGACGAGGTGGCCGGCGGCCGATCGGGGCGCTGGGGCGACTGAGCTTGGCTCCAAAAGAAAAGCCCGGCGCGAGGCCGGGCTCAAGCTGGCGGGCCCGGGCCAAAGGCCCGGACGCCAACGTCTATCGATCGCTGTCCATTCGACGCCATCCGGGTTAACGGTTTTCAGCCATCGCGTATCCGCTCATTCACATTCGCCTGAACCAGCCTCGCGTCAACGCAATATATTCCCGGCGTATCCTGCCGGGCAATATGCTTCTGTCGAGTTAAATAGTTTGTCAAGGCGCCGCGGCCGGAAATATTTCGGTGCCGCTACTCCGGAAATATTGCCGAATCGAAAATCACGGCGCGCACGCCCGCGGTGCCGTCGGAACACCGGCGCTTCACGCGCTGCCGGCGAGCGGCAACGCCCTTCGCCACCCGACGCAGCCCGCGTTCGCACCAGCGCCGCGCCGGATCGCCTCGCGACGGTGCGGCCGCGTCTGTCAGGTTTGCAATCAAACTCGCCGCGAGTATCTGGCGCGACGCGTCGGCGCGCTGCGACATCAGGGTTTGCAAGCAATGCCGGCAATTACTCCGCGGAAAGAATCGGCATCCCCAAAGCGCGTCTGCGGCGAATCACGAGTTCGCGCGACGAAATTCTCCAATTCCACCTCCCGGAGTCATCAACCATGTTTCACAGAACAACGATCTGCGGCGCGCTCGCGCTCGCATTCGGCCCGTTCCTGGCCGGCGCCGCGCTGGCGCAGGACGCCACGCCCGAATCCTCGACCGGCGTCCAGCGCGTCGAGATCACGGGCTCCGCCATCAAGCGCATCGCGCTCGAAGGCGCGCTGCCGATCCAGACGATCACCAACGACGACATCAAGAAGTCGGGCGTCACGACCGTCACCGACCTGATCCAGAACCTGCCCGCGATGCAGGGCTTCACGACCGCGTCGCAATCGGTCAACGGCGGCGGCGGCGGCACGACCACCGCGTCGATCCACGACATCGGCGCGGGCTACACGCTGGTGCTGCTGAACGGCCACCGGATGGCGTCGTACACCACGGGCTCGGAGGTCAACCTGAACCAGATCCCGCTGGCCGCGGTCGACCACGTCGACGTGCTGACGGACGGCGCGTCCGCGCTGTACGGTGCCGACGCCATCGCCGGCGTCGTCAACATCATCACGAAGAAGGACAGCACCGCGGGCGAGTTCGACGTCGGCGTCGACCATCCGTTCAAGGCCGGCGGCCAGAGCGCCTCGGCGTCGATCTCCAAGGGCTTCGGCGACCTGGACAAGGATCGCTACAACATCTTCCTGTCGGCCAGCTTCGACCACCAGTCGGCGCTGCAGGCCTCGCAGCGCTCGTTCTCGAAGGCCGGCGGCGTGCTGAACTTCAACGACAAGTACGGCTCCGAGAACGTCAACCTGCTGAGCGCCTACGCGCCGGCCGCCAACGTCTACGCCGACACGACGAGCGCCGGCGCCACCTCGCCCGACGGCTCTCTGTACTACAACCCGTCGCTCGCCGCGAACGGCTCGTGCACGGCGGCCGGCACGGTCAAGGTGGGCAGCGTCTGCAAGTACAACTACGCGGCGACGGTGGAAGACATCCCCGCCTCGCGCCGCGCGGACTTCCTGGCCACGGGGCGCTTCGACGTGAACGGCAAGGTCAGCCTGTTCGCCGAGGCGCTGGTCGGCGAGAACCGCACCGACGCGATGTACGCCGCGCCGGCGCAGGCCTTCGCGCTGAACGCGAGCCAGATCGCACAGTACGTCACGCCGCAGCTGGCCTCGGGCACGACCTCGTCCGACGAGGTCGGCTACGTGCGCATGATCGGCACCGGCGGCCGCAAGGACGGCTACGAGACGAAGACGCAGCACTTCGTGGCCGGCGCCGACGTGACGCTGGGCAACTGGGACTCGACGTTCTCGTTCACGCACTCGCAGAGCCACCTCTACGACATCGCCGAAGGCGGCTACGCCTCCGCCAACGCGATCGATGCGCTGATCGACAGCGGCGCCTACGACCCGTTCTCGGGCGACGCGCAGGCCAGCGTGCTGGAGTCCGCGGTGCTGCACCAGACGTTGGACCAGAGCCGCTCCACGCTGGACGTCGGCTCGGCGCACACGTCGACCGCGCTGGGCCGGCTGGCCGGCGGCGACCTGTCGTTCGCGAGCGGCCTGGACCTGACGCGCCAGAAATACACCGATCGTCCCAGCGCGATCCTGATGGGCGAGAACGCGCTGCAGCCCGACTACACCGACACGCTGTTCGGCGGCAGCTCCGGCACGCTGCCGTTCGACTCGGCGCGCAACGCCTGGGGCGTGTTCGCGGAACTGGATGCGCCGATCACGAAGAAGCTGGAGGTCGACGCGTCGACGCGCTTCGACTCGTTCAGCGCCGTCCACAACAAGGACGGCTTCGACGCCGACGGCAACCCGATCGGCTCCGAGATCCAGGGCAAGAAGAGCTCGGCGCTGACGTTCAAGCTGAGCAGCAGCTTCCGTCCCGTCGACCAGCTGCTGCTGCGCGGCTCGTTCGGCACCGGGTTCAAGGTGCCGACCATCGGCGACGTCAGCAGCCCGCTCGAGTTCTACGGCGTGACCGGCGACGAGACCTGCTCGGCCAACGTGCCGGCGCAATTCGCGGCCTACTGCCACAGCGGGCCGTTCGAGTACAACGAGCAGGCCGGCGGCAACCCGTCGACCGGTTCCGGCGGCCTCAAGCCCGAACGTTCGCAGCAGTGGACGCTGGGTGCCCGTTTCGAGCCGTCGTCGGCGTTCTCGTTCGGCGCCGACCTGTGGAACGTGCGCATCCACGACCAGATCAACACGATCACCGAGGCCACCGCGTTCAAGGACATGGAGGCCTATTCGTACCTTTTCTCGGTCGTCGACGATCCGGCCACCGGCGTGCCGACGCTGACCTTCCTGTCCCAGCCGATCAACACCGGCAACGCGTTCTACCAGGGCATCGACTTCGACGGCGAGAGCCACCTCGACACGCCGCTCGGCAAGCTGACGACCCGCGGCCACATGACCTGGATGCTGCGCGCCGACTACCAGCAGCCGGGCAGCGCGGGCTACGTCAACGACATGAACAAGGTCGGCGCCGACGGCCAGGTGACGTTCCGCTACCAGCTCAACGCGTCGACGTCGCTGCAGCAGGGCCGGTTCACGCACACGGTCACGTTCAACTTCAAGCCGGGCTACAAGGACGACTACACCGACTATTGCTACAACTCCGCCACCGGCTTCGACGGCGACAGCAGCACCTGTTCCGCCGACAGCGGCAATCGCCGGGTGAGTTCGTACGCGACGTTCGACTTCCAGGAGAAATACGACGTGAGCAAGGCGCTGTCGGTCACCGCCGGCATCAAGAACGTGTTCAACCGCAATCCGCCGTTCTCGCTGATCGACCAGCTGAACGTCGGCAATGCGCGCGGCTACGACGGCCGCTACACGAACGCGCTGGGCCGCACGTTCGCCGCAACCGCGTCCTACAAGTTCTGACGCGGGGCCGCGCGGGAAGACGGCGTGTCGCACGCCGTCTTCTTGCGCGAGGTTGAAGGCGGCGCGCGGCGCCGGCGTTGCAGCGCGCATACGGCACGGGGCACGCGGCGGGGGCTTGCTCTAAGATCGCTGCGTGACCACGACCGCCTACGAACGCCACCTCGATCGCGCGCACTCGCTGATGTCGCGCCGCGTGCGCAGCGGCGTTGCCGGGCTCGGCGGCGAGATCCGGAGCGCGCCGGTGACCAGCACGGCGCTGCGCACCCTGCGCGGCGAGGTCGCGGCGGCGCTGGCGCGCCAGCACAAGCAGTTCGCCGAGGCGTTCGGCGACGCGCTGCAGCAGGCCTTCCTAGAATTCACGCGGCCGCCGGCCGCGAAGACCCCGGGCCAGTGGCTGGATCTCGGCGCGTTCGAGATCATGGACGAGTCGCGCATCCAGGAGGAGATCGAGGTCGCGCAGGTGGTGCAGATCCTCAACGAGGACTGCACCGTCGAACTGCGCCGCCTGATCAAGTTCGAGGGCGCGCTGCGGCGCCACGAGGGCATGCGCGTCTCGGCCTCGCCGATCGGGCCGCCCTGCCTGGCGCGCGCGCTTTGGACGGCCTCGGAGGGGCTGGACATCGGCGGCCCGGCGCGCGCCGAGCTGGTGCGCTGCGTCGCGCGCTGGCTGGCGCCGCGACTGAGCGAGCTCTACGCCGCCGTGCGCCAGGCCGGCTTCGCCGACGCGTCGCACCTGGAGGCCGACCACGCCGCGGAAGCGTCGGACGACGGCGCCGCCGTCACGCCGCCCACCGGCTTCGACGTCACGCGGCCCGGCGCGCTGTTCGAGCTGATGGATCTCGACGAGCAGCGCCCCGTGTTCGCGGCGTCCACTGCCCATGCGACGCTCGAGCGCATCCCCGACACGCAGCCGATGCCGCTCGAGGGCGACGACGCGCGCATCCCCGACCTGATCCACAGCCATCGCGAGGAACTGGCCGCGCTGCAGGACGCCACCAGCTCGCGCCTGGGCGTTGCGCTGATCGGCCACCTGTTCGTGCAGATCGTCGCGGACCCGGCGCTGTCGAACGAGGCGCGCGAATGGCTCGCGCGCCTGCAGCCCGCCGTCGTGCGGCTGGCCACGCAGGACGCCACGCTGCTGCAGTCGCACCGGCATCCGGCGTGGACGCTGGTCAACCGCATCGTCACGACCATGAGCGTCGACAAGGGCGCGCCGCCGGCCGAGTTCATGCAGTGGCTGGCCGATTCGTTGGCGCAGGTCGCGGCCGATCCGTCGACCGCGACGTTCCAGGCGGCCGTCGACCGGCTCACGCACTGGCAGCGCAAGCAGGCGCAGCGCCGGCTCACCTCGGCCTCGGTCGAGGGCGCGCTGGAACTGCTTCAGCGCAATGCCTCGCAGGAGGAACTGGTGGCGCAGGCCAAGGCGCGGCTGCAGCGCAAGCTCGACTCGGCGCACCCGCCGTCGCAGACCAGGCGGTTCATCCTGACGCTGTGGTCGCTGGTGGTGGCGCAGGAGTGGACGGCGCTGCCGGCCGAGGCGCGCCGCAACTCGCCCGCGATGGATACCGCCGTCGACGTCATCTGGTCCACCGACAAGGCCCGCTCGCGCGCCGACGCGCCGACGCTGGTGGCCATGGTGCCCGAGCTGGTCGAGCGCGTGACGGCCGGCATGGCGATGGTCAAGCTGTCCGACGCGATGAGGAAGGCCTGGCTGGACCAGATCGCCGCGATCCACCTGCATGCGATGCGGCGCCCGCTCGGCGAGGAGGCGATCGCCGGCCCGGTCACGGTGGATCTCGAACTCGACGACGAACTGCCGCCGCCACCGCCGCCGCCGGCCCCGGGTCCGCCGCCCGACGCGTCGTCGCCGCTGGCCACCCTGCAGATAGGCGACTCCGTCTCGCTGCAGCTCAACGGCGAGTGGGCCGACCTGCAGTTGCTGTGGGCCAGCGACAACGGCTACTTCCTGCTGTTCGCGGGCAACGACGGGCAGTCGCGCAGCTTCACGCGCAAGGCGCTGGAGAAGATGGTCGCGCAGGGCCTGCTGCGCACGGCCGACGCGAGCTCGGCGCTGCAGCGCGCCGGCGACAAGATCATCCGCGACCGGCAGTAGCCGGGGCCTGTTCCGGGGCGAACAGGCCCGGGTCAGAGTTCGGTGCCCTGCAGCGCGGCGACGGGCTCGGCCGGCCGGCGCAGCAGCACCAGGTGCAGCGTCTGCGTCAGCAGCTCGAGCGGATAGACCGCGTCGATCAGGTCGAACACCATGCGCCATTCGGCGCGCACGCCGCGCCACCAGCCGAGCTTCTCGGTCTTGCGCGACTGGGTCACCGTGCGCCAGTTCGCGATCGCGATCGGCATGCGCGCGGCGATGATGCGCTTGTTCATGAACACCTCGATGCCGAAGCGCGGCAGCGCGTGGATGTCGTGCAGCACGTCGGCCAGCAGCCGCTTGTCGACCACGCGCTCGCCCGACACGAAGTCGATGCCGACCCAGCGGAAGATCGCGAGGCTGTTGCGGCGCAGGCTCATGCTGACCGCGGCGCGGCCGTCGAGCACGGGCGTGGCCAGCGAGGTGAGGTCCTCGGCGCGCAGGCCCTTCAGGTCGGCGTCCAGAAGCATTAGCAGGTCGTGGCGCGCGGCCGTGACGCCGGTGGCCACCGCCTTGCTCTTGCCCTGGTTCCTGTCGTGCGGGATCAGCCGCACGGACGGGTAGCGCGCGACGACCTGCGCGGTGTCGTCGGTGGAACCGTCGTCGACGACGATCACCTCGGTGACCAGCGGATGGGCCGTGGCCACGTCCAGCACGGCGCCGATGCGCGGGCCTTCGTTGAGCGCGCAGATGATGCAGCTGATCCGGGCGGCGGCGGGTTGTGACGGAACGATGTTCATGCGCGGTGGGCAAGCCATGGTGGAGTCACACGACTATCGGCGGGCTTCGTGACAGCGTCGCGGCAGTGACATGCGCGTGTCTGTCGCGAAGCCGTCATGCGCCGGTCACGACCACTTCACGCGCGTCGTGGACCCTCGCAAGCTGTCTCGACCCTGACCTCCAGCACGCGATGCGCCTCTTCCTCGCACGGCCCGCCTGATGCCCGCGTCCTTCCTGTTGCTGCTGGCGGCGCAGTTCGCTTCGGCGCTCGCGGACAACGCATTGCTCATCGTCACGATCGACCTGTTGCAGCAGCGGGCGATGCCCGGCTGGCTCGCGCCGTTGCTGAAGGTGGCCTTCATCGCGGCCTACGTGGTGCTGGCGCCGTTCGTCGGGCCGCTCGCCGACGCCTTCCCCAAGGCCAAGCTGATGACGTGCATGAACGCCGTCAAGATCTGCGGCGTGCTCGCGCTGATCTTCGGCGCGCATCCGGTGGTGGCCTTCCTCGTGGTCGGCCTCGGCGCGGCCGCGTACGCGCCGGCCAAGTACGGACTCGCGACGGAGCTGGTGCGATGCGACCAGCTCGTCGCGGCCAACGCGTGGATCGAGACGGCCGCGGTGACTGCCGTGCTGCTGGGCACGGGCCTCGGCGGCTTCCTGGTCAGTCCGTGGCTGTTGACGCACGCGAGCCGCGTCGTTGCCGACGCGTTCGACCCGGTGCTGCCGTCGCTGCTGATCCTGCTGTCGGTCTACCTGCTGGCCGGCATGCTCAACCTGGGCGTGCCCGACAGCGGCGTGCGCCACGACATCGGCCCGCTGCACCCGAAGGCGATGCTGCGCGAGTTCGCGCAGGCCAACCGCAGGCTGTGGCGCGACCCGGACGGCGGCCTGTCGCTGGCCGTCACGACGATCTTCTGGGGCGTCGGCGCGACGCTGCAGTTCGCGGTGCTGCGCTGGGCGCGCGAGACCATGCACCTGTCGCTGGCGCACGCGGCCTTCCTGCAGGCGGCGGTGGCGGTGGGCGTGATCGCGGGCGCGGTGGCCGCCGGCCGCTGGGTGCCGCTGGCGCACGCCAAGCGCATGCTCTACGCGGGCGTCGCCTTCGGCCTGCTGATGACGATCGTCGCGTTCGTCACGCGGCTCGAGCTCGCGGTCGCGCTGCTGATCCTCGTCGGCGCGGTGGGCGGGCTGATGGTGGTGCCGCTCAACGCGCTGCTGCAGGATCGCGGCAACGCGCTGCTCAGCGCCGGCCGCTCGATCGCCGTGCAGGGCGGCAACGAGAACGCCAGCGTGCTCGTCTGCCTGGGCCTCTATTCAGGGCTGGTGGCCGCGTGCGTCCCGCTGTGCGTGCTGATGGTCGGGCTCGGCGCGTGCGTGGCGATCGCGTTGACGGGGCTGTTGATGCAGCAGCGCGCGCGCGAGCGCCGCTCCGCCGATCACACCGACGAATGGCGCGCCGAGGCGAAGGCGTAGTCTTCCGGGCGCTCGGTCGCGCGCATCACCGCGGCCATCACGCCTTCGACCTGCTGGGCGATGCTGTCCCAGTCGAGCGCCATCACGCTGGTGCGCGCGCGCGCGCCGAGCATGCGGCAGTTCGCGAGGTCGGCCGCGGTGCGCACGGCCGTGGCGACGAACGCCGCGTCGTCGCCGAACGGCACCAGCGCGCCGTTCTCGCCGTGGCGGATCAGGCGCTGGGCGGCGGCGTAGTCGAACGCGACCACCGCGAGGCCGCTGGCCATCGCCTCGGTGGTGACGTTGCCGAAGGTCTCGGTGACGCTGGGGAACAGGAACATGTCGGCCGATGCGTAGTGCGTCGCGAGGTCGTCGCCGATGCGCTGGCCGGCGAAGACCGCGTCGGGGCAGCGCGCCTGCAGCTCCTTGCGCATCGGGCCGTCGCCCACCAGCACGAGCCTGGCGCGCGGCTGTTCGCGGCGGATCGCCTCGAAGGCCGAGACCAGCGTGTTGAGGTTCTTCTCGGGCGCGAGGCGGCCGACGCAGGTGACGACGAGGTCGCCCGGCGCAGCGCCCCATTGCGCGCGCAGCGCCTCGCTGCGGTGCGCGGCGTCGAAGCGGCGCACGTCCACGCCGCGCGCGACGGTCAGCAGGTCGCGGAAGCCTTCCTTCCTGAGATCGTCGTGCAGCGCCTGCGTCGGCACCATCGTGCATTGCGTCGCGTTGTGGAAGCGCCGCAGGTAGCCGATGATCGGGCCGCGCAGGAAGCCGAAGCCGTAGTGCGAGCTGTAGGCGTGGAAGTTGGTGCGGAACTCGGAGCACACCGGCAGGCCCAGCGCCCTGGCGGCCAGCAGCGCCGAACGGCCCAGCGGGCCTTCGGTGGCGATGTGCACGACGTCGGGCCGGTTCTGCTTCCACAGCTTCACGAGCCTGCCCATGCACGGCAGTCCCATGCGCAGGCCGGCGTAGCGCGGGATCGGCACGCCGCGCACCAGCACGTCGTTGTAGCCATCGGCCGACGTCGGGCCGACGTCGCTGTTCTGGCGCGGCCGCACCACCTGCACGCGGTGGTCGCGCGCGCGCAGGCTCTGCACCAGGCGCGCGATCGTCATGGCCACGCCGTTGACCTCGGGCGGATAGGTTTCGGTCACGCAGGCGATTCGCAGGGGCCGATGGAGGCCGGGTTGAATGTCCACGAATGAACCTCCGATTGGTTGCGGTCGCAGCCGATCATGACAACGTCAAACAACAAATCGATGACAGTTCCGGGTCAAATCGACGTACCAACGGACACGGGGCTTTCATATTTCGCAGTCACCATCCTGTCACGCCGCGGCCTCTCTTGCCGGGCGAACTCCTGAGAGGACCACCGTGAACAACTTCATGCAAACGCTGCGTACGCTGCGCTGGGACGACCACCGCTTCTATCACCACAGCACGATCAACCAGAGCCTGCACTTCATCAGCGCGATCACGTTCTGCATCTCGTATGCGCTGCTGTTCGTCGACCCGGCGATCGCCGCGGTGCTCGCGTGGACCGTGTCGATGACGACGCGCCAGGCCGGCCACTTCTTCTTCGAGCCGCGCGGCTACGACGAAGTCAACCAGGTTTCGGACGAGTACAAGGAAGAGGTCAAGGCCGGCTACAACATCCGCCGCAAGATCGTGCTGATGGCGATCTGGGTCGCGATCCCCGCCGCGCTGTGGTTCGCGCCGTCGCTCA
>Ga0302311_10007440_pt1 | contig 11165 bp, 8 predicted proteins | sample III_Palsa_N1_3_FD_200449 | JGI IMG/M metagenome (GOLD analysis project Ga0302311, IMG submission 200449) | Peat permafrost microbial communities from Stordalen Mire near Abisko, Sweden - III_Palsa_N1_3 | ecosystem: Environmental > Terrestrial > Soil > Palsa > Peat permafrost | place: Sweden...
CAGACGAGGACCCAGCGCCTCCAGGATCGGCTTGTTGGCCTCGGACTCGCCTACCGCCAGGAAGGCCACGTCATGCTCGGGCACGGTGTCAGGCAGCGGGTGATCGGGCGAGACAAAGAGGGTGATCAGCTCGATATCCGAGCCGGCCAACAGAAAGTCGATCGGGGTGTTGGCCATCAGGTCGCCCGGCGCTGCGATGGCCAGCAGGCGCAATCCCGCCGGGCCGGGCGGGGCGCGGCGATAGATCCTCTGCCGCTGCAAGGCCTGGGCCTGCAGGTCCAGGCCGCCGGCCATGTTGCCGGTGAGGATGGCCAGGGTCGACAGGTCCAGCATGGCCGAGGCGTCGCTGAGGTCCTGGGTCGCCACATCCACCAGTCCGGCCCAGACGGCGGCCAAGTCCGCCTGTTGAAACACCATCCGCGACAGGGCGGCCAGGCCAATCGTTGAGCGGGCGTCGTTCATGCCGCGGCCTCCTTGGCCGTTCTCGCCCGGCCGCAGGCGAGCACGCCCTCGATCAGAGCCTCGATGTCGCGGGTCTCGGTGCGGTGGTTGAACAGGGCGGCGCGGATCGCCGCCTTGCCGCCGATAGTGGTCAGAGAGGGCGCCACAGCGCCGGCTTCGTGCAGGTCGGCGACAATGGCGCGGTTGACGGCGTCGGCCTCGCCGGGGTGGGTGCGATAGCGGAAGCAGACGATGCTGAGCTGGGCCGGCGCCAGCAGTTCCAGCTCCGGCTCAGCCTCGACGCGCACCTGGAGAGCGCGGGCCAGGGCGCAGTTGTGCTCGATGGCCCGGGCGATGGCGGCCGTCCCCAGCACCTTGAGCGTAAACCAGACCTTCAGCGCCCGAAACCCCCGCGACAGGTCCGGCCCGTAGTCGCAGGGCCAGAAGTCGCCCCCGGCCAGGCCCCGCGCCTCCCGCGACAGATAGGCGGCCGACGTGGCGAAGGTATCGCGATGCAGCGCCCCGTACCGCACCAGGACGAAACCCGCGTCATAGGGAACGTGCGCCCATTTGTGGAAGTCGAAGGCCAGCGAATCCGCCCGCTCGATCCCTTTGAGCCGCGGAGCGATCTCCGGCGTCAGCATGCCCATGGCGCCAAACGCGCCGTCCACATGCAGGTGCAGGCCTTCGGCGGCGGCGATGTCCGCCAGGGCCTCGATATCGTCGATGGCGCCGGCGTCGACGCTGCCGGCGTTGGCGATCAGCAGGAAGGGGCGAAGGCCCGCCGCGCGGTCGGCGGCGATGGCGGCCTTGAGCGGCTCCAGGTCGATGCGATGCAGGCCGTCGACAGCGATCTGCCGCAGGTTCTGCGAGCCCAGGCCGGCCATGTCCATGCCGCGCGACACGCAGCCATGGGTCGCCACCGAGGCATAGGCGGTCAGGCGCGGGCCGGAAACGCCGGCGCGGCGGACGTCGATCCCCAGGGCGCGTTGGCGAGCGACCAGGACGCCAATGAAGTTGGCCATGGAGGCGCCGGTGACCATCAGGCCAGTGGCGGCGTCCGGAAAGCCGAACAGGCCGCGCATCCAACCGACCACCTCCTGCTCGATGGCGATGGGCATGTGGTCGCGGCCGCCGAGGTTGCCGTTCAGCCCCGCCGCCAGCATCTCTGCCAGCACCCCGACGGGCGTGCCGGCGCCCTGGACCCAGCCCATGAAGCCCGGATGCAGATTGCCGCCGGCATAGGCCAGCATGTCGGCCTTGAAGGCGTCGTGCGCCTCGGCCAAGGAGCCCGCCGCGACCGGCAAACCCGAATGATGTCGCGCGCGCACCTCCTCGGGGATCGGCCGCCAGGCGGGCTGGTCGCGCAGGCCCTGCAGGTGGTCGAACAACTCATCGAGCATGCGATGACCCTGGGCGCGGGTCTCGTCCCAGTCTTGGGGGTCAAGGCTCGTGTCAGTGGCCACGGATGCTCCTCGCCGTACGATTTGGCGTGGGCCCCATGGTGGCCGCCGGGGGTTCCTTTATGGTTAACGCGAGGTTTCTTCGGCCAGACGGGCCGGGTCGAACCGCGGCAGCGAGACCCGCCAGGCCGCTACAGCGCCCAGCGCCACCAGGGGCAGGAAGGCCGCGAACAGCCAGAAGCCGCCAGCCCTGGCCCGCTCCAGGTCCAGGCCGTGTCCGAAGCCCGCCACATTGGCGATCACGCCCGAGGCGGCCGATCCCACCGCCGTGCCGATCGATTGCATGGTGGGCGCGGAGGATGAGGCGATCGCCTGCTCCCCGGGGGGCGCATTGGCCACCAGGCGGGCGATGTTGAAGGCCCACAGGACCCCGAATGACGCGCCTTCGATCAGGGTGCAGATTGGCGTCAGCATCACCCCGGCGCGCGGGACCAGCAGGGCGAAGGCGGCGACGCCAACCAGGATCCCGACGCCGCCAAGGCGGATGAAGATCTTGGAGTTGGCGCGACTGGCGACCAGGAAGGCGGCGACGGTCCAGGCCATGGCCTCGCTGACCAGGATGTAGCCGGCCAGCACCGGGCTGGCGCCATAGAGGGTCTGCAGCAGGGCCGGCAGATAGGCGGTGATGCTGGCGGTTCCGGCGCACATGCAGAAGATCACCGCCAGGCCCGCGCCGGTCCCCGTTCGCGGGTCGGCGGCCTCGGCGGGCACCAGCGGCGCCGGAGACCTGGCGTTCAGGACGAAGAACAGGCCCAGCAGGCCGATCCCGCCAACCGCCAGGGCGACCGAGGCGGCGATTCCGCCGGTCAGGCCCGCCGCGCCGATGGCCAGGATCGCGGCGGTGAGGCTGGCCAGGGCGGCGATGGAGATGCGCCCTGCTGGCGGCGTTTCTTCATCCGCGTTCGGCGCCGGCACCAGCACGGCGGCGGCGACCACGAACAGCAGCCCCTGCGCCGCGAACAGCCAGAAGGCCCCGCGCCAGAAGCCGGCCTGGGCGAACAGGCCGCCGACCAGGGGGCTGATCAGTGAGGCCACGCCCCAGACTCCGGCCAGGGCGCTCAGCACCCGCGACCACAGGCCTTGCGGAAACAGCCGTGTCACGGCGACGAAACACAGCCCCACCACCCAGCCGCCGCCGATCCCCTGCAGCAGCCGGCCGGCGATGAAGAAGCCGATGCTGGGCGCCAAGGCCCCCGCCGCGCAGCCCAGGGCATAGGTCACCCCTCCCAGGGCCAGCGACCGCTTCAGCCCGAACCGCAGCGCCAGTCGCCCGGCGCTGGCCCCGGCGACGATTGAGCCCACCAGATAGATGGCCACTACCCAGCCAAACCAGGCGTAGCCGCGGATATCGGCGGCGACGCTGGGCATGATGGTCGCGGTCATCAGGGTCTCGGCCGCATTCAGCCAGACCCCGGCGCAGATCAGGGCGAAGCGCGGCAACCGCTCGCCGGCGATCACGTCGCGCCAGCCGGCGACGGCGGGCAAATCGGTTGGCGCGGCGGTCATGCCCTGGCTCTAGGCGATCCGGCCGCACTTGTCAGGCCCAGCCTACCAGCAGGCCAGATGCAGAATGTCGCGCTTTTGCCCGCTGACCAGGAAGGCGGCGTAGGCAGTCTGGGCATAGCCAGGCCGGCCGCGTTCCAGCTCGCCCGCAGGCGTCACCTTGGCGAAACAGCGGGACAGGGCCTGGACGTTCACGCGGCGATCCAGGTCGACCACCAGGCCCGGCTGCGTAAGGTCCGCGCGCCAGGAGCCCTCGCCCGGGGGGTAGCGATCCCGCTCGATCAGCTCGACCACCGGGACCTTGATCGCCGACTGATCGGCGAGTTGGCCGGCGACGCCATAGCTGAGGGTTCCAACCCAGGCGGCATGGTCGGCCGCCCGCGCGGCCTCAACGCTCGCCGCGAAACCCGGCCAGCCGCGGACCTCCTGGCTTGGATCGCCCGCGCGCTTCAGGTCGGTGATCGGCAGGGCGGCGTGCAGCATGGCCAAGGCCGACAGGCCAAGGCCCAGGGGCGCGGCGATCCGCTTCAGCACGGCCTGGAAACCGGTCGCGGGGACAGCTTCGGCCGCGAAGGCCGCGCAGATCGCCAGGCCCGGATAGAGGGGCGCGGGCCAGTGGGCCTGCACCCGGTCGTGCAGGCTGTGTAGCACGAGATAGAGGGCGAACGGCGCCGAGGTCGCCAGGATAAGCGCCAGATCGCCGCCAACACGCTTGCGCCAGCCCCACAACCCTCGCCCGGCGAACCAGGCGATGGGCGGGTTGAGCAGCAGAACCTGCACCACGACCAGCTCGACCAGGAACTGCGGCGCAAGCCGGCCTGGGGTCACGCGGCCAAACTGTTTGGCGAACGCGGCCCAATGGTGGGTGGCGTTCCACTCCACATTGGTTGCAAAGATGGCAGCGGCGATCAGGCCGGCCAACCAGGGCCAGGGGGTCAGGAGCAGGCGTAGGCCCTTGGGCCGCAGCGCCAGCCAGACCAGCACGCCGGGAGCCAGGAACAGGGCGGAATATTTGCTGATGGCCGCCAGGCCCGCAAAGATCCCCGCCGCCAGCCACCAGCGGGCGAGGCCGCCGCGCTCGGACCGGATCAGCGCCCAGACCGTCAGCACCCAGAAGGGCGTCGAGGCCGCATCGGGGATGGCCAGGAAACCGCCCGCGCCGATCAGGAAGGTGGCGTTGAACCAGATCGCCGCCCGCTGCCCCACCTTGGCCGAGCCGCCCAGCCGCTGGGCCAGGTCGTAGACCAAAAGGCTGGTCAGTCCGCTGGACAGGGCTGGCAACAGCCGCACCCCAAGCGAGGTGTCGCCGGCCAGTGTCATCCCGGCGCGGATCCACCAGGCGATCATGGGCGGATGGTCGTAGTAGCCGAATTGCAGGGACGTGGCCCAAAGCCGGTAGTAGGCCTCATCTTCGGTCAGGGGCGTCACCGCCGCCAGCACGAGGCGCGCCAGGGTGATCGCCGCTACGAACAGCAGCAACGTCCGCGTCGGCGGCGCTATCGGCCGATGATCTTCGCCAGCTCCCCCCAAAGCCGTGCTCAGACGACTTTAACTGGGGCTTTTAGGGCGGGGGCCTTCGGCGCCGGCGACAGCCGTTTGACGGCGGCGGAGACCCGGTGACGGAACTGTTGCCAGGCCACGGTGCGATTGGAGGCGACCCAATTCATCTGCAGAACCCGGCGCGGGCCGGCGAACGGCTTGTGGCCGTGCCAGGAGGTGTCCGAGCGCTGGAACACCAGCAAGGTGCCGAAGTCGGGCGGCACTTCCGCCACCACGTCCTCAAGACTTTCGCCGTTCTTCAGCAGCCGGAGGCGGCCGCCATCGGGCGCCCAGGCCTCGTTGAGATAGAGCAGGACGGTGATGATCTTGCTCTTGGAATCGGTGTGAATCTGGCCGTCATCCGCGCCGCAGACTCCGCGCACGGTGAACATGGTCGGGTGGCCTGACAGGTCCAGCCCGAACTTCTTCTCGACGGCGGCGCGGAATTCAGGACCGTCCATCTCCGCGATCAGGCCGGCCAGGCCTCCGCGAACATCCACGTCCTCAAGGGTGAAGGAGCCCGGCTTGTCGATCTTCGGATAGTCCCGGCCGATGGCGGCGGCCTGCTCGGGGCGAACGAAATCCTTCAGGATCAGATAGTCGAACGGCTCATGGACGACCGGCGTCGCGGCCAGGGCCTCAAGGTTCAGATAGGTCATGCAAACTTCCTGCAGGCCGTCCCGGCGAGCGGCCGAGCGGCTTTGGCGCGTATTATCGGCCAAAAGATGGTGATCTGGCCAGTCTTGCGCCAGGAGACGATTGACCGGGAGGCTCATCTCCGTCACGCCGTGGACCAACGGCCACACCTGATCTTCCCATCTGATCCTCCCGTCTGATCTAGAGCCCGTTTTGGCGATTCAACCCTTCCTTCCGCGCAATCCCGTCCGCGCCAGCCTTTCCGGCGGACCGCTGTCGCTCAACGCCTGGTACATGACCACCGGCGAGGCGGGCTTCCGCACCCAGGCGCGCGGCCTGGCCAGCCGGATCGCCAGCGACCCCCGCGAGCTGATCGTCGATGTACGCAAACCCTGGCGTTATTTGCCGGCGTCCCTGCTTCCCGCGGCCCTGAGCCGCCTGACCGATCTCAGCGACCGGCCGGCGCCCCCGTGGCCCGACCTGCTGGTCAGCTGCAGCCGGCGCGCGGCGGCGGTGTCCATCGCCGTCAAACGGGCCAGCGGCGGGCGGACCCTCACCGTTCATGTGCAGAACCCGCTGACCGATCCGCGCGCCTTCGACATGGTGGTGGCGATGGAGCACGACGGCCTGGTCGGCCCAAATGTGATCAGCGTGCCCACCGCCCTGCACGACGTGACGCCGGAACGGCTGGGCGAGGCGGCCAAGCTCTGGCGCAAGCGGCTGTTCAAGCGCGGCCGGCCCCTGGTGGGCGTGGTGCTGGGCGGCTCCAACAAGCATCAGCCGTTCACCCTGAAGATGGCGGGGGAGTTGATGGATGGCCTGCAGCGCCTGCGTCGCGAGACCGGCGCGGGCCTGGCCATCACCCCCTCCCGCCGCACCCCGGACGAGATCAAGGCCGCGATCACCGACCGCTTCGCCGGCGACCCCGACGTCTTCTGCTGGGATATGCAGGGGGAGAACCCCTACCTGGGGATTCTGGCCCTGTCGGACCGGCTGGTGGTGACCAGCGACAGCGTCTCGATGATCTCCGAGGCCCTGGCGACGCCCAACCCGGTAGAGGTGTTCGGCCCGGACGGCGGCCGCCGCCACGCGCGGTTCCTGCACGGCCTGGTCGACAAGGGCCTGGTGCGCCCCTTCACCGGCGAACGGACGCCCCCCGCGCCCGGCGGTCCGATAGACTCCACGGAAATCGCCGCCCAGGCCGCCAAGGCGCTGATCCTGGCGCGGGCTTGATCAGCCCCGAACCGGCCTGCTCGGATAGGCCAGCTGTTCGCGGGCTCGCCACTCGTCGGTGACGTAGTTTATGATCACCGACTTGCGCACGCCGTTGATCGGACGCGACTTGAAGCCGTGCCAGGTGTTGTTTGACGGCACGAACACCAGGGCGCTGTCAGCGGTGAAGGTGGACCGCTTGGACCAGGTCTCGCCGTCGACGAAGATATCGGTGCCCAGGTCGGCCTGATCCTCATCGCCGAGGTAGTAGAGCATGGTCAGTTTCTTGACGCCCAGGTCGGTGTGGGGCGCCAGCCAGAAGCCGTCGACGTCCTGCGCATACTCGATCCGGAGATAGCAGCCGTCGAGGTTGGCGCCGGTGGTCTGTTCGATCAGGCTGACCACGTCGTCGTCCTGGAAGGTCTCGGCAATGGTGCGGCAGACCGGGAAGGCGGCGATATTGTCCTGGTCGAAATAGCGCCGGGTGTTGTTGTGCAGCTCTCGCGCGCCGGAAACCCCGCCCAACTCGGGCGCCGGGAACGGCAGGCTGGACAGCGCGGCCACGGTCTCGGCCCCGAAGATGTTCGACAGGTCCCAGTGGCGATAGGGCGCTTCCGAGCGCGGCGCACCCTTAAGGCTGGCCGCAAGCGCCGCCTTGGCCGCTTCAACACCCGTGGAGGCCTGGTCCAAAATCTCGGCGTCGCCCGCGTTAGAGGTCATCTAGCAATCAACCTGTCCCAGGCCGCGGCGATCACCGCCACAAACGCCCCTCGTCCCGAATGGTCTTTATAGACACAAAACCGGCCGAAACGCGAATGAGCGGCCACGCGCGAAACGTCGCGCCCGCGGATTCAGCCTAATTTGGGGGTGTTTACAGGCCATTGCGAGGGTAGGGCCGCAGCAAATCGTGCGCGCGGATAACCACAAGGTCGATCTCGTCGCGCCCGCCCCGGCCCACCGCCACCGGCGTCGCCGGCGTGGTCGACTGAAAATAGCGGCTCACATCGGCCAGATGGCCCTTGATCGCGTCGGGGCGGCCAATGATCAGGGCGTCGTGGCCCAGGGCCGGATCGCCCCGGAAGGCGAACTCGCGCGGGTCGTTGGAAAAGACATAGACCGGCTCGGCGCCCTTCAGCGCCTCGTCGATCTTGCCGGCCTCGGTCCATTTGACCGAGACGACGAAGTCGCCGGGTCGAAGCAGCCCCTGGCGGGTGAGGCTGTCTTTCAGCCCGGTCCACTCGATCGCCTCGGCGGTGGGGTCGCCCTTCTTGAACTGTTTGGGGAAGGCCGGACCGATCCAGCCGGTGGCGGCCTCGACCAGGGCCAGGCCGCCGAACACCACCAGTATGGCGGCGGAGACGATGGCCCAGCGGCGGGGCCAGGCCTTGTCGGCTTCCGCCGCTCGCGCAAGCATCAGGCCAATCAGCGGAAAGACCAGCAGCCAGCCCGGCATCGACCAGTGGGGCAGGCTCTTGGGTCCGACCAGTGGCTCCAGGGTGAAAAGGACCACCGCCGGGGCGGCCAGCATCAGGCAGAACCAGGCGGTGCGGTTCGCCGGGCCTGCCCGGGCCGCCCGCCAGGCGGCGACCACCGCGGGCACGAACAGCCAGGGCAACAACAGGGCCGCCTGACCGCCGAGGGCTTCCAGCGGCCCGGTGGGATGCAGCTTGTTGGGCGCGCCCCGCCCGCCCTGGAAGGCAAAAGAGGCGAAGTGGTGCTGGGCGTTCCACACCAGGACCGGCGTCAGGATCGCCAGGGTCAGGATCGCCGCCAGATAGGGTCCGGGGGTCAGCAGGTCGCGCCGGCGCTCCCGATCGGTCAGCAGGAATATCCCGAGCCCGACGCAGAACAGGGCCGCCTGGTATTTCGACAGCGCCGCCAGGCCAATCCAGAGGCCCGCCCACAGCCAGGCCCCCAAGGGCGCCGGCGGCGCATCGGCGTCCGCAAACCAGCCGTCCGCCAGGGCGTTCGCCGCCGCCAGCAGGAAAAAGATCAAGGGCCCGTCGGGCAACACCCAGTCGCCGGCGGCCACTGTGAAGAAGCCGGCCAGGCTCAGGGCGACGGCGGCCCACAGGCCCGCGCGCGCGTCGAACAGTCGCCGGGCCAGTCGAAACATCAGCCAGGTTGAGCCGGCGAACAGGGCGATGAAGGGCAGGCGGCTGCCGCGCCCATAGCCGAGCACCGGCGAGAGCAGGTGGACGATCCAGTAGTGGATCGGCGGATGGTCGAAATAGGACAGGTGCAGGTCGCGGGAGACGGCGACGGTATAGGACTCGTCGGTGCCAAGACCCATCACCGCCGCCTCGATCAGGCGCAGGACGGTGAAGACCGCGATCAAGGCCAGCACCTGCACGCGCGGCTCGCGCCGATCGGCCCAAAGCCCGGAGAATGACAGCCGATCCGCCATGAACGCCCCTCTTGCGCCACGCGAGGTTCGAGGCGAGGCGGCGCGAACGGTGTAGACTAACCGCGCCGGACTTTTAAGCGCGGCGTTGCGGGAGCTGTTTGATGAGCAAATCCAAGCCTCTCAAGGCGAGCCGTCCCGCGGCCTTCCCGGCAGCCACGGAGGATTATGAGACCTGGCTGCGCGGCTGGATCGAAATTGTACCGGCGGACCTGACCCTGAAACACAGCCTGATGGCCAAGGACCCCTTGGCCTTCCTGCGCGCCACCTTCTATCGCTGGATGCAGCTGTGGCCCGACGTCTGCCCCGAGCTTGCCGACGCCAAGGGGGTGCTGGCGGTCGGCGACCTGCATATCGAGAACTTCGGCACCTGGCGCGATAGCGAGGGCCGCCTGGTCTGGGGGGTCAACGACTTCGATGAAGCCTACGAGTTGCCCTATGCCATCGACCTGGTGCGGATGGCCACCAGCGCCCTGATCGCCGCCAAGGAGGGTCAGCTGGAAGTGCGGGCCGACCGGATTTGCGGCCTTTTCCTGGAGGGCTACCAGGCCGCGCTGGAGGCGGGCGGGCGTCCCCACGTGCTCAGCGGCGGCTTCGACTGGCTGAGGCAGATCGCCCTGGGTGATCTGCGCGACCCCAAGGCCTTCAGCGAAAAGATGCGGGCCCTGCCCAGGCCCGACTATGTCGTCACGCCCAAGATCAGGAAGGCGCTGGCCTCGCAGATGCCCGCGCCCGGCCTGGAACTGACCTACAAACACCGCATCGCCGGCCTTGGCAGCCTGGGCCGACAGCGGGTGGTCGGCCTGGCCGAGTGGTACGGCGGCCTGATCGCGCGGGAAGCCAAGGCGTTGGCGCCGTCGGCCTCGGTCTGGGCGCGGGGTGATGGCGACGCGGCGCTGATGTATCCGCTGATCGTCGGCCGCGCCGAGCGATGCCCCGATCCCTACGCCGCGGTGAAATCGCGCTGGATCGTCCGGCGCCTGGCCGCTGATTCTTCCGGCATCGACATCGACCGCCTGCCCAAGGGCAAGGAGGAGAAGCTGCTGAAGGCCATGGGCGCGGAGACCGCAAACATCCACCTGGGCAGCGCCAAGGGCGCCCTGCTGCGCGACCTGAAGCACCGCCCGGAGGGCTGGCTGGAGGCGGCCTCACACCGGATGCTGGAGGCGACCCTGGCCGACTTCGCGGCCTGGAAGGCCCACGCGAAGTAGGGCCGCCAACCGACCTAGTGCGAAATCCTCAGGTGCCCGATCGAGCCGGCGATATTGGTAAAGGCAGCCGCCAGCTGGCTGGATGACGTGACGTTGATATAGTTTGACGACGAGGACGCGCAGTTCTGCAGCAGGGTCTGGATGGTCGGGTCGGTCACCTCCACCGGCACGGTGTAGATGACGATGTTCTGCGCCTTCATGTTGGTGCAGATGGTGGCCAGCCGGTCGTTCAGGGCCGTCACCGGGTCGGTGAAGGAGCCGGTCGCGGTGGATATCCGATTCTGCCACTCATAGCCGATACCGGTGTAGAAGGAGTTGTCTCCGCCGTTGTAGCCGGTGGTGTAGGTGTTCTGCCCGTCGGTCACCAGCACCACGATCTTAAGGGTGTTGGCGGTGCCATAGGCCACGCCGTCGGCGAAGGGCGCGTTAGGCGACAGCACGTGCCAGCCCCAGGCCATCCCCAGCGGAATGTGGGTGTCGCCATTGGCCACCATCTGGTTCAACTCGGAGGTCACCGTGCTCATATTGGTGGTCAGCCGCAGCAGGGGCGCGGTGCCGCAGCCCGAATTCGGACCGAGATTGTAACCGGTCATCGAGCTGGTCCCGTTGGCCGGCTTCTTGGTGTATTTGAGCGGGTCGCCCTGTTCGGTCTGCCAGGTCTTGTCCGACGACTTATCGGTCAGATAGTCGTTGGCGTACGAGTAGTTCGTGCGGCCTATGGCGTAGGTCCCGTCCGGCTCGTCGGGCGAGAAGAAG